>Ga0193726_1002722_pt1 | contig 11691 bp, 6 predicted proteins | sample H2c1metaG_FD_144928 | JGI IMG/M metagenome (GOLD analysis project Ga0193726, IMG submission 144928) | Soil microbial communities from a riparian zone of the East river system, Colorado, United States - H2c1 | ecosystem: Environmental > Terrestrial > Soil > Riparian zone | place: USA: East River... | reverse complement strand
TCACCACATTCAACGACGGGGCGCCTTTTTTGCCTCCGTAGAGGCCATAGGGCGGGAAGTCACGGCGATCGGAGCGGATCGTAAGATTCGCTTCCTGGTCTCCGAGAAACCGCCAGTCGCGAACCACCGCAACTCCACCGCGATACTTTCCGGCGCCTCCGGAATCCTGAGCCAGAGAGTACTGCTCCAGGCGCACCGGATATTCCAGTTCCATCAACTCTGCGGGAATATTGGAAATGACCGAGCCCGGATTTGTCAGTCCGTCGTTGCCATCCTTATCAGGACGCGCTCCCCAAGTCCCTCCTACTAGATCAAACATGATGGAAGCCTGGCGCTGTTTGTTATAGCCGCCAATGATGATCAGCGAATTCCCGCCCTCGCCGGCAGCCGGGACAATATTCGGAACCACCTGAGCAAGAGCCCCAAACAGTGCGTCCGCAAGGCGAAAGCCCACAACTCCGCGCATGCTGGAGGCCGCGGGCATGAGCGGATTTAAGATTGAGCCTTCCGGTGCAATCACGCGAATGGGACGGAAAAGGCCGGAGGTATTAGGAATGTCCGCACGCATCGCGGCACGCACCGCGTATCCGCAGCAGGAGATGGTAAAGGGGAGGGGACAATTGATTCCGCCTCGGACCTGTGGCGAACTGCCGGTGAAATCGATGGTGATGGAATCGCCTTCCACCGTGGCTTTCAACTTGATCGGGATGGGTTCCGGATCAACCCCGTCGTCATCAAGGTAGTCGGTAAAGCAATAGTCGCCGTCCGGCCATTTCCGGATCTCCGCGCGCACCATGGTTTCGGTGTGGTCCAGCAGCTTTGCATAGTACAACTCCAGCGCTTGCGCGCCGTAGGCATTCGCCAATTCGAGCATGCCCTTCTCGCCACTCCTGCAGGCGGCCAGGTTCGACCGGATGTCACCGAGGGTCATCACCGGGACGCGAACATTTTTCTCAAGAATCTGAAAGATGCTCTCGCTGGGCTCCCCGCGGTCATACAGCTTTAGCGGGGGTAGGCGCAGGCCTTCTTGAAAAATTTCAGTATTGTCGCAAGCCGAACTGCCTGGAACCCGCCCGCCTATATCTAGGTGATGCGAAACGGCTGCCGAAAATCCAATCAGCTCGCCTTCGTGGAACACCGGCCGAAACAGAAAGATGTCGGGGAGATGGATTCCACCTTCGAAGGGGTCGTTCATGATGAAGACGTCCCCAGGGAAAATCCGCCCGGCATACTTTTTAATTGTCGATCTGAGAGCAAACGGGATCGAGCCCAGCTGAAACGGGATGGTCAGTCCCTGCGCGACCATCTGTCCAGTGCGGTCGCAAAGAGCAGTGGAAAAATCCATGCAGTCGCGCACGATGGTGGAGTAGGCGGTACGAATGACTGTATTGGCCATTTCGTCAGCAACACTGCTGAGGTAATTCTTGATTAGACCCATGGTGATGGGATCGAATCGCAAATCTTTTCCGGAGCGCGGCGACTTCCCCGCTGTCTTCCGCGCCGCCGATGCTGATTTCTCACGCTTGCGCGCTGCGGCTTTCTCTTGAATTCGATCACTCATCTCGGTTCTCCTGCCGTGATGCGTATATTTGCGCTCCGGTCCAGACAGGCCGAACAATCAGGAGGGACCACTGTGGTGGTGTCGTATTCGTCTATAAGTAGAGGGCCGCGGGTCTGAGTGGTCGATAACTCAGCGCGCGAAAGAATCGGTGTGTCATGCCAGCCCAGGTCGGCTCCAAAATATGCTCTGCGCTCCCTGCCCCGGGGCCGGGAACCGTTCTTGAGGGGCTTGGCGGTGTATGTTTCCCGCTTGACTCGGCCGATAACCCGGAAATTAACGAAGGCGCGCGCCTCACCGGCTTCAGCTCGATGCCCGTAGGTCTTCTCATGCTCTTCGTCGAAGGCGTTCTCCAGTTCAATAATCGAAGCTGAACTCAGAACGCCATCAGGCGCGGGAATCGTCAGCTCGTAGGATTGCCCAAAATAGCGCAGATCCGCGAATCGCTGGATTTGAATATCCTTCTGCGGATAACCCTGGTTCACCAGCAGATCGACGACATTCTTGTCCATTTCCTGAAGCGTGCGGTTCAGTTTACCCAAGTCCGCCTCGCGCGTCTTGGTGTAGAAGGTCTGCACTGAGTAGTGCTCGACGTCCGCAAACAGTAATCCAAAGGCACTGAACAGGCCCGCATTGGGCGGCACAATTGCTTCCCGCATTTTCAGCAGCTGAATGATTCCAGACACGTGCAAGGGACCGCTACCGCCAAATCCAATAAGCTTAAAATTGCGAATATCCCGGCCCCGTTCGGTTGAGACCGCACGTAACGCCCGCATCATGTTCGAGTTTGCTAACTGGTGAACCCCATAGGCTGCGTCATATAGATCGAGGCCTAGGGGCTCGGCGATCTGCTTTCGGATTGCGTCCTCAGCCTTGGCGTGATTCAGCTTGACTCCTCCTCCGACCAAGCCCTCATCATTGATATAGCCCAACAGCAGGTTGGCGTCAGTGATCGTCGCCTCGGTTCCGCCGCGGTCGTAGCAAACCGGTCCTGGCATGGCGCCGGAGCTGCGGGGACCGATCTGTAGCACCTTGCCCACATCGAGCCAGGCGACACTGCCTCCACCCGCACCAATCTCGGCGACGTCAATCGCGGGCACGCGAATGAGATGTCCGCCCCCTTTGATTAAGCGGCTCACCAGCGACAGCGAGGACCCCACCTCATATTCGGAAGCCTTGCTGAGCGCGCCGCCTTCGATAATCGAGGCCTTCGTCGTAGTCCCTCCCATGTCGAAGGTGACCGCGTCGGGAATCCCGTCGCGCTTCGCCAGGCTATGCGCTGAAATCACTCCCGCGGCCGGTCCTGATTCAATGATGAACACCGGCTTTCGGGCGCAAGCGGAGGCGGTCATGACCCCGCCATTGGACTGCATGATCAGTAACGGGGCGCGAACCCCCGCCTTTCTTAGCGAACGATCAAGCGATTCTATGTATTCGCGTACGATCGGCAACACATAGGCATTCACCACCACCGTGGCGGTTCGCTCGTATTCCCGCACCTCTCGCAAGATATCGCTGGAGACCGACACCGGGAAATCAGGTTTGCGCTCTCGTATCAGTTCTGCGATCACCTGTTCATGCTCAGGGTTTGCGTAGGAATTGATGAGACAGATTGCGATCGACGCTACTCCTTCTTTCAGAACCGCGTCGACAACATGGCTGGCCTCCTGACGATCCAGCGGCACGACAATGTTCCCTCGTGCGTCAATGCGTTCGTCGACTTCCTTTCGCAGCCTTCGTTCCACCAGGTCCGGAGGTTTGTCCCAGTTCCAGTTGTAGAGTTCGGGCATGCGCATGCGACGCAACTCAAGCACATCACGGAATCCCTTGGTTGTAATTAAGGCCGTCTTGGCGCCGCGCTGCTCCAGGATCGCGTTGGTAGCAATCGTGGTCCCGTGGATGACTTCCTGCACCGCTTCGCCTTCCAAACCTCGGCTCTGCAGGATCTCCGGCAATGCTTCGCCGATAGAGCGGCTGTAATCGTCGGCGCTCGATGAAACCTTTCGAAGAGTAATCGTTCCGTCTGCCTCGATGCAGACGATATCCGTGAACGTTCCTCCGATATCAATTCCAATTCTCATGTTCCGCTCGCTGTGGCGGATCGCATTATCGAACATGCGTTTGATGATTTTATTTCTTTCCGTATTTAGTACAGGTCTGCATTATATGGTAATGGCTCTTGATTGCAAGTCTGAAATATTTACCGAAATGCGAAACATTCCTGGCCGGTCGCGCCGCGGAATTCAAGGAGTGCCGGCTCGGTCCGGCGGAAGATTTTGATACCACCCGGTCCGCTCGGGATGGTCCACCCCACATGGAGAACAGACAGGCGCCAGGCAATCGGGAGACGATCGACAACAACGGCACACGCGGGCGACCGGATGTCGTGATTCTCTATTTCCTTACTGTGGCTCGGGCCATGCTCCGTAGCTTCGCTGCGCCGGGTTCGGCGAATCGCCCTCCGCTGATTCCCGAAAAACCGGCAAGCTCAATTCGTCCAATACGTGGGACACAACTCGCGGCGCTTGCGATTTTTATGGGTTCGGCAGCTCGCGCATGTACTGTAATACACTGCGAAGTGAAGCACAGCGACGGTCGCGCTGCAGCGGCGGCAGCTGAGAGAACGATGGGTCCAGAACAGGCAAACCAGCTGGATCAGAAGGCTCGTCCGGGTGGCGGCCGGATTTCAGCAGAATCCTTCGCGGGCATCAACCGGCGTGCGAATCTGGCGGAGGCATGGGATGGGGAAACCGAATCTGCTCAGTCATCAGCAAAAGGATTATTACCAGCAAAAAGGATATTGCTTCCCCATCGCAGTCCTGGAGGAGAGAGAGGTCGCTCGTTTCCGGAATAATTTCGACGACTATTGTTTAAAGAATGCAGATCAGGTGGCAGCCTTACCTCCCCGAGACCAGCACATCGTCTTTTCGGAGACCCATTCCTATCTAAAATGGGTCTATGAGATTGTGTCCCACACCAAAGTTCTTGATGCCGTGGAGTGTGTCCTCGGACCCAATTTATTGGTGTGGAACACTCGCTGGTTTGCGAAAATGCCCGGCGACAAGACCTACATATCCTGGCATCAGGATGCGACCTACTGGGGTCTTCACCCTCCCAAGGTAGCCACCGCGTGGGTTGCGCTCTCGGAAAGTGTCCCTGAGAACGGCTGCATGCGGCTTTTACCGGGCAGCCACCATGGCGCTTTGCTCCCCCAACGAGAGACCTATGCCGCCGACAATGCCCTCTCTCGCGGTCAGGAGATTGCAGTCGAAGTGGACGAAACCAAGGCTGTGGACGTCTGTTTGAGGCCGGGAGAGATGTCGCTTCACGATATCGGGCTAGTGCATGGGTCCAACGTAAATCGCTCGGACGGGCCCAGGATCGGACTGGCGATCCGCTATATTGCACCCGAGGTGGTGCAGGAGGGGACGGCGCGGCAGATCGCATTTTTGGTTCGCGGAAAAGACGAATACAGCCATTTCGATCCAGGCGAGCCTCCGACCTCGAATTCTCCGACGGGAGGGATGCACTCAGAAGCCGTCAAGAGGATGCTGAAAAATCTCATGCCTGCTGGATACACGGTTCCCGGGGTCTCTGGTAAGCATGAAGAGCGGTGATCTTCACTCTGGCAACCAACAAATGACTGGCATCGGCGGGCAACCAGCGTTGACTTGCCGGTCAGAGTCATCGACTTACCACTTCTCGAGGAATGACCTTGTAGGTGTCGTCAAAGAGAGCGGAAATTTCTTGCCTCGGCCGATGAGCAGACACGACGCCTGGCCGTTCGTCACCAGGGCGTAAGAACTTCAGTCTAAGGGAATCATGAGACGCCATTCGATCGTCGGTTTGCTTCGTAACGCCCTTGGCTATCACGAAAAATGGCCGCAAATGTGGCGCAGTCCTGATCCCAAGAACTCCTATGACGTGATTATCGTTGGAGCCGGTGGCCACGGCTTAGCGACTGCGTACTATCTTGCCAAAGAACACGGTATTTCTAACGTAGCGGTGCTGGAACGGGCGTGGCTGGGAGGAGGATCCACCGGCCGTAATACCGAGATTGTGCGCTCGAACTATCTTTGGGATGAGTCCTCCCGACTCTACGAGATGTCTCTGAAGCTGTGGGAGGGGCTGAGTCAGGATTTGAACTACAACGTGATGCTCAGTCAAAGGGGAGTTTTCAACCTTGGGCATACTCTGCAAGATATGCGCGATTTGTCTCGCCGGGTGCGGGCGAACCGCCTGAATGGTATCGATGCCGAACTTCTCACCGCTGAAGAGGTCAAGAAACTGGTTCCGATCATCAACATTTCCCCGAGCAGCCGCTATCCGGTTTTGGGTTCCTCATTGCAACGCCGGGGAGGGACCGGGCGGCACGACGCGGTAGCGTGGGGATTCGCGCGAGCTGCCGATGCGCGAGGTGTAGACATCATTCAGAAATGTGAAGTGACCGGAATTCGCCAGGAGGGTGGCCGCGTTGCCGGGGTCGAGACCACACGGGGATTCATCCGAGCCAAGAAGGTAGCCTTGGCCGCAGCCGGTAATTCCACTGTGTTGGCTCAGATGGCGGGAGTTCGCCTGCCGGTACAGAGTCACCCGTTACAGGCGCTGGTGTCTGAGCCGGTGAAACCGATTCTCCATTCCGTGGTGATGTCGAACGCGGTCCATGCCTACATCAGCCAGACGAACAAAGGGGAACTGCTGATTGGCGCTGGTATCGACGCCTATAACGGCTATGGCCAACGAGGAAGTTTGGCAGTGATCGAAGGAGCGGCCTCCGCCATTATCGAAATTTTCCCTATCTTCAGCCGCTTGCGCATGAATCGGCAGTGGGCGGGAACGGTCGATATCTGTCCGGATGCCTGCCCTATCATCGGTAAACTTCCGCTGCTCGGTTTGTACGTGAACTGTGGATGGGGTACAGGCGGTTTCAAATCGACTCCGGGTTCGGGTTGGGTTTACGCCTATAACATCGCCAAGGATCATCCGCATTCACTGAATGAACCTTTCTCTTACGAACGATTTTCAACGGGTGCTTTAATTGACGAACATGGCGCGGCGGCAGTGGCCCATTAACAGGAGCCAGCGATGCTGATCATTCAGTGCCCGTGGTGCGGGCCAAGAAATGACGCTGAGTTTTCATACGGCGGCGAGGCCGGGATTGTGCGTCCTGAGAACCCGGCAGCGCTCAGCGACGAGGAATGGGCACAGTATCTCTACATGCGAAACAACAAGCGCGGTACCCATGTTGAGCAGTGGTGTCACCAGGCGGGATGCCGGCGATGGTTTGAAGTGGTGCGTGATACGGTAAGCAACCGCATATCTGGAATTTACAAAGTCGGAGAGCCGCTGCCGAAGGAGATCGCTCATGGCAGCTAGTCGTCTGCAGCACGGCGGGCGAATTGACCGGAGCAGACCTCTCAACTTCACTTTTAATGGGAAACCACTGCAAGGGTTTCATGGCGACACGCTGGCTTCGGCTCTTCTGGCTAACGGTATCCGAACCGTCGGACGCAGCTTCAAGTACCACCGCCCGCGGGGCATTGTCGGCAGCGGCGCGGAAGAACCAAATGCCATCGTACAGATTGGGCTCGGCAGCCGTACCTTGCCAAATTACCGCGCCACCCAGGTTGCACTTTACCAAGGTTTGGCCGCAACCAGCGTGAACTCCTGGCCCAGCCTGGAGTTTGACTTGCTGGGGTTGAATGATCGCCTGTCACGCTTCCTACCCGCCGGTTTTTACTACAAAACATTCATGTGGCCGCGCCGCTTGTGGAATACCTACGAGCACTACATCCGGAAGTCCTCAGGTTTGGGTGTGGCTCCTGCGGAACCGGATCCGGATCGCTACGACAAGTGCGAAGCACATTTTGACGTGGTGGTCATCGGCGCCGGCCCGGCCGGACTTGCGGCGGCGCTCGAAGCGGGGCGAAGGGGTGCACGTGTGTTGCTCGCGGATGATCAGGCCGAGCTCGGCGGGCGCTTGTTGGATGGCAAAAGCACAATCGCGGGGCAAGCCGGCGTCGACTGGGTGGCCGCGACTGTCGCAGAACTGCGATCCCTACCTGCCGTAGAGATACTTCCCCGTACCACGGTCTTCGGTTACTACGATCAGAATTTTCTGGGGATGTTGGAACGGGCATCCGATCATCTCGCCATTCCTGTGGCGAACGTCCCGCGGGAACGGCTGTGGCGGGTGCGGGCGAAGCAAGCGGTAATCGCCGCCGGCGCATTCGAACGGCCACTCGTCTTTCATAACAACGACCGCCCGGGGGTCATGCTGACTTCAGCCGTGCGCGCGTATGTCAATCGCTATGCGGTAGCTCCCGCTCGTCGTGCCGTATTGTTCACCAACAACGACAGCGCCTATGCCGCGGTTGCGGATTTGGCAGAAAACGGCGTGGCCGTCGCCGCCGTGGTAGATGTGCGAAGGGCACCGCGACGCGACCTCGCGGTGGCGATGGCGGATCGCGGAATTGAGCTGTTGGCTGGACACGCGGTACTCAACGTAAGAGGCAGCAGCGGAGTGCAAGCCGTTGAGGTCGCCTTGCTTGATTCGACCACACCGCAGGTGACTGGCCCGTCCCGATGGATCGACTGTGAGCTGTTGGCAATCTCCGGCGGTTGGTCACCAACCTTGGACATGCACTGCCAGAGTGGCGCCAGAGCGCGGTTCGACGAAGAAAAAGCCTGCTTTGTGCCCGGCCAGTCAGTGCAAGCCGAGCGTTCGGCGGGGGCATGCAATGGGACCTTCGCCTTGCGTGGCTGTCTTCAGGAGGGGGCCGCTGCCGGTGCTGCGGCGGCGCAGGATGCGGGCTTCGGCGAGGCCGCGCTGGTCGCCCCTGTTGCCCAGGCCGAGGATATTCCCGAACAACCCATCCAGCCTATGTGGATTGTGCCATCGCGATTCGCTTTGGGACGAGGCCCCAAACAATTTGTCGACTTCCAGAACGATACCTCGGCATCCGATCTTCAGATGGCTGTCCGCGAAAACTATCGCTCCATTGAGCATGTGAAGCGTTATACCCTGCTTGGTTTTGGAACGGACCAAGGCAAGATCAGCAACCTGAACGGGATCGGCATCGTGGCGCAGTGCTCGGGCACGGATATTCCCTCGGTTGGGACCACAACCTTTCGGCCGGCATACAGTCCGGTGACCTTTGGCGCTCTGGCGGGACGTGATACCGGCAAGCTTTTTGATCCCGCGAGGGAGACGCCGATGCACGGTTGGCACGTCGAGTCCGGCGCACTGTTTGAAAATGTCGGGCAATGGAAAAGGCCTTGGTACTATCCGCGCGCCGGCGAGACCATGCACGATGCAGTGCAGCGCGAATGCCTGGCAGTAAAGAACGGTGTGGGCATCCTCGATTACTCCACCCTGGGGAAAATCGAGGTACAAGGACCGGACGCTGTCCGCTTCCTGAACCTGATCTACTCCAATGACCAGAGCCGGCTCAAGGTTGGCCGCTGTCACTATGGACTCATGCTGAACGAAGATGGCTCGATCCTCGACGATGGCATCGCATCGCGGTTTGGGGAGAATCATTTCTTCCTCACCACGACTACGAGCGGTGCCGCCCGAGTCATGGCTTGGCTGGAGCGTTGGTTGCAGACCGAATGGCCGGATTTGAGGGTCTTTCTCACTTCGGTCACAGATCATTGGGCCAACATCTCGATCAATGGTCCCCAGAGCCGCAGTCTCATGAAGGAACTATGCAGCGAGATCGATTTTTCTAACTCCGCATTTCCCTTCATGTCTTTTCGTGAGGCCACCGTGGCCGGCGTGCCGGCCCGTATTTTTCGCGTGAGTTTTAGCGGCGAACTTGCCTATGAAGTAAGCATACCCGCCAGCTATGGCCTCGCAGTTTGGGAGGCTTTCCTCGACCGGGGCAAAAAATACAGCATCACGCCCTACGGAACCGAAACCATGCACGTGCTGCGTGCCGACAAGGGCTACATCATCGTGGGTCAGGACACGGACGGATCGGTTACCCCGGTGGATTTAGGAATGAGGTGGATCCTAGCCAAGGACAAAGACTTCCTCGGCAAGCGTTCCCTATCGAGGTCGGCGACAGCCAGCTCCGGACGCAAGCAACTGGTTGGTCTGCTAACCGCCGCGGCCGACGAGGTCCCGGCAGAAGGTGCGCAGATTGTGGAGCATGAGTCGGGCTCGATCCCCACCCCGATGCTTGGCCATGTAACCTCAAGTTACTTCAGCGCCAGAGTCGGCCGCTCGATCGCCTTGGGATTGGTGAAAGAAGGCCGCAAGCGCTTGGGTGAGACCCTCTATATCGCCGGTCTGGACGGAACAACTGTGAAGGCGGTCTTAACCAAGCCCATGTTCTACGATCCGGAGGGGAGCTTGCAAAATGTCTGAGCGCCCACAACGCATGCCGGCACTGCCTGCCCTCGGCCCGACCACAACGTCGCAAAGTTCCAAGATAGCGTTTTTCGAACGCCCGTTTCTTGGATACCTGAATCTGCGGGGCAATCCCCGAGACCCGGCATTTCTGGACAGCGTGCAAAGCCGGTTGGGGGTCCCTCTGCCTCTGCAACCCGATACCGTGTCGGCCAACAACCGCTGCACCGTACTCTGGCTGGGTCCGGACGAGTGGCTCTTAGTCACCGAACCTTCGCAGGAAGACGCGCTTGTTCCCACTCTGAGTAGCACATTGCAAGGTTGCTTCTTTAGCCTCACCAATGTCACCGACGGACAAACGATGATCCGCCTTACCGGCACCCGCGCCGTGGACGTGTTGCGAAAAGGCTGCAGTTTGGATCTTCATCCGCATGCATTCGGACCAGGGAGATGCGCTCAAACTTTGCTAGCGAAGACCGGGATATTGATTCATTGCCTTGACCCCTTGCCCTCCTTTGATCTGATCGTCCGCCGCAGCTTTGCCGGATACCTGGCCCTCTGGCTGCAAGATGCAGCGACCGAATATGGTGGGTGATTCTTACCCTGGTCTGGTTGAAAAAGCGCGCTGGGGCCATGCCCATGGGCTCGACGTCTTTCACATTCGGTGGGTATTGGAATCCACGCCGTAGCTTGGGTCGGCCCTTTTTGGATGCTTTGCGTTGCTTCGCTAAGCCAGGGAAGCGCACGAGCGGGCGGCACCCGCCGAACCTTGTCCATCCCGAGGCACCGGGGTGACCAAATTCACCGATCCAAAACGATTGCGAAACTACCGCCCAAATGGCAAAGGACCCTCTTATGAAGCACTACGAAAATTTTATTAACGGCAAGTTCACTGCCGCCGCCAACAGTGACCGCATCGACGTGATCAACCCCTCGACCGGCGCGATCGTCTGCACCGTGCCTGACAGCAGCAGCGCTGATGTCGAGGCCGCGATCTGCGCAGCCGAAAAAGCTCAAGTAAGTTGGGCGAAGAGGCCGGCCATCGAACGGGCTAAGGCATTGCGTGGTATCGCCCAGCAGGTTCGTCAGAATGCGGAGCCGATCGCTCGTGTAATCGTCGAAGAACAAGGCAAGACTCTAGGCTTGGCCCGGGTGGAAGTTTCATTTACCGCGGACTACCTCGACTACATGGCGGAGTGGGCCCGCCGCATCGAGGGCGAGATTCTGGAGAGTGATCGGGTCGGGGAGAGTATTTTTCTTTTCCGTCAGCCCATCGGCGTAATTGCCGGCATTCTTCCCTGGAACTTTCCCTTTTTCCTGATTGTCCGCAAAGCCGCTCCCGCGCTGGTTACGGGAAACACCATCGTCATCAAGCCCAGTGAGGAGACCCCCCACAATGCGGTGAAGTTTTGTGAGTTGCTGAGCCAAACTGACCTGCCCGCGGGGGTCATCAACTTCGTTCACGGACGCGGCGCTACCGCCGGAAAAAGTCTGGCGTCGTCACGCCGGGTTGGCATGATCAGCTTCACCGGTAGTGTAGAAACCGGCTCCGCCATCATGACCGCGGCCGCACCCAACATCACAAAGGTGAACCTGGAGTTGGGAGGGAAGGCTCCTGTCCTGGTCATGGCAGATGCCGATATCGACCTCGCGGTCAAGGCGGTGACGGCCTCGCGCGTGATCAACAGCGGCCAGGTTTGCAATTGCGCCGAACGGGCTTATGTGCAAAGCGATGTGGCCGACCAGTTTATCGAGAAGCTCTCCGCGGCCATGAAGG
>Ga0193726_1002721_pt1 | contig 11694 bp, 9 predicted proteins | sample H2c1metaG_FD_144928 | JGI IMG/M metagenome (GOLD analysis project Ga0193726, IMG submission 144928) | Soil microbial communities from a riparian zone of the East river system, Colorado, United States - H2c1 | ecosystem: Environmental > Terrestrial > Soil > Riparian zone | place: USA: East River... | reverse complement strand
GGCTGAGAGTGATCCCGTCTCCTGCCCCCGGATAACGCAGATCCTTAATGGCGATTGTCATATCGCTATGGGCCGGGAGTGTTTCCCGGGGCGCAGGCTCTTGACGGTGCGCCACGTACCTGACTAACGTGAATTAAGTTCATAATTCACGGGGCGAGCAGCTCCGGGCGGGCCGGGATCCCCCGGGCGCCCCGGGGAGGCTGGCTACATTCGGGCAGGTCATGACGCGAGTCAAGCAGCCTGCGTGCGCGGTGCACAACACCTCCTGGGGTAGCCATGTCTGACTCACGCAACGCCAGCTCCGCCGGCTCCGCGAGAACCGCCGAGCCCGCCACCTTGCGGCGCGGCTCGGTGCACAAGCTCGGCGTTCTCGGCCAGGCCGTCTCCGAGGTCGGCCCGACGGCGGCCATCGCCATCGTCGTCGGCCTGATCGCGGAGGTGGCCGGCAACGGCAACTGGCTGAGCTGGACGCTGGCCCTGCCCGTGTTCCTGCTGGCCGGCTACTGCTTCGCCACCATGTCGCGCGAGCACTCCACCACCGGCGGCCTGCCGCACCTGGTCGCGAAGATCGCCAGCCCCCGGTTCGGGCTGCCCGTGGGCATCCTGCTCATCGCCTTCGGGATCGTGTTCCTGCCCTTCGGCCTGATGGTGTTCGACAACTACTTCCAGTCGCTGATGAACCTGTTCGGCGTCCCGGGCCATGACTGGCTGCTGATCCTCGGCGGCCTCATCGGCAGCTTCGGGCCGACGTACCTGGTCTACAAGGACGTCCGGCTGGCGGCCAAGTTCATGCTCGTCGCCGAGACCCTGTCGGTCCTGCTCATCGTGGTCCTGCTGGTCGTCATCCTGGCCCGGCACCAGGGCGGCGTCTTCGACAGCAGCCAGCTCACCCTGAAGGGCAGCTCCGGGCACCTCATCCTGCTGGGCGCGGTGTTCAGCTGCCTGACGTTCGTCGGCTTCGAGTGCACGACCACGTTCGGGCAGGAAGCGCACAACGCCAAGCGGACGATCCCGTTCTCGATCTACGGCATCCTGGTCGGCGGCGGCCTGCTGTTCATCGTGGCCGCGTACACCATGACCCTGGGCTTCCAGGGGCACAAGGGCTCGCTGGCCACCAGCGCCAACCCGCTCCAGGACCTGTCCGACATCTACGGCGTGCACTGGCTGAACTACCCGCTGCAGGCCGCCGTGGTGGTCGGCATGTTCGCGGTCGGCCTGGCCTTCCTGAACTTCGCCGCCCGGATGCTCTTCACCTACGCGCGCGAGGGCCTGGTCCCGCGGGCGCTCGGCCGGGTCGACCCCCGGACCCAGACCCCGCGCAACGCCATCGCGGCCATCTTGGCCTTCAACCTCATCGTGTTCTGGATCATGTACGTGACCGGCCACGACACCGTGGCCGAGTTCGGCTACATGGCCTCCGCGCTGACCCTGCTCTACCTCATCGGGTACGTCATCGCGCTGGTCGCCATCGGCGTGAACGGGGTCGCCCGGCGGCACGCCGGCCTGGCCTCGGCCGCCCTGCTGGCCACGGCCGGCTTCGGCTACATCATCTACAACAGCCTCAGCCCGGCCCCGGCCCCGCCGCAGGATGTCTACAACTACGTCACGCTGGCCGCCGCGGCCGTGATCCTGGCCGGCTGCGGCGCGCTGTCGGTGCGGCGTCCCGACATCGTGGCCCGCTTCGGCTCCACCATCGACGCCGACACCGAGCTCGCCGAGCAGGAGGCCCGGGCGGGGCTGCCCGCCGCGCAGGCCGGCGGCGTCATGACCGAGGCGGGCTGAGGCAGATGACCACGGAGAACCCCATTCGTTCAGAACGCGGCCAAGCCCCGGGCAGTCCCCTGCGCGTGCTGGTCATCACCGGCGGCCATGACTTCGAGGCGCCCGACTTCTTCGCGGTGTTCGACGCGCTGCCGGGCATTAGCTGGTCGCACGCCGAGCCGCCGGACGCCTGGGCCTACCTCCGCCCGGAGCGGGCCGGGGAATTCGATGCCATCGTCTGCTACGACATGCAGGGCTTCGAGTTCCAGGCACCGCTCCCGCCCAAGCTCCTGGTCCCGCCCGCCGCCGACGCGGCCGGGCTGCGCGGCCTGCTCGACGCCGGGCAGGGCCTGGTCGTCCTGCACCACGCGGTCTGCTCGTGGCCCGCCTGGCCGACGTGGGCGCAGGTGGTCGGCGCCCGGATGAACTTCGTGGCCAGCGAGCTGGGCGGCGCGGTCTGGCCGGGCTCCGGGTACACCCGGCCCGAGGTCACCCACCACGTGTCCTGCGTCGACCCGGCCCACCCGATCTGCGCCGGGCTGGAGGACGGCTTCGACATCACCGACGAGCTGTTCCTGTACCCGGTGCTGTCCGACCGGGTCATCCCGCTGCTGCGCACCGGCTTCGACCAGTCGGCGGCGTCGTACTACTCGGCCGAGCTGGCCGTGCAGGGACGGCCGTTCACGGCGGACGGGTTCGCGCACCCCGCCGGCACCGGCCTGATCGGCTGGGTCAAGACGGCGGGCCGCAGCCCCGTGGCCTACCTGCAGTGCGGTCACGGCCCGGCCGCGTACGCGAACCCGGCCTACCGCCGGTTGCTGTCCAACGCGATCGGCTGGGCCGCCTCGGCGCCGGCCCACGACTGGGCGTCAGGCCACCGCACGGCGCTGGCCTAGCCCCGGCCGGCCAGGCACGGGGCCGGCGGCGCGGAGCGGGCCGGCCGGGCCAGGCCCCGTTCCGGATAATCGCAGAGGAGCGAGATGAGCATCAGCTACGCCAGCGGCACCCGGGACTCGGCGTCCCTGCTCGACGCGGCGGACCGGTTCGTGCTGGGCAACGTGCGGCCGGCCCGGCAGGTCGTGTTCGCGCGCGGCCGCGGCTGCCGGATGTGGGATGCGGACGGCCGGGAGTACCTCGACGCGGTCTCGGGCACGATGGGCGTGGCCATGGTCGGGCACGCGCACCCGAAGGTCACCGAGCGGCTGACCCGGCAGCTGACCGAACTGCCCTCGCACGCGTTCTGGCACCTGAGCGCGCCGGTCATCGAGCTCGCCGAGCGGATGAGCGAGCTCGCGCCGAACGGGCCGGCCAAGACCTACCTGTGCCCGGGCGGGGGCGAGGGCATCGACGCGGCGGTCAAGCTGGCCATGGCCGTGACCGGCCGGACCGAGGTGGTGTCGCTGCACGGCGCCTACCACGGGATGAGCCTGGCCGGCATGAGCCTGGGCGGCCTGCCCGCCTACCGCGAGTGGTTCCCCGGCCATGCCCGCTGGCCCGGCTTCCAGCAGGTCCCCTCCCCCGACCCGTACCGGCCCTCGCTCGGCGCGGCCGGCGACTGGCGCCCCGCGGCCCGGGCACTGGAGGCCACCCTGGACCGCGGCACCTACCACAGCGTGGCCGCGGTCATCTTCGAGCTGGTCCAGGGGCCGGGCGGGCACGTCGAGCTGCCCTTGGAGTACGTCGCCGAGGTGCGCCGGATCTGCGACCAGCGCGGCATCCTGCTCATCGTGGACGAGGTACAGACCGGCATCGGCCGGTGCGGGGCCGTGTGGGCGTCCGACCTGTACCGGGTCCGCCCCGACATCGTGGTCATCGGCAAGGCCTTCGGCGGCGGGTTCCCGTTCGGCGGCGTGGTCGCGGCGGCCGACCTGGTGACCCGGGAGATCGAGGCCAGTCCCTGGCACATCCTGACCTTCGGGAACCAGCCGCTGCAGGCCGCGGCCGGCCTGGCCGTGCTGGACATCGTCGAGGAGGAGGGCCTGGTCAGCCGGGCCGCGGTCCTGGGCGACCGGGCCCGGCGCCGGTTCCGGGAGCTGGCCGGCCGCTACCCGGTCATCGGGGACGTCCGCGGGCCGGGCCTGTTCATCGGCGTGGACCTGGTCACCGACCGCGAGACGCGGGACCCGGCCACGGCCGCCTGCACCCGGGCGCGCGAGTACGCCCTGGACATCGGCCTGCTCACCGGCTTCGGCGGCGCGGGGAACGTGCTCAAGTTCAAGCCGCCGCTGACCAGCACCGATGAGGAGATCGACGCGATGCTGGACCGATGCGAGCAGCTGATCGACTTCGTGGACTCAGCTGTCCGGGACGGCCGCGGACAGGGCTGACCGGTCCGCCCCGGCGGCGTCCGGCAGGCCGGCCGCCGGGGACGTGACCAGCAGGCTGTCCAGGTGAATGCGGATCATGAGCGTGTACTCCCGCACGTAGGCGGCGGATTCTTCCTGGGAGAAGTCGAGCGCCGTGCGCAGGGCGGCGTCGAACAGGTCGCCGATCATGAAGCACACCCGGGTCAGCCGCTCGCGGGAGGTGCCCGGCCTCAGGAACGGCTCGAGGGCACCGGCCATGATGTTGCCGACGACCCGGGACGCCTCCAGGTTGAAGTGCCGCAGCGTGCGGTTGGCCTGCACGATCGACCAGATCTCGGCCATCACCGGGTCGGCCCGCCACTCCTGGAACTTCGGCTCGATGATCGCGGTGGCCTCCACGGCCGGGGAGACCAGGGGGCGGCCGGGATGGCAGTAGTCCCATACCTCCTGGATGGCGTTCTCCATCTGGTCGGTGAAGATCCGGCCGATGACGGCGTCCTTGTCCGGGAAGAACTGGTAGACCGTGCCGATCGGCACGCCGGCCCGCTTGGCCAGCAGCCCCATCTTCAGGTTGGCCAGGCCGCCCTCGGCGATCAGCTCGCGGGCCGCGGCCACGATCTGGGCCACGCGGTCGCGGCCTCTCTTCTGGGCCGGCTCCTTCCAAGGTGTCTCAAGGTTCTCAAGAAACTGCATGTCAGGGCTCCGTTCTACCCCGGCGGGGGTGGCGCCGCTCACATCACCTGAGGTAACATGAACTAAGTTCATATCCTAGGCGCAGGCGGGTACCGGCCGGTAAGGCGGGCCCCGCGCTGGCCGCCTGGCACGTCGCCGCGGAGGTCTCGTGAAGAGAATAGCCGTCATCGGGCACACCGGCCTGGGCGACTACGGCCACTCGGTGGACCAGGCTTTCGTCGGCGTCGAGGGCGCCGAGATCGTCGCGCTCGCCGACCCGGACGAGGCCGGCCGGGCGGCGGCGGCCGCGCGTACCGGGGCCGCCGCCAGCTACCCGGACTACCGGGAAATGCTGGACAAGGAGCGGCCGGATATCGCGGTCATCGCCACCCATGAGCTGCAGGGTCATCTCGAGCTGGTCCTGGCCGCGGCCGAGCACGGCGCGCACGTCTACATCGAGAAGCCGCTGGCGCCGACGCCGGCCATCGCCGACCAGATGATCGCGGCGTGCGACCGGGCCGGGGTCAGGCTCATCGTGGCCCACCCTTTCCGCGGCCGGCCGCAGATCCAGCAGGTCGCCATTCCGATGATCAAGTCCGGGCGGATCGGCGAGCCCCGCTGGGCCACCCTGTATGGCTTCGGCGACGCGCTCGGCGGCGACCAGTGGTTCATCGACCTGTACCCGCACCTGTTCGACTTCCTGTGGCAGCTCTACGGGGAGCCCCTGTTCTGCCAGGCCGTCATCACCCAGGACGGCCGTCCCGCGACGCCCGCCGACCTGACGGACGGCATCTTCGGGATGGGCCGCTCGGCGGGCAACGGGATCTGGGCGCACTACCAGTTCGACGGCCTCAACGCCGAGTTCCAGTCCTACGCGGGCGACGGGAAGGGCGACGGCCAGGGCGGCCCGTACTACCCGTTCCGCATCGACATTCACGGCACCGAGGGATCGATGTCCATCCCGGGGCCGATCTACGACGGCCCCGACGTGTACCTGCACCCGGAGACTAACCCGCGGCCCTTCGGGGACGACCGCTGGGAGGTCGTCGCCCACGAGGAACTGCCCTGGCTCGACAAGTGGATCGCGGCCCATCACCGGATGGCCGCCTCGATGCTCGACCTGCTGGACGGCAAGGCGCCGGAGTTCGAGCTGTGCGACGGCGCCACGGCGCGCGGCCAGATCGCGATGGCCATGGCCGCCCGCGCCTCGCACATCCAGGGCCGCCGGATCGCCTTTCCCGTGGCCGATACCGGTAATCCCTTCGACGCCTGGTGAGCCGGGCCGACAGACAAGAGGATGGCATGGACACGTTCAGGTACGGCAAGAGCGAGGCACTGTTCAACCGCGCCCTGGCGGTCATTCCCGCCGGGATCCCGGGGCACCTGTCCCACACCTGGCTGACCCCGGCGGGCGCCTACCCGTCCTACGCGGTCAGCGGCCGCGGCGCCCGGTTCACCGACGTCGACGGCAACGAGTTCATCGACTACCTGTGCGCCTTCGGCCCGATGATCCTCGGCTACAGCCACCCGCTCGTGACCCGGGCCGCCGCGCAGCAGCTCGAGCTGGCCACGGTGCTGTCCCAGCCGCCGCCGAACGTGGTCGAGCTGGCCGAGGAGCTGGTGGCCACCGTCACCGCCGCCGACTGGGCCTTCTTCTGCAAGAACGGGGCCGACGTGACGGCGCTGGCCACCGTGGTGGCCCGCGCGGCCACCGGCCGCAAGAAGATCGTCCTGGTCAACGGCGGCTATCACGGCACCGCGGCCTGGATGCAGGCCGACGGCAGCCCGGGCGTCCTGCCGTCCGACGTCAGCAACGTCCTGCACGTGGACTGGAACGACGTCGACGGGTTCGCGGCCCTGGTCGCCGAGCACGCCGGCGACATCGCCGGGTTCATGGCCGCGCCCTACTTCCAGCCGCTGTGGGCTGATGACGTCATGCCCGCCGAGGGCTACTGGCAGTCCATCCAGGAGATCTGCCGCCGCGAGGGCATCGTCCTGATCATCGATGACGTGCGCTGCGGGTTCCGCCTGGACCTGCGCGGCTCCAGCGAGTACTTCGGATTCACGCCGGACCTGGTCTGCCTGAGCAAGGCGATCGCCAACGGCCACCCGCTGTCGGCGCTGGTCGGCAGCGACGCGCTCAAGGACGCCATCAGCTCGGTCGCGGCCATCGGCACCTTCTGGTACGAGGCCACCGCCTTCGCGGCCAGCCTGGCCACGCTCCGGGAGCTCAAGCGCCTCGACGCGCCCAGCCTGATCGCGGCCAAGGGCGAGCAGCTGGCCAAGGGCATCCACGCGGCCGCCGCCGAGCACGGCTACGAGATGGTCATCACCGGCGCGCCGGCCATGCCGTCCTTCCGGATCGCGGGCGACGAGGCGGACAAGATCCCGCTGTCCACCGACTGGTCCGGCGAGTGCACCCGGCGCGGCGCCTACCTGGCGGCGTTCCACAACCAGTTCCTGTCCACCGCGCACACCGACGAGGACATCAACCGCACCGCCGAGATCGCCAGCGACGCGTTCGCCGAGCTGAGGAGACGGCACGGCTAGCGTTTCCCCGGGCGCCGGCGCCATCGCGGTGGTCGGCACGCTGGACACCCGGGGCGACGAGATCGGCTACCTGCGGGACCTCATCACCGGCGCGGGCCGCGCCGCGATCGTGATCGACGCGGGCGTGCTCGGGACGCCTCAGGTGAGAGCCGACATCACCCGCGAGCAGGTCGCCGCCGCGGGCGGCGCGGACCTGGCCGTGCTGCGCCGCGCGGCGCGCGACGGAGCCGACCGGGCGCTGGCCACCGAGGCCATGAGCCGGGGCGGCCGCCGCCTCGTCGCGGACCTGGCCGCGGCCGGCACGATCGCGGCCATCATCGGGCTGGGCGGCAGCACCGGCACCGCGCTGTGCAGCTCGATCATGGCCGGCCTGCCGGCCGGCTTCCCGGGCCTCCTGCTCACCACCGTGCCCGCGCTGGCCCGCACCGGCGACGCGGCGATCGCCGTGCTCGAGTCCCCCGTCGACCTGATCGGCCTGAACCCGATCGTCAGCCATGCCCTCGCGCAGGCGGCCCACGCCGTGCTCGGCCTCGCGGATGCCCCGCCGGTCATCCGCACGGGGCGGCCCCTCGTGGGCATCACCGCGCTCGGGGTCACCACCCCCGCCGCCCAGCACGTGCTGGCGGCGCTGGCCGGCCTCGGCGCGGATGGCGTCGTCTTCCACTGGCGGACCGGCCGGCTGAACCAGCTCATCGAGGACGGCACGATCGACGCCGTCATCGACCTGACCGCCTACGAGATCATGACCATGCTGGACGGCCCCGGCGACGCTCCCGGTGACGGCGCGGCGGCGGGGCGGCTGGCCGCCGCGCGCCGGCGGGACGTCCCGTGGGTCACGGCCCCCGGCGGGCTGGACATGCACATCATCGTCACGCCCGACGGCGCCGACGGCATCCCGGCCCGGCTGCGCGGCCGGCCCTGGTCCCGGCACGGCCCGCAGATCGTCCTGGTCCGGACCGACCGCGCCGACCTGACCCGGGCCGCGCAGTTCCTGGCCGGCCAGCTGCGCGGGACCCGGCGCAGCGCCGTGCTCGTCCCCGGCCGCGGCTTCTCTGACGCCGACCAGCCCGGACGGCCGCTGTACGCCCCCGGGGCCGATCATGAGTTCACCGGCGCGCTGCGGGCCGGCCTGGCCGGGACGGTCTCCGTCACGGAAGTCGACTGCCACATCAACGATCCCGAGTTCGCCGCCGCGCTGGTCCGCGAGTACCAGCGCCTCTCCGCCTCCTAGGACAGCCATGCCAGCACGAGTCAGCTCGCCGCGATACAGCCGGGACGAGATCCTGGGCCGCCTGCGCGCGGAGGTGGCCGCGGGGAACACCATCCTCGGCGCCGGCTGCAGCGCCGGCATCATCGCCAAGTGCGCCGAGATCGGCGGCGCCGACCTCATCATCACCTACAGCACCGGCCGGACCCGGATGATGGGCCTGCCCACCACGACCATCACCGGCCCGGCGTCCAACCACACCACCCTGGCCATGGCCGGCGAGCTGCTCAACGTCATCCAGGACACGCCCCTGATCGCCGGCGTCGAGGCCAATGACTTCGAGTTCCTGGACCTGGAAGCGTCACTCGACCGGTTCACCGGCCAGGGCTTCAGCGGGATCATCAACTTCCCGACCACCGGCCTCAACGAGAACCTGGTGGCCGGCGGCCTCGCCGCGCGCGACTACACCGGCGCCATGGCGGCCGGGTTCCGGCAGGAGCACTGGGGCTGGTCGCGCGAGGTCGAGATGATCGCGCGAGCGCGGGCCCGGAACCTGTTCACCATGACCTACGTCTGCTCGCCCGACGACGCCGCGCAGATGGCGCAGGCCGGCGCCGACGCCGTCTGCGCGCACGTGGGCGGCACCATCGGCGGGATGACCGGCTTCCGGCCCCGCGGTGACACGAGCACCCTGCTGGAGCGCGCCCAGCGCATCCTGGATGCCGCCACCGCCGTCAGCCCGGAGATCATCCCGCTCGTCCACGGCGGGCCGTTCCACGACCCGGCCAGCACCGGGATCATCTACCGCGAGACCAGCGCCGTCGGCTTCGTCGCCGCCTCGGCCGTGGAGCGCATCCCCGTGGAGAACGCCATCCGCGAGGTCTGCGAGCAGTACAAGAGCCTCAGGCGCCCCTGACCCGGCGGGCCGGCCGGATGAGCTGGCCAGCGCAAATCTCCCTCTGGCGTCCCCCGTGCCCCGGCTGTAACATGAACAAAATTCATGTCATGAATTAAGTTCATGTCTCCCGGCGCACCGGGATAGGAGAGGCCATGTCCGAAGATTCCCCCGGTGCACAGCCCGCCGAGGCCGCCGGAACCAGCGACGACGCCATCACCACGCGCTTCGGCTACCGGCCCGAACTGCGCCGGTCCCTCGGGTTCATCACCCTGTTCGCCATCTCCTTCTCCGGCATCTCCATCACGACCAGCATCTTCCTGAACTACGGCTTCGGGCTGGCCAGCTTCGGCCCGGCCAGCCTGTGGGTGTGGCCGGTCGTGGGGCTCGGCCAGATCATCCTGTCGCTGGTCGTGGCCGAGATCGGCACCCGGATGCCGCTGGCCGGCTACGCCTACCAGTGGACGGCCCGGCTGATGAGCTCGGGCTACGCCTGGTTCGTGGCCTTCGCCGCGCTGCTCTACCTCACCGTCGGCCTGGCCGCGGTCGCCTACGAGGTCAACGCCCCGCTGCTGCTCAGCGAGTTCGGCGACGACACCCCGTCCAAGAACACGGTCCTGCTCGTCACGCTCGTGCTGCTGGCGGTGCCGTCCGGCCTGAACATCATCAGCGTCCGCCTGGCCGCCCGGGTCAACGCCGCCGGCGTCTTCGCCGAGATCATCGGCAGCGTCGTATTCGCCCTGGTGCTCATCGCCCTGTTCGTGTTCGGCGCCAAGCACGTCCCGCACGGCGCCGGCATCCTGTTCAGCAGCGTCCGGGTCTCGCACAACCCCGTGTGGTACTCGCTCGTCCTGTCCGGCCTGGTCGGGGCATTCACCCTCGTCGGCTGGGAATTCTCGGCCGACCTCGGCGAGGAAGCGGTCGGCGCCAGCCGGCTCGTGCCCCGCGCCATGATCGTGGCCCTGGTCGGGTCCGTGCTCCTCGGCCTGCTCGCCCTGATCGGGTTCTCGCTCGCCATCCCGAATGTCGGCACGACCGAGGCCGCCGCGCAGCCCATCCTGGTCATCGGCCAGTTCTGGCTGGGCTCCGCCCTCCTCAAGGTCTTCATCGCCTTCGTGATCTTCGCCATCTTCGCGCTGAACGTGAGCGGCGCCGCCGGCCAGAGCCGGCTGGCCTACTCCCTGGCCCGCGACAACATGCTGCCGCTCTCGCGCTACATGGCCCGCGTCGACCCGCACACCCAGACGCCGATCACCGCCCTGCTGGTCTTCGGCATCCTCAACCTGGCCGCCGCCGTCTACGGCTGGGCCCAGCCCGACTCCTTCGGCACGCTGGTCGGGGCCACCGCCCTGCTCCCGTTCATCATCTACACCATGGTCCTCATCGCCTACCTGACGCAGTACCGGCGCCTGATGACCCTGCCCGGCAACTTCAGCCTGGGCAAGTTCGGCCGCCCGGTCGCCGTGGTCGCGATCACCTGGACCATCGGAGTCTGCGTCGCCCTGTCGGCGCCGGCCGAGTTCCACGGCGGTGACCGGGTGGTCGTCGCGGGCGCGGCCGTGGCCGCCCTGTGGTACCTGCTGGTCCTCCGCCGCCGGATCAGCTCCGGCCAGGGCGGCACCGATCTCGTCACGGCCGACGAGCCCGCGCCGACCACCTTGCCGGGCGCCTAGGACCGGCGGGCGTTACCTGCCAGGCGGCAGCGGCGGGCTGGCTGATCCAGGCCGCGGCCGGGAGCGCCGGTCTAGTGCTCGGGCGCGGGCGTGCCGGTGTAGAACGCGGCGGTGCGGTCAGCGGCGGCCCGAGCCCGGGCCGGGTCGGTGCCGGAGGCCACGCTCGCCTCGTACCAGGCGTCGCTGGACGCGGCCAGGAAGCGGTGGCCCTCCTCGGACGCGGACCACCGGGCCACCTCGGCCGGATCCACCGGCTGCCGGGTGGTCAGGTGCAGGGACAGGCCGATCAGGCCGCTGTCCCAGCCCACCCCGACCGCACCCGGGCCGAACTGCGCCCACCGCTCGTCGTCCACATGCGCGATGTGGCTCAGCCGGAACTGGGTCCGGCCGTTGCCCTCGTCGGCGAGCCGCAGCTCGATCCAGCTCACGTCGCCGCCCATCTCCCAGGTCGCGTCGAAGCCGCGTGGCGGGTCGCAGCGGGTGACGGTGCCGCCCGCGTTGCCCTCCAGCTGGTACCGGCCGCCCTCCTTCAGCTCCCCGGTCACCGGCAGGAACCAGCGCCGGATGCGTTCCGGGCTGGTGCAGGCGTCCCAGAGGTCGGCGAGCTCGGCCGGGTAGCTGCGGGACACC
>Ga0193726_1002720_pt1 | contig 11697 bp, 11 predicted proteins | sample H2c1metaG_FD_144928 | JGI IMG/M metagenome (GOLD analysis project Ga0193726, IMG submission 144928) | Soil microbial communities from a riparian zone of the East river system, Colorado, United States - H2c1 | ecosystem: Environmental > Terrestrial > Soil > Riparian zone | place: USA: East River... | reverse complement strand
CGGGTCCGCGCTCGGCGGCGTAGACAAACCGCCCGATTCCGCCATCCGCGAGGTGGGCCCAGCACTGATCCGGATCGAGGGGCTCGGGCCGCGGGGCGTTCTCCGACCGGGATTGCCCGGGCGGGGCGGCCAGGCCGACGCCGAGGAGCACCGCCGGGGTGGTGTCCAGCGCTCCGGCGAGGCGGTCGAGGTCGCCGGGTGTGGGCCGGGGCGCCGGGCTGGTCTCCAGGTAGCGCAGGTAGCTCGCGGCCATTCCGGCCCGCTTGGCTGCGTCAGCCTGGGACAGTCCGGTGCACTCGCGCTGCTCGATGATGCGACGGCCGAGGTCACCGCCTTCGAGAGGGCTATTGCGCAGGTTCATCGTCGCCTCCACTTCCGAGCAGGAGCCCCCATGGCCTGCGCCCGGCTGCGGGTGCGTCGGCCATCAGAGCTGGGTCGATCCCGTCTGCTCCTGGACCTATCCGATCGCCGGCCGGGCTGGGCTGGCAGGGGCGAAGGCCAGGGGGCTGCGGGCCGTAGGTCCCGCGTCGCGGCCGGCCAGGCAGGATTAAGGGTCCAGCCGTACCGGCATCTGCCTATCTGTCTGGGTCACTGAGCGGCGCTCGGGCTGTTCGGGCGAGAGACCTGAGCTGTCGGATACTTGTGTCGTAGTCGGTGGCGGTGGCCGCCGCGAGGATGCGGGCCATTGGTATGTCCGTCTTGCTGTCGTCGGTGATACGGGCCATCGACCAGCCAGGAAACAGCCGGCCCGCTACCTCGATGAGGTAGTCGAAGGTGACGTGATCGTGCCGCGAGTCGCGGGTGATCCGGTCATAGAGGCTGGTGATGGCGGCTTGGTCGCCTTCCAGGATCTGGGCGAACCGGCCGTCCGCGAAGAGGAGCGCGCCCGTGATGCCGGCGGAGGCGTTGAAGGCGGCCGACTCAGCGTAGATGGCGTCGAGACCAGCCGGATTAGTTGTCAGCGCGTGGCTGTGGTAACTCAGCCGATGCAATTGGCCCTCCTGGCCGACGGCCGGTATCGATGGCCTTGGAGTACTAAAAGACCCTGTTGTGGGTTGGCCGCACCTGATTCCGCAGTCGCCAGTTGCGCGGGGCCGACAGGTCGGACGTTCCCGGTGCTCCCGGTCAGCAACCCTGCTGACCCCGCACGGGCCGCCGAGATGGAGCCGGACTTGTGCGCCTGCGGGCGGTCGGCGCATCGGAGGTCCCGCCAGCCCGGGCCATAAGACCCTAACCCGAGCCGGAGCTGGCGCGGTCCTATGGACACAGGACAGGACACGGGCGGGAACGTCCACAGCAAAGGAGCCACCGTGATCAAGGAAGCTAAGCCAGTGTTGGACAGGCTGGACGAGGCCGAGTGCCTGCGACTGATCTCGCCGGGCGGCGTGGGCCGGATTGCCTTTGTCGGGAGCTACGACCTGACCGTCCTGCCGGTCAACTACCGGCTGGTCAACGGGATGATCTTGTTCAGGACCACAGAGGGCGGCCTGACTGAGGAGGACCTGCGGACGGCGATTCCGCACGGCGAGTACCGGGTGGCCTTCGAGGTTGATCACCTCGATGAGGCCGCCCGCGAAGGCTGGAGCGTCCTGGTCCGGGGACCCGCCCATCACCTGGACGCCGACGACGAGGTGGAGGCGGCCCGGCTGGCAGGTGTGACCCCGTGGGCAGTCGGCGAGCGGAATCACTTCATCCGCATCACGCCGGTCCGCGTCACGGGCCGGCGCGTCAGGAACACGACCTGACGCATGACGCGGCCACGTCAGCCCGATACCGCCGGGCGCGCAGCAGACGGCACGGGCAGAGCTGCCCGCCCGACCGGACCACGGCCCGGCGTCGGAGCCGAGGTCGCAGTGCCGCGAGCCGCCCGGTCCGTCCGGCGCGACTGGCATGATCTCGCGGAACCCGCTGTTAGCCCATCCGCCTTCGATCCCGCGATGGTCGCCGGGCTGCCGGAACCGGCACGGCGCTGGCTCAACCATGCGATCGCGCCGGGAACGCCGATGTGGCGGTCGGTCGAGCTGTCCATGCGCGGGCAGGTCAGGCTCGGCCGGTGGCGCTCCTTCACTGCCCGGCAGGTACTGGCGCCGCCCGACGGCTACATCTGGGCTGCGACCGCCCGGGTGGCCGGGCTCCCGGTGACCGGCTTCGACCGCCTCAGTTCCGGGACCAGCGAGATGTCCTGGCGGCTGGTGGGGCTGTGCCCGGTCATGACGGCGTCCGGGCCCGACGTGGCCCGGAGCGCCAGCGGCCGGATGGCGGGTGAGATAACGCTGCTGCCGACCGTGTTCCCCAAGGCGAGCTGGCTGCGGGGCGAGCGTCCCGGAACGGCCACGGCCGACTTGCAGTTCGGCTCCGTCACAGAGAGGGCTGAGCTGAGCGTCGGGGATGACGGCCGGCTGCTCGAAGTCAAGGTGGACCGCTGGGGCAACCCGGGCGGGGCGCCCTTCGGGCGCTACCCGTTCGGGGTATCGGTCGAGGCTGAATCACAGTTCGCGGGAATCACCATCCCGTCGGTCCTGCGGGCCGGCTGGTGGTGGGGCACCGAGCGCCAGGCCGAGGGTGAGTTCTTCCGCGCCCGGATCACGGGCGCCATCTTCCGGTAGCGGGACCAGTGCCTCCGCCGGAGTATTCCGGCGCGAATGACCGCCAGGTAACACCTGGCGGCCATTCGCCTTTGCAGGGGTCGCGCAGTGGCCGAACGGCCGTTCCCGATGCTGACTTTGGTCCCGGCTAACCGGGACGCGTGGCCCTGCTGGCCGCCCGCGGCGCGGGCCAGGCTGAAGGCAGCTAAAGAAAGCCCGTGCCGGGCCGCTGAGGCCAGCACGACACAAGGAGGCGTCAAGAAGATGCGCAGAAGGACTTTCGACGTGCTGGCGACGGCCGCGGGTCTGGTGATTGCTGCTGTCCTGCTGGTGGCAGGTGTGCTGCTGGGCTGGGGACACTCATTTATCACCAGCGAGGTGCACACGCAGCTCGCCGCCCAGAAGATCTTCTTCCCGCCGAACGGCAGCCCGGCGATCAAGGCCCCGGAGTTCGCGGCCATGCACCAGTACGCGGGCCAGCAGATGACCACCGGCGCGCAGGCTGAGGTGTACGCCGACCACTTCATCGCCAACCACCTCAAGGAGATCGGCGGCGGCAAGACCTACGCCCAGCTGTCGGCGGAGTCGCTGGCCCAGCCCAAGAACGCCGCGCTTGAGGCCCAGGTGCAGACCGTGTTCCGCGGCGAGACGCTGCGCGGCCTGCTGCTCAACGCCTACGCCTTCGGCAAGATCGCCACGATCATGGGCATCGCCGAGATCGGCGCCTTCGCCGGAGCGGCCCTCATGCTGATCCTGTCCGGCCTGGGGTTCGCCCACGAGCGGCGGACCTCCCCGCAGGCCGAGATCTTCCCCAAGCTGGCCACCAAGGCGGAGGTCAGCCTCAGCTAGCCATCACGTACCCGATAGGTCCTGCCGGCCGCCCGGCGGGACCTATCGTCGTGATGAGCAGCGCAGTCGGCCGTGACCAGGGCGTTTACCGGGATGTCGCCGGGCTCGGCCAGTATCCGATGCAGGCTCATCGCACGATCAGGGCGCCAGATCCCGGTCGCTGTCGTGCGGAAACGGAGACGCGATGATGACGGCTGAGCAGTCACTGACCACGGACGAGGCAGCGACTCTGGACCGGTACTGGCGGGCCGCGAACTACCTGGCGGCGGGCCAGATCTACCTGCTGGATAACGCCCTGCTGACGGAGCCGCTGCGCCCGGAGCACATCAAGCCGCGCCTGCTCGGGCACTGGGGGACCTCGCCGGGGCTGAACTTCATCTGGGCGCACCTGAGCCGGGTGATTACCCGGTATGACCTGCAGATGATGTATGTCATCGGGCCGGGCCACGGCGGCCCGGCGGCACTGGCGGGCACCTGGCTGGACGGCACCTACACCGAGGTGTACCCGAACATCACGCAGGACGCGGCGGGCATGCACGCGCTGTTCCGCCAGTTCTCGTTCCCGGGCGGCGTGCCGAGCCACGTCTCGCCGGAGACGCCGGGGTCGATCCACGAGGGCGGCGAGCTCGGCTACTCGCTGTCGCACGCGTTCGGCGCGGCGTTCGACAACCCGGACCTGATCGTCGCGTGCGTGGTCGGCGACGGCGAGTCCGAGACCGGCCCGCTGGCCACCAGCTGGCACGGCCACCGGTTCCTCAACCCGGCCACTGACGGCGCGGTGCTGCCGATCCTGCACCTCAACGGGTACAAGATCGCCAACCCGGCGGTCCTGGCCCGGATCCCCGACGACGAGCTGGACGCCCTGCTCCGCGGGTACGGCTATGACCCGGTGTACGTGTCCGGCGACGAGCCATCCGTTCTGCACGAGAAGATGGCTGCCGCGCTGGACGGCGTCATCGCCCGGATCCGCGCCATCCAGGGCGCGGCCCGCGGCACCGCCGATGCCGGCGGCGCTGACCTGCGCTGGCCGATGATCGTCATGCGCACGCCCAAGGGCTGGACCGGGCCGAAGTTCGTGGACGGCCTGCCGGTGGAGGGAACCTGGCGAGCCCACCAGGTGCCGCTGGCCGAGGTCCGCACCAACCCCGAGCACCTGCGGCAGCTCGAGGAGTGGCTGCGCTCCTACCGGCCGGAGGAGCTGTTCGACGAAGGCGGCGCGCCGCACCCGGACCTGCTCGGCATGGTGCCGCCCGGCGACGCGCGGCTGGGCTCGAGCCCGCACGCCAACGGCGGCCTGCTGCTGCGTGACCTGAACCTCCCCGGCTTCCGCGACTACGCGGTGCCGGTCACCGAGCCGGGCGCGCGCATGTCCGAGCCGACCCGGGTGCTCGGCGGCTACCTGCGCGACGTCATGGCCCGCAATGCCGCGCAGCGCAACTTCCGGGTCTTCGGCCCGGACGAGACCGAGTCCAACCGGCTGAACGCGCTCCTGGAGGTGACCGGCAAGACCTGGGAGGAGCGCACCCTGGACGTGGACCTGAACCTCGCGCCGGACGGGCGGGTCATGGAGATCTTGTCCGAGCACACCTGCGAGGGCTGGCTCGAGGGCTACCTGCTGACGGGCCGGCATGGCCTGTTCAGCTGCTACGAGGCGTTCATCCACATCATCGACTCGATGTTCAACCAGCACGCCAAGTGGCTGAAGGTCTCCCGCCACCTCCCGTGGCGGCGCCCGGTGGCGTCGCTGAACTACCTGCTGACCTCGCACGTCTGGCGGCAGGACCACAACGGCTTCTCCCACCAGGACCCTGGCTTCATCGATCACGTCATGAACAAGAAGGCCGAGGTCATCCGGGTCTACCTGCCCCCGGACGCGAACACGCTGCTGTCGGTGGCCGACCACTGCCTGCGCAGCCGCGACTACGTGAACGTGATGGTCGCGGGCAAGCAGCCGTGCCCCGACTGGCTGGACGTGGACGCGGCCGTCCTGCACTGTGCCCGCGGCGCCGGGATCTGGGAGTGGGCCAGCACCGACGGCGACGGCGCCGCGCCCGATGTGGTCCTGGGCTGCGCCGGCGACGTGCCGACCCTGGAGATCCTGGCCGCGGCCAGCATCCTGCGCGAGCACCTGCCGCAGCTGCGGGTCCGGGTCGTCAACGTAGTCGACCTGATGCGGCTGCAGCCCGCGACCGAGCACCCGCACGGCATGAGCGACGCCGAGTTCGACGCCCTGTTCACCCCGGATACGCCGGTGATCTTTGCTTACCACGGCTACCCGTGGCTGATCCACCGGCTGACCTACCAGCGGGTCAACCACCCGAACTTCCACGTCCGCGGCTACAAGGAGGAGGGCACCACCACCACGCCGTTCGACATGGTCGTCATGAACGACATGGACCGCTTCCACCTGGTCATGGACGTCATCGACCGGGTCCCGGGCCTGGACCAGCGGGCCGCGCGGCTGCGGCAGCTGATGGTCGACACCCGGGCCCGGCACCACGCCTGGACCCGCGAGCACGGCGAGGACATGCCCGAGGTCACGAACTGGACCTGGCCCGCGCCGCCGGCGCCGGAGCCGGCCGGGTCGGCGGGGTGACCGGCGTCCTGGTCGTCAACGCCGGGTCGAGCAGCCTGAAGGTCAGCGTGCTGGATGACGGCGACCGGGTCACGGCTGCGCTCGACCTGGACCACTGGGACGGGAGCCCGGATCACCGCGAGCTCGCTGATTTCATAACGAGCTGCCGCGGCGACATCTCCGCCGCCGGCCACCGGGTCGTCCACGGCGGCAGCCGGTTCACCGGCCCGGTGCTGGTCGACGACGCCGTGCTGGCCGGCATCGCGGACCTGACCGACCGGGCCCCGCTGCACCAGCCGCGGGCGCTGGCCGGCCTGGAGGCGGTGGGCCGGATGCTGCCCGGCGTGCCCGCCGTCGCCTGCTTCGACACCGCCTTCCACGCGACGCTGCCGCCCGCCGCGGCCGCCTACGCGCTGCCCGGCGACTGGACGCGGCGGTTCGGCCTGCGCCGGTACGGCTTCCACGGGCTGTCCCACGCCTACGCGTCCCGCCGGGCCGGCGAACTGCTCGGCGCGGCCGGCGGGACCGGCCTGCGCGTCGTCACGTGCCACCTGGGCGCGGGAGCGTCCCTGGCGGCTGTCCGGGATGGCCGCAGCGTGGACACCACGATGGGCTTCACCCCGCTCGAGGGACTGGTCATGGCGACCCGGAGCGGCAGCGTCGACCCGGGGCTCATCATCTGGCTGCTGCAGCACGGCGGGCTGAGCGTCCCCGAGCTGGGCGATGCCCTGGAGACCCGTTCTGGCCTGGCCGGGCTCGCCGGGCTGCCAGGTGGCTCGGGGGACATGCGTGACGTCCGGGCTGCCGCCGGGGCAGGCCACCCCGGTGCGGCCGCGGCGATCGAGGTGCACCTGCACCGGCGGCGCCGCGAGATCGCCGCCATGGCGGCGGCCATGAACGGCCTAGATGCGCTGGTGTTCACCGGCGGCATCGGCGAGCACGATCCGGCCGTCCGCGCAGGCGCCGCCGCGGGCCTTGAGTTCCTCGGGGTGGCGCTGGACGAGGCGCGCAACCAGGCCGCGGTCGGCGACGCCGACATCTCCGCGGCCGGGGCGGCGGTCGCGACGTTCCGGATCACGGCGCGGGAGGATACGGAGATCGCCGGCCAGACCCGCGGCGTCCTGCGCCGGGAGCCGCCGGCGTCGTGACCGGGGCCGCTGCTAGCTGACGCCGGCGTGCTCGCGGATGATCACGACCGGGCAGGGCGCGTGGTGGACGCAGCGCTGGCTGACCGAGCCGAGCAGCGCCTCGGTGAAACCGCCGAGCCCGCGGCTGCCGACCACGAGAAGCTGCGCGCCGCGGGCGGCGTCCAGCAGGACGCCAGCCGGGCTGCCCCGGGCCGCCCTCGCGGTGACCGGCACCCGGACGGCCGGATCGACGACACCGCTGACCACCCCGGTGACCAGCTTCTCCGCGTCCGCGAACTCCGAGGCCTGCATGACCGCGAGCGGCGCCCAGCCGTAGCCAGCGGCCAGGTAGGGGTGATGCCAGGCGAGGACGGCCTCGACCGCGGCCCCGGTGAGTTTGGCCTGCGTGACGGCCCAGCGGAGGCATCACGGGAGGGCTCCGACCCGTCGAGCCCACCACAATGCGCGGCCTGGAAAGGCCCGTCCGGGCTGACCCGAAATGCCCTGTCCGCGATGCCGCCTGCGGGGCGAGACTGCTCTCGGCTCCCAAGGATTACGGGAAACGTTAGGCCCCAGGAGGAGAAATGCCCGGAATCGTTGTCGGAATGGACGGCTCGCTCCATGCCCGCCAGGCCCCGGACTGGGCCATGCGGGAGGCCGCGATGAGGCAGGCCGCGCTCACGGTCCTGGCCGTCAACCCGGTCATGGCCAGTCCCTGGACCGGTAACCCGCTCGCCGCTCCGAACGACGCGCAGATCGTGGCCCAGGTGCGGGAGGCAGCGCAGGAGGCTGTCGCCAAGTCGGCCAGCGAGATCGGCGAGGCCCAGCCGGCCTCCGTCGCCGTGGCCGTCCTCAGCGGGTTCCCGGCCAAGGCCCTGATCGAGGCATCGCACAGCGCTGACCTGATCGTCATCGGTTCGCGGGGGACCGGCGGCTTCGAGTCCCTGCTGCTCGGCTCCATCTCCGGCCAGGTCGTCCAGCACGCGGCCTGTCCGGTGGTCATCGTCCCATCCGACCGCTAGGGCCGGGTGAGCCATACTGGACGCCACCAGTCCCCTCGACATGTTTCCCGCATTCGGCGCCGGAGGTGAAGCGATGAATGACGCGCCCGCTTCCGGGATGATCGGCGTGTTCCTGCTCGACGATCATGAGATCGTGCGGCGCGGGGTCCGCGAGCTGCTCGAGGCCGAGTCCGACATCACGGTCGTCGGCGAGGCCGGGACGGCGCAGGCGGCGCTGGCCCGGATCCCGGCGCTGCGGCCCGACGTGGCCATCCTGGACATCCGGCTGCCCGACGGCGACGGGGTCAGCGTCTGCCGGGAGATCCGGTCGATGATGCCCGAGGTCGCCTGCCTCATGCTGACCTCGTTCGGGGATGACGAGGCGCTCTTCGACGCGATCATGGCCGGCGCGGCCGGCTACGTGCTCAAGCAGATCCGTGGCACCGACCTCGTCAGCGCGGTGCGCACCATCGCCGCAGGCGAGTCGCTGCTGGACCCGGAGGCGGCCAGCCGGGTGATGCGCCGGATGCGCGACCAGGCCGTGCGCCGCGACCCGCTGTCCGAGCTGACCGGCCAGGAGCGGCGGATCCTCGAGCTGATCGGGGAAGGCCTGACCAACCGGCAGATCGGCGAAAGGATGTTCCTGGCCGAGAAGACGGTCAAGAACTACGTCTCCGCGCTGTTCGCCAAGCTCGGCATGGAGCGGCGCACCCAGGCCGCCGCCTACGTGGCCCGCCTGCAGAAGGACACCGGTCCCGGCCAGCGCCCGGAGTATGGCTAGCTCGGCCAGGTCGCCGCTGAGCTTGCTGTGAACATGCCAAAAGAAGCGACATTGTCCCGCTGCGAAAAGACGAGCCCCACGGCGACCTGGCCGGTCTTCTTCTCGGCCGCACCGCCCATAAGGTGATTCACCTGGCTGACCGGGCTGCGCAGGTGGTCCGCTAAGCGGGATCCGGCAGCGGGACCCGCCATTGCATCCGGGTCCCGCCGCCCGCGGAGGGCTGCAGCGTCATCTCGCCGCCGAGCGCGCGGGCGCGCTCGCGCAGATTGGAGAGCCCGCTTCGGCGGCCGGTGTCCGTGATGCCCGTGCCGTTGTCCTGCACGACCAGCAGCAGGCCGCCGTCGATCTCGGCGGAGACATCTACCTGGCTGGCCCGGGCGTGCCGCGCCGCGTTGGACAGCCCTTCGCGCAGCGCTTTCAGCAGGTCCTCGGCCACCTCTGGCGGGACCTGGGCGTCGAGGCCGCCGCCCAACCGCAGGGACGGCGCGTAGCCGAGGGCCTCGGTCATCTCGTCGGCGACCGCCATGATCTGTGCCCGCAGGCCCGGTCCGCCCGGCTCGGGGTGGGCCTGGAGGCTGAAGATGGCGGTGCGGATGTCATGGATCGTGTCGTCCAGGGCGTCGACGGACTGGCGGACCCGCTCAGCCCCCGGCCCGCTCGGAATCATTCCCGTCGCGGCCTGCAGGGACATGCCGGTGGCGAACAGCCGCTGGATGACCTGGTCGTGCAGGTCGCGGGCGATCCGGTCCCGGTCGGCGAGCACCGCCACCTGCTCGGCGTCGCGCCGGTGCTCAGCGAGTTCCAGTCCGATGGCCGCCTGCGCCGCGAACGTGGTCACCATCTCGACCGCCGCCGGCGACAGCGGCATCGAGCCTGGGCTGCGCCCGGCGGTCAACACCCCGCGGACGTTGCCGGGCGCGCCGAGCGGGAACACCACCGCCGGGCCTAGGCCCAGGTGCTCGCGGGCCACCTGCGCGACTCGCTCGTCGGCGCTGAAGTCCTCGATGGCCAGGGGTTTGCCGCTGACCATGACGCCGCCCGAGGCTGATGCCTGGATGGGCAGGGCCAGTCCGAGCGCCTCGGCGGCGCCGGCGCCGCTGGCGTGCTCGATGACCAGGTGACTGCCCCATCCGGCAGGGAGGGCCAGGACGACCAGGTCGGCGTCGGCCATCTCCAGCGCCAGCTCGGTGATCAGGGCCAGGATCTGCTCGGGCGGGTCGCCGAACAGCAGCCGCCGGGTCACCTCGCCGCTGGCGCGCAGCCACTGCTGCTGGCGGCGGCTCTCGGCGTACAGCCGGGCCTTGTCCACCGCCGCGCCCGCGGCCGCGGCCAGAGCCACCACCAGGGCCTCATCGTCCTCGTCGAACGAGGCGCCGCCGCGCTTGTCAGTCAGGTACAGGTTGCCGTAGACGATGTCGCGGATCCGGACCGGCGCGCCCAGGAAGGTCCGCATCGGCGGGTGCCCGGCCGGGAACCCCGAGGAATGCGGATGGGTGGCGATATCCTCCATGCGCAGCGGATGGGGCTCGGCGATGAGCTCGCCGAGCAGCCCGCGGCCCTCCGGCCAGTGATCGATCCGGGTGATCTGCGCCTCGTCGAGGCCGACCGGGATGAACTCGGCCAGCCGGCCGTTCTCCCCGACGACGCCGAGTGCGCCGTACTGGGCGTCGACCAGCTGGACGGCCGCCTCCACGATCCGGCGGAGCACCGCCTCCAGCTCCAGCTCGCTGCCGACGCTCACGACAGCGTCCAGCAGCGAGTCCACCCGTTCGCGGGTATCGAGCACCGCCTGCAGCCGGCCCTGCAGCTCAGCCAGCAGCTCATCCAGGCCGAGGTTCGGGATCAGCGAGCTGCGCGCTGGACGGTCCACAGACGGCTCCTGCCCGATGATCTCGCCAGTCGCGCACATCGTAGCGCCACGCTGCGGAGCCAGCACAGGCGCGCTGTCCTCGGCCGGCTTCCGCGCCGGGCGCCGTAGGGGCTTGCTGCTCGCCTGCCACGCGAGGGGACGGGATACTGCGATGCACGGCTCGTCCAACTGGCCCGCCGGCCGGCCGCTTCCGGCGCTGGCGGCTGCCTCCCCCCGGCCGGGGTTCTGTCATGCCTGAAGAGTCCCTTCCGCTTCAGCGGCGGGGCCAGCAGGCCATCGTGACCCTGCCGGAAAGGCTGGACGCGTCATGCGTCGGCCGGCTCCGCGGCCACCTGCTGGCTGTCATCGACCGCGGGGCAGCGGTGCTGATCGCGGGCCTGACCGCCACCACGTCATGCGATCACCCGGCATGGATGTCCTTGCCCGGGCGTGCCAGACGGCGGCAGCCGCCCGGACGACACCATCCACCAGTATCGCGGGTACACGTTCGCCGCCAATGGCGACGGGCCACCGCTCCCGTAGGGCCATTACGGCCGCTCGGGGATCCGGCTCGGCCGCGGCGCGGACTCGGCCGCGGCGGCACCAGCCAGGCCGTGCTGCCCGGCGATGCCGTCCGCCACGCGGCTGAGGAAATTGCGAATGGTCGCCGCCGCGACCTGCTGCAGGATCGCCCGGTCGAGCGTGTCGCCCGGTGCCGCCCGGTACGTGCCGGAAAGCGCCAGCAGCGTTGCATGCTCCCCGGCGGGTACCAGGCTGAGGTCCGCGTCCAGGACACTGAACGGCTCCCTGCCGGGCTCGGCCGCGTCCCAGCGGATGGCCAGGCCGGCGCGGTCGTCGGCCCGCGCCAGCGGGCGTACCTGCACCCGGGTCAGCACTAGCCCGTCTGGCCCGTCGGCCCGTTTCAGGCCT
>Ga0193726_1002719_pt1 | contig 11701 bp, 9 predicted proteins | sample H2c1metaG_FD_144928 | JGI IMG/M metagenome (GOLD analysis project Ga0193726, IMG submission 144928) | Soil microbial communities from a riparian zone of the East river system, Colorado, United States - H2c1 | ecosystem: Environmental > Terrestrial > Soil > Riparian zone | place: USA: East River... | reverse complement strand
AGATCCTGAGGATAAACCTTCTCCTTCAGGCATTGTGCCGTCATCAGATTGACTTCGGCCTCCGCCGTCAGCCACAGGTCGATTTGCCGCTGTGTCATGACCCAACCCGGAATGACCGTGTTGACCCGGATCTTATCCGGCCCGAGGTCGCGGGCCATGCCTTTGGTCAGACCCTCGACGGCGGCTTTCGCGGTTGTGTACGCAGGCATTCCGCCCTGACTGGTGTGCCACGAGATCGAACCGAAATTGACGATCGACCCGCCGCCGGCGCCGCGCATCATCGGTACCACGGCCTGCATCGCGAAAAATTGATGCCGCAGATTGGTCGCCATCCGTTCGTCCCAGAATTCGACGGTGACGTCAGCCCAGTTGTGGCGCTGATCGTTGGCGGCGTTGTTCACCAGCACGGTGATCGGTCCGAGTTTTTCCCCGGCGGTATGGATCGCGCGCCGTAACGAATCGATGTCCTTCAGGTCGCAATGCTGATAAAACGGTTCGGGATGTCCGGCATCGCGCACGGTCTTCGTCAACTCCGCCGCCGCGGCGTCATCGATATCGACAAACGCGACCTTCGCACCCTGCGCGGCGAAATGCATGACTTCCGCCGCGCCGATCCCGCTCGCGCCGCCGGTGACGAACACGGTGCGGTCGCGTAGGCTGGGATAACGCGCGAAATTCTCGCTCATCGCAAACGCTCCATGATTGTCCTGACGACGGTATCCGGTGTGGCGCCGATGTCGACGGTAATCGGGTTTTCGCCGGGGCCTGGTTCTTCCAGCGTGCGGAACTGGCTGTCGAGCAACGCGGGCGGCATGAAATGGCCCTGCCGCGCTTGCATGCGTTCGGCGATCAGTGCCTGAGACCCCCTCAGATAGATCAGCCGGACATCCTTCCGATCCCCGATCAAAATGTCGCGATAGGCCCGCCGCAGCGCCGAGCACGCCACCACCGCGTTCTCGCCGCGCGCCCGGCACGCGTCGATCGCCGCCGCGACGGCGTGCAGCCACGGCCAGCGGTCTTCGTCGGTCAGCGGCGTGCCGGCCGCCATTTTCGCCACGTTCGCGGGTGGATGAAACGCATCGCCTTCCAACACGCTCCAGCCCTCGGCCGCTGCCAGGCGTTCGGCGATCGTCGTCTTGCCGCTGCCCGACACACCCATCACGACCAGGATGGTCATCCCTTGGCGGGCGCCTCGACATGGCCGCCGAAGCCGAAGCGCATCGCGGACAGCACTTTTTCGGCGAAGGTGTGATCCTGACGGGAGCGGAAGCGTACGAACAACGAGGCCGCCAGAACCTCGGCGGGCACCGCTTCCTCGATCGCCGCCTCAACCGTCCAGCGGCCTTCGCCGGAATCCTCCACGACGCCGGAGAACGACGACAACTCGCCATCCTTCGCCAACGCCGCCGAGGTGAGATCGAGCAGCCAGGAGGTGACCACGCTGCCGCGGCGCCAGACCTCGGCGATGTCCGCCATGTTCAGATCGAACCGTTCATCGGCCGGCAATTTCGTCGAGGCACGGCCTTTGAGGATGTCGAATCCTTCCGCCATGGCCTGCATCATTCCGTATTCGATGCCATTGTGGATCATCTTCACGAAATGCCCGGCGCCGATCGGTCCGGCGTGAATATAGCCGTGCTCGGCGCGCTGATCGTGGTCCTCGCGGTTGTCGGTGCGCTCGATTGAGCCGATCCCGGGGGCGAGCGCCTTGAAGATCGGATCCAGATGCTCGACCGCGGCCTTATCGCCGCCAATCATCAGGCAATAGCCGCGCTCCAGCCCCCAGACGCCGCCCGAGGTGCCGACATCCATGTAGCGCAGGCCCTTCGCCGCCAGTTCCTTGCCGCGCCGCACATCGTCTTTGTAATACGTGTTGCCGCCGTCGATGACGATGTCGCCTTTACTCATCATCCCGGCCAACTGAGCAATCGTGTCCTCGGTGACCTTGCCGTGCGGCAGCATGACCCAGACCGCGCGGGGCGAATCGGTCAGCTTGGCGACCAGATCAGCCAGCCCGGAAGCCGGTGTCGCGCCGTCGGTGCCGAGGCCCTGTACGGAGGCGGGATTGGCGTCCCACACGACAGTGGAGTGACCGGCGCGCATCAATCGCCGGGAAATGTTCGCGCCCATGCGGCCGAGGCCGATCACGCCGAGTTGCATGCCGATTGCTCCCTTGTTGTCCGCGCCCCTGGCGAACCTGTCCCGGCTATCGTGCCACGCCCGCTGCCCTGGGCCAACGCCCGGGACGCCTAACCTTTCCACCGGGCGTGATGGGTCTGGGCGAGACAGATCTGAAACCGGAACGAACATCGGCGGGAACCGGACGCCGCGCGGGACAGTGGCATCCCGGATGCGAGCGGTGCTCACGCGATCAGCCGACACGCGTCGGTCAGCGTGTCGGCTGTGACATCAATCTCGTACCGTCGTGGCGCGACTTGCCCGCCGGCGCTCTGTCGTCATTCTCGGGTCTGGCCCAGGTATCCGCGGACGCGCCGGGGGACGCCGTTGAAGTTGCGCGCGCCGGTCGTTTCGCGTCACCTTCCGGCCCCCGATGCGTCGCGGCCAATCTCAGGCTCAGATCCCGCCGGATTTTGACTTAACCCGGCGGGGCCAGCGGACCATCAGCCAACCGTGTCGCTCGCCTTTCTGCTGTTCTTGCGACGATTGACCAGACCAAGCGCGGTCAGTCCCACGCCAAACACCAACATCGAAGCAGGCTCGGGAGCTTGCAGCGCTTTTGACTCGGTTTGGCCCCGGCTGACCAATGCTCCGCCGGGAGCCAAGGTGTAATTCCACGTTTCGGTCATCGAGAAGGGGCCGGTGTCGGTCACGCCGAGTAAACTCGAACCCGGTGAATATGAGTATGAACTCGTGACCGTGTCCGCTGGGGCTGACGTGAAGGACCCGACGAGGTTGCCCGGAGCATCCGTCGGCGTGGATGCGCCCAGTACGTTGGTCGGGTCGTCGTAAAACGACAACGACATGACGGAGCCCGCCGTGGATTGCCAGGTGCCGCTCCCGGTCAGGGCGACGAAGTTCACCGGTCCGGCGAAATTCATCCCGCTGAGCGCGGCGGTCAGGCGATAGGTATCCGTCGTACTGAGATTGGCCACGCTCAGCGCTCCGGTGAGGAGGCTGTTCAACGGCGGTCCGATCGTCGATGTCGCCAGTTCCCCAGAGAAATGGATGTCCCCCTGGATCCCGGCGGGAATGATGATGGTGTTCGCGAAACTCTCCGCGGTCACGGTATCGGCGCCAAAGATGACGTCGCTGAAAGTGGTGCTGTAGACAGCGGGGTTGGTTATGTCGGTGGCGGTGAGGATAAGCTGCATGGGGGAGGCGTTGGCGGCGCCGGCCGATAAAAGGCCAATCGCGGCGGCCGCGGCGGTCAAAACTTCGTTCCGTAAGATGATTCTCATTCTGTTCTCCTGTCGTTGGGTCTTGCCTGGGATTTAAGGCTGGCCCGGATCAAACCTTCTGTTCGCCGGTCGTTCGGCACGACGACTCAAGTGTCGTGCCGCGAGTGGATGGTTTCGCGATGCCGTGCGACATCAGCGAGGATGCGGACCGCCGGTTCTGAAAGCCCGCCGCCCTCGGTTCGTCCGAGTGCGAGGTATGTCTGGTCATTCCCGCTCCGATGCGGCTGTATGTTGCAATTGCAGGATTCATCTCACTACAAGAGCCACAACCTGCGGTGATCTACCAGTCAAAATAACGTGAAATCGACTGAGTGTCTTTCTTGGTTGCAATGCGCAGTTGCATTTACAGACCGTAAACCTATTGTGCGGGGTGTCTCGGCACCATCATCGACCCATCCGGGCGGCGTTCAGAGCTGGCAGGTCAGGGGTGCGTCACCTCGCCGGGCACGCGCGGGCGCGATGCCAAAACGCGGCACGCGGGGCGGTGTCCGCAGCCGCATGGCCCCGCGCGGGGTCGCCAAACAGGGCGGCGCAACCGCATGTGCGGTCGCTCAGGTGACAGGGCGCGGCTGATCCCGTATGGGCCTCGCCCCAGACATTTCACTGTGAATTCGATCGCCGGAATGGCCCAGGCCGAAATTTCCATCAGCACCCAGGACGGTTTGCCGCCGAGCCAACGAGCCATCGCCATGTTCGCGGTGGGTATCGCGGTCAGCATTTCCGTCCTGGTCGGTTCGATCGCCAATATCGCGCTGCCGACAATCGCGCATGACCTGAATGTGACGCCGGCTGAGTCGATCTGGGTGGTCAACGCCTATCAACTGGCGGTCACCGTCTGCCTCATGCCCTGCGCCTCACTGGGCGACGTCTATGGGCATCGCCGGGTCTACATCTGGGGCCTCGTGTTTTATACGTTCGGGTCGCTGATCTGCGCGCTGGCGCCAAGCCTGGGATATTGAGCGTCAACGGCGCGCTGGTCCGGTTTATTTTCCCCAGGGCGCAGTTGGGACGTGGGATCGGCTATAACGTCCTCGTGGTGGCGGCGTCCTCGGCGGCGGGCCCATCCGTCGCGGCGGCGATCATGGCGGTCGGATCGTGGCCGTGGCTATTCGCCGTGCAGGTGCCGTTCGGTGTGCTGTCATGGTGGCTGTCGCTGCGTTATTTGCCGCCATCCCAGGCCTCCGGCCATAAGTTCGACCCGATCAGCGCGCTGTTGAACGCCATCGCGCTTGGCACGTTCATTCCAGGCCTGGACGGCATCGGCCGCGGCCAATCGCGCACCATGATCCTGCTGGAGCTGGCGGTCGGCATCGTCGTCGGCACGATATTCGTCAGGCGGCAATTGACGCTTCGCGCGCCCATGCTGCCGGTGGACTTGTTTCGCCGGCCGGTATTCGCCTTGTCGGTCGCCACCGCGACCTGCGTGCACGCCGCGTCCATGATCACACTGATCGCGCTTCCGTTCTATTTCCAATACGTCGAAGGCCGGACGCCGATCGAGATCGGCCTGCTGATCACGCCCTGGCCCGCCGTGTTGGTGGTTGTCGGGCCGCTCGCCGGACGTCTCGCGGACCGTTACCCCGCTGGGCTGCTGGGAGGACTGGGCCTGGCGGTGATGACATGCGGACTGCTGCTCGTCCTGTTCCTGCCGGAGCACGCGAGCCGATTGGACATCGCCTGGCGGATGGCGGTTTGCGGTACCGGTTTTGGCTTCTTCCAGTCGCCGAACAATCGGTTGCTGATCGGCAGCGCGCCGCCGGACCGGGCGGGCGCGGGCAGCGGGATGGTGTCGACCTCGCGGCTGGTAGGTCAGACCACGGGCAGCGCGCTGGTGGCGGTCGTATTTGGGCTGACGCACAACGCAGCCGATCCGGTCGTGCTTGGCACCCACGTGGCGATTGGCCTGGCCGCCGGTTTCGCCGCTCTCGGGACCGCGCTCAGTTGGGCACGGCTGGCGAACCGCTAGGCACCCGTCGGCGCTCCGGCGGCGTGGAGGGCATTCCTGGACGCCGCGCTACTTGATGGTCTCAGCGCTTTGCGTCAGCAGCCGTGACCCGGCGTGCGGGCCTTCGAGTTCTTCGGCCCGCCGGTACCAACGGGCGGCCAATGCCGCATCGGGCAGCAGCCCCACAACGCCCAACTGGTCAATGAACGCTGCGTCGTAGGTCTTGGCGAGGGTGGTGGCGGCGCGGGCGCTCCCGGCGTTCGCGGCGTATTCATAGAACTTGCGAGCCGCGGAAATGTCTTTGCGCGCGAGCATCTCATCGCCGCGAGCCGTATAGAATACCGCCAACGCGAGGTCCTGGGCTGCCGGCTGCCTCGGAGCGGGAGGTGTGGCGGGGGCGCCGGCGGCTGGCCCGGGTTTGGCGGTCTCAAGGTTTGCCTGTGTTGGAATGGTGAGGCAGATGGTCCCGCCGGATCGTGAGCCGGCTTTTGCTCCGGCAGCGCGGCGCTATCGGCTCCGCGGGGATCGCGTACCGCGGGCGCCTGGGTCGCGGTTTGCGGCGGGGTGGCCGGTCGGTCGTTCTGGACGGCGTCGTGCGTTGCCGGAGCGGCAGGCGGCACGGTGATAGCGGCCAATCTGGCGGGCGCCGCATCGCGGGTTGCCGCCTCCGCCGGTGATTTAACCGGTGGCGCGTCGCGTGTCGCGGTGTCCGCCGGTGAAGCGGCGTTGCCGGACGGCTTAGCGATTGGCGCATCGGGCGTTGCCAGCCCGGTCAAAGCGCCGCCGATGCCGGTTGATTGAGTTTGTAGTGCTTCGCGAGTGACCGGAACCACCGCCGCGACGGCGGCTGATGCGCCCTGCGCCACGTCGCGGCTCGCCGGGCCAACCGCCGCCGGCGTGCCGCCGCCGGTTGACGCTGCCTGTGGCCCGTCGCGGTTCGCCGTGGCAGGCGCCGGGACCATGATAGCGGTTGAAACAGCCCGTGCTGCGTCACGGGTCGCGACATCAAAACCCGGGGCGGCCGCTCCGGGTGGTGGGGATTGCGGTACTTCGCGGGCCAGCCCGGCTCCCGTTGCGGCCCCGAGGCCGCTCGGTTGCGGCAGGCTGCCCGATTGAGCGAGTGGTGCGTCTCGGATTGCAGAAGCCTCGGACGGGGCGGAGGCCATGCCGGGTGCGGCGCGTCCCACCATTCGACCCGCCTGGTCCGCGAATACGGTCAGCTCGGCCGCCACCAGCACCCGTCCCTCGGCGGATTCATTGGCCGCGCGCATCCGGGCGTGTTTTTCGAAATCCGCCAGGGCCCGGACAATCGCGGGAGAGTTCTGGGCTGCTATGCCGCGTTGCAGCACGCGTTGCCAGGTTTCCATGGCGTTGTCATCGGGGGGCGATATGATCCGCCCGTTGGAGATTTGTTGCTCGATGGTGCTCAACAGCCGCGCGGCTTCGTAATCGGCAAGCACCGCGGGAAGCATGGCCGATTGCGCCGAGACATCGTCGGCCGCGACGCAAACGCTCCCGATCAGCAGATAACCGGCGCACAGCGCGGCAACGCCGTGGAGCAATCCCCACATTGGCCGCCCACCCGGTCCCCCGGACCAACCGGTTGAGGACCGGGGTTTCCCGGCGATGCCACGCCCGGACCAGTCTTGATGTGGGCGCGACCGATCACCGGGGCTGAACCTGAGCCGGTTCGTCCACCGCGAACGCTGGCCGGCGGGTGGGACGCATGGTGACGTCACCTGGTGCCGGGCCTGGAGCAAAGGATGTGCGCACACGGTCAGCGCGCCGCCGCTCGCTGCTTGTCCCAGGCGATGAACTGCTGGAACAGTTTGTCTCGCTCCGCGTCGGTCATTTTGTTGGCGGCACCGGGATTGGTCTGCGCCAGGAAGGTGTTGAACCGCGTCTGCGTCGCGGCACTCGCGGTGCGGGCCGAGTTCTGCCGGTCCAGCCAGTCCTGCGCCGCCTTGAGCCGCGTCCAGCCGGGCATCTCGGCGCTCAGGTTCACCTCGCGCCACTTGGGATGCCGTGGCGGCTGCTGGAACTGGTCGAACTTGCTGAAGAAGATATCCACGAAATGGGCGACGTTGACGGCTCGCTCGGTGCGCGGCGCCCAGGCGAACACCGCCAGCACATCGCCGACCGCGATCGTCGCCACCGGCGCGTCGGCCGGGACCAGCGCCGGATAAGTGTCGTGCGTCAACTTGTCCGGCAGATAGGTCTGCGCGAGGGTCTGGTTGAGCGGGACGGCGAGAAAGTGGAGGCCAATGCTGGCCGGAACATCGGCGAGCAACGGGATCGGTGCGCCGCCGACATGGATGATCGCGGCGATCTCTCCGCTTTTAAGCTTTTGTATGCCGTTGACCTGCTTGTCGTGCTCGACGTTCGGTTTAATGCCCAGGGCGTCGAGCAGGATTTCGGCGGTCATCGAAGAACCGCTGCCCACGACATCGACATTGACGCGCTGGCCGTTCAGGTCCTCAAGCCGCGTGATGTCCTGGCGGACAAGGACGTGGATTTCCTCATCGTAGAGCTTGGCGATGTAGCGGATGTTCTGCGTGAGGCCAGGGAACATGTTCTTCTGTTGCGCGTAGGCCAACGCGTCAGCCTGAACAAACCCGATGTCGACGCCTCTGAGGTAAAGAATATCGGAAAGATTTTGCAGGGAACCCTTGCCCAGGGTTGGCAACACGCGAAGCGTATCGTCGTCGAGGATCGTCAGATCCGCGCCGGTCCGCGCATAGGTTCCGCCCTCCATGCCGGTGATGACGCCGACGGCGCCCGTGTTGCCGCGTGAGACCAGAGGCACCGCTGGCCGGACCGGGGCGGCGCCCGCCGTCGTGGAGGACGCCGGCTGGGCTTGAGGTTTAGCGGCGCCGGCGACTACGAACGATAGAGTAAGACAGACTACGACTGCGGTCCTGATTAGCATGGGAATCCCCTAACCCAACCATCGAAACTCTGAATTCAGTGGTCCGCGGCGAGACGTTCCAAAGAATTAGGTTCTTCGCGCGTTAATTATATCTTTCCAGCCAGCCATTAAGCCAGCAATATTTGGTGGTCAATAGATGGACCGCGGCTGATTCCGGCGCCGCGGGTGGCCAAAACAGGATGGCCGCCGCTAAAAATATATAAATCGCGCCGCGATGTTCGGCGGCACCGTATTTTTTGCTCGCTGATCCTATTTCTGCTTTATCGAAGCGCAAGCCGTCAGCATATCATGCTGAACAGACCGAAATCAATTGGTTAACGCTTCAATTTGGATTAAAATACCGCGTTTGACGCGAAAAATATACGAATTGCTCCGTGATGCCGGCTGTTTGCGGTCAGCTCTGACCGTCGGCCGCTCTTCTCCGTCGCCCGCTCTTCTGACCGTCGCCCGCTCCGGATACCGGGCGGCGGAACGGTCATCCGCGGCACGCCACCGGGAACCGGACCGCCGTGTTGCCTCACCGCGCCGTTTTCCCGCGTCACGCCAGTCCCGAACGGTCGACACGCTGACATTTCTCGCGCGCTACCCGCCCGCCAGGTCGCCTTGGACGCGGCCCGTCACTGCTCCGGGCGGGCTGTCGGCCCGCTCATCACACCAAGTATTCGCGGGTTTCTCCAAAGGCGAGAACATCGAAATCGACCGCCGCCACCCCTGCCTGAACCCGCGCGTCTCGCAGCGCCTCCACCGGCGCGTCGATCGCTTCGTCGGTCAATTGGAAGGTGCCGAAATGCATCCCGAGGCTGCGGCGGGGGCCAAGATCGAGATGGGCGCGCACCGCTTCCGATGGATCGACGTGATTTTGCCGCATGAACCAGCGTGGCTCGTAGGCCCCAATGGGCAACAACGCGAGATCGATGCGTGGAAACCGGCGGCCGATCTCCGCGAAATGCGGGCCATAACCGGAATCGCCGGCGAAATACACGGCGCCAGCTTTGGTCTCGACGATGAACCCGCCCCACAGACAGCGGTCGCGGTCATGCAGGCTTCGCGAGGAGAAATGCTGGGCTGGGACATAGGTGACCCGGGTATCCGCGCACTCGGCGCTCTGCCACCAGTCGAGTTCGGCGGCGTTTTGGATGCCGGCCTTCGCGAGGTGGCGCGCGTTGCCGAGGCCGGTCAACACCCGCGGCGTCCAGCGCTTTCGCACCTGCCGCAACGTCGGTAGGTCCATGTGATCGTAGTGGTTGTGGGAGACCAGGACGATATCCACGCCCGGCAGCGCGTCCAAGGGCTGACCGGGCTGGCGCACCCGGCGCGGACCCGCGAACGAGACCGGGCTGCAACGCTGGGACCAGATCGGATCCGTCAGGACGCTGACGCCGCCGATCCGCAACAGAAACGTGGAATGACCGATGAAGGTCGCTGAAATATGGTCCGGGGCGGTGCGGCCAGGCGGCGGTAGGGCCGGAACCTCGACGCGCTTCGGCCATGGTTCGGGGTGCCGCGAGCGCCGCCAGCGGCGGACCTCGGCGAGGGTCCTGCCATGCGGGGCATTCGGGTTGAAGAACCGGGTTCCGTCGAAGTGGTCGGTGCCTGGGGCCAGGCGCGGATCGGGGTTGGGTGTCGCATCCATACGTCCGAGCCTACCGCACCCGGAGCATGCCGGTGAGACGGGTCCGTGTTTGGTGCCCTATCGCCGCGCGATCGGAGTTCTCGACTGCCATTCGTAGGCCGTTCGCGCGAAGGGAATGCCGATCGTTCATGGCAACCGCGCCACCCGCTCCCCCAGCAGCGCGAAAAATCCATCCGCGTCCAGCGTCTCCATCACCACCGCGTTGTGCGCGTCGCCGGTCCGGCCCCAACGATCGATCACCGTCCGGCCGCGGCTTATTCCCGGCCCGAGATCGACCCGCGCCGAACAATCCCGCGTCGTGAACAATGCCGGCCGCAGCAGCCACGCGATCGCGCACGGATCGTGCAGCGGCGAGCCGGGCAGCCGCCGCGACACCGGCACGCTGGCCTGAATGTCGCATGCCGCCGCCAGGCAACGACCGGAACCGAGGCCGCGCATCCTCGCCAGCCGCTCCTGTGTCACCAGCGCCTGGGCGGTCAGCTCGAGCGTGGCGAACGCCACGGGCCGGCCGCACGCCAGCAGCACGGCCAGCGCCTCGGGGTCGTTCAGTGCGTTGAATTCGGCCGCCGGGGTGGCGTTCCCCTCGGCCCAGGCACCGCTCATCAGAACGATCTGGGCCACGTTGGCGGCGAGCGCGGGCTCCGTCATCAACGCCAGCGCCAGGTTGGTGACGGGCGCGATGCCGACCAGAGTCACCGGGTCGGGCGACGTCCGCAACACGCGGCGGATCGCATCGGCCGCCAGCTCCGCCGCCGGCTGCCCGCCGTCCGGCAACACGATGCCGCCAAGCCCGTCGGCGCCATGCACGCGCGGTTCATTGACGAACGACCCGAGCAACGGCCGGTCGGCGCCCTGGTAAACCGGCACCTCGGACTGCGCCAGCTTCGTCAACGCCAGCGTGTTCGCTAGCGTGCGATCCAGTCCGACATTGCCTCCCGCGACGGTGATCGCCCGCACATCGAGTTCGGGTGAGGCGAGGGCGAGCAGGATCGCGAGCGCGTCGTCGGTGCCGGTATCGCAATCCAGAATGATGGGCGTTGCCGTCGCACTCACTCCCTGGCCGATCCCGATCACGATGGCACCTGGGTCGATCCGGCGCCAGCCGCCCGGCACCGGACGGTCGCGGTTCGACCCAGGTCCGTCCCCGTACCGTGCCGTCTCCCCGAAGATCGCACATTATGGCATGGTGGCGCGCATGACCGCCGATTCCGACCGCCTTGCCAAACGCCGCGCGGCCTACGCGCGTGAGGTGCTGGCGCGTTACGGCGCCGACGATCCCGCCGTCGAGGCCGCCTTCGCCATGGTCCCACGCGAGGTATTTCTCGGCCCGCCGCCGTGGACCACCGGCGCCGGCGGCGCTTCCGCGTGGTCGACGACGAGCGACCCCGAGGCATTGTATCGGGACGAACTGGTCGCCCTGGATCGCGCGAAGAGGATCAACAACGGGCAGCCGTCATTGCATGCGCTGTGTATCGCGGCGTTGCGGCCGACCCGGCGGGATCAGGTGCTGCACATCGGCGCCGGCACCGGGTATTACACTGCGATCCTGGCTGAACTGGCGGGGACGGTGGACGCCTATGAGATCGAACCCGCGCTCTCTGCCCGGGCCCGCGAGAATCTCGTGCCGTGGCCCAACGTGACGCTGCACGCGGAAAGCGCGACGGGGCGGAAGCTGCCGGAAACGGACGCGATCTACGTCAGTGCCGGCGCATCGCATCCTGACCCGTTCTGGCTCGACGCGTTGCGGGACGGCGGCCGGCTGTTATTTCCGCTCA
>Ga0193726_1002718_pt1 | contig 11702 bp, 9 predicted proteins | sample H2c1metaG_FD_144928 | JGI IMG/M metagenome (GOLD analysis project Ga0193726, IMG submission 144928) | Soil microbial communities from a riparian zone of the East river system, Colorado, United States - H2c1 | ecosystem: Environmental > Terrestrial > Soil > Riparian zone | place: USA: East River... | reverse complement strand
CCGAGAAGCCCTTGCCACGCCGGCCGAGGAGCGCGCCGCGCTTCTGGCGAAATCCGATTCGCTCAAGATTTCTTTGGGCGCGACCAAGGACCCGGCTGCGGCCGGCGTGACCGGTGACGTGGTTTGGGATCCGGCCACGCAACGCGGATTCCTGCACTTCACGGGCCTGGCCGCCAACGATCCAGCAGTGCATCAGTATCAAATCTGGATATTCGATTCCGGCCGCGATAAACGCTTTCCGGTGGACGGCGGCGTGTTCGATGTGCCGGCGAATGCTGCCGAAGTGGTGATTCCGATTCGCGCCGCACTGATGGTGCGCAAGCCGGCAGCCTTTGCGGTCACGGTCGAGAAGCCGGGCGGCGTGGTGGTTTCAGGCCGTGAACATGTCGTCGCGCTGGGCGCGATTACCTAGGCGCGACTACCTGGGCGCGACTATCGCATGAACCGCGGCGCGGACCGGCGGCGCGCTCTTAACCCAGTGCCGCTTTGCGATCCTTGACCGGCGGCGGCATCCATTGATAGATCCATGTCTCGGTGAGCGGCTTGCCGTCGATGCGCAGGTACATGCGTAAATCGACGGGGTCATTGCTGTCGTCCGGCGGCCGCACATCGAACAGGGCTCGATAGCCCTTGATTTCCTCGACGTAGTGCGCGGTCACGTGTTCGGTCGTGGTGCCGCGCGGCGTGCTGATCACCGCCTCGACGTTTGCATCTTTGGCAAGCGCGCCGAGTTCCCCGCCGGCGAAGTCGACCGCGAAATGCCAGGAATAATATAGGCGCTTGACGCCGACTGTCCCGCCGATGCCCGTGCGCGTGGCGATCGTTTGCGCCAGAGGCGACGAATAAGGCATGCGCGTGCCCCAATAGAGCCGGTAGCTAAACAGCATCTCTTGGCCCGGCTTGGTTTTCTCGGCCGGATTCCAGAACGCCACGATGTTGTCGGAAGTCTCATCGCCGGTCGGAATCTCGAATAACTGCACCGCACCCTTTCCCCAGCCGTCATGATTGGCGGATTTGGGTTCGACCCACAGGCTTGGCCGGCGATCGTAATAGACGCCGTCGTCCTGATAGTGGTCCCAATTGCGATCACGCTGCAGCAATCCGAAGCCGCGCGGGTTTTCGTCGAAATAAGAATTCAGGCGATTTTGCACGGGATTGGTCAGAGGCCGCCAAATCCATTCGCCTGCGCCGGTCCATATCAACAAGCCGTCGGAGTCGTGAATTTCGGGGCGCCAATCGTTCACGGCGCGGCGGTCGTTCTCGCCGTAATAGAACATGCTGGTGAGCGGCGCAATGCCCAATCTGTCGATAGCCTTGCGCGGATATAGCGCCGAATCGATGTCCATCACCTGCGTGCCGCCGGGCGCAATGACGATGCGCAACGCGCCGGCAATGCTGGGCGAATCCATCAATGCATACATGGTCATGGATGCAGAGCCCTTCGTCGGCCGTTCGAACCAGAAGGAAGTGAAGCGGGGAAATTCTTCCGGGCGGGGATAGGCAGTGTCCACTGCCAACGCGCGCGCAGACAGGCCATATTGCCGCGTATCGCCCCCGACGGCGCGAAAGTAGGCAGCGCCGAGGAACGCGGCGACGTCCGCCTTCCAATCGGTCACGAATTGCACGCGAAATCCCGCGAAGCCGGCGTGATCGCGCATCAATGCAGGATCGATGCCGGCCTTGTCGAATTCGAACATCGCCGGGTCGTAGACGATCTCGCGAGCCTGACCATCGACCGCTTCATAGAGGTGCACTGCCTGCGCGAAGCCGCGGCCGACGTGAAAGAACTGCAATCGGAACGGCAAGCCCGCATCGCCCCACAACGAGTGATCCGTGCGGAATCGCAGCGACTGGTACTGGTCGTAACTCAGTCCCGCCATCATGGGGGGCAACACATCCTTGGAGACGAGGTAGGGATTGCTCGCCAGAAATCGCGCCTGACCCTTGAGCCAGGCGTAGTCGAACGGCTTGGCGGGGCCGCTGCCGGCCGCCGCCGTCTGCGCGGCAGCGCCGGCAATATCCACGCCGCTCAATTGCCCGGCGGCGAGCACCATCGCAGTCTTCAATATTTCGCGTCGACGAATCATGAGATGGGATCCTAGATCGAGAACGTGGGTTGAACCGAATCGGGAAGCAGGGAAAGCTGGTTGAGGAAGCGCGCATCGGCGGCGACCTCGACGCACTCGATCGGCGTCAGCCATTGCAGGGCTTCGTCCAAAGATCGCGCATCCATCAATTTTTGTTCCGCGGTGAAGGCGTGCGGATCGGGCTGACCGCGCGGATCGGCGGGGCGCGGCAGGTTGTTGCTGATGTGCGCCAGGCGCGCTTCGCGATGCCGCGCCAGGAAGCGCAGCCCCTCGCTCGGCAGGTCGCCGCTGGCGCGCGCCAACTCCTCGCGGCGCGCGACCAATGCCGGCGTCTCGACCTCTTCAGGCGTGCGCAGCAGCGCGAGACGCGACAGAAATCCGCCCAATCCCTCGCTGCCGCTGATCTGCGACAGAGGCACGGCAAGAAACAGACCGAGCAGCGCCGGCGATACCCAGGCCAGCAAGGGTGGCGAGATGAAGTACACAATGACCGCGGTAACGCAGGCCAGCAGCATGTGCCGCCGGTGAAAACGCCACGCGTCGCGCCACGAGGTGTGGCCGGCGTCGCGTCGCTGCGGCTTCCATCCGGAATCGCGCCCCATGAAGACTTCGAAAACATGCCGGCACTGCACGATCATCAATATCGGCGCATACAGCGCGGACAAGATGGCTTCCAGCAGGAAGCTGGCGGTTATGCCGATGACTCCGCCGGCGCCGCGGCGCAGGCGCCGCGACAACAAGGCGCGAATCAGGCCGAGCGTCTTCGGGATCAGCAACACCACCATGCTGAACCAGAACAGCGACATCATGAGCGCAACGTCGAAACGCGGCCATGTGGGAAAGAGCTGAAAATCGTGGCTGAAATACTCAGGACGTATGAACCTGGACTGAATCGCCAGCGCGAAGCCGATGCCGATCATCACCAGCCACATGGGCGAAGACAGGTAGCTCATGATGCCGACGCCCAGGTGCATGCGGCTGATGAATCTCAATCCGGCGCCGCCGATGATTTTCATGTGCTGAAGATTTCCCTGCGCCCAGCGCCGATCGCGAATCGCGATGTCGATCAGGGTCGGCGGCGACTCTTCCCATGAGCCGCCGCAATCGGTGGCCATGCGCACTTTCCATCCTCCGCGGCGCATGAGGGCCGCCTCGACGAAATCATGCGACAACACAAAGCCGCCGAAAGGCTTGCGGCCTTTGAGTTTTGGCAGCCCGCAGTATTGCGCGAACGCCGAGACGCGGATGATGGCGTTGTGCCCCCAATAATTGCCGCTGTCGCCCGACCATGCCGACAGCCCGCGGGCAATGACGGGTCCGTACACGCAGGCCGCGAATTGCTGCAACCGCGCGAAAAAAGTCCGCGCGCCGATCAGCTGCGGCGCGGTTTGCAAAATCCCCAGCTTCGGATCCGCTTGCATCGCGCAAACCAGATGCAGCAGTGTCGACGCATCGATCAGGCTGTCCGCATCCAACACGACCATGTGATCGTAGCGGCCGCCCCAACGCGTGACGAAGTCCTCGAGGTTGCCGGATTTGCGCGCGATATTGAGCCAGCGCCTCCGATACCAAACAGGCATGATGCCGGCGAGCGCCGCGCGCAACTTGGAAACGCGGATGGTCTCGCGAATCCACGCGTCCGCATCGGTCGAGTCGGAGAGGATGACGATTTCAAAGCTGCGATGCGCGTCGCTGCGAAGCAGCGCCTCGGCCATCGCCTGCAATGCCGCCGCCGTGCGTGTCGGGTCTTCGTTGTAGATGGGCATCACCAACGCGGTCAGGGCGCCCGCGAGCGATTGTCCGGCGCAGAGCGGATCGCGGCGCTTCGAGGCGCCGGCCAAAACCGAACCTGCCGAAAATGCGATCCAGCCCAGGGAGATGGCGAAGAAGAAGATCATCGTGCCCTGCAGGAACGTCATGCTGGCGAAGCGCACGACCTGCAGCATTTGGTAAACACCGTACGTGGTCACGCCTATGGTCACCGCGATGACGATGAAGCGCGCGTAAAGCACGGCGCCGGAAATGAGCCGCCGCTGGTGCCGCCAGGGCTTGTAGTGCAAATCCTGCGCCGGCATGCTCAGGGGCGCCTCCGGCGGCATGCCGCCCGGCGGCGCACTGCTCTCGAATTCGGCGGCGGAGTTCAGCTGGAGGTCCATCGGTACAGCCACGTTTCCGAGACAGGCGTGTCGGCGCGCATGATTCTCAGGCGCAGCTCGATCAATTCGGCATCCTTCGGATCGATCTCGAAGCTGGCGCGCAGGCCATGCAGCTCGCTGTTCGAGACCAGGGTTGCATTGGAAATCGCGCCGGCCGATGCACCCAAATCCAAACGCAGGCCATCGAGCTTTTCGCCGGCCCCGACGATGTCGAGCAGGAACACGCGCCGCTTGCGGTCGATGCTGGCGCCCGAGCGGGTGGCAATCACCTTGCCCAGGCCTTTGGGCAGCGGCGGTTCATCACTCCAGGTAACGCCGTATGCGTATTGCACGGGATGCCCCGCCGTCAATGGCTGCGACGGGCGCCAGAAAGCGACGATGTTGTCGTTGGTTTCCCGGCCTGAGGGAATCTCCACCAACTCCACGGCGCCGCCGCCCCAATCTCCCTTTGGCGTGATCCAAGCGCTGGGACGCCGCTCGTATTGCGCGTCGAAATCCTGAAAATCGCTCTGTTGCCGGGAACGTTGCACCAGACCAAATCCCTGCGGCATCTCTTTGGTGAAGGCGGAGACTTGCAGTTTTAGTGGGTTGGCCAGCGGCCGGAAAAGCTGCTCGCCCGATTTGGTCGTGATCTGCAGTCCGTCCGAATCGTGAACTTCGGGCCGATAGTCATCGAGCCGTCCGCGATTGGTTTCGTCGAACAAAAACATCGAAGTGAGAGGCGCAATGCCCACCACGCGCATTTCCGTGCGGGGAAACAGAGTCAGCTCCACCTCGGTCTGCGTCTCCACGCCGGGCGTCACCGTAAACTTGTAGGCGCCGGTCGCGGATGGACTCTCCAGCAATGCATAGATCACGATGGAATTGGCGCGCGGGCCCGGGCGCTCGATCCAAAAATGCGTGAACGCCGGAAACTCCTCGCCTGCAGGCTCGCCGGTATTGACGGCGAGTCCGCGCGCCGAGAGGCCATACAAAAGATTCTTGGCAACGGCGCGAAAATAGCTGGCGCCCTGAAATACCAGAAATTCATCCCAGACCTTGTTGGAGTTGATGCGGCTGCGGACGCGGAACCCCGACAGCGGCAGTGCGACCTTGCTGAGCTGCGCCGGCATGGTGCCGCTCACTTGGAACATGGCCGGCGTTGCCACCACATCCTTGGCGACCCCATCCTCCACCGTAGCGACATTGACGGAGGTCGGCATATTGTAGGCGGCGCGCAGCAGCTCAATACGAAAGGGCAGCTTCTCGGCGCGCCAGATGCCGGCATCCGGGTTGAAATGAATGCTGCGATATTGTTCCGGACTCAGCTTGTCGACCGCGGTGGGTGGGCTGTTGCGCTGCGGAGCATAGGCCGAGGCAGCCAGACGCTTGGCTTCCTCCAGCAGGGTGTCGAAGGTAAAAGGATAGGTGACGGCCGGCTTTGCCGGCGGCTTTGGGGTCGGTTTCGCGGGCGCGGGAGCATTGGCGCCATGCGCCTGCCAGGCAAGCATCAGCAGCAGCGCCCCCGTTGATTTGAGAATCGATACCCGCAAGGCGTCCTCCAAAAAATAGCTAGTATAGTGCCTGCCCTATGTCGGTCGCAGAACACCCTGGCCGGGAACAGCAAAGCGCCGGGGCCGTGCTCATGGTGCGGCCGGCGCGATTCGGCTGCAATGCGCAAACAGCCGCCAGCAATGCCTTCCAAGCCAAGGCCGGGACTGGGGCTGAAGATCCCCAGAGCGTGGTGCTCGGGGAGTTCCAGAGCTTGGCACAGGCCCTCGAGCGGGCGGGAGTAGAAGTGCTCATTGCGCCCGACAGCGATCAGCCCCCCAAGCCGGATGCCATTTTCCCCAACAATTGGGTCAGCTTCCATCGTGACGGCACGGTCGCGCTGTATCCCATGCTTGCGCCGAATCGGCGCTGGGAGCGCCGCGACGAGGTTCTGCAGCAGGTGGTGCGCGAAGGCGGATTTCGCGTCTCTCGTACGGTCGATCTGACGCACCGCGAGTCGGAGGAAAAGTATCTCGAAGGCACCGGCAGCGTCGTTCTGGATCGTGCGCATCGAGTGGCCTACGCCTGCATTTCGCCGCGTACCGACCTTGATGTCCTGGGAGAATTTGCGCAAGCATTGGACTATGACCTCATGACATTCGACGCCGTCGACCCAGAGGGCTGCGCCGTCTACCACACCAATGTATTGATGGCCATCGGCTCGGGCTTTGCGGTTGTTTGCAGCGAATCCATCGTCAATGCCGGGCACCGCGCGGCGGTACTGGCCAAATTGCGCGCAACCGGTCACGAGCTGGTCGAAATCACACAGGCTCAGATGGCGCAATTTGCCGCCAATGTACTCGAATTGGCGGCGCCCGACGGCAATCTGATCGCTTTGTCCGGCACCGCCCTGCGCAGCCTGAATCCGCAACAGCGGCGTGTGCTGGAATCTCACGCCACGCTGCTGGCCGCGGAAATTCCCACCATCGAACGAGTCGGCGGCGGCGGCGTGCGCTGCATGCTGGCGGAAATTCACCTGCCGAAGCGCAATACGGCGCGCGCCTCACTTCAGTCATAATCGCGGCAATGCTGGAACTTGGCGCCAAACTTCTCATTGCCTACCTGCTTGGCACGCTGCTGGGCAGCCTGATTCTGGGACGCGTGCGCGGCGTCGATATTCGCAGCATGGGAAGCGGCAATGCAGGCGCCACCAATGCTTTGCGCACCCAAGGAAAACTCTTCGGCTTTCTGGTTCTGCTCATCGACGTGGCCAAAGGCATCGTCGCGGTATCGTGGCTGCCATCGGCGGCTTTGCCCGGCATCGGCATCGATGCGCAGCTATCGCGCGAATGGCTCACGGTGGCGTGCGGATTCGCGGTGATCGTCGGACATGTCTATCCGGTATGGTTCGATTTTCGCGGCGGCAAAGGCGCCGCGACGGTGATCGGCGCGGTAGCCGGGCTGGAGCTGCGCTTGCTGCTGCCGCTGCTCGTCAGTTGGATCGTCGTGCTGCTGCTGTCGGGATACGTCGGCCTGGCGACCATGCTATCGGCCGTTGCGCTCAGCGCAGCCGTCTTGGTGCTCGAACCGGGCAACGTGCCGCTTTGCAGCTTCTGCGCGGCGGTCGCCGTCTTTGTGATCTTTACACATCGCAGCAACATCGCGCGCATGCGCGCCGGCAAGGAAAATCGCGTGCGGCGGCTATGGCTATTTCGTTCGCGGGCGGCATAGCGCCGCCGCCGCTGCTGGTGCTTCTGGCGGACGGCGAAGTACATTCCGGCGAGTGGTTGGCAACCCAGCTGGGCCAGACTCGCGCGGCGGTGTGGAAAGGCGTGGAGCGCCTGCGGGCCATCGGTATTGAGGTGCAGGCGCTGGCACGGCGCGGCTATCGTCTGACGAAGCCGGTGGAATTGCTCGACGCTGCCCGGATCCGCGCCGAATTGGCCGCGCAGCGCATGGCGCATTTGCACAGCCTGGAGCTGTTGTTCGAGGTCGACTCGACCAATACCCGTTTGCTCGGCAGCGCGCCGCCGCCGCAAGGCACGGCGGATGTGTGCATCGCTGAGCTGCAGCATGCCGGCCGAGGCCGCCTGGGAAGGCGATGGATAGCTCCTTTCGGCGGAGGTATCGCCATGTCCCTGGGGTGGGCTTGCAGCGACGTGGTGCGTACCTTGCCGGCGTTGAGCCTGGGGGTCGGAGTCGCGGTTTCGCGGGCCCTCACGCGCGCCGGCGCGCAGGGCATTTCACTGAAATGGCCGAACGATATCTGGTTCAAGGACCGCAAGCTGGGCGGCGTGCTGATCGAACTACGCGGCGAGGCAGGGGGTCCCGCGCACGTGGTTATCGGCGTCGGCGTGAACCTGTCGCTGCCCGATGAGGCACGCCGCGAAATCGAGGCCGGCGGAACCGCCGCGGCCGCCGTCAGCGACGCCTGCAGGCAGCCGCCATCACGCAATTTGGTGGCCGGGGCCATCTTGGACGAACTTTTGAGTATGCTGTTGCAATACGAGCGCTACGGATTTGCGGCGTTTCGGGACGCCTGGACGGCTCTTGACGGGCTGAACGGGCGCCCAGCGCAGGTGATCGTGGGGCAGAACGCGGTCTTCGGAATTGCTCGAGGCGTGGATGCGGACGGCGCGTTGCTGCTCGAGACTGCGGACCGGGTGCAGCGATTTGTTTCCGGCGAAGCGAGTTTGCGTTTGACTCATGGGTGACGCTTGACGCTATTGAAGAGTCTGGTCGTGAGCTTGGTGCTGGCCAACGTCTGCTACTTCCTGTGGCAGCATGGCATTGCAAAAGCGCCTGAAAGCATCGCGGCGCCGCCGCCTCCCGGGAGCCTGAAGCTTGCCTCGGAAAGTCCGGATTTCGCGCGCAGCGAGGCGAGCGGCACCGGCACCGCGCCTGCCGCCTCGGGCGGCGCGCCTGCGGCCTTGGGCAGCGCCGCTGCGCCCACCGACAGCGCGCGCGACGCAGCAAGCTCCAATCTTTTGACCAATGTGAAGCGCTGCATCAGCATCGGACCGTTTCGTGACGTTTCGGAGGCCGCGCATGCGGCCTCGACCCTGCGCGGCGGCGGCTACGACCCACGTCAGCGGGTTGCCGATGGCGAAGTCTGGGCCGGCGTTTGGGTCTACTTGCCGCTGCCCGCGGTCCGGTCCGTGGCCGATCAGACCTTGGCCAAGCTCAAATCAGGGGGCATCGACGACGCGCTCGAAATGCCGGGTCCCAACGAAGGCTCGGTGATTTCGTTGGGTCTCTACAGCGAGTCGAAGCGCGCGCAAGCCCGCGTCGCGCAAGCGCAGGCGCTGGGATTCAACCCGGGAATAGCGGACCGCAAGCGCAACGGCAATGTCTACTGGATCGACATCGACCTGAAGCCGACCGACAGTTTGTTGAATCCCTCCGATCTTCAGGGCGAATCCGGCCGCATCGTCCGCCTCGAAGTGAAAGGCTGTCCATCGTCGGGTGGTCAGGGGTGACTGCGCGTACGGCGGCACTGCGATTTACCAGCGTCATCGGCGCCGTCATCGGCTATGGATGTCTTGCCGCATTTCTTTATCTCGTCGGCGTCCAGCTGTACCGCTGGTTCCGACAAGGGGAATGGACACATGTCGGCATGGGCGACGGCATTCGCATCAGTTTGACGCATTGCTGCCTGAAAGAAGATGGCAGCGGGCGAATCGCCGGATTTTTACAGTGGTGGGATTCTCCCGCGACCTGGCTCGGTCTGCACAAGGTATTCGAGGTGGTTCCGGCATCGCTGGCGCTGTTCGCGCTCAGCATTGCAGGCAACTGCTTGTTCATCTACTGCCGGGATCGGCTGCATACGCGCTGATTCTTCCATGCCATGAGCGAGGCCAATCAATTTCGATTGATGGGCGAGCGGCGCTTCTTGCCGTTCTTCTGCGCCCAGGCTTGCGGCGCCTTCAACGACAATCTCCTCAAGAACGTGCTGATCATCTTGGTGACCTACCAGGCGACGCGCTGGAGCGGAATTCGGCCCGAATTATTGACCAATATCGCCGCGGCGCTTTTCATCGCTCCGTTCGTGATTTTCTCCGGGCTCGCCGGTCAATTGGGCGAGCGCTTCGACAAGACCCGGATTCTCAAGACCGTAAAAGCTTTGGAAGTCCTCATCATGGTAGCGGCCGGCATCGGCTTCTTGCAGCATCGTGTCGCTTTGCTGTTGTTTGCGCTGTTCATGATGGGCGTGCATTCGACTTTTTTCGCGCCGGCGAAGTACGGCTTGCTTCCGCAGGTGCTGAATGCGGAGGAACTGGTGGGCGGCAATGCGCTGCTGGAGACCGGCACGTTTCTCGCCATTCTCATGGGAACCCTGTGCGCCGGGTTGCTTGCGGGCAATAGCAATACATCCTGGATCGCCGCGGCGTTGCTGCTCGTGGCGCTGCTCGGATTTGCGAGCAGCTTGGGCATTCCCAAATCGCAGGCAGTCGCGCCCGGTCAACGCCTGGATTGGAATCCATGGACCTCGACGCTGGATAATCTGCGCGCCGCGCGCGAGTCTCGTCCGGTGCTCCTGTCCATCTTGGGCATGTCATGGTTCTGGTTCTTCGGAGCGCTGCTGCTGGTGCAGTTGCCCTTGTATTGCCGCAGCGTTTTGCACGGCGACGAGTCGCTGGTGACCGTCACGATTGCCATGTTTGCCATTGGCGTGGGTGTGGGGTCGCTGCTGTGCGAGCGGCTGTCCGGCAGGCAGGTGGAAATCGGTCTGGTGCCGTTTGGCTCCATCGGCTTGACGCTGTTCGCAGTGGATTGGGTGATCGCCACGCCGCACGTGGATCCCCACGTGCTGTTGACTGCCCGGACGCTGCTGCACTTGCCGGGAGGCGTGCGCACTCTGTTCGATATCGCCGCCGTCGGCGTGTTCGGCGGCTTTTTCGTGGTGCCGCTGAATGCTCTGGTGCAGCAGCGCTCGCGTCCGGAAGCGCTCGCGCGCGTCATCGGCGCCAACAGCATTTTGAATGCGCTGTTCATGGTGGCCGCGGCTGTTCTGGCGGCGGTGGGCCTCGCCAAAGGATTGAGCGTGCTGCAGCTGATTTTGCTTGCGGCGCTGATGAACGCGGCTGTGGCGGTCTATATATACAGCTTGGTGCCGGAGTTTTTGCTGCGCTTCGTTTGCTGGCTGCTGGTGCACACCCTGTACCGGCTGCAGAAACGCGGCGCTCATTTTCCCGAATCTGGCGCTGCGCTCATCGTCTGCAATCATGTGACTTTCGTCGACGCGTTGGTGATTTCCGCCGCTTGCCGGCGGCCCATCCGCTTCATCATGGACAATGCAATTTTCCAAGCGCCGCTGATCCGAACCCTCGCCACCGGCATGAAGGCCATTCCGATCACCTCTGCGAAGGAAAACCCATTGGTATTCGAGCAGGCATTCGAAGCAGCGGCTGTCGCCTTGCGCGAAGGCGAACTGGTGTGCATTTTTCCGGAGGGACGGCTGACCGCGGACGGGGAAATTGCCGCCTTCCGGCCGGGCCTCACGCGTATCCTGGCCGAGAATCCCGTGCCGGTGATTCCGATGGCGATCGTAGGACTCTGGGGTTCGATGTTCTCGCGCCAATACCGCAAGCTCTGGCAGCGCCTGCCGCGCAAGCTATGGCATCGTGTGATCGTGAATGTCGGCGCTGTCGTTGAGCCGGACCGAGCGGCGCCGGAGCTGCTGCGCGACACCGTATGCGGACTCTATGCGGCGGCCGCGAATCCCTAGGCGTTGACTTGCCAGGCGCCGGCCGCCTCGGTGCGTTTCTTGAGGCCGAGCGACTCGGTGACGACATACTCATCGATCAGGCTGCCATACAGACGCGATACCAGGGGTGCGATCAGGCCCGACATATCGAATGACAGCGCGACGCGGCTGCCGGTGCCGTGCGCCTCGACCAGATGCCCCGCCTTCATGCGCAGACCGGGCGAACGGGTGGTCCAGGTAAAGTTGCGGTTCGCATCGAGCTCCGTAACCTGCAGTACCGCG
>Ga0193726_1002717_pt1 | contig 11704 bp, 7 predicted proteins | sample H2c1metaG_FD_144928 | JGI IMG/M metagenome (GOLD analysis project Ga0193726, IMG submission 144928) | Soil microbial communities from a riparian zone of the East river system, Colorado, United States - H2c1 | ecosystem: Environmental > Terrestrial > Soil > Riparian zone | place: USA: East River... | reverse complement strand
ACTGGCCAGCGCGGCCAGGCCGGACCCGGCCGGGTGGAGCCGCAGCGGCTCCACCCGCCACTCCCGCTCGCCGCGCAGCCGGAGCACGACGCGGCTGGTGACCAGCACGTGCAGGCCCGGCGACCGCTCCAGGAGCTGGCCCACCACGGGTGCGGCCGCCAGGACCTGCTCGAAGTTATCGATCACCAGCAGCATGTGCCGGTCGGCCAGTCGGCGCCGGAGCGTGTCGACCGGTGTCTCGCTGCCCTGGCCGACGAAGCCGAGCGCCGACGCGATGGACTCGGCCACGGCCCCGGCGTCGCTGACCGGTGACAGGTCCACGAACGCGACGCCGTCGCGCCAGTGCCGGCGCGTTCGCTCCAGCACGGCCAGCGCCAGCCGCGTCTTGCCGATGCCGCCGGCCCCGGTCAGCACGACGACCCGGTGCCGCTCCGCGCGGACCAGCCGGCTCAGCTCGCGCACGTCATGGTCGCGGCCGACCAGCCCGGTGGCTGACGCCGGGATGGCGTAGCCGCTGGCGTCACGCTGGCCAGCGACGGTGAAGTGCTCGGTCAGCAGGGCCGCTAGGTCGTTGAGCAGCAGATCGTGCAGCTCCGACGCGTCGGCGAAGGTCTTGTAGGACATGCGGCCCTCGGCCTGCAGCTGGGTGAGCATCTGGCGCAGGCCGGGCTCCATGTCGGGGGCGGGCTGCTTGAGGTACAGCAGCCGAGGCAGGCCCTCGGACCGCAGGAACTCGTCCTCCAGGCCCGAGATGGTCATGTCCGGCCCGACCCAGCCGTAGCCCTGCCAGTAGATGCCGACGAACACGTCGGACTGCTCCAGGTAAGCCCGGTACAGGTCCTGGGCCGGATGCGGCCGCGCGCCCGCCTCGAACATGATCGGGGCGAGCCGCAGCTGCTCGATCGCGGTGCGGGCCGCCTCCCGCTCGGCGGCCAGGTCATCCAGCGTGGACGACACGAAGACGCGCAGCCGCTGGTCCGGCGTCCTGATGGCGACCCGCGGCGCCTGCTGTGTGTCAGGCATGAGCCTCCCCCCGGCGCGCTCCCCCGCGCGCTACGGTCCGAATTGTTACTGTAACGCGTCGTTACTGTGCGCGTTGACGACGGGGTAGCCGACGTCGGTGCGGTATCCGGCGCGGGCGGCGGCGGGACTGATATGGCCGCGGGCGGGCAAAATGGGATCATCCGGATGGAAGGGGCGGCCCATGCCTCTCGGAACGCTGTCACCAGGGGCACTGTCACCTGGACCTGGACAGGTCCCGCCGTGATCGGCCGCTGGCTGGTGCTCCAGGCGGTCCGCGGCTTAGCCCGGCTGACGGCCCGGATCGCGCTGCGCATCCTCAAGCTGGCCGTGCTCGGCGGCCTCCTCGTCGCGGCCGCCCCCGTCACGCTCGCGGCCCTCGTCAGTGCCGGGGCCGCCTGGCGGCACGGCTGGCCGCCGGGCCGGCTGTACCGGGCCGCGGCCTGGTGCCTGCCCATGATCGCGGCCTGGCTAGCGGCCATCGCCCTCCGCGACCGGGCCGGCGCGCCGGTCGCGGAGGCCCTGTACCTGGCCTGGCGCGCCATGTGGCAGCTGATCGCAGCCGGCTCCGTCCCGCGGGCCATCGTGGTCATCGCGCCCGCCGCCATCCCGCTCGGCCTGGCCGCGGGCGGCCTGGCCTGGTCCTATCGCCTGCGGGCGATGGCGGCCGCGGCGGCCGGGGCCTCGCCCGGCTCGGCCGTGTCCTTCGACCGGCGGCAGTGGCGGCACCAGGTCCGGGCCGCGCGGGCGCGGATCGCCGTGCCCGGCGCGGTGCCCCTGACGACCCGCGCCGGGGATGTCGTGGCCGGGTCCGTCATCCGCGCTGTCGGCCATCCCGGCGCCGAGCTGGCCCGGCTGCCCTACGCGCGGCTGCGCTCGCACCAGGTCGTGATCGGCGGCACCGGCACGGGCAAGACCACCCTGCTGCTCCGGCTGTGGGCCGCGTTCATGGCGACCGCGATGCGGCGGTACGCGACCGGCCAGGGCGGTTCCCCGTTACTTGTGGTGCTGGACTGCAAGGGCGGCGCCGACGCCCGCAAGATCGCCGACCGGGCCCGGCGGGTGCTGCGCGCGGCGGGCGCCCGGCGGACCGCCGTCTGGCCGGACGACGCGAGCCTGTCCCTGTGGGACCTGCCGCCCGGCCAGCTCATCACCACGCTGGCCGACCTGGTCGAGCACGGCACCGGCGGGGCCGCCTACTACGCCGACGTCCTGGACGCGGTCGTCTCCCTCGCGGTCGGCGCGCCGTGCGGGCCGCCCGTCAGCAGCCAGGACTTCCTGGCCCGGCTGGATCCGGGCTGGCTGACCCGGGCCTGGACGCCCGGCTCGCACGGCGCCGAGCTGGCGCTGGTCCGGTCGGCGGGCCGGCAGGTCGCCGACGTGGCGCTGCGCTACCGCACGCTGTTCCGGCGGCTGGGCGCCGGGCTGGACGGCCCGGGCCGGCTGGATGACGCGGACGCCTGGTACTGCATCCTGGAGGGCACGTCCGAGGTCACTGTGGCGGAGGCCCAGGCCCGGGCGCTGATCGACCTGCTGGCCAGTTACATCACCAGCGGGCCGGGCGGCCGGGAAGTGCTGCTGGCCGTTGACGAGTTCAGCGCGGTGTCGCGCCGCCTGCCGATCTGGTCCCTGTACGAACGCGCCCGTTCCCTCGGGCTCGCCGTTCAGGTCTCGGCGCAGTCCTGGCACGGCCTGGCCCCCGACGACACGGGCCGGTACCGGATCGTGTCGGCCGCCGAGGGCGGCGTCTGGCTGCTGCGCACGCCGCACCCCGAGCCGGTGACCGGGCTGGCCGGCGATCGGCCGGCCGTGTCGACCAGCCGCCGCCTGACCGGCTTCGCGCGCTGGAGCCGGGAAGGCAGCTCCAGCGTCGGCGCGGTCCCGGTCGCCGACCCGGCCCTGATCCGGGCGCTGGACGTCGGCCAGGCCGCGTACCTGTTCCGCGGCGGCGTGACCTTCGTGCAGGTGAGCCGGCTGGTCGCCGCGCCCGCCGCCATCGCCGCCGAGCCCGCCGCCCGGCCCGCGGCGGCCCCGCCGGCGGCCGCCCGGCCGGCCGCGGCGGTCACCCCCGCCGACCCGGACAGTGACCCAGCGGACCCGCGCCAGCCGGGCATTGCCGCGCTCCTGGACGCCGCGTTCGGGCCCGAGCCGGCCAGCCCGGCCCGGCCGGCCCGGCCCCCGCAGCCCGCCGGCCCGGGGAGCGGGTAATGCCGGAGAGCCCGTTCCGCGCGCTGGGCCTGGCCGCCGACCCGGGCCTGACCAACGATGATGTCCGGGCGGCCTGGCACCGGGTCGCCGCGGCCACCCACCCCGACCGCGCCGACGGCGGAGACCCCGCCGCCTTCAGTGCCGCCGCGGCCGCCTACAGCGACCTGCGCACCCCGTTCGGCCGCGGGGAGGCCCTGGCCGGCCAGGCGCGGCGTCCGGCATCCGGCCGGCGCTGGAGCGGGCGGCTGCGGGGCGGCCGTCCCGGGCGGCTGGCCGCCCGGGCCGCGGCGGGCGCGGCGGTCAGCGTGCTCGCGGTGATCATCGCCGGCTGGCAGCCGGCCAGCGTGGCGCTCATCGTCGGCGCGGCCACCTGGGTGCTGCGCGGCGCACGGCGCTACCTCGGCGCCGCGCCGGCCGGCCCCGGCCCAGCCAGCAGCGCAACAGCCAGCGACGCCCGAGAGCGTCAGTAGCCCAGCCCGGCCAGCGGGATCAGGAGTGGAACAGGTTCAGCCCCGAGATGCCCAGACCGAGCGCCGCCGCCGCGCCCTTGCTGTCCTCGATGCGCCAGTCCTGGTGGAGAACCCCGTCGTCCTGGCGGACGTCGAACCAGACCAGGCCGAGGGTGTGGTACCGGCGCATCCCGCTGAACAGGTCGCCGATCTTGGCGAACTGGCCGGCCTTCGGCCCGACCGCGGTCTCCGACAGCAGCACGGGCTTGGAGGTAAACGTGCGCACCTGGTCGATGGTCTGGCCGAAGACTGTCGTGAACGTGTCCGACTGCCGGTAGTAGAACCCGTCGATGCCGACCCAGGTCACGTACTGGGCGCCGGGCCACCACTTGGCGATCGGGCCCGAGCCCGCGACGTCCGCGTTGATGGTCCACAGCCAGGTGACGTTGTCGGCGCCCTGGCCGCGGAACAGCGTCACGATGTGCCGCCAGGCGGCCACGAAGGTCGCCGGCGGGGTGTGCCCGTACCCCCACGAGTACCACGGCGCGTTCATCTCGTGGCCGAAGCCGATGACCACGCCGTAGCCGTAGCCGCGGACGCTGTCGGCGTACGCGCGCAGGTAGCCGTCATAGGCGCCCGACGCGATGCCGGCCACCGAGGCGAACGACGGGTCGATCTGCACGAACGGGATCATGCCGCGGCGGCGCACCTCCAGCGCGTACGACGTCTGGAACCGCTCCGCCCAGCCGCTGAAGTAGCCGGCCAGGTTCGGCTGGTGGCCGCCGACCGCCAGGGCGAAGCCGGCGATGGAGGCCGGGCTGGGCGGCGCGCCGCCCTCGTACACGCCCAGGTACGAGGCCGGGCTGGCCGGCAGCCGGGCGTGCACGGCCGGGGGGCGCGTGGGCGCCGAGAGGAGGCGGGCGCCGGCGAAGATCACCGCGACAGCGGCGATCGCGACGGCCAGCAGGGTCACGAGCCGGGACTTCATGCGCTGCCCTTTCCGGCCAGGATGACGCGGCCCACGACGGCGAGGTTGAGGACCCCGAAAAACAGCAAGACGGCGAAACGGTGCGGCCCCAGGGTCACGGTGCGCCAGATGGCCAGTCCGGCCCAGGCCAGCGTCGTCCCGCCGCTCCACCCGGCGGCCCAGAGCCGGAAGCGCCGCAGCGCGCTGCCCGGGGTGCGCGACGGGTGCCAGCCCATCGTCTTGCCGCGCGCCCCGTCCCAGAGGGCGAAGACGTGCGCCCAGCCGCGGGCCACCCCCAGCGACCAGACCGCGGGACCGTAGCGCGAGCGGTGCCACAGCGGGTAGAAGACGAACCCGGTGACCATGGCCGGGGCGAGGGCCGCGAAGTTGCGCAGCCGGACCTCGCCGGGCAGGAAGGCCAGCATGACGATCGGGATCAGCGGGCCGAAGAACGTCAGCAGGGCGGTGCAGGCGTAGTAGAGGAACCCGGAGATGTAGGTCAGCCGGGCCGGGACCGGCATCGGGACCGACCAGAGCCGGCGCGAGAACACCACGCCGGCGTTCCCGGTGCACCACCGGTACTGCTGCCGGACGAAAGCGTCGAGGTTGTCCGGGCAGATCCCGACCGACAGCACGATCGGCAGGTACACCACGGACCAGCCGGCCCGGCGCACGTCCAGGCCGGTGTGCACGTCCTCGGCGTAGGGGATGAGCGTCGGGCCGCCCTCGGCCGCCAGGGCCGCCCGCCGGTAGACCGCCGAGGTGCCGACGCAGATGGCCGCGCCGAAGCGGTCCCTGGCCACCTGGACCGACCGGTAGAAGACCTCCTGGATGGCGCCCGCCGCGTTCTCGACCCAGGTCTGGGCGCCCCCGCGGCGGAAGAACTGCGGGGTCTGGACGATGGCGATGCCCGGCTCGTCGAAATAGGGCAGCGTCTCGTCCAGCAGGTCCCGGCGCGGCGCGAAGTCGGCGTCCAGGATGAGGATGAACTCGCCCGCAGTTCGCGCGAACGCATACCGCAGGTTGCCGCTCTTCTTGTGGTCGCGCAGGCCGGGGCGGCGCAGGTACTCGAACCCGCAGGACGCCGACTCGCGGCCCGCCTCCTCCGACGGCCCGTCATCCAGGACATAGGCCCGGGCGTGCCCCGGGTAGCCCGCCGCCAGGTCCGCGACGGCGGCCCACGTGTTGCGCAGCACCTCGATCGGCTCGCCGCAGATGGGCAGGTAGATGTCCACGCTGGGGTAGGCGGCCGGGTGCCAGCGCGCCAGCCGCGCCTGGTGCGCGGCCAGGTCGAAGCCGCGGCCCGCGAAGTTCACCGGCAGGCTGATGACCTGGTAGCAGACGTAGACGCCGGTGAACAGCGCGAACGGCCACCAGGCCGGGCTGCTGAGCTCGAGCCGGACCTGGCTGAAGATCAGGCAGGCCGCGCCGAGGGTCAGGGTGAAGTTGAGGAAGGCCAGGTTCCGCTCGACATAGGAGTACTTCTCGGCGGTGCCGGGCACCTCCGGCAGCGGCGGCGCCGGGCGGCTCCGGGCCTCGGCGGCGGGAGCCGGCGGGAAGGCCGACTCGGGCGGGAAGGGCGAGGCGGGCGGGAAGGGCGAGGCGGGCGGGATGGTAGTGGTCACGACTGCGGCTCGTATCGCCAGATGACATAGGTGCCCGTGCCGTACGGGATGACCTGGGCCAGGTGGTAGCGGTGGTTGTGCCGGACGTCGGCGGCGATCGTGCGGTCCAGGGCCGTCGTGTCGGCGAAGTTGAGGGCGATCACGCTGAAGTAGCCCTCGGTGATGAACTCGGCGAACACCCCGGCGTTGCCGTCCCCGGTGACGCCGGCGCCGGGCGCGGGCCCCCCGGTGCTGGCCCCGCTGGGCAAGGTGATGTTGCGGGTGCTGGACCAGCGCTTCCAGTCGCGCCCGGCCGGCAGGTAGTACTCGGCGATCGAGGGGTCCTCGACCAGGAGGCGGCCCCCGGCGGTCCGGGCCAGCGGTCCCAGGATGGCGTTCAGGCTGTAGGAACTGGGCCAGGCGGTGGCCAGGGCGCGCGACTGGGTCGCGCCCAGTGACAGCGGGAAGGTCAGGGCCACGACTGCGGCGGCGGCGGTGAGGACGCGCAGCCGCCCGGCCGGGGCGGCGGCGACCAGCCAGTCCGCGGCGTACCCGGCGGCGATCGCCGCGAACCAGCCGCCGACCGTGACGTGCTTGGCCAGGGACGCCGTGGTGTGCAGCCGGGCCTGCTCGGCGGGGACGATCAGGGCGGCCGCGGTCAGCAGCGCCAGCAGCCCGGTGCGGATCCCGGGCTCGCGGCGGGCCGCGCTGATGGCCACCCCGCACAAGGCGACGGCGGCGATGATGCCGATCCAGCCGCCCGCGTCGCCGGCGATGGTGGCGACGGAGTCCGTGCCGCCGACCCGCGCCACGGTCGTGTCCAGGATGCCCGTGGTGTAGCGGCTGCCGCCGATCAGGACGCCCGCGGTGAGCGGGACCGCGGTGGCCGCCAGCAGGGTGAGGACGCGGAGCGCGGCCGCCCGGCTGCCGGGCCGGGGCAGGGCGGTGAGAAGGGCCAGGATCACGACCACCGGGTCGAGCAGGGCGCTGGAATAGGCGGTGGCGTTAGCCAGCGCGAGGGCCACCCCGGCCCCGGCCATCCAGGCGGTGGCGTCGGCGCGCTCCCCGGCGCGGACCACGAGCCACGCGGCCAGGCTGGTCAGCAGCAGGGACGGCGCGTCGAAGGTAGCGAAGGCGCCGAGGTGCAGGGTCGGCCCGGCGATGGCGAACAGCGCGGCGCCGAACAGCCCGGCCCGGCGGCCGAACAGGCGGGTGCCGGTCGCGGCCAGGAAGGCCGTGGCGCCGAGCATGAACGCCAGGGACAGGATCCGGGCGGCCGCCAGGCCGCCCGCGTGGTCAGCCAGCGCGCCCAGCGGCGGGTAGAGCACGGGGGCGCCCGAGAAGTAGGCCGGGAAGGGCGGGATGGACGTCCCGTGCAGCCAGTGCGCCCACTCCAGGTGCCCCGCCCACAGGTACGCGGCCTCGTCCTGGAACGCGGTGTCAGCATGGACCAGCCGCAGCGACAGCACGGCCTGCACCACCAGGATCGCGGCGAGCGGCCACCAGCTGGCCGTGACGCCCGCGAGCCCGCCGCGCTGCGGCTGGCCGGCCGGCGGCTGCGCCGGGCCGGCTGGCGGCTCCGGCTGGCCGGCCGTCGGCTCCGGAAGGCCAGCCGCTGGCTCCGGAAGGCCAGCCGCTGGCTCCGGCTGGTCGGCGGCCCGCGGCCGCCGGTGCCCGCCGACCCGGGGGCGGCCCGGGGCCGGCGCCGACGCCGGCTCCGGCGCGGGCGCGGGCGCGCTACCGGGCGCCGGCCGGGGCACGGACACGGGCACGGGCTCCCACGGCGGTCCCGCGGCAGGCGCTGCGGGACGGCCGGCCTCGTGCTCGTCCTCGGCGTAGGCATCGGGTGGCCACATCGGAAGGCCCTCTCCTGTCATGGGGTGCTGAGGTTCTGGGCGCCGCGGCGGAAGGCGGCGATGGCGGCCGGGCCGGCCAGCCGCCAGTCACGGTTCTTGTCGACGTCGAACCAGACGAAGCCGAGCAGCCCGTAGGCGCGGATGCCCGCGAACAGGTCGGCGATCTTGGCGGGCTTGCCCGCCGCCGGGGTGGCGGCCGTCTCGGAGATCAGGATCGGGTCCAGCGTCAGCGCCCGGACCGCCTTGATCGTCGGGCCGAACAGCGGCGCGAACTTCAGCGACGGCCTCAGGTAGTAGCCGTCGATCCCCACCCAGGTGACATACGACCGGCCCGGCCACCACGCCGCCGGGGACGGGATGCCCTGCGTCTTCTCGATCACGTTGACGGTCCACAGCCACGTCACCTGGCTGGCGCCCTGCTGCCGGAAGACCGTGACGATGTGCCGCCAGGCCGCCACGAACGCGGCCGGGGTGGCGTGGTGGTAGCCCCAGGAGTACCAGTTGCCGTTCATCTCGTGGCCGAACGACAGGACGACCCGGCCGCCGTAGGCCCGGACCGCAGCGGCGTAGGTGCGCAGGTAGGCGTCATAGCGGCCGGCCGCGATGGCCCTCATGCGGATGTCCGTCGGGTCGATCTGGATCAGCGGGACCGCGTGATGCCGGGCCGCGGCGACCGCGAACTCGCGGCGGAACGGCTCGTTCCACGCGCTGTAGTACACGACCAGGCCGGGCCTGACCCCGGTCGCCGCCGTGAACGCGCTCACCCCGGAGTAGGACGCCGGCGACGGGGGCGTGAACAGGCCCAGGTAGGCGCGCGGGGCCGGCGTCGCGGGCCGGCTGCCGACCACGACGGTCACGGCGACGGCGGCCGCCACGATGACCGCCAGCCCGAGGGCCGCGAGCCGCGAGCGACGGCGCCGGGCGTTCCGGCGGCCGCGGCGCTCCAGGCGCGTGCCCGGCCGCGTCCGGCCGGTCATGACGCGGACCCGGGCGGGCGGGCCAGGCTGAGGTTCTGCGCGCCGTGGCGGAAGGCGGCGATGGCGGCCGGGCCGGCCAGCCGCCAGTCCTGGTTCTTGTCGACGTCGAACCAGACGAAGCCGAGCAGCCCGTAGGCGCGGATGCCCGCGAACAGGTCGGCGATCTTGGCGGGCTTGCCCGCCTTCGGAGTCGCCGCCGTCTCGGAGATCAGGATCGGGTCATCCAGCGTCAGGTGCCGGATGGCCTTGATCGTGGGGCCGAACAGCGGCGCGAACCTCCACGCCGGCTTCAGGTAGTAGCCGTCGATCCCGACCCACGTCACGTACGACCGGCCCGGCCACCACGCGGCCGGCGACGGGATGCCGCTCTTCTGGTCGACGATGTTGACGGTCCACAGCCACGTCACGTTGTCGGCGCCCTGCTGCCGGAAGACCGTGACGATGTGCCGCCAGGCCGCCACGAACGTGGCCGGCGAGGTGTGGTGGTAGCCCCAGGAGTACCAGTCGCCGTTGGGCTCGTGGGCGAAGCCGATGATGACCGCCCCGCCCGTCCGGGCGCCGTACCCGGCGACCGCCTGGGCGTATTTCCTCAGGTAGGCGTCGTAGCCGCCGTCGGCGATGACCGCGAGGCTGACCGGGTCCGGGTCGATCTGGACCAGCGGCACGGCGCCGTGCCGGGCGGCCTGCGCGGCGAACCCGGCCCGGAACTCCTCGCCCCACCCGCTGTAGTACAGGTCCAGGTTGGGCTGGGTGCCGGTCGTGGCGGCCAGGGACCGCATGGGGGCGTAGCTGGCCGGGACGCCCTTGACGTAGGCGCCGAGGTAGGAGCCCGGGCTGGCCGGCAGGCTGACGACGACCCGGCCGTGCGATGCGGGCCGGGCCGCGGCCGGGGCCGCGACGTGCAGCAGCAGGACCGTCGCCGCGGCCACCGAGACGGCGGCGGCGACGCTGATCACGGCGGCGGCCAGGGCGCTGCGGTGGAACAGGGCCGTCAGGCGGCGGGCCAGGGCGCTCATGCCGCGTTCCGTCCGGGGAACACGACCCGCAGCACGATGGCGGCGTTGATCAGGCCCGAGATGGTCACGATGGTGAGCCGGCCGGGGGGGATCGTGGTCATCCGCCAGCCGACCAGCGCGAGCCACGCGGCCACGGCGGTCAGGTTGTACAGCCGGACGCCCCACCAGAACCGGCGCACCGACGTGACCCGGGCGCCGGTCGCCTGCCAGCTCATCGTCCGGCGGCGGGCGTAGTCCCAGATGGCCAGGGCGTGCGCCCAGGCCCGCACCAGGGACAGCGGCAGCGTCGCGCGCAGGTCATACCGGCTGCGGTGCCACAGCGGCAGCACCGTCATGCTGGTCAGCATCGAGGCCACGATCAGCCCGGAGTTCCAGGGCGTGATGCTGCCGGGCCGCAGCAGCAGCAGCGAGATCGGGATGAGCGGGATGACGAAGGCGGACATCGCCGTGAACACGTAGTAGCTGAAACCGGACACGTAGGTCAGCCGGGCCGGGAGGCTCATCGGCACCGACCACAGCCGCGACGTGAGCATGGTGCTGGTCGACCCGGTGCACCAGCGGTACTGCTGGCGGAAGAACGCGTTGAGGCCCGACGGGCACATGCCGGTGGCCAGCACGACCGGCACGTAGGCCAGGCTCCAGCCGGCCCGGCGCACGTCCAGGCCGGTATGCACGTCCTCGGCGTACGGGATGAGGGTGGTCCCGCCCTGCGGGGCGAGCGCCCGGCGCCGGTACACCGCGCAGGTCCCGACGCAGATCGAGGCCCCGAGCCGGTCCCGGCCCACCTGGATGGCCCGGTAGAACAGCTCCTGGAGGGCGCCCGACGCGCTCTCGACCCAGTTCTGCCGGCGGTCGGTCCGGAAGTACTGCGGGGTCTGCACGATGGCGATGGCCGGGTCGTCGAAATAGGGCAGCGTCTCGGCCAGGAAATCGGCCCGGGGCGCGAAGTCCGCGTCCAGGACCAGGAAGAACTCGCCCCGGGTGTGGGCGAAGGCGTACCGCAGGTTGCCCGACTTCATGTACTCGCCCCTGTTGGGCCGGACCACGTAGCTCAGGCCGAGGCCCGCCGCCAGGTCACGCGCCGCGGGATCTGCCCGGTCGTCCAGCACGTAGCCGTACGCCGCGCCCGGGTAGGCCGCGACCAGCGCGGCGACGGCCGTCCAGGTGTTGCGCAGCACGTCGACGGGCTCCCCGCAGACGGGCAGGAAGATGTCCACCGACGGGTAGCTCGGCGGTCGCCAGGCGCTGACCCGCTCCCGGTGCCGGTCCATGCTGAACCCCCGGCCCGTGAACGCCAGCGGCATGGACATCGCGAAGGCGATCACTCCCCAGGCGGTGAAGATGCCGAAGAACCAGAAGCCGGTATTGAGCTCGAACAGGACCTGGCTGGTGAATCCGGTCAGGAACGCGATGAGCAGGCTGACCGCCAGGTAGGGCAGCGACCGCGAGGCGTAGACGAGCTTGTCGGAGTCCGTCGGGGGAGGCTGCAGGAGCGCGCTGTAGCGACGGTGCCGCCCGGCGGCGGACGGCGCGCGGCGTCCGGTGGCGGCGGTCACCGGGCGCGGCCGCCGGGTGGCCGGTACTGCCGCGGCGGCCGGTACTCCCAC
>Ga0193726_1002716_pt1 | contig 11708 bp, 11 predicted proteins | sample H2c1metaG_FD_144928 | JGI IMG/M metagenome (GOLD analysis project Ga0193726, IMG submission 144928) | Soil microbial communities from a riparian zone of the East river system, Colorado, United States - H2c1 | ecosystem: Environmental > Terrestrial > Soil > Riparian zone | place: USA: East River... | reverse complement strand
GCCGGTCCGCCGCGGTGCCGATCGCCAGCCGCTCGAAAGAGCCGGGGATCATCTGGTCAACCCAGGTCAGGGCCTGCTCGCCGGACAGTTGCCGCGTCGCGCCGGACGCGGTGACCGCGCACTGCACCGCGCCGCGCAGGAAGATGACGACGCCATCGGACACCGGGGCCACCACCCCGAAGGCGAGGACATCGTCGGGCATGCGCCCGATGACCCAGGTGGCCAGGCGGGCCGCGATCATGTTTCCCGCCAGCCCTGGATCCGCCGCGACGGCGCCGACGAGGCCGAGAAGCTCCCCGGCCGTGTCATCCATCCCGGAGGCCCCCGGGATCAGGATGACGGCGTCGCCGAACCGGCCGACCAGGCCGCCGCCCGGCTCGATCCCGACGTGCGTGGTCAACTCGTCCACAGCGTCTTCCCCCTCATCACCCGGGCGAGCTGGCGGCCTGCAGGCGGCCAGGAGCCTACGTGTCTACATGATGCCCTTTGGCGCGGACTGCGGTCGAGGTCTCTGCAGAGCTGCATGCCTGCGGGCAGCGGTGCGCCAGGTGAGACAACCGGCAGCGGGCTGGGTCATGATGAGAAGCGAGCGGCGGCCGGAGCGGAGGAGCATGGGACTCTACCGAGCGCTGGTCCTGCCGCGGATCATCAACGGCGCCTGCGGCGGCCGGTTCCTGGAGCCGCTGCGGCGGCGGGTCTGCGCAGGCCTGGCGGGCGAGGTCGTGGAGATCGGCTTCGGCTCCGGCCTCAACGTCCCCTTCTACCCGGCCGCGGTGACCGGGGTCGACGCCGTCGAGCCGGCCGACCTGGGCTGGAGGCTGGCCGCCGGCCGCGTCGCCGCCGCCCGCGTCCCCGTGCGGCGGTCCGGCCTGGACGGCCAGTCCCTGCCCTTCGCCGACCGGAGCCACGACGCCGCGCTGTCGACCTGGACGCTGTGCACCATCCCGGACGCTGCCGCCGCCCTGGGCGAGGTCCGCCGCGTCCTGCGGCCGGGCGCCACCCTGCACTTCCTGGAGCACGGCCTGGCCCCCGACGAGCGGGTCCGCCGCTGGCAGCACCGCATCGACCCGCTGCACCAGCGGCTGGCGGGCGGCTGCCGGGTGACCCAGCCCATCACCGACCTGCTGGCCGGGGCCGGCTTCACGATCACCGACCTGGACGTCTTCTACCAGAAGGGCGTCCCGAAGTTCACGGGTGCCTACACGCTGGGCACCGCGGTCGCCCCGTAAGGGTGCCTTGCCCCGGCGGCGAGCCTGAGCCTGCGACTACGCACAGTGACTGACTGATAAGCCAGAGTCATCAGGGGGTAGATCCTGTCACTAGGCGGTACCGCGGGGTTCGCCACCAGGGACAGGACAGGAAGCGGTCAGGCGATGCCGAAGGAGCTGCACTGGGGATCGGCGCGGCGCGTCACCGTGGTGAGCGTGGCGGTCGTGGCCGTGATCGCGGCTTCGGTGGGCGTCACGATCTGGCGTTATGAGACAGCACTGTCCCGGTCGGCCGTGGCTGTCGACGCTTACCATGACAAAGCGCTCACCCAGGAACTCGTGGGACTGTTCTGGCACGAGCGCGAGACGATGCGCGAGATCCTGCTCACTGGGTCGCCTGCGGTCACGCCGGAGCTGCGCACCGTCAGCGACCGGTTCGCAGCCACGTCCGCGACCCTGGCCACGACCGAGGCGCCCGCCGAGGCGCGGTTCCTGGCCCAGGCCCTGGCGGCAGAAAAGGGATTTTCCGCCTTGTTCGCCCGCGTCCGGGACGGGGGAACGACGCTGCGGCACACCGTGGCGGCGAACGCACGGCTGGATGCGGCCGAGCCCACGGTTCTGCGGCCGCTCAACCAGCTGGTCGGCGCCCTGACCGTCCGCGCGCAACTGCGGCAGGATGCGGCCCGCTCGGCTGAGGCCCAGGCGCTCGGCACCGCGATCGCCGCGGCCATCCTGGCCGTCCTGGCCGGAGCCGCGTTCGCGTTGTTTGCGCTGCGGTTGCTGCGCGCCGGCTCGGAGCGGGAGCAGAAGCTGACGGCGGCGCTGAAGCGGCTGGGCGGCCTGATCGGCCGGCTGCGGTCGACCTCGGCGGTCGTGGGCCAGGTCACGAGCGAGCTGCGGCTGGCGGCCAGGAACGCGGCCGCGGTAACGAGCGAGCAGTCGGCGGCGGTCGCCGAGACCTCGGCCACGATCGTGGAGCTGGCCACGGCGGCCGGCGCGATCGCCGACAACGCGCACTCGGTCGCCCAGACCGCCGAGCTGACCGGCGACACCATGCGCGACATGCAGGACAAGGTCGAGGCCATCGCCACCCGGGCGCTGTCGCTCGGCGAGCGCGCCCAGAAAATCGGCGAGATCCTCGAGCTGATCAACGACATCGCCGGGCAGACCAACCTGCTCGCGCTGAACGCCGCCATCGAGGCCGCCCGGGCCGGCGAGGCCGGGAAGGGATTCGCGGTCGTCGCCTCCGAGGTCCGCAAGCTCGCCGAGCGCTCCGTCCACTCCACCGACTCGATCAAGGTCATCATCACCGGCGTCCAGGACGAGACCAACGCCACGATCATGGCCACTGAGCAGGGCGCACTCCAGGCCCGCCAGATTGCCGACATGATGACCTCGACGGCGACCATGCTCAGCGAGTCCATCCTCGCCACCCAGCAGCAGAAATCCGCCGCCGACCAGGTCGACAGCGCCATCCAGCAGATCCGCGAGGCCGCCGACCAGCTCGCCGCCGAGCAGACCCAGTGGGCCGCCACCGCCGAGCGACTGGACACCCTCGTCGATGACCTTGACACCACCCTCCGCGACCACGTCGAGGCACCGGTCCCGGGCCCGGTCGAGATTCCGGTTCCCAGCCCGTGAGCATCCACGTGCGCCTCCGGGTGGCCGGCGAGGCCTACGCGGTCCCCGTCGGGAACGTGCTGGAGGTGGTGCGCCCCGGTGAGGTCACCCCCGTGCCGGGCTCGGTGGCCGGGCTGCTCGGGGTGCTGAACCTGCGCGGGCACGTCCTGGCGGTCGCCGACCTCGCGCAGATCCTCGGCCTGCGCGCGGCGGCGCCGCCCGCCCGCATGCTGGTCGCCGAATCAGGAGAGCTCCGGGCCGGCTTCGTCATCGACGAGGTCAGCGAGGTCGGCGAGCTGGGCGACCCGACCGAGGCGACCGAGTCGGAGCTGCTGGCGGGCGCGACGCTGGCCGACGGGGACCTGATCGGGATCATCGACCTGGACCGGGTCCTCAGCTCGCTGGCCGGGGCGCGGCCATGAGCGAGCTCGATGCCGAGCTGGCCGACATCTTCCGCCAGGAGGCGGTGGAGCGCCTGGACCAGATGGACGTCGGCCTGCTCGCGGTCGAGGCGGGCGACGCCGGGGCCGCGGACCTGGACGCGCTGTTCCGCAATGTGCACACCATCAAAGGGGCGGCCGGGATGCTCGGCCTCGATGACATCCGCGCACTGGCGCATGCCGCCGAGGACATCCTGGCCGCCGTGCGCACCGCCGGGACCTTCCCGCCGCAGCTCGCCGCTCCGCTGCTTCGCACGACGGCCGTGCTGCGCTCCTGCGTTACCGGCGCGCAGGAGCCCGTCAGCGAGGCGATCGCGGACCTCACCGCGGCCGGCTCGGCGCTCTCGGCCGCGCCGGCGGATCCCGCCTCGGGCGGCGCGTCCGGGGCGAGCCCGCCGGATGCGCCCCCGGCCGGGGCCGGCCCGCCCGCAGCTGACGGCCCCGGCGCGGCGGCTGCCGCGCCGAAGGCCGGGGAGCGCCCGCTGCGGGTCCCGGCGCAGAAGATCGACCGGCTGCTCGACGTCGTCGGGGAGCTCATGCAGTCCCGCGGCCAGACGGCTCACTCGCTCGGCGGCGAGGGCCAGCTCTCGCCGGAGCTCGCCGACGTGCTGGCCGGCGGCGACCGCATGCTCAGCGAGCTCAAGGACACCGCCATCGGGATGCGGACGCTCCCGCTCGCGGCGATCACCCGGCGGCTGCCGCTCGCGGTCCGCGATATCGCGCTCGAGACCGGGAAGGAGGTCGAGCTGACCGTCGCGGGCGCGGACACCGAGCTCGACCGGGTGATCCTGGAAAGCCTGCATGACCCGCTCGCCCACCTCCTGAGCAACGCGGTGATCCACGGCATCGAGTCCCCGGCGGAGCGGGAGCGGGCGGGCAAGCCCCGTGGCGGTCAGCTCGAGGTCCGGGCCGTCCCGCGCGGCAGCCTGGTCGAGATCGTGGTCGCGGACGACGGCCGGGGCATCTCGCCGGAGGTCGCGGAGCAGGCCCGGCGGGAGGGGTCGCTGACGGACGTGCTCGCGCGGCCGGGCTACTCGACCGCCGCTGAGCTGACCGACCGGGCCGGCCGCGGCGTGGGCCTCGATGCCGTCAACAGCTACGCCCGCTCCCTGGGGGGCAGCCTGGAGGTGCGCAGCGAGCCGGGCCACGGCATGGCGATCCACCTGCTCCTTCCCGTGGCCCTGGCGCAACTCGAGGTGCTGCTGTTCGAGCGCGGCCAGGCCGTTTACGGGGTGCCGCTGGGCGCGGTGGAGGAAGTCGTGCTGATCACGGGGACGATCACGCTCGAGGGCCGGCCCGCCCTCGACATCCGGGGCCAGGCCCTGCCCGTCGCCGACGTCGCGGCCCTGCTGGGAGCGGAGGCGCCACCGCTGGGCGCGCGGTCTCCCGCGCTGCTCGTCTCGGCCGGCGGCCGCCGGGTCCTGGCGGTCTGCGACGCGGTCCTCGGCGAGCACGAGACGCTGGTCAAGTCGCTCGGCCCGCTCTTCCGCGGGATCGAGGGGTACCTCGGCGCCGCCATCCTGGGCGACGGCCGGATTGCCCTCCTCGTGGAGCCGCTGGTGCTGACCCGCGGCACGGCGCATGCCCTGCGGGTGAGCGCGCCGGATGCGGCGGGGCCCGTCGTGGCACCCAAGGTCCTGGTGGTCGAGGACTCCTTTACGGTCCGCGAGCTCCAGCGCAGCATCCTGGAGGCGGGCGGCTACCCCGTGGTGACCGCGCGCGATGGCCGCGACGCGCTCGGGGTCATCGGCACCGACCCCGAGATCGCGCTCGTGGTGACTGACCTGGACATGCCCCAGCTCGACGGACTGGAGCTGACCCGCGCGATTCGCGCCGCCGACCAGCGCTCGTCGCTGCCGGTCATCATCGTGACCTCCCGCGGATCCGAGGAGGACCGCCATCGCGGCATCGAGGCCGGCGCCGACGCCTACGTGGCGAAGCACGACTTCGATCAGCAGGCCCTGCTCGCGACCGTCGAGCGGCTCGTTGGCCGGTGACGAGTGGCCACCACCCAGCGCATCCTGGTGTGCGAGGACTCCGCCGTGTACGCGACCGCCCTGATCCGGCTGCTGGAGTACGACGGGGACCTCAAGGTCAGCGCGGTGTGCACGACCGCGTCCGAGGCGATGGCCGCCCTTCCGCGCGTCCGGCCCGACCTCGTGACCATGGACCTTGAGCTGCCTGACATGAACGGGCTCAAGGCGGTGGAGGAGATCATGAGCTCTCAGCCGCTGCCGATCCTCGTGCTTTCCGGCGTGATAGGGACCGAAGGCGGCAAGGCCGAGTCCGCGCTCGCCTTCGGGGCCCTCGACGCCATCGCGAAGGACGGCCTCGGCATCCGCGACCCGGCGGGTCCCGAGGCCGCTGCCTTCCGGCGGCGGGTCCGGATCCTGTGCCGGGCGACCGTCATCAGGCACCTGCGCGCCGGGCTCAAGTCGCGGCCCGACCGGGCCGAGCCGGCCCGCCCCGCGTCCGTGATCGGCATCTGCGCGTCCACGGGCGGCCCGCAGACCCTGGTCCGCCTGCTCAACGGGCTCCCGGCGGACTACGCGATCCCGGTGCTCGTCGTCCAGCACATCGGAGCGGGCTTCACCGAGGGGCTCGCGGACTGGCTCGATCAGGAGGTCGGGCTGCCCGTCGCCCTGGCCCGGGACGGGGCGCGGGCCGGGCCCGGGGCCTGGATCGCGCCGTCCGGCGCCCACCTCAAGCTGACCGGCACCGGACTGCTGTTCCTCGACCGCCGGGATACCGGAGGCGCGCACTGCCCGTCCGGCAACGCGATGCTCGCGAGCATTGCCGCCGCCGCCGGGCGGACGGGCGTGGCCGTGGTGCTCAGCGGGATAGGCAGCGACGGCGCGGCCGGCGCGGCCGCGGTCCGCCGCCGCGGCGGGCTGGCCATCGCGCAGGACCGGGCGTCGTCGGCCGTCTTCGGGATGCCGCAGGCCGCGATCGATCTCGGCGTCGAGCTGGCGCTGGGCCCGGCCGACATGATCACGGCCCTGCTCGGGCTGCGGCACGCACCCTTGCCGGGGCCGCAGTGACGGACCCCATCGCCGAGATCGCGGAGCTGGTCCGGCGGGAGACCGGCATCGTGGCGCCGCCCGCGCGGCAGGCCGCGCTGCGCGCCGCCGTCAGCCGCGCGGCGCCGGAGCTGGGCCCGGACACGGCCCTGGCCGTGATGTCAGACCCGGCGCGCCGCGGCGACCTGCTGGACAAGCTGATCGACGAGGTGACGACGCGGGAGACGGTTTTCCTCCGGGATCGCGGGCAGCTCGACGCGATCCCGTGGCACGACCTGCTGCGCAGCGCCCGCGCGGCGGGGTCGGGCACCATCCGGGTGTGGAGCGCGGGCTGCGCCAGCGGCGAGGAGCCCTACACGCTGGCCCTGCTCGCCAACCAGGTGCTCGGCCCGGGGCCGGCTCCGGTCGACGTACTCGGGACGGACATCTCCGGGGCCGCCCTCGCCGCCGCGGCGGCCGGCCGGTACGGGGAGCGGGCGATCCGCGCCCTCGCCCCGCCGGAACGGGACGGCTACCTGGTCCGGCGCGCCGACGGAAGCTACCTGGCCGGCGAGCGCCTGCGCGCGCTGGTCCGCTTCCGCGGCCATAACCTCATCCGGGATCCGATTCCGCCCCCCGGCGAGGCCGCCTTCGACCTCGTCGTCTGCCGGAATGTGCTGATCTACTTCGAGCAGCGCCGGGCCGCCCGGATCATCGAGCTGCTCGGGCAGTCGCTGCGGGCGGGCGGGCGGCTGCTGCTCGGCGCGTCGGATGCCCTGCAGCTGACCACGGCGCGCGCCAGGGCCGTGATCACCGGATCGGCGGGCCCGGCGCCGCGCGGCTCCGTTTCGCCAGGTCCGGTGCCATCTAGCCGGGTGCCCGCTGGTCCCGTGCCCGCTGGTCCGGGGCCGGGCGCGCCAGAGCCGGCGCTATCGCGCGATGAGCAGCTGGCGGCGGCCCTGGACGCCGCGGGCCGGGGTGACCGCGATGGCGCCCTGGCGCAGGTGGCGGCGCTGGTCGCGGGCGACCCGCTGGACGCCGACGCGCATTTCGTCGGCGGCCTCGTCGCGCTGGAGGCGGGCGAGCCGGCCGGGGCGGTGGCCGCGCTGCGCCGCGCGCTGTACGCCGACCCGACGTTCGCGCTCGCGGCGTTCACGCTGGGCCGGGCCCATGACGCGCTCGGCGACGCGGCGGCCGCGCGCCGCGCCTTCGAGCAGGTCCTGCGCACGCTGGACCCGGAAGACGACCGCCACGAGCCGATCCTGGCGCAGGTCGACATGGGTGATATCGCCGCCGCCTGCCGGGCGCGGCTGGGCGGCCCGGCCAGGGAGGAACCGAGATGACTGACACGGGAGCGACTGCGATGGGCAACTCACGCGATGAATCGCCGGGGCGGATCCTGCTGATCGAGGACGACGCCGTCACGGCCCACTTCATGATGCATGTCCTGGCCAAGCGCGGCGGGTTCGACGTCGTGCATGCCGCCGATCCGGCCAGCGCGCTGGAGCGCGCCCGGTCGCAGAGCTGGGACGTGGTGCTCACCGACGTGGAGCTGCCGGGCATGTCCGGCCTGGAGCTGCTGCGGGAGCTGCGCCGGGCCTGCCCGGGCGTGCCGGCCGCGGTGGTCACCGCGCACAAGGCCACCGATGTCACCATGGCCGAGCTGCGCGACCAGGCCGACGACTTCCTGGAGAAGCCGATCCAGCCCGATCGCCTGCGGGACATCGTCACCGCGCTCGTGGCCCGGGGGCGGGCGGCGCGGCAGGCCGGGCCGCAGGCGGTGCTGGCCATCGGCGCCCACCCCGGCGACGCCGAGATCGGCGCGGCCGGGGCCCTGCTCGCGCACCGGGGCCTGGGGCACGAGATCTCGATCCTGACGCTGACCCGCGGCGCGCCCGGCGGCGACGCGGCGGCGGGCGAGTCCGAGCTGGCGGCGCTCGCCCTCGGCGCCACCGTGTACCTGGGCCACCTGCCCGACGGCGGGGCCGGGCCGGACGATCCGGTGGCCGCCCTGATCAGCCAGGTGCTCGAGTCCGTCCGCCCGGCCGTGATCTACACCCACTCCCGGCACGACGCGGATGACGAGCACGGCCAGGTCCACCGGGCCGCGATGCAGGCCGCCCGCGGGGTGGACCGCGTCTACTGCTTCCAGTCGCCGTCCGCCACCATCGACTTCCGGCCCGGCCACTGCGTGCCCATCGACGAGCAGCTCGAGCGCAAGCTGCTGGCCGTCCGCGCCTTTCCCTCCCGGCTGGAGGTCCAGGGCTACCTGGAGGACGGCCTGGTCGAGTCGACCGCCGCGTACTGGTCACGCTTCGGCGCGGGCCATTACGCCGAGGCCTTCGAGGACATGCACGCCGACGCCGTCAGCCCCGGGTGACCGCCGGGGTCCTCGAGCTCGCCGCAAGTCCGCATCACCTCATTCTTGATCATCTGCCCCTCTTTCCGCGACGATCGGCATAGCTGGGCGCACGCATCCGCGGTGGCAGGAGGAAGCAGTGGCCGACCGGGTCGACTACGACGAGTTCGGGTTGTTTCACGAGAATGCCGCGGAGTACGGCCTGCCCTATGCCGGGCCGCCGTCGGTCCGGCGCGTGTTCGCGCAGGTAGCACCCGGCCGACGGCTGAGCGCGCTGGCCTGGCAGGACCGCGACCCGGAGCTGGTGCTGCTGCACGGCGGGGCCCAGAACGCCCATACCTGGGACACGGTGGCGATGGTGCTGGACCGCCCGCTGGTGGCCATCGACCTGCCCGGGCACGGCCACTCGGACGGGCCCGGCGACCGGCCCGAGGGCCAGCTCAGCGCCGTGGGCAACGCGGCCGACGTCGCCGCCGCCATCCGCCAGCTCGCCCCGCGGGCCCGGGCCGTGGTCGGCATGTCGCTGGGCGGGCTGACGACCATCGCGCTGACCGCGGCGGCGCCCGAGCTGGTCCGCAAGGTCGTCCTGGTCGACATCCTGCCCGGCACCAGGCCCGAGCGGTCCCGGCACATCACTGACTTCGTGGCCGGCCCGCCGAGCTTCGCCAGCCTGGACGAGCTGCTGGAGCGGACGGCCCGGTTCAACCCCGGCCGGTCGCGGTCGTCTCTGCGCCGGGGCATCCTGCACAACGCTGAGCAGCAGGCCGACGGGACCTGGGTGTGGCGCTGGGCGCGGCACCGGCCCGCCGCGTCAGCGCCGCCTCCGCCCGCGCCCGGGGCGGCCCGGCCGGAGGCCGCGGCCGTCCGCTACGACGAGCTGTGGGCGGCGCTGTCGTCGATCACCGTGCCGGTGCTCCTGGCCCGCGGCCTGCGCCCGGACTCGGTCCTGGGCGACGAGCAGGAGGAGGAGCTCCGCCGCCGCCTCCCGGCCGCGCAGGTCGTGCACGTGGCGGAGGCCGGCCATAGCCTGCAGGGCGACACGCCGCTCGAGCTGGCGGCGCTGATCGAGCGCTTCGTCTTCGGCTCCTCCTAGCGGCCTCAGCAGGCGGATCCCGCCTGCTGAGGCCGGCCGCGGCCTTACTCGGCGCCGCGGATGATCAGCACCGGGCAGGGCGAGTGCTGGGCCAGGGTCTGGCTGACCGAGCCCAGCAGCGTCCCGGCGATGCCGCCGTGACCCCGGCTGCCGACGACCACCATGGTGGCGCCGTTCGCCGCGTCCAGCAGGAACTGCGCCGCGGAGCCCTCGCCGACCTCGGCCTTGACCCGGACCCCGGGCGAGTCGGCGGTGGCCTCGGCGACCGCCGCGCGGACCACGCGCTCGGCGGCGTCCCTGATCCGGTCGTCGTCGCCGACGCTCTGCTCCGCCTCGGTGAACGGGGAGGCCAGCCCGACCAGGGTCGGCGACTGCCAGGCCGCTATCGCCTCGACGCTGGCCCCGGTCAGCCCGGCCTGGCGCACCGCCCACCGCAGCGCGGCCCGCGATGACGTCGATCCGTCGACCCCGACGACAATCCGGCCGCTCTCGTTCTGCTGCTCGCTCATTGTTCCCTCCTGGCCCCTTTGCCCCGCTCCGCTTCTTAGGGGAAGTGTGTGCTCCCGTGTGACGCCAGTAAAGAGACCGGGCGCGGTCCCGCTGGCCCGCCGGCGGGGCGGCGACTATCCGCCACAGAAGAGTCACGAGGAGTAGTACCTTCAGCCGGGGGGCGGTGGATGAGGCGGATGACGAAGGCGGGGGCGGCCGCGCTGGCGGCCGCCGCGGCTGGCCTCGCGGGCTGCGGGCCGGCCGGGGCCGCGCCGGGAGCGGCCGGGGCCGGCCCGGCGCCGGCCGCGGGGGTCTCGGCCGGGCAGCTGCGCAGCAGCGTGGCAGCGGGCTACGTGTTCCTCGGCCAGATGATGGACCGGTACGCCACGGGCACCGTGCCCCGCCTGGTGCAGAGCTTCACCGGCGGGGCACTGGGCCGGCAGCGGTTCACGGCGTCGGTCACCTACGACGATGCCCTGGTCATCGACGCGTACCTGGCCTCGGGCCGCCCGGCCGACCGGTCACGGGCGGCCGTCATCGCCAACGGGCTGGTGTACGCGCAGGCCCACGACCCGCAGCATGACGGGCGGCTGCGCGCCGCGTACGCACCGACTCCGCTGCGCAGCCCGGCCGACGTCACCGCCACCGACCCGGCCAGCCTGGCGGGGAACATGGCCTGGGCGGGCCAGGCCCTGGTCCGCGTCTACGCGGCGACCGGCCGGACGGCCTATCTCACGGCGGCCGAGGCGATCGGGACCTGGGTCCAGGCCCACTGCCGCGACACCAGGGGGCCGGGCGGGTACACCGGCGGCGAGACGGCCGGCGGCCAGCAGATCGAGTGGAAGTCCACCGAGCACAACATCGACCTCTATGCCCTGTTCAGCATGCTGGCCGCGCAGACCCGCGACCCGGCCTGGTCGGCCCGCGCGGCCTGGGCCAGGTCCTTCGTCGCGCGCATGTGGGACCCCCGGCAGGGCCGGTTCTACGTCGGGACGACCACCGACGGCGCCACCCCGAACGACAGCGTCCGGCCCGAGGATGTCAACAGCTGGTCCTACCTGGCCCTCCGTGATCGCCGTTATGCAGCCTCGGTGGGCTGGAACGTCCGCAACCTCACCGTCTCCGCGGCCGGGTTCACGGGCGTGAGCTCCTGCCGCGCCAGCCGCACGGGCATCTGGTACGAGGGGACCGCTCACCTGGCCGACGCGCTCGAATTCCGCGGGCAGCCGGGGGACGCCGCCCGGGCGGCGCAGTACCTGTCCGCCCTCTACCACGCCCAGGCCCGCGGCCCCGGCACCGACCGCCGCGGGATCATCGCCGCCTCCAGGGACGGGCTTCCCGACTGCGGCGGCGGCACCTTCTCCGCGTCCCTGCACACCGGGACGACGGCCTGGTACATCCTGGCGGCCAGGAAGGTCAACCCCCTCGCCGTCATCCCCGCCCGGCCCGGGACCCGCTGAGGACAGCCGTGCCGCGGGGCCGGCCGCGGGCGGCCCCGCG
>Ga0193726_1002715_pt1 | contig 11709 bp, 10 predicted proteins | sample H2c1metaG_FD_144928 | JGI IMG/M metagenome (GOLD analysis project Ga0193726, IMG submission 144928) | Soil microbial communities from a riparian zone of the East river system, Colorado, United States - H2c1 | ecosystem: Environmental > Terrestrial > Soil > Riparian zone | place: USA: East River... | reverse complement strand
CTCACCGGGCCTCGCGTGGAAGCCGTGCTCGCCTCGTATGATCGTAAGCTCGGGATCGACGAGGTGGTGCTCCGCAAGAGCAAGACGATTCTGACGAAGGCGCTGCAGGGTGGCAATCATCTTACGCGCGCCGAGTTGGCGCTGGCGATGCAAAGCGCGGGGATCCGGACCGACGGCACGCAACGGCTTGCGCGCCTCGTCATGCACGCGGAGCTGAACGGACTCATATGCAGCGGGCCGCGCCGGGGAAAGCAGTTCACTTACGGACTGCTCGAGGAGCGTGCGCCACAAGCGAAGGTGCTGACCCGCGACGAATCTCTGTTCGAGCTGGCGAAGAGATACTTCAGCACGCGCGGTCCCGCGACCGTAGACGATTTCGCCTGGTGGTCTGGTTTGACGAAGACAGACGCAAAGCGAGGAGCACAGGCAGCCGAATCAGAGCTCGAGCACGAGGTCATCGCGGGGCGCGGACATTGGTTTCCAACGCCCGTGCGGTTCAAGAGGAAATCACCGCACGCTCATCTGCTTCCGAATTACGACGAGTACTTCATCGGGCTCAAAGATCGGACTGCAATGTCGTCGGTGCTCAGGGCCTCCGGATGGGACGGTAACGTGAGCTTCCTTGGTGGCCACATCCTCACCGTCAATGGGCAGATAGTTGGTGGATGGGGACGGACCATGAAAGGGAAGGCGACGGTCGTCGAGTTGAAGCTGCTCAAGAAGGTCAGCGTCGAGGAGCGTCGCGCGACGCTGAGAGCGTTAAAAAAATTCGAGGCATTCCTGGGGCAGCCGGTGGCGCTTGCGTAGCGGCGAGCAAATGTGCGTCTTGCCAAGAGAGTGATTCGGATGAGTAATTGGAACGAATGAAGAAACTCTTCTACCTCGGCGTCAGCCTGCTGGTGCTGTTCGAAATCGCGAGTGTGTATTTCATCATGCCGATGCCCGGCAGCCAGCGTATGGCGAGCATCGATTTCGCGTATTGGCTCTACACCTGGCGCTGGGCGTTCCGCGCCATTTTCGCGGCGATGATCGTAGCAGGGGCGCCTTTCGCCTGGCGCACTCAAGGCCGAGAAAAGTTTGCGGTGCCGGCACTGCTGGTTGTTGGGGCCGCAGCTGTCTACGTTCTCAACTTTCAGATGGCTGCCGACCGCATGTTCATTGCGCCAAAATCGGTGGTGATGGTGCCCGCCGATCAAAACAAAGTGGACACTTCGCGCCTCATCGTGGGCATCGACATCAATGGCCAGGCCCGCGCGTTCCCGATTCAGTTCATAGGCTATCACCACCAGGTGCGTGACACCGTAGACGGACAACCCATCATGGTGAGCTACTGCACCGTCTGCCGAACCGGTCGCGTGTTCAGTCCCGTCGTGGACGGCCACACGGAATCATTCCGGCTGGTGGGCATGGATCACTTCAACGCCATGTTCGAGGACAGAAGCACAGGCAGCTGGTGGCGCCAGGCAAACGGCGAAGCGATCGCGGGGCCGGCCAAGGGCAAGGCGTTGACCGAGATCCCGAGCCGCCAGGCCAAGCTCTCGGAGTGGCTGGTGCTGTACCCCAATTCTCTGATCATGCAGGCCGATTCATCCCTCCGGTCGAATTACTCGGACAGCACCGGTTACGAGACGGGCAAGAGCCGCAAACCGCTCACGGGCACCGACACTGCTTCCTGGCACAACAAGTCATGGGTGGTGGGAATCACAGTGAACGGGCAGAGCAAGGCGTACGATTGGAATCGTCTACGCCATGAGAATTGCGTGAACGATGTTCTCGGAGGGAAACCGATCGTTCTCGCGCTCGCGTCTGACAAGAGCAGCTTTTTCGCTTTCGTACGCCCCAGTGCGGCGACGAGCTTCTCGGTTCGGAACGATTCGCTCGTTGCGGGGGGCACGGCCTACGCTTTCAACGGCCAGGGTGCAGCCGGCGCGCTCGAGCCCGTGAACGCGTCTCAGGAATTCTGGCACAGCTGGCGGACGTTTCAGCCGGCGACGACGAGGTACTGAACGGTTCTGTCGGACCGATGAAGTACTGACGATTCTACAGAGCCGGTGAGGTACTAGCGGTTCTACCGAGCCGCCGGTGTGCGCGATGGCACCGACGACTGCGATGACGATCCCACGTACCACTGGCCGCCGAGCGCAACCAAATCGAGCGGATTCACTGTGATGGCGCCGTAGCGCGCTGACCAGTGCAGGTGCGGGCCGGTCACACGTCCTGTGTTTCCCACCAACCCGATCTCCTGGCCCCGCTTCACGGTGTCACCGGTTGCGACGAGAGTCTTGCTCAGGTGGAAGTACGCCGTCACGATTCCGCCCCCGTGATCGATGTACACGACATTCCCCGCGAGGAAGAAATTGTCGACGAGCGCGACAACGCCGCGGTTGGCTGCGCGCACCGGCTCACCGACGGCACCTCTGAAATCGACGCCGAGGTGTCGCGTTGTGAGTGCGCCGTTGAACAGCCGGCCAGATCCGAATTCGCTCGTGATGACCGATGTGCGCGGCTTGAGGAAGGATGCCGTCCACATCGGAGGCCGATCGTGCGCGCGCCGGCCGATTTCACGGGCATGAGCATTCTCCCGGTTGATACGCTCGATTGTCGCGGCGGTCATCGGCTTGGTGAAGCTGCTGTCCACTGCGAGCGGCTGGGCGACCGGTGGCGGCACCTTTGGCAGCATGAAGCGCACGCGGGCAATTTCAGTCTTTCCAGACGCCCGCTCGATGACAGCGTTCGCGGTGAGACTGCCCTCGGCGTCAACCGGCACGCCACCGATCGCGTGCCAGGCACCGGCGGTAGACCGAAGAAAGTGAAGCGGCTCCTCCGCCAGCGCTCCCCGAACCGAGACGATCGAGTCGGCACGCGAAATGGGCACAGTCAGTGTCAGACGTACGATGGCCCCTGGCTCGGGCCGAGCGGGAGCCGCGGTCAAGCGCGCCGCCTGCGCCGAAAGCGCGCCGGAAGAGAGACACAAAAATGCGATTGATGCGGCGAAACTTTTCACTTAGGTGTGTTTCGGTTGAGTGTGACTGAAGCTAACGTATGATACACTTCGCCAACCAAACGTTCTTCGCTCCCGCTATTCGCATCTGCTTGTTGCTCGTGCTCTGACGCTGATCTCTCTGGAGGATTTGGAATGCTTCGCAAGCTTGGCTTCGCCATCGTCACGCTCGGTACCGTTCACGCGTCACTTGCGCACGCGCAGCGGGTATCCGCGCCGATCAGCGACATCAGGCTACAGATAACCGCGGACTCATCCGCGGTCGGACGACGTCAGCTCGGAGTCGCGATGTCGTTCACCGTTGCCGGAACCGCACCGGTCATCCTCGCGCTTCCCGCCTGGTCCCCCGGTCACTACGTGCTTCTCTGGTTCGCGCGACGAGTCTCGCAGTTTTCAGCGGAGTCCGGTGGCGCGCAGCTCCAGTGGCGGAAGCTCGATTTCCAGACCTGGGAGATCATACCCCGCTCGCCGGGAACTGTGCGCGTGTCGTTCAATTATCTCGCCGACGCCGTCGATCGCGCCGTCGCCTGGACCGCGCCCAACTTCGCGTTCTTCAACGGAACCAATCTCTTCCTGTATCCCGAGGGACGGGGATTCAATTGGCCCGCCCGCGTGTCCGTCCGTACCGAGGCATCGTGGCGCGTCGCGACCGGGATGGATCCGGCGCCCGGAGTAAACAACTTCACAGCCGGCAACTATCACGATCTCACCGACATGCCGTTCTACGTCGGACGGTTCGCCCTCGACAGCGCGCAAATCGCCGGCAAGTGGATTCGTCTTGCGTGGTACCCCGCGGCAAGTCTGACGCCCGCGCGCCGCGATCGCGCTTTCGGCTGGCTTCAGAAATTCGTCCCAGCGCACATCGCAGTTTTTGGCGAAGCACCATTCCGCGACTACACGCTCTTTCAGCGCTCCGATACCGTCGTTAATGGAGGCGGTCTCGAGCACCAGAGCTCGCAGGTGGATGAAGTCACGACGTCAGGGCTGGATGGCAATCTCTCCGGGCTCTACTCGCACGAGTTCTTTCACGCCTGGAACGTAAAACGCCTGCGCCCCGCCGACCTTGTTCCCTACCGGTACGATGACGCGCAACAGACGACCTGGCTCTGGGTGAGCGAGGGCGTCACCGACTATTACGGCGCTCTCGGTCTCGTCCGCGGAGGTGTCAACGACAGTACCGGCTTCTTCAACTTCATCGCCAACGAAATCGCGTCAGTCGCGGGCGCGCCACCGACTGCGGTGAGCGATGCGTCGTTTGGCGCCTGGATCGCACCGACTGACGGCAGCAGCGGCCTCTACTATCCGAAAGGCGGACTCACCGGATTCCTGCTCGACATCCTGATCCGCGATGCCAGCGATAACCGCATGTCGCTCGACAACGTGATGCGACGACTGTACGACGCGACCTGGAAACAGGGCAAGGGATTTACCGGTGCCGAGTGGTGGAGCGAGGTATCCCGTGCAGCAGGCGGAAAATCCTTCACCGAGTTTGCGCGCCGCTACGTCGATGGCCGCGAGCCTTTGCCCATTGATTCGGTGCTGCGTCTCGCCGGACTGCGCTCCGAGAGCGATACGATACGCGAGCCACGTCTGGGAGTCTCGACAGCCACCGATGCAAGCGGCGTGTCTATCACTCAACTAACCCCGACTGGGGCGGCAGCCGCAGCGGGCGCGCGTGTCGGAGACAAGATCGTCTCGATCGGCGACGTCATGATCTCGAACGATGCTTCTTTGGTGTCTCTGCGCGCTCACTACGCCGGCACAACCCTTACGACCTTGCCGCTCGTGGTGCGCCGAGGAGCCGATACGATCACGCTTCAGCTGCCGGTCAGATTGATAACCCGGGTCCAGTCGCGTGTGCTGCCAGTTCCGAACGCCTCGCCGAAGGCAATACGAATCCGGGGAGGGATCTTGAGAGGCTCAACCTCGTGAAGTCCGGAGACGTTTGGCACGGGCAACTCAGTGAAATCCGGATGTCGATTCGGGCAATCACCAACCGACTACTTGGTGAGAACCCTTTAAGCCAACCGGAGGAACGATGAAGTACCTATGCCTGATTTACGACAACGAGAAGGAATGGGCGAAGTTTCCCAAGGACGTGCAGGACAAATACATGGGGGAGTACAACGCGTTCAGTGACTCCATCAAGAAGAGCGGCCAGTTCGTTGGCGCCAACCAGCTCCAGCCTACGGACACGGCGACAGTCGTGCGCTCCCGCAACGGCAAGGTTTCCACAACGGACGGCCCGTTCGCGGAGACGAAAGAGCAGCTCGGCGGCTACTACCTCGTCGAGGCCAAGGATCTGAACGATGCAATTCAGATTGCATCGCGCATTCCGTCGGCGAAGAGCGGTTCGATAGAAGTGCGACCGATCGTGGAGCGGCGTCCAGCGTAGCGGTCGGACGCAGCAATGAATGCAGGACGAGACGGCGGCACACGTTCGCGACAGAGTGGATGCGATCTATCGCTCGGATTCGCGGCGTGTGCTCGCAACTCTGATCCGTCTCCTCGGCGATTTCGACCTCGCCGAGGAGGCTCTGCACGACGCGTTCGCAGCGGCGGTGGAACAGTGGGCGGAGAAGGGAATGCCCGCAAACCCCCGGGCTTGGTTGATTTCCACCGGGAGGTTCAAGGCGATCGACCGGCTGCGAAAAACCGCGAGATTCGAGTCGGCGGACGTATCAGCGCTCGCGCTGATCGAGGCGGTCCAGACGTTTGAGCCGGACGAAGACGCCGTGGAAGACGACCGCCTGCGGCTCATCTTTACGTGCTGCCACCCGGCACTGAGCCCCGACGCGCAAATCGCACTGACGCTGCGCGAGGTGTGCGGCCTCACTACCGAAGAAGTCGCACACGCCTTTCTCACACCTCCGCCCACTCTGGCGCAAAGGATCGTGCGGGCAAAAGGGAAAATCAGGGACGCACGAATCCCCTACGAGATACCCTCGCGACCCGACCTGCCAGTACGCCTCGACAGCGTGCTGCACGTGATTTATCTCGTCTTCAACGAAGGATACCTCGCGTCCAGCGGCGAGTCGCTCACCCGCGCCGATCTCTCGGGCGAAGCGATTCGACTCGGCAGACTGCTCGTCGAGCTGATGCCCGAGCCGGAAGCAATTGGACTCCTCGCTCTGATGCTGCTGCATGAGGCCAGGCGTCCCTCGAGGACGACACCTTCCGGCGAGATGATCCTCCTCGAGGACCAGAATCGCTCTCTCTGGGATCGCGTGCAAATCGAAGAAGGCGTGGATCTCGTCGAGCGCGCGTTGACGTCGCATCGATTCGGACCCTACACGCTCCAGGCGGCTATCGCGGCCGTGCACGCCGAAGCGTCGAGTGCGAGCGCGACGGATTGGGCGCAGATAGTGGGACTGTACGATGTGCTGCTGAGGACGGAGCCCTCACCAGTAATCGAGCTCAATCGCGCCGCGGCGATCGCGATGCGGGATGGACCCGAAGCCGGGCTCGCTCTCATCGACGCGATACTCGTCCGGGGAGATCTGACCGATTATCACCTGGCACACGCCGCGCGAGGAGATCTGTTCCGGCGGCTCGGGAATACGGCGGACGCGATCACCGCCTACGAACGCGCGCTCGAGCTCGCGACACAGGAGCCGGAGCGCAGATTCATCATCGGACGACTGGGCGCGCTGCGGCTTACTTCACCTCGATGACACGCGATGTCGCCGCGGTCGGATTATTCCCGACTTCCAACTTCACCGCGTACTTTCCCGCCGGAACGAGAGATAGATCCAGCAGTACCGATCTCGCAGACAATACCCCCGACGAGCCGTTCTCCTGCCAACGGATGTTGAGAGGCGACAGCTTGGGCGCGATCCGCAACGCGCGGAAGGCTCGCCGCAACAGGCTTTCACCCACTGGAGTGATCGTCAGGGAGATCGGCAGCGCGCTGTCTGCCGCCGTTCTTCCATAAAGCTCCCAGAACAATCCGATCTTCGTGTCGCGGCTGAACGTCGTCCCGCCGTGCGCGAGAGGGATCGCTGCGTCGAGATCGACGGGAAGGGAAGGCGCGCCATCGACGAACAACAGATCCGACACGCTGATCCTTCCCGAGTCGAGCGGGATCTCGGCAAATCCGGATCTCCAGCGAGCGGCTCCCGCGCTGTCAGTGGCCAACAGCTCCACTCCGATGAGCTGTTCCTTCGACGGAGTCGACACGGTTCGTCGCGGATTGATCGAGCTCGGTCTTCGACAGAGCCGTCCCGGTATCGCCCATTGCGATCAGTGCCGCAGCGAAGCTTCTGTGACCGAAGATAGTGTCGGCGCTCACGTCGTACGCAGCGACGATCTTCGTGGAATCGCCGCGCCGAAAGCGCGCGACCTGTGCATCGAGCCGCACGAACGCGCGTGTGTAGATCGGCGCGTACTGTTCGCGCGGCGGAAACTGATAAATGTCGAACACTGAATCGGCTATCAGCGCCAAACTGTCGGGCGGCTGTTGCGGGAGGAAGAAATGGTACCCCGGTTCGCGCTCGTGGCCCGTAACCGAAATCTTTTGTTCCGTATACATGCCCTGCGGCGGTTGCTGGGTCCATTTTTCCGCCCAGCCGAAGCGCAATATCAATTCGCCGAGATCTCCACCCCAGCTCAAGCCGTAGGTGTTCGCCGATTTCTCTTGCAGCACTGTGTGCAGCACGCGCGAGAAATGCTCTGTGCGCCGCTCGTTTCCGGGCGTCATGAACAGTGGGTCGGCTACCCACCAGATCCGCGCATCGGCAGCCGCGCGCTGGGCGCAGGTCATCTTCTTGTACGTGCCACGTATGTCGTCATCGAGGAGCGGCGTGAGGTTCAGCCAGTGACACCGCGTCAGCGGCGGCATCGAGTCGAGCGCGGCAGCGTAGGCGCTATCAGCGCCAAAATAGTTCCCGGTCACGTGCAGGGCGAAACCCAGCAGCGCGTCACACCACCATTTGGTCGCCCGACAGGAGCGCGCCACACCAACCGCTGACGAATCCTGCCCCTCTGTCAGGTAGCGAATGCGCTGTCCCATGATCCAGTCGTCGCCCGGAAGCTGGGCCGAGGCCCTCTCGAGATCGCGCAACAGCTCGGCACGCGCGCGGACGATGTTCTTCCCCTCCTCGGGGACGTCATCGTTCGTCCTGTTGGGATGCCACTCGCAGAAGCGCCCGACGATCAGGCAACGATCAGCCACCCCCGTATAGAACTTGGGCAGCATCTGCCGCCGGCGACGCTCGAACCTCGCCTGGAGGTCGCGCGCGCGATGGGATATTTCCGCGGAGTCGCTCCGCAGCTGAGCGTCGTGGACCGACGTCTTGAGTTGCTGCGGCTGCGCCAAGGAGGCGGGCGCAGCGAATGCCAGCGCCAGAACAGCGGCAAGGAGCGACGAGTGGGTTCGATTGCCCACGCGCCGGCCGCGGCTCAAATGCGAGGCAGTGTCAGAAGATGCGACATGGAACGTATGACAGCACGCAGAAAAAGAACAATGGTGATGCCCACTCCGAATACTTACCGCCGGGACGCGTAAGCCGCCACTGGATAGTCCCTGTCGACCCGGGAACCTAGCCCGTAGTTTCGACGATGACTCCGTCCTCAGCCGCGGAAACCTGTTTCCGCGTGATCCACAGCCGCCAGAGCAGAAGCGCGTAAAGCAAAGGCGCGACGAGGATCCTGAACTCGCCCTCCCTGAAAAAGAATACCCAGCGCACGATATCGAACACCAGCGAGTAGACGGTCAGCCAGAACGCGGGCGTCAGAGACCACCGCTTGCGGAAGATTATTGCGACGCAGACGACCGCCAGCGCGAGGCTCACGAGCTGTTCGATCCACCAGAGACGAGGCTCCCCGGGGATGGCACGGCGGTCCGGCGTGCGGCCAAGCGCGTCCACCCAGCCGTAAATGGTGAGCAGAGTGACCAACGTCGCGACGACGCTTCGGAAAATGTCGCGCGGAAGTGCGTTGGATCGAAGCGGCGGAGAAGTCGGGTCTGTCATGAGGATGAATGGTTTGGTCGCCAACAACTCAATCAAAATCCGTGCGCGAGGGGCAATCCTGAGCAAGCCGTCAGGCGTTCCTCCATGGCGTTGCCCTCGGAATCCACCTGGGAACAGCCGATTTGTACTCGAGGTAAGCCGCCCCGAATCTCCGTTCGAGCCCCGGCTCTTCAAGCAGGATGAAATAGACCTGATTGATGACGACGAACGTCGCTGCCCAGATCGCGACGGCGCGCGAACCGTGGAACAACGCCTCGCCAATCAGCATCATGAGGACGCCGGTTATCATCGGATTCCGCATGTACTTGTACGGGCCGACCGCGATGAAGCGACGGGTCGGATCCCAGGGTGCGAGCGTACCCTGCCCAACGCGAGCAAAGAGAGAGACGCACCACGCGAAGAGCGCAAACCGGGCGAGAAAAACCATGACACCGGCGATATGACCGGCCAACGCCGTGACGATCCCGGCCGGCCAATGCGTGTCGGACGTTGCCCATGCCCGGAGCACCCATCGCGGTATGAGCACAACCACGACGAATGGCAGGAGCAGAATCGCGAGCAAATGGCGCAGAATCATCACTGTGCTCAGCTCCCCTCCGTCAGGATGCCGCAGTTTGCCTGAAAGCTCGGCGGTACGCCAATGGAGTCGTGTTCAGCTCACGCCGAAAATGAACGCGCAACGACACCGATGATCCGAACCCCGCATCCGCCGCGACACGATCGACCAAGAGATCCGTCTGCTCGAGCAGCTGCTGCGCTGCGAGAATCCGGTGGCGGAGGAGCCATTGTAGCGGAGATGTGCCTGTCTCTTCGTGAAAATGGCGCGCGAACGTTCGGAGACTCCTGCCCGCGTGGTTTGCCATCCGAGCGACGGTCAACGGCTCGGCGAGACGATCGAGGACCCAAGTGCGCGTCCCTTCCAGCTGCTGGCCGCGCGGCTCGGCAACGGGTTGAAGGACGAATTGAGCCTGTCCGCCGCTCCGGTGCGGCGCGACCACCAGGCGGCGAGCGACCTCATTGGCCACCTCGGCGCCGAAATCCCTTCGCACGATATGGAGACAGAGATCGATGCCGGCAGCGATTCCCGCCGAGGTGAGCACGCTTCCCTCGTCGATGTAGAGAACGCCGGGATCGACGGCGACGTGCGGGAATCGCGCCGCCAGCGCCGCGGCGTCCATCCAATGCGTGGTCGCTCTCTTTCCGTCGAGCAGCCCGGCGGCGGCGAGAACGAAAGCTCCGGTGCAGATCGACACCACACGGGCGCCCCGCTTGTGCGCGTCCGCAAGCGCGCGCGTGATGGCAGCAGGAATCGGTGTGTCGAGATCGTCGATGCCCGGCACGACGATCGTGTCGGCGCGGCGAAGCGCGGCCAGTCCATGCTCGACCGCGATCGAAAAGCCGATCGACGTCTTGACGCGGCCAGGCTTGAGCGCGCACAAAGTCATCGAGTATCGCATCGCACCCAGGTCTGGCCGGGGATAGCCAAAAACCTGGACGGGAACGCCGAGATCGAACGGGACGACCGAGGGAAGTACGAGAACGGCGACATGGTGCTGGCGGGGCATGGCAGAAACCTATCGCATAGCGGCAGTTTTGCCACTCGCGGGCTTGGCGTCCCGGGGTCATCGTGTGTCGATTCCGATTTCGCCAACCGCTCGCAGGAGTACCCGATGCGTTTCTCTCGCTCCCTTGGCATTTTCGCCGCCGCAACAGCTCTTGCCACCGGTCTCGTAGCCGCCCGGCGTGCCCCGGCGCCCGACGAGCCCCTCGTTGTCTCCACCGTCTGGCTCGCTGCACATCTCAACGACCCGTCCATTGTTGTGATTCAGGTCGACCACGACGATTCCTACAACAAGGGCCACATCCCCGGAGCACGTGCCCTCTCATACATGGACATCGTGACGTCGCGCGGTGGACTTGGCTCCGAGGTGCCGTCGCCCGACCAGATCCGGGATGCGTTCGAGAAGCTCGGCGTGTCCGATCAGTCGCGCGTCATCGCGTACGCCAGCGAGGGTCCGATGGCTTCGCGTGCGCTATTCACGCTCGACTACATCGGACACGAGCGATTCGCGATGCTCGATGGGGGCCTCGAGCAGTGGCGCGCCGAGGGACGCCCGATGACGCGCGATGCGCTGGCGGTTACGCGCGGCCATCTCACCGTGCAGGCGCACCCGGAAAGAATCGCCACCGCCGATTGGATCACCGCCCACCTGGGCAAACCCGGGGTCACATTGATCGACACGCGAACCGACGGCGAATACGTCGGAGCAGGCGAGCGCCACGGGATGCCCAGCGCGGGACACATTGCCGGCGCGCGCCAGTTGGAGTGGGAGCAGCTGTTCCGCGGGGGAGATTCACCACTGCTGAAGGACCGCGCGGAGCTCCAGCGCCTCTATGCAGCACGCGTGAACGCGGGCGACACCGTCGCGACCTATTGCTGGGTGGGATACCGTGCCAGCATGACGTACTTCATCGCGCGCTATCTGGGTTATCCCGTGAAGCTCTACGATGGATCGTATCAGGATTGGCAGCAGCGAAAGCTGCCGGTGCGAGCGGGCGCGACGCCCTAGAAACTCTTCAGCGGCGGCGGCCGCTTGTCTCGCCCGAATGGATCGCCGGCCAGTGCTTCGGTGTGCAGCGTGCAGACCCAATTTCCGTCGCGAAGGACCCAGGTAGAGGAGTCGGCGGCTTCGAGCGTCACCGGTTTTCCCTCGACCGTCAGCAATTCCCTCACCT
>Ga0193726_1002714_pt1 | contig 11713 bp, 6 predicted proteins | sample H2c1metaG_FD_144928 | JGI IMG/M metagenome (GOLD analysis project Ga0193726, IMG submission 144928) | Soil microbial communities from a riparian zone of the East river system, Colorado, United States - H2c1 | ecosystem: Environmental > Terrestrial > Soil > Riparian zone | place: USA: East River... | reverse complement strand
GGCGGTATCGCCCGGCCGCAACGCGAAAATGACGGTCAGCGTCATCGCCGCCATCATCATGGTCAGCGCCGGAGTCGCGATCGCCGTCGCCGCCCGCGCCGGGCTGGCTCCCTGGGCCTGCCCCGGCGCCGCCGGCGACTGCCCAGGCGCCCCCGCGATCGCGCCTGTTCTAGCAGGCAAGGCGCCCACAGCCCGGGTATTCGCGAGTCCCAGCTACGGCCTGCACGGGCCGAGTGCCGCGGCCGTCAGCGATGGCCGGCTGTGGGTGGCGAATGTCCTCGGAAACTCGGTTACCGAGTTGTCCGCGACCAGCGGGGCGCACCTGCGGACGCTCGGGTCGGCGGCTTATGCGTTCCGCGGGCCGAATGCGATCGCGGTAGCCGGAGACCATGTCTGGGTCGCCAATGTCCCGGGCAACTCCGTGACTGAGGTAAGTGCGGAAAATGGCCGCCGGGAGCGGACCCTGTCGCATGGCTACGGGTTTTCCAGCCCTTATGCGCTGGCCTTGTCCGGGTCGCGATTGTGGGTGGCGAACGCGGGCGGCAACTCGGTCACCGAGATCGACGCGGCGACCGGGCGGCGGATCGCGGTCATCTCCGGGCACCGCTACGGCCTCGCCAACCCCTACGCGCTGGCCGTCGCCGGAGGGCGGCTGTGGGTGGCGAATGCCGGCGGCCGCTCGGTGACCGAGATCAGCGCCCGGACCGGCGCGTGGATCGCGACGCTGTCGGCGGGCTACGGGCTGGACGACCCGGCCGCCCTCGCGGTGGCCGGCACGAGCCTGTGGGTGGCCAGCGAGGCCGGCGATGCGGTCACCGAGATCAGCACCACGACGGGGCGCCTGATCCGGACCCTGTCCGGGCACCGGTACGGCTTCGACAATCCTGCGGCGCTGGCGGTGTCCGCCGGGCGGCTGTGGGTGGCCAATTCGCTCGGCAACTCGGTCACCGAGATCGCGCCGGGCACGGGTGCGCTGCTCGGGACGCTGTCGGGGCACCGGTACGGCTTCAGCAACCCGACGGGCCTGGCCGCCGCCGGTGGTGCCGTGTGGGTCACCAACCTGGGCTCCGACTCGGTCACCCGGCTGCGGGTCGGCTAGGCCGCGCCGGGTGCCGGGTTCGCACCGGAGAGTCGGTCTTTCGGCCGGTTCGGTCACCGGTCTCAAGATGGGAGCGACGCAGGGTTACGGCCTGCGGGCTGTATTACCACCGAGGGTTACAGTGCGATTACGCTCGGTGCCGGGGGTATGACGCCGGGATGACCGAATGGCCGGCGGCCGACGACCGCAACCGATTCGCGCGACGGCTGTTCGCGCCCCTGCCCGCGCGCTACGACCGGCTGGCCGAGGTGCTGTCGCTGGGCCAGAACGGCCGGTGGCGGCGGGCCATGGTGGACCGGGTCACGCCGGCTGCCGGGCCGGGCGGGCTGGTGCTCGACGTGGCGTCCGGCACTGCCGGGGTGGCGATCCAGGTCGCCCGGCGCACCGGCGCGGCCGTGGTCGGAGTGGACCTGACCGAGCCGATGCTGCGCCAGGGCCAGGACCGGGTGGCCCGGTCGGGGCAGGGTGGCCGGATCCGGCTGGTCACGGGACGGGCCGAGCAGCTGCCGTTCCCGGACGGCACGTTCGACGCGCTCACGTTCACCTACCTGCTGCGCTACGTCTCGGACCCGCAGGCCACGCTGGCCGAGCTGGCCCGGGTCGTGCGGCCGGGCGGGCTGGTGGCCAGCCTGGAGTTCGGGGTGCCGGCCGCCCGCGGGTGGCGGGCCGGGTGGTGGCTGTACACGCGGCTGGTCCTGCCGGCCGCGGGCCTGGTCACGGGCGGGCGGGAGTGGTACCGGGTGGGGCGGTTCCTGGGCCCCAACATCTCGGGCCACTACCGGCGCTACCCGGTGGGGTGGACCGTGCGGGCGTGGCGGCAGGCCGGCCTGCGGGACGTGGGCGCGGCGCCGATGAGCTGCGGCGGCGGGCTGGTCATGTGGGGCGCCCGGGCGGCCGGCGACGGCGCGGGCGGCAGCGACGGCGGGGGCCACGGCGACGGCGCGGGCCACGGCGACGGCGCGGGCCGCAGCGGCGGCGCGGGCGGCGGCGCGGGCGGCCGGAGTGGCTGAGGAAAGGCCGGCCTACTACGCGGCCGGGCACGGCCGGTGGCGTGACTGGTGGACGCTGCTGCACCCGCCGTACACCGCCTGGCACCTGTCCTACGTCGTCATCGGGGCGTGCCTGGCGCCGCGCGTGCAGCTGGTCCCGCTGCTGGCCGCGGTGGCGGCGTTCTTCCTGGCCGTGGGCGTGGCCGCGCATGCCCTGGACGAGCTGCACGGGCGGCCGCTGCGGACGGCGATCCCGGCCGGCGTGCTGGCCGCGGCGGCCGGGCTGAGCCTGGCCGGGGCGCTGGCCCTGGGCGTGGCGGGCGTGGTCCGGGTCGGCTGGCCGCTCATCCCGTTCCTGGTCGCCGGGCCGGTGCTCGTCGTCGGGTACAACGCCGAGGTGCTCGGCGGCATCCTGCACAACGACGCCGGGTTCGCGGCCGGGTGGGGCGCGTTCCCGGTGCTGACGGCGTACGTGGCGCAGACCGGCACGCTGGCGGTCGCGCCGGTGCTGGCGGCGGGCGCGGCGCTGGGCCTGTCGGCGGCGCAGCGCAGCCTGAGCACGCCGGCCCGGACGCTGCGGCGGCGGGCACGGTCGGCGGCGGGCACGGTGACGCTGGCCGGCGGCGGCGCGGTGCGGCTGGACCGGGCGGCACTGCTCGCGCCGCTGGAGAAGGCACTGCGGGCGATGTCGTGGAGCATGGTCGCGCTGGCGGCGGCGCTGGCGGTGGCCCGGCTGGGCTGAGGCGGCCCAGGCCGCGGGGGCGGGACAGCGGCCGCGCGGCGCGCCTGGGCCGCGGGCCTACAGCGCGTCGCGCCGGATCAGGTAGTTCATCGAGGCCCAGCCGATCGGGACCGGCAGCCAGAAGGTCAGCAGCCGGAAGAGCAGGACGGCGCTGACCGCGGTGGTTCCCGGCAGCCCGGCAGCAGTCAGGCCGGCTGACAGCGCGGCCTCCACCGCGCCCAGGCCGCCCGGCGTGGGGACGACCGAGCCGATCGCGTTGCCGGCCAGGTACACGACGGCGACGCTGGCCAGCGGCACCGAGCCGCCGAGGGCCTTGATGCAGGTATCCAGGCACAGGATGTAGGCGGAGGTCAGCAGCAGCGCGCCGCCGATGCCCTCGGCGAGCTTGGCCGGCTGCTGGGCCACGTCCAGCAGCCGCGGGATCACCTGGCCGAGGGCCGGCGCCACCCGGGACCGGGCCAGCCGGCGGCCGGCCGGGAACGCCAGGCCGATGAGCGCGCCGACGACGAGCACGCCCAGCGCGATGTAGACCCAGCCGGGCGGCCGCAGTGAATGCTCGCGGGAACTGCCGGTCAGGGCCGCGAAGGTGACCAGCAGGATCAGGTGCAGGCCGAACGCGAAAACCTGCGAGACGCCGACGCTCGCGGCGGCGTCCGCGGAGGCGACGCCGGATTTTCGCAGGAACCGGAGGTTCAGCGCGACGCCGCCCACCGCGGCCGGGGTGACCAGGGTGACGAACGAGCCGGCGATCTGGGCCAGGAACGTCTTGGTGAAGCTGAGCCGCTCCAGCACGAAGCCCGACAGCGACCAGGTGGCCCCGACGTAGGTGGCGACCGACAGGCAGAGCGCGACCAGCGACCACCGCCAGTCCGCGTGCCGGAACAGGTCGCCGAAGCTCAGCTTGGTCAGCTGGCCGACCAGGATGTCGGCCGCGACCACGCCGATGACGAGCGTCAGGATGGTCCGCAGCCGGAAGCGCTCCAGCTGGACCGGCGGAACCTCGCCGTCCGGGTCCTCCGCGCCCAGCCGCTTGCGCAGGGCGGGCAGCACATCCTTGCGGCGGCGCAGCGCGGCCCGGGTCGAGCGGTGCAGCGCGACCGGCTGGAGGAGCGGGACCAGCCCGGGCAGCTCGCCGCCGACCCGGTCCCGCGCGACGTTGACGGCCCGCTCCGGGCCGACCAGCAGGGCGGTCTCCGCCAGCAGCTGGGACTGGTCGAGGCGGAGCTGGACCTCGCTGGCCGCCACGTCGCCGTTACCGGGGTCCAGCAGGATGACGTCCCGGTGCTCGGGCCCGGCGAGCAGGATCCGGTCGGCGGTCAGGGTGCGGTGCGTGACCCGCCGCGCGTGCAGCTGGCCCAGGGCGTCCCAGACGCTCTTGAGCTGATCGTCGGACGGCGGGCCGGGCAGCCCGTCCAGCGGCGTCCCGGTGAGCCGCTCGCAGCTCAGCACGGCGGCCTCGGAACCGACCCGGACGGTCGCGCGCAGCCGCGGCGTGACCACGCCGGCGTCCTCCACGGCGTAGATCAGCAGGGCGTGGCGCTCCAGCGCCCGTTCCATCGTCAGCGGCGCGCTCCGCGATACCTGGGCCTTGAGCCGGACCCGGCGGTAGATCCGGTAGAGCAGGTCGACCGCCTGCTGGTCCCGGTCGAAGACCGTCACCTCGCGCTCCTCGCCGCCGTCGGTGACTGCCAGGTAGCGCCGGTTCTCCGGGCTGGTATCCCAGATCCGGGAGATCGAGGTCACCGAGTCCCCCACGGCGCTGATCGCAGTCGCGATCTGCCGGGCGGACGGCCGCTCGGACACCGAGCCGAACGCGAAGCGCAGGCCCGAGCCGGCGCACGATCCGATGAGCAGGGTGATGAGCGCGGACAGCACGGTGGTCTGCGCGTCGGTCAGGCTGGTGAGCGAGTAGAAGCCGATGGCGATCCAGAAGGCGGCGCGCCACTGCGGGCGGCCCCCCAGCCCGATGACGGTGATGTACGCCACCACCCCGGCCAGGTACCCGTCGAACAGCACCGGCCGGGTTCCGTCCCTCGGCGCCGCGGCGAGCCCGTCGTACAGCAGCGAGAAGGGCGCCAGCCGCACGACCCAGTTGAGCAGGGCGACGAGGCCGATGACGACCAGGCCGGTCGCCACGGCCTCGGCGAGCCGCCGCCACTGCCGGAGGTAGATCATCCGGACGGCCAGCGCGAGCGGCAGGACATAGATGGCCAGATGGGCCAGGAAGCCGAGGATGGTGAGGACCGGCGTCGGCAGCCGGCGGGTCGCGCCGGCTGCGTTGACCTGCACGCCGACCAGGCCGATGGTGGCCAGCACGATGAGCTCGATCCCGGTCAGGATGCAGCGCAGCAGGTCGGCCGGCATCCGCACCCGGGGCTGCAGGTCGTCGTCCACCTGCAGCACCGGTGCCGCCACGGGCGCGGGCGCCGCCTCATGCTCGCCGGGCAGCGGCGGCTGTTGCTGGGGCAAGCTCACAATGTCGATCGTTTCACCTGGCTGCCGGTGTTCCCGACAGCACCCGTGTATTACGTGTTACTGAGCATTGTCCGCAACTGCGTTTGCGCAGGAAAGCCGCTCATCATACGAGGTTGGTTATACCTCACTGGGCCGGCCCACGGCGGGCGCTAGCACGAGCGAGAGCCGCCAGGTCAGGAGTATGGCCCAGTCTGTCCCGCGGTAGCCCCAGAATTCCGGCTAGCCGGATCGAACGCGCCCCCGCGCGCTCCCCCGGCTGGGAGGCCGGCCTCCCAGCACCCGTGGCCGGGCCAGGCTGCCCCTGACCCGGCCACGGCGCTGACTAGCACTGGATGCTGAAAGGACCGGTGGCGATGGTTCCGGCGGCAGTCGTGTCATCGCTTGTCTCGACGACGTCGTCGACGGCGTGGCCGGTGTAGACGCAGGTGTCGTTGTCGTTGTCGTTAGGGTCGTCGGTCTGCGACGGGGTGACATTCTCGACTCGTCGGACGCCGCAGTCGGAGTGGCCGATCACGGTCCCGCAGGCACCGGTTTGGATATAGGCCTTTCCCGGGAATTGCGGCGATGTCATCTGCGCTTCCTCGGTGATGGAATCGCAGTCCATGAGCGTTCCGCCCGGAGTCTGGCAGTAGACCTCGTTGCCGCCAAAGACGTCGCCGATACCGCCTTCATCGGGAATTGCCTTGAACCAGATGTCAGCGCAGTGCACCGACTCCTCGTGTCCGTTGGGGGTCACGTGGATGACTGCGCAGTTGTGCCTCTCCAAGACGGACCCGGCCGGGACGCCCGCGGGACGCACTGCGGTGCTCGCGCTGGCGGGGGCCATGCCGAGCGCGCCCATTGACAGGGCCGACATTGCCATCAGGACTCCGGCTCGGGCACGTGCACGCTTAAGTAGAGGCATGAGACTCTTTCGCATCCGCCGACAGACGTGATACCGGCCCAGCCTTGGCCGAGATGATCACCCAGACCATGCCGCACGCTATTTCATACCGCTTTCATACCGCTTTCACGGCACTACAATGAGGCGCGGCCGGCTCGTTCAGGTGACCTGAGCCCGCAAGAGGGCCGGCAGCAGCGCGGGCTATTGACTGGTGCCCGCCTGCCCATGACTGTGGAATATGCTGCCGAAGGTCAGGTCGCGGTCATTCTGGCTCTTTAGCCGCCTGCCCAGGCCGGGCGCGCCGGAGCGTCGCCCAGCAGCTCGCGGTAGACCGCTGCGGTGCCCGGATGAGGCTCGCCGTCCGGTGCTATCTCGCTGATCGCGTCCAGGCACCGGCTCCAGGCCTCGCGGACCCCCGACAGGTTCCCCGCCGCGTGCTCGGCGCGCATCAGCGCCCGCCACAGCTGCTCGGCCCCGGCGTCCCCGGCCAGCCCGGTCCGGGCCGCCCGGGCCGCCGCCGCCGGGTCCCCGCCGGCTAGCTCCAGGGCCGCGAGCACGTCAGCCGCGTCGACGATCTGCGCCCGGACGGTCTCGGTCAGGGCCAGGTCGAGCCACCAGTAGTAGCAGCTGGTGAAGGGGCGCCCGCGGATGAGCCCGAGGGCGCGGCGCAGCCGGTGCGCGTCACGCGAGCGCATCCCCTCCGTGGCGAGCGCGTCGAACTCGTGCCAGTCGAACCGGGCCGCCGGGTGCAGCGCGTACTGGCCGCCGCCCAGGTGCTCGATCCACTCCCGGCGGTCCGGCGCCCGGCCGAGCTGGCGGCGAGTCCGGACGATGAGCTGCCGCAGCGAGTCGCTCGGCTTGGGGCGGTCCGGGTCAGCCCCGAGCAGGTAGCACAGCTGGCTGTTGGACAGCCCGCTGGTGCCGTTGAGGGCCAGCGCCAGGACCAGCTGGCTCTGGGCCGGGAGCAGCGCGCCGGGCTGGCCGTTGATGGTGAAGGTACCCAGGACGCCGATGCGCAGGCTCTCCTCGACGGCGGGCGGAGCCGCTTCGGCTGCTTCCGGCGGCTCCGGGCGGACTTCTCCCGCTACGCCGCCTTGCGGCTGGGCGGCCTGGTCCGGCTGGACCGGGGACGGCTCGGTCAGCCAGGCGGCGGGCGCGCCGGGCAGGCCGGTCACGGCCGGGTCCTGCGCCCAGCCCGGCTCATCCTGCCGATCATCACCGGCGGGCCAGCCGGGCTCAGCTCCGGTCTCGCGGACGGCGCCGGGGCTCGCCGGAGCGCCCAGGCCTCCGGCCGCATCCCAGCCCTCCGCCGCAGCCAGCCCCCCGGCTCCATCCCAGCCATCGGCCGCCTCCAGGCCGCCGGTCTCATCCCAGCCCTCGGTCGCGGCCAGGTCGGCGGCTCCATCCCAGCCATCGGCCGCCTCCAGGCCGCCGGTCTCATCCCAGCTCTCGGTCGCGGCCTGGTCGGCGGCCTCCTGCCAGCCCCCCGCCGCCTCCAAGCCCGCGTCGCCGTCCGGGCCCTGCGCCAAGTCCGGCCCGGCCCCGGCCGCCATCACGGCCGGCTCGACGTCCTGCCCGTCGGAATCGGCCCGGCCCGGGCCAGCGGCGGCCGTCACGACCGGATCGGGCGGGTCGCCCCGATCGGCGGCCCAGCCCGGCTCGCCGGCCCAGTTCGGCGCGGCCCAGGTGTCGCCGACCAGGACGGGCTCAGCGTCCCATTCATCGCCGTCGGGCCAGCCGTCGAGGAGGGCCGGGTCGAAGTCCCCGGTGTAGCCCTCGTCGGGTACGTCGGGGACGGCCGCCAGCCGCCGGACGTTACCCTGGCCGCCCGGTTCGGCCGCTGCGCCCCGGCCATCCGCGGCGTCCCCGCCGAGGTAACCGTCGGCTGCACCGGCGCCCTCGCCCGCGTAGGAACTTTCGTCCGCGCCGGAACTGTCGCCCGCGTAGGCGCCGTCATGCTCGAGGGCACTGTCATAGACCGGGCCGGCACCGGTGACCGGGTCGTCTCCGGGCAGGTCGGTGCCGCCCGGGCCGCCGTCGCCGGGCAGGTCGGGCGGCCAGAGCCAGCCGTCGTAGGGCGGGTCGGCGGGACTGAGGTCGTGCGCCTCGGCGGCTGTCACGAACAGGCTGGCCAGGGCCTCGTAGTCGGCGTCGCCGAGGGACTGGGGGCGAGCCTCCAGCTGGAGCGGCCAGAGCCGCGCGACGATGGCGTCGCTGCCGACCGGGCCGGCGGACAGGCTGATGGTCGCGGGCAGCCGGTGCCCGCTGGAGGGCTCGGCGCCGCCGGGGACGAGCGCGGCAATCCCGCCCGGGTCGGCGGCCAGGTCGCTGAGCAGGGCCAGCTGGCCGGACGTCGGCGGCACGGAACTGATCAGCAGCGTCAGGGCCCAGTCCTCGTCCGCGGGGTCGTCGAGGCGGTGATACCGGACGTCGGCGAGCGGGGACTCGCCCAGCCGGCGGCGCAGGGCCACGGCCTTGGCCGCCAGCAGGTCCAGCCCGGCATCCAGCGAGTCGCAGCAGCTGCCCCGGCCGCCCAGCGCGGCCAGCTCGGGGAAGCCGACCAGGATGAGGTCGTACCAGCCCGCGAGCTGCCCGGTGGCCAGCTCGACGGCGGCGCTGCGGAGCACCGCCGCGGTCATGCTGGTCGGGCCGTCGACGGTCGTGACCTGCAGGTGCTCAAGATCGGCCAGGAGGTAGCCACCGCCGGAAGTGCCGATGGTCAGCAGGCCGGGCAGCAGATCGCCGACCCCGTCGACCGGGTCGGGCGGCTCGCCGTCCAGCCACAGCTGCCAGGCTTTGCCCTGGCGGCCGCCGGCCACGGTGAACGGCGGCGGCGGGGGCTCGGCGGCCGGGCTGGCCAGCAGGACCTCCAGCAGGTCCGGCTGCACCAGCAGCGCGGCGATCTCCGGCATCTGCTGCGGCGTCGCGATCAGCGCGGCGGCCAGGTGGCTGAGCACCCCGCGCAGCGCCGTGACGGACTCCCGGGCCGCGGCGACGTTCAGGCGCTGCTCGGCCAGGGCGACCGGCGCGCTGGCCGGCACCGGGATCCGGCGGCCGCGCCGTCGGGTCTGGCGCTGCCGGTGGCGGAGCCGGGCCAGGCTCGCGGCCGCGCCGCCGGCCAGCACCCCGGTCCCGAACGCGATGCCGAGCGGCAGCCTGCTGCTGCGCGCCGGACCCAGGCTGGTCACGGAACTGACCGGGGTGGCCGGCCCGGCCTGGGTGCCGGGCGGCCCGGACGGCCCGCCACCGGGGGCAGTCGGCCTCGGCCCCGGCGGAACGGCCGGGGCCGAGGACGCCGAGGAGGAAGCCGCCGGGGCGGACGAAGCAGGCGCCGGAGCCGGCGCGGACGAAGGAGGCGCCGGAGCCGGCGCGGACGAAGCGGCGGCCGCTGGGGCTGAGCCGGGCTGCGCCGGTACCGACGGGGCGGTCGTCGCGCCGGCGGATGGCTGCGCCGACGGGCCCGCGGACGGGGTGGCGACGGGGGCCGCCGAGGCCGACGGGTGCGGGCTGCTGAAGGGCGGGCCGCTGACGGGGTGGCCGGGATGGGTCCCGCCGCCCGGACCGGGCGGCGGCCCGCCCCCCGGCGGCGCTCCGCCGCCGGGCTGCGCCACGCCCCCGCCGGCGGGCAGGTGCAGCACCCAGCCGGGCTGGATCAGCGACGGGTTGGTCAGGACCTGCCCGTTCCCCATGTCGTGGCCCAGGTTGAGCGCGACGATCTCGTGGTAGCGGCCGCCGCTGCCCAGGTGCTGCTGGGCGATTGTCCACAGGCAGTCGCCGGGCTGGACCGTCACCAGCTGGATGATGCCCATGCCGTCCTCCTGGGCCGGCCCGGCCTGGGCGCCCGCCGCCGTGCCCAGGACCGCGGCGACCGTCTCCACCCGCGGCCCGGCCGCGGCTTCGGAGCCGTTGCCCGGCCCGCCGCCAGGCCACCCCGCCCAGAGGCTGGTCCCGGGCGCGGCCGGGATCAGCGCGGGCGACGGGATAGCGGGTCCCGGCTGGATCTCCGGCCGCCCGGTCGCCGCAGCCCACGGCGGGGCCGGCGCTTCCCGTGAAGGCGCAGGCGGCGGCGCGCCTGACGGCAGGCGGGGGGCCACGGTGAAGTGCGCGCCCGGCATGGCGGTCACGTCGGCCTGCAGGACGGTCGAGACGGGCTGCGGCGTGGCCAGGAGCGTGGCCACCGGAGCGGCGCTGAAGGTCAGCGCGGCCAGCGCCACGAGCCGGGCGGCGGCGGTCTGCATGCCGCCCAGCCACAGTCGCGGGGCCGTCCGGCGCCGCAGGACGGCCTGCACCTCGGCCAGCACGGCCAGGGTGAACAGCGCCCAGGCGACCCAGGTCACGTCCCGGACCGCGGCCAGCACGACGCTGGCGCTGTCGCGGTGCAGCAGGGCGTGGCCGACCTGCGCAGCGGCCGGCACGTGGCCGGGCAGCGGTGACCCGCCGAGCCGGTAGAGCAGCACGGGCAGGCCCGCGATGAGCGCGAGCAGGACCAGCAGCGCGCCCAGCCCGGCGGCGGCCGACCGGCCGCGGCCGCGGCTCACTGGCCCGGTCCGGTCACGCCGCTGACCAGGTTGGCCGTGGCCCGGCCGGTGGCGTTGATGGTGTCGATCCCGATGATCGACAGGACCTTGGTCGGCTCGCTGACCCGCACGGTGACCTTGATCTCGTCCGTGCCCGGTCCCGGAGCGGCGCTTCCGGCGTAGCCGGCGCTGCTCAGGTACTCGTTGGCGGCCGCGATGGCCTGGTCCTGGTCCACCACGAAGCTGCCGCTGGCGTGCGCGGTGGCCTCGTTCACCAGGCCGGCCCCGGCCCGCGCCGCCTCCTGCGCGACGGCCGCCGCGTTCTCGGCCGCGGTGAGCTTCGCGCCGCCGTCGATGACGACGCCGGCTAACGCGAGCAGGGCCACGAACAGGACGGCGAGCATCAGGGTCAGCGAACCGCGGTCGGCGTCATCGCCGCGCCGCTGGATCATTGCGCGCTCCCGGCTCCCGGGCTGGCCAGGCCCGCTGGAGTGGCCCTGGCCATCCGCCAGCTCAGGGTGCCGCGCGGGTGTGACGATCACTGTGACACTCCTGGCCGCGGACCGGCCGGCCGGCGCTGGGCGGGGTGCGGCGCTGGTGGCCGTGGCTGATGACATCAGGCCCCTCCTGATCCGGGGGCGCGGCCCCGGAACGGGTCTATCGGCGAGGTGAACTTGCCGGTGAGCAGCTTGCTGCCGGGCAGGCCCGGGACCAGCAGGTCCGACAGGCTGACCGTGCACGAGACGATGGCGGTGACGCTGGCCGGCTGGCCGACCGGCGTCGCGAAGGCCTGGTCGAGGCCGGGCATCTCGATGACGGGCGTGCAGTCGAGGCTGTCTCCGGCCAGCGCCGCGCTGGCGCTGTCCTGCGCGGCCGCCGCGGCGTCGGCCGGCGAGCGGGCGATGGACGCCTGCCGGGCCGCGTCGCGGGCGGCCGCGTCGACCGAGCCCTGGGCGATGGTGGTCCGGCCCGCCGCGACCACCATCCCGATCAGCAAGACGATCACTG
>Ga0193726_1002713_pt1 | contig 11715 bp, 22 predicted proteins | sample H2c1metaG_FD_144928 | JGI IMG/M metagenome (GOLD analysis project Ga0193726, IMG submission 144928) | Soil microbial communities from a riparian zone of the East river system, Colorado, United States - H2c1 | ecosystem: Environmental > Terrestrial > Soil > Riparian zone | place: USA: East River... | reverse complement strand
CCGGTGATTTCCACCTCGCCGTCGGTGAGCCATTCCCACGCCGACCACGGCGAATTGAGGTTCGGCATTCGGGCGCTTGGCGAGGGTGTCCCGTTCGATCCCCGAGGGGGTAAGGGGGCTTCTCCCTGTCCCTGTCCCTGTCCCTGTCCCTTGGATGCAGTAACATCCTCTGTCGCATTCTCTGTTACAGAGATAGTAACTGGGACTGTCGCATTCTCTGTTACAGAGATAGTAACTGGGACTGTCGCATTCTCTGTTACAGACTTTGTGACTATCCCTGTCCCGCCGTTTGTCCTTCCCTGTGACCTTGCTGTCCGAGCCGCTTCAGTGCGATTCCGCTGTTTCTGTTTGCCGGCCCAACTCTCGGCGGCCACCTCTGTGACGGTCGGGTGGAACAGTCTGTCGCCGACTTTTTCCCAGCCGCGCAGCACGCGCGCCTTAACCTTTTCCCACGTCTTCGCGTCACACATGGCGGCGTCGGCCAGAACGTCGTCATCGTCTTCCAGTGATCCAGCCGGAATTTCATGCCAGGAGCGCATCCAGAGGTTGACCATGTAAAACGCCAGCGCCGGCTCCCTCTTGCAGGCGAGCCACGCCTTCGAGCGTCGCAGTCTTTCGACGTACAGGGGCATGAAAGGAAAGTCGCGGAGGTCAATTTCCATCACGGAACCTCGGAAAATGTCGTGGTCGGCCCATCGAATTTTAATTTGTCCGTGCCGGGTTGACCGTCGCGGACCTTCGCCCAAATCAGATCGGCGTCGCCACTGACCCGCTGTTTGTCCTCAGCCCATGTCGCGCGACGTGAGTTGTGAGCCCCCTCGGACTCCGCCGGCTTCCGGATCGGCTCGTTACCGAGATAATATTCCTCCCGATAAATGAACGCGATTGAGTCCGCGTCCTGCTCGATGTTGCCGCTCTGCCGCAGATCGGCCAGGCCGGGCCGCTTGTCGTCCCGGCCCTCGACGCCGCGGTTGAGCTGCGCCAGTGCGACGACCGGCATACCGCAGGCCTTGGATATACGTTTCAACGCGCCAGATACCTCGCCAACCGCATACGTCGCGCCGGACCTGATATCGCCATCCTCGGGCCGCACGATATGGAGATGGTCCACCATCATCATCGCGGGTCCGGCGTGCTTGCGGCGCCACGCGCGGGTCCGGCTGGCGATGACAGAAGCGGGCACACCAGCGGCATCCTCGATCCAGAGCGGGAGGCCCAACAGGCTCTTGCCGGCGCCAACCAGGTCTCCGGTGTTCTTGACGTTAACCGAACCGCGTTTGATCGCGATGACCGGAACGCCAGTCGCCGAGGCCAACGCGCGGCGGGCGAGTTGCATCCGGCTCATTTCGAGCGAGAACATGATGACCGGAACGCCTGCCCGGGCCATCTTGATCGCGATGTTGCAGCCAAGACCGGTCTTTCCCATACCAGGCCGCGCCGCGATGATGGTCAGGGTGTCGTCCTCGAAGCCGCCCAGCCGCTCGTCAATGCAGTGGTACCCACTCGACAGGCCCGCGAGGCCGGAATGCTCTTGGGCATCCTTGAGCGCCGCCAAGGCCTGCGTCACCGCGTCCCCGAGCATGATGCCGCTGATCGGACAGGAGCCGAGTGCGATGGCATCGATGCGCGCCGCGGCATTGATCGCTGTTTCGGTCGTGAGGCCGCCGGCGAAGGCCTGCGCCGCCATATGTTCGGCGATCTCGATAAGCTGGCGCCGCGCCGCGCAATCCTTGATCGCCAGCACGTACTCAGAAATCTGAAGCCCGACCATGGAGCCAAGCAGGTTGGCGATGAGGTCCCCCTCGAATTCCCCGCGTAACGATACCGCGTCGACCCTGCCGCCTTCGTCTATCCGTTCGGTTATCCGCGTGAATGCCCTGGCATATTCTGGATCCGCGAAATGCTCCTGGTCGAGGTTGAGGCACTGTTCCCGCACCCGGTTGTTCGACAGGAGCGCGCCAAGCACCGCCGCCTCCGCCATCTGGTTTGATGGCGGTTGCCGAAGGGAAATGCCAGGAAACAGGCCGCCGTCATTCGCCATTCAGAACCCCGGCCAACGCGCCAAGTTGCCGAACCGCACTGATCGTCGCCGCGACCTCCTGTCGCTTCACCGCGTCACTCACGCCTCGATGCCGAAGCAAATCGTTGAGCGCGCACAGCATGCGCGACCGCGCCACATCGAGGGCGAACGTTTCGGTTTCGAGTTCGGCGATTCCGATGTCCATCACGCCACCCCGCGCTCAAATACAGTGAAGACCCGGATGCGATTATTAAATCCGCAGATCACACCGACGCATGCGACAAAGCGCGACCCTTTCGGTTGCGCCGGGACGACATATCCGATGATGCCGCACCTCTGGCCTGGCGCGAGTTCGTTCATCATGCGGTTGACGATCTCGTTTGGTTTTGGCCACTGAGACGCGCCGGGATGATATTTTATGGCGTCCTCCGGCGTGTAAGGCGGGTCGGCCAGATAGGCCTTGAAGCCGGCGGGTAGCGGAGAACGGGCGTCCTGAACGAAATCGGGAGAAGCGTTCGGGTCCAGATCAAGTGTCTTGTCGTTCGGTCCGAAGCCGCCCGCGTACGGATACAGCCGCGCAAGACCGCCGCAGACGTGCAATACCGGATCATCGATCGTAACGGCCAACAGTGCTCTGGCGCGCTCGGGAAATCCGCCGAGATATCCGCCATATCTCTTGACGCCGCCTTTGTATTTGCAGCGGGCGAGATACCACATATCGGAGATCGGCCTGTAATTACTCACGCCGCCAAACTCCCCTGATCCGCCGCAAACGCACCCTCCCAGCAAAGCGACGTCCGGGGATCGACCGCGCCATCATCAGCGGTCCATCTGAAACCACGCGGCCGGCCACAGGTGCGGCAAGGCAATAAAATGTTAAATCCGCACGGGCGCGGCGCAGCATGCATTCTGCTGCAATCGGCACAGTAATTGACCGGATCAGGCATGCGCCGCCTCCGGTATCGGCCGATGAATGACATGCCGCTCACGTCCGTCCGGCAGCGTCACGACAAACGGCGGCGGTCCCATTTCGGCCAAAAGCATCGGCACTTTGGGCAACTCACGCCACGATCCGCCTTCCATGAAACCCCATGGTAGACCATCATCGGTTGGATATTTGACCGCCATCAGTCGCAACCCTTTCCGGCTTCGTTGCCGTTGACCGTCAGCACCGCGAACTCAGTCCAGTGCCGCCAGCCGTTCGGACAATGAAAGCCCCACTCCCGAATTTTCGGGCCGGTGATAAACAGCGTCCAAACGTGCTTGCCGCCGATCAATTCGACCCGGTGCGCAGATACCGACCGGCGCATTGGAAGCCGCCAGAACGCCCAGGGACGCCATGGCTTGCGTAATTTAACGACGCCATCGGGAAGGTGTTCGAGATACGAACCGGTCAGTAGGATCGAGAGATTGACCCAGGGGTGATCGTGGAGTGCGCGGTCATCATCCGAACGGCGGAAGTGATGCAGATACACGTTGAACCACCGATTGCGTGGAACGACCCACCATCGGCAAAGGTAGGGATCGGCGGCCGTTCCGATCAGGAAATCAGGCGGCCGCGGAACGGTGAGGGTGCGGAGCCAATTCATACCGAAGCCTCCCCCGCCCACATCCGCATCCCCAACCGCGTCTGTATCCGCGTCGCCCGCTCGGCCAGCTCCATATCGAACGCCAGCCGCCGCTCGGTCTGGTGGGCCCCGGTCCAGACCGTGTTGTGGTCCCGGTTGCCGATCCCGCGCCCGATCCGCTGGTACGGCATCCCCGTCGCCTGCCTGACCAGGAACATCGCCAGTTGCCGCGCCTCGCTGATCCGCGCGTGACGATCGGACTGGATCAGGGCGTGGATCGTCGTGGCGTATTCGGACGCGACCTCGGCCAGGACGTCGGCGATCGAGGGGCGCACGTTACCCATGTTCCAGATCGCTCGACGCCACCAACGGTTCCCGTGCCACGACCGGCTCGGGCGGCAGCAACCGCAACTCCACCCGGGCGTCGATCAGCGCGTTGAGCAGCTTCAGGCCGCGCATCTCGCCGCCACCGGCTTTATCGACCGCGGCCTCGCACGTCTTGATGAGTTGCAGCGCGATCGTGCCCGTCATCGGCTCGAACATGGGTGTTTCCTTGGTTGGGGTGAAATGGATCATGCTGCCTCGTACGGACTGACCGAGTGATTGTCGCAAACGCTACACAATCGGTTGTGAGGCCCCTCGCTCGCGAACGGCTTGCCGCACGACATGCAATGCCGCTGCCGCGACTTCTGCGCCGTCTCGACCAGCCGGAACGGCCGCGCACCTCGTTTCTCCGCCGCTTTATTCACCGCCCAGAGATCGACCGAACCCCGGAACGTGATGCCCCACAGATCGGCCGTGGCGCGGATCGTGGCGGCGTCAGCGTCGATCGGGTCCATCGGCAGGTTCGTCGCTTCCGGAAGCGTCAGGGCCTTCGCCAGACGCGGCGGCCCGAGGTTTGGACGCTGAACCGGCGGTGGTGGCTTGTATGGCTCTTTGCGGACCGCCAGATCGGCGAACGTTGGGCCTTTCGGTTGCTCTACCGGATAACCAAGACGGCGCGCGGCATCGGCGATGAATTCGGGTTCGGCCTCGATCTCAGGCGCCGTCACCTCGAACACGAAAGACTCGGGAGTCGGCTCAACCGCCAGGACTTCCGTCGTTTCTTCGGTGATATCGGGGGCGACAGGGTTGGGTGGTGGCACCGTCTCGCCGCTCCGGAGCGCGGGAACCCTCACACGCGCCGACTTTGAAATCCCCCACTGGATCACGTAGGGAGCCAGGTGCTTCTCCGGTATCTGGCCGCCCGGCAACGCATTGATCGCGGCAAGGATTTCAACCCGGCTCGGTGATGGATTGCCTGGCGTGCCGGGCCGGAACCACATCTCGCGAAGCAGAGCGACGCGCTCCGGTGTTTTGTGCCGGGTATCTTTTGGCTCATCGGTTCGTAAAACCGCCGATAGCGCGGCGACGGATGGATTGACGAACGGCTCCGGAGTGGACTCGACGGTCGGCGGAGGCGGGATCTCGACCGGTGCCATTTTCGGCGGTTCAGGTGCGGGGACCACGACCGGCATTGGTGTTTCGACTGGATCTGCCGCCCGCTCTTTCGTCTCCGCGTCGTAACTCAGCGGCAGCACCTTGGCTGACACCAAATCCTGAATCTGCCGCATGATCAGCCCGCGCGCGACCTCTTCCACGGTCTGGCCATAAATGTCGTACCGGTGCAGGCGCTCGATATCGCGCATCAGTCGCGGCCAGAGTGTGACGGTGAGCGTTTCGGCCATCTACGCCGCTCTCCGTCCGCTTTGCGCGGCGTCCAGGCGTTCAATGCGAACAGCCGTTGATCCCGCGCCAACCTTCGCGCTCGACTGCCTGACGATCAGTTCCAGGTGCCGCGTGCTGTCATCCTCGATGATGCCGAGGCCTGTTGGATGCGTCGGTGACGATGGGCAAAGGCAGTCCAGTAGGTTCTTAACGCTCGCGACCAGGTTGTCCTCATCGAGGCGCCCGGCCGAGCAGCGGACCACGGTCACCCGCGCGCGCTGCCATGCCGGACGTGGAAAATGACGGGGCCCACCGATCGCCGCCATGATCTCTTGCGACAACGAAGTCTTGTCGCGAGACCGTTGCGCCCAATGCTTGCGATCGCGCTGGTTGAGCGATTCCAATGGGAATGGGAGCGCGAATTCGATCATGTTGGCACTGGGCGGGAGCGTGAGGGACGCGGCGATCACTTCGTCGGAGCCGGCGCCAGGCCTTCCACCAACACCGCGCCTTGCGGAGCCTGGATACCGGCGACGGCGGGTCTGTCACCATCCGCCAGCGTGCCGTTGACCATGTCATTGACCACGGCGGCCATGATGTCCTCGATGCGCTGCAGCTTCACGCCAAGGGTCAGCTTGCCGTTCTCGATGCGGTACCGGAACCGCGCATCGACCCGGAACGGCGGCAGGCCAAACACCGGAGCGATGCCGAGTGTGATCGTCGGCGGGATCGCGATCTGTCCAGCGCCAACCTGGGCGGTGATGTCCTCGATGTTCTGGAACTGGAGCCGTCCATCCGCGAGCCGGACGTTGCTCTTGAAGTCAACCGAACGCTTGGCCGACAACTCCTGTGCGATCTCCAGCATATCAGCCCCGGCGGGCGAAACGATGTCACCGAGATTGTCCTCGATGAATTCGGCGAACGCGAGTTGCGGCAGCATCTTGCCGTCGATCGCCTTCCATTTTAGCCATTGCGGCGTGAAGCGGAACAGGATTTCAGCGCGGAAGTCACCCCAACCTGGACCGCCGAATGCTTCGCCGCCCTCGCCGTTGCCGTTCAGCACCGCGACAATCTTCGGATCGTTCGCGTCGCGGCTGATATAGATCGTGATGTTGCCGGCCTCGGCGTTGGCTTCGAGGATGGCGTTGAAAGAAGGCGCGTCGAACACCTGGACCTCGCCGCGCTTGCGAACCGGCGCCGGCAATCCGGCTTCCATGCTGATCGTTTGCAGCGCGACGCCATCCTTGCCCGGCACCGCGTAGAGCGCGTTCTTGCCGATAGTATCGAGTTTCGTGGCGATGACGCCCTTGCGAGCCGCGTCAATAACCGCCTGGATATTGTCTTCCATGATGATTGTCCTGTTTGGGTGTGTGGTGGATCAGGCGAGGGCGCGCGCGGCGGACGACGGGCCGATTTCGCGGAGTTCCATCGATTGCTGGCGGGGGTCCTGGCGCACCAGGTTATTTTCCGGAGTCGCGAAAAAGATCGAAACGCCGGCGGTTTTCTTCGGTGGCTTGACCTTGATATCGGCCGAGACCTCAAGCCCATCAGACTTGCCCATCGGCTTGACGCTGACCGTGAATGTCAGCGTGCCGCCTTTGTTTTCTTCGGTGACGGCCGCGACCAGCTCATTGAGCGCATCGGCCAGTTCGTCATGCGTGAGACCGTTCCGGTGTTCACGCAGGAAATCGTAAAAAGGTTTACTTGCCATTCGTTACCCCCTCACGCGGGCCACGCCCGCAGGTTCAGTTTTGAGTCACGTCACGTCCTACATCCCGTCTCGCCATCTCATCCGCCGGTCAGACCGACGCCGAAGCGCCCAAAGCCTGATGTCAGCGAGCCGATCCGCCAGACAAAGCAGTCCATCGGCCAGAAGCCCGATCGCCCATGCGACGACAGTGAGGTGCCATGTCAAACGTCCAACTCGATCTGACGCAGCTTGGCCCTGACGATTTCCGAGCGGCGGATGTAATCGGCGGCCTGGTACTCGAGGTGTCGCGCGAACGCCTGCCGGATCGACTCGAATTCCTCACGCACCGTCGCGACGGGCTGCTGGTAGAAGAAACTCCAGGTCCGCCGGTTGGTCAGCCCAAGAGCGAGCGCCGCCTGTTCGATCGCCGCATCCCGCCGATGTCCCCGGTTGCGGAAGAAAATGACGGTCTCGCAGACCATCTCCTCGATCGACCGGAGCCAGTCGGGATCAGCGTTGCACAGATTGTTACAGGTCATGGTCATCTCCATCGTATAGCCTCCGTTACGACAATGGAGTTCAAGAGCATGGAGGCCGGATCAACGTTGTTTGGATTTAACTGCCGCGCATCAACGCGGTTGAACGCGATCAATACGAAAGCTCGGCTGGAACCGGGCTTGCGCATGGACCGCGCCAAAAGAGAACCCCGGCGACGCAAGCTTTCCGGGCCAGACGCCGCCAGGGCTGAGTCGGGTGCAAGGGAAGAAACAAGCCCGGCATTCCCCGTGCCATTCCGGGATGGACCGACCGGCGACCGATCGGCCAATGTGAAACCGCCGCGCCCGGCCCACGCGGGAGAGGGACCACCCACTGGGCCTGCCGACGCGGCGGTATCGGTCAGAGGCTTGGGAGCATCCCCGCCCGGGGCGTCTCCTCTGACCATCGTGGCGATCGGGAGCGTCCGGCCCGTCGCCGATGATTGTGCCAGGCGCCGGGTGCATCCGGCTTCGTGTCCTGGCCCACTATCCGTTGCTGCGCCGAACGGAAACGGCTCGCGGTACGCGTCTCGACCAACGTCGTCGGGACCATGCGCGACTAGGCAACTCGCGGTCATCCTGTGGCCCACTTCGCGACCTGGGCCTCAGCGACCGTTATTCTCTCAGCAATGAATTCAGCGCGCTCGGGATGGCGGGATCCGTACTCATGCCAATAAGCCAGCATGAGGCGCCAGAATTCGCGCTTGTAATGGAGATACGACATGCTCTCGGCGGCCTTGAAGGAGATCAAACCACATCCCCCGGCTCAAACGTCACACCCAACGCCGAGAGTTCCGCGATCAGCCGGAATTCGCGGCGGAGGAGGAGTTCGCGGAGTTCGTCGGGGGTGATGGTGACGGGCGCGCTGGCGACGCGGCCGGGGACGTGAATGCTGCACGCGATCGACACACCGGGCCGGTCGAACCATTGCAGCCAATCCCGCACGTCCACCAGTTCGCGGGCGAGGGCTGCGGCGCGGGTGAGGTCGTGCAACGTCATGTCCGCCGCCTCAGCATCGGGACGCAGAGCAACGCGGCAAACAAACAGACCGGCACGAGGGCCAGGCTGAACCAGTGCCCGTGCTGAATATACACAATGAGGTTGACGACCGCCGCGAGCGAATTGACAGGCAGGAGGAGCCACCAGATGCGGCGAGAGCGGATGAGGTCGAGGGAGGTCATGCGGCCACCCGGAGCGTGTGGGGTGTCGGGGGGCCAAGTGGAAGCGCGAACGAAACGGTCCCGTTGCCGAGACCGCTCCGTTGCTTCACCGTTGGAGTTGCAACACACCCAACAGGAGGATCGAAATGGCTGCCGTCGTCGCGCTGGTCAAAGTCGTCATTATACAACTTACACAAACCGGTCCCGCCGGGCAGATGCAATATGGCGGGATCGTTACCCTTCAGGCGCAATCCGACAACATTGACATCAAGTACGAATATCAGTTCAGCGGAATGGCGAGCGTCGAAATTGCCATCCAGACCGCCGCCACGGTTTTGAGGAAAGAAATCGGTGACATCGCTGGAGCCACCATGTCCGTGCAATATCCGCCGTGAAAATTCACTCCGGGTCATGAGGAGTCCTTTTCAACGGCCCGCTGATATGAATGAGTTCAGCGGCGGCGCCGCCCGGGAACGGCGAGCCGCGCGGCGGACGAGAAGTAAACACTCGCCGCCCTTTTATGTCCGCCAACCGCCAGAAATCGACGAACCCACAAAACAGCGAAACCATGAAGCGATCCGGCAACATCGAATGGGCGGCCGACAAAAACAGATCGACACCCTCAGGGGTCGCCTCGAACCACAGAAATGATACGGCGAAGATGCGGCAGGCGGTTGGTTGGGTTGGGGCGGACATCAGGCGGCGGCTTCTGATTGGGAATCGGGGGCGTCCCACACATCGGGCCGAAATTGATGCTTCGGGATACCCGTCAGAGTCTCGATCGCGCGGGCGTGCTCCACCGGCACGTGTTTCCATTGGGAAATGGCCTGGGGCCGGATGCCGAGGGATTCGGCCAGGGCTTTTACGCTCCCGGCTTTTTCGATGGCTGTTTTGATCGGGTCGAGTTGCATGGCGATATGAAAGACATACTTTCATATCAGATGCAAGGGGTTCTTTCAGAGACGGAGCCGCGGCGCCTTGTTATATGAAAGGATGTCTTTCGGAACCCGGCTGCGGCATATTATGAAAGTACGTGGAGTGTCCCAGGTCGCGTTGGGCAATTACGTGGGCGTGGAATCACAGGCGGTTGCTCAATGGGTAAGCCGCGTGAAAGAAACCACCCCGCATCAAAGCAAGCTTCGGAAAATAGCCGAATGCCTCGGCGTTTCTGTGCCTGACCTTATGGCCGAAGACGGAGCACCCTTCGGCAACAATGAAGATATGAGTCCGATGCTGGTGGATCAGAGCGAACGAACACTGGTAAGCAGGGTTCGAGCGATGGAGCCACACCGGGCGAGAGCCATTCGTACTCTTGCGGGTGTTGAGGACGACAATCCCCAAGAGGGCGCGCAAACCCCGAAGCGGAGTCCGCGAAAACCTGTACCGCGCCCTACCCCCGGGGGGAACGCTCAAAAAAATCGGACCGATGAGGGCTGCAATAGGGTCGTTATGATCCAGGACGGCTCGCGGAGGGAGGGATGAAATGGGTTCTCGCCGCTTTGGCCGCGGTCGCGATCGTGTGGTTTCTCCCCGGCATCAATGAGAGCCAATCGCAACCCTGCGGAGCGCTCGCCGTTCGGCTCCTTCAGTATTCCGCCCAGCACGACCCGGAACTAAATGACAAGATCGTCTTTGGTATGGCGCGGTTGTTGGGCGACGTGGCGCTCGCGATCAAAGTCAAGAGCGCATATCCCCAGTATCCACCCGAGGTCTCGTGTGTCGGTCTCTATTGGAAGACCCTGCTTGATCCGACCTCAATGGCGGAACTGGCGCCGAGGGGTGGCCCGGTCATTCCTAGGTAGCCCCCATCCCACAACCCAGACTCAGGAGCGAATCGCGTGCTCAATGACACCGACCAATGGCCAGTCCCCTGCCCGGAATGCGGCCATGTAACGAAGAAAGAGATCGGATGGCTGAAGCATGCCGACACCATCGTCTGTGAGAGGTGCGGGGTACTTCTCGACTTTCACAAAGAGGCATTTGTCCAGATGGTCGAAAACCTCATACGCACCGTCGATATATCTGGCCGGAGTGGTGGGTTGGCTCATAAGCGAAAGTAAGTCCTCCACTGCCGCCTGGAATGACAGCGGCGGCTCGCACTCAGGCCGCGCGGGCAAACTCTCTATCGCCGTTCTCGCTGCCCCATCAAGAATCTTAAGGCAGCCGGATGATTGAGGAACCGCTGCCCGCAGGCTGACGACGCTCGCGTGATGTGCCCTAAGTGCCGCCATGATATCGGCCGGTATAAAGATGTGAAGGACGCCGCCGACCGGCCCGGTGGGAACAATGCAGCCCGCGGCGCCATCAAAAATACCACCCAGCACTGACTCATCGAATGTAGTCGGGCGCCTGGGATTCGCCGGGTCAGCCTTAAGGTCTTCCATTACGACGTTCCAGCTCGCCTCGTCGTGAAACACGACCCACCGGCTATTGGAATCCGGTCCGCCTTCGTGCTCCCGCGCCAGCGACCCATCGCGCCCGGTGTTGTTGCCCACCCTTATCTCCATTTGCCATTCCCCTAGATAGCCGCCCCGAATCGGGCCGCCTGAGCCGACATATAGCCGCGTCCTGGGCCGCGCGCCAGAAAAATGAAAGTATGACTTTCTTTCTGGTTGCGCCGTTATGAAAGATATGCTTTCATCCTCCCGTCACCAGGGAGCGACCCATGCCAGACCTCATAGCCGAAGCCACGAAGCCGGAAACGTTCGAGATCAAGTCCTGGATCACGGGGCGCGTGTTGTTCGCGCTGGAACTTGGCGCGGAAATCGCCGCGGGAAGTTATCGACTTAAACTTAGCTTCGCGATTAAGAAAGCTGTTGAGGCTAAGGCGGACCTGCGCGAGGCGAACCTGCGCGGGGCGGACCTGCGCGGGGCGGACCTGAGCGAGGCGGACCTGCGCGGGGCGGACCTGCGCGGGGCGGACCTGAGCGGGGCGAACCTGAGCGGGGCGAACCTGCGCGGGGCGGACCTGAGCGGGGCGAACCTGCGCGGGGCGGACCTGAGCGAGGCGGACCTGCGCGGGGCGAACCTGCGC
>Ga0193726_1002712_pt1 | contig 11716 bp, 11 predicted proteins | sample H2c1metaG_FD_144928 | JGI IMG/M metagenome (GOLD analysis project Ga0193726, IMG submission 144928) | Soil microbial communities from a riparian zone of the East river system, Colorado, United States - H2c1 | ecosystem: Environmental > Terrestrial > Soil > Riparian zone | place: USA: East River... | reverse complement strand
CCTTTTGAGTCAATTGCCGGCTACTAGAGCGCTACCTTGACACGGTAGAGGTCAGGAGTTCGAGTCTCCTCGTGCCTACCATTTCTTTCAATGCTTTAGCAGCAAGTAGCCTGAAAACCTCAACCCACAACCCAGCCCACATATTCATTGCACCAGCGGCGAGCGCATCCCAAGCGCCCGCAGGAACGCTCCCTGCGCCAAGCGTGCCTCATCGCTGTCTTCCTGAGTATAGAGATCCAGTGTCGTCTGAATGCGTGGGAAGGGGAACGCATCAAGCGAGAGCGTGGCTTCCTTCTCCATGCTCGTCCCGGTGCGGTCGTGAAACACAAAGCCGTCCCCGTTGGAAGAGAACACAAACGGGATATTGAGGGTAACGGCGTAGTCGAGCGCCTGCTGCATCCCGGAGCCGACGCTGTGGTTATTGTCCTTTAGCCTCGATGATGGCGATGGGAATATTGGGTTTGTAGTAAAGGATGTAATCAGCGCGCTTGGCTTTGCCGCGGGTGACAAGCTTTTCCCTGACGATGATGCGTCCCTTGGTGAAATTGACCTCCTCGCGGATCTGCATCATCCCGTCCCAGCCCGCGCGTTTGACGGCGGGGCCAATAAACTTGGAGCAGATATCGCGCTCGCTGAGATCTTTCTTATTCATAGACTCGTGCTGCTTGCCCCTAGGTGGACACCTAAGGAGCCTGGGATCGGGGAAGGAGAATCCTTAATATTTACACACACCCCCTAGAGTTCCGCCACTTTATTAGGACGGACGGAATAAGCCTAATCAAATATTGGCGGAGACCGTCGGTATGCGAGATTCGTCAAGCATGTTTCAGCCTTTTCTTAATAGGTTAATACCGTCCGTCCCATGGAGAAAGATCGTCACGACAGCCCATACCAGATAGATCGGCCCGCCCCGCGGCGCACCAGAAGTCCCTTCTTCACCAGGTTGGCGAAGGTCGCCTTGGCCGTGTTCGGGCTGGCTGCATGCTCGCGCACCATGTCACGGGTGGTGACCCTGCCGTGGGCCTGCACGTAGTCCATGATGTGCACCGCCAATTCAGACAGGGTAGAAAGCGCGGCCTTCTCCCTTTCCACCTTCGCAGCGAGGCGGCGCTTCTGTTGCTGTAGCGCGCGCAGGAAAAACAAGAGCCAGGGTTGCCAGTTGGGCTTTTCGCTATGCAGGGTATTCTGTGTCTGGCGCAGTGCCAGGTAATAGGACTCCTTACTGTTCTCTATCACACTCTCCAGAGAGCTGAAGGGCACATAGGCGTAACCGGCCTGCAGCAAGAGCAGCGTCGTGAGGATGCGGCTTAAACGGCCATTCCCATCCTGGAAAGGGTGGATCTCCAGAAAGATAATGATGATGACCGCAATGGTGAGCAGCGGATGCGGTCTGCGAAGCTCGCGAGCGTCCTTCAGCCATGCGATGAGCTCGGCCATGCGTCGTGGTGTGTCGAAGGGCGAAGCGGTTTCAAACACGACGCCGATCATCTTGCCATCCGCATCAAACGCGCCCACATCGTTGCGGAGTGTCTTGTATTCGCCGCGGTGGCGCTCGTCCTTGGAACAGTGGCGCAGAAGGTCCCGGTGCAACTGCTTGATATGGTTTTCAGTTATAGGTATGTCGGACCAGGCATGGAAGACCGTCTCCATGACCTCGGCACAGCCTGCAACTTCTTGTTCGTCCCGCGTGGCGAATTTCTTGATTTCAAGGCGGGCAAGTACCTGCTCGACCTCTCGGTCGGACAGCTTGCTCCCCTCGATGCGCGTCGAGGAACCGATACTCTCAATGGTGGCGACTCGACGAAGGGCGTTCAGCCGGTCTGGAGCGATGGTCCCCAGCGCACGCCAGGCACCTTTAAATTCATCGATTTCCGAGAGAAGCTCCAGGAGATCGGCGGTGATCTGGATGGTTTCGATTGCGAGCATCCCAATTTTATGCCGGATTATACCGGATTTGTCTACCGGCGAAAATACCGGATTATACCTGATTACGGAACTTTTGCCCGAGTCACTCGCTGAGTGTGCGCGTATTTGTCTCCTGCATGGGCCATATCAAGGCGAGGCCGATAGCTCCGAGCAACATCACGTAATAGGCCGGAGCCAGTGGCACGCCGAACCTCTCTATGAGCCAGGCCGACACGAGCGGGGCTGTACCCCCTGCCAGCGCCAGAGTGATGCTGTAGGCAAAACTCATCGATGTGACCCTCGTGCGGAGCGGGAAGATTTCGACGACCATCGCGCCCTGGAGTCCGAGCGCCATACCGAGTGGCACAGCCAGAAGAAGCTGGCCGAACACGAACTGCAACGGCTTCCCGTACAACATCAGCCGCAAAGCAGGATATACCAGACTCATTGTCGTGGCGGTGAGGACCAACATCAACCTGCGTCGACCCGTGCGGTCGGACACCCAACCCCCAAGCGGTTTCGCGATCAGCACCAAGACCAGACTCATGGTGTTTGCCAGAAGAAAGACCGACCTTCCCCCAGGCAGGCTCTTTCGCCGTTCCACGACGTAGGTGAAGGTCAGGTAGTAGGCCGCATTCGTCATGGCGACGATGCCGAATGTCCGCACCATCGGCAGCCAGTCTGCGATGAGGGATCGAACCAGAGGGGGACGGCTTGCGACTGCCTTCAGTCCTTCGGGTGTCTCGTGCAGGCCGCGGCGGAGGAACCAGCCGATGACACAGAGTATTACGCTTGCTACGAAGGGAACCCGCCAGCCCCAGGCTGCGACCTCGTCTCTGTTCAGCAAGGCGTTGACAAGCCATGCCGAACCGGAACCGAGAATGAACCCGATGGTGACTCCCGCAGCCGTGGAACTGCTGATGAGGCCTCGCGTCAACGGGGATGATGCCTCGGTGGTATACACCATCGAACCTGTGAATTCGCCACCCACAGAAAAGCCCTGTATCAAGCGCACGGCAACCAGCAACAGCGGGGCTGCCACGCCAATGGTCTGATAGACCGGAAGCAAGCCGAGGATCAGAGTCGATCCGCCCATCAGAGCGATGGAGAGCGTGAGGAGCGCGCGGCGGCCAATACGGTCACCGACCATTCCGAGCGCTAGGCTGCCGAACGGCCGCGCGAAGAACCCAATTGCGAAGACCGCGAAGGCCAGTAACTGTTGGGCACTGGCACTCGATTGCGGGAAGAACTGACGTCCAATGTCGCTCGCAAAATAACCGTACACCGCGAAGTCGAACCACTCGAGGATGTTGCCAATCAGGCCGGCAAGCGCCGTGCGAAGCCCCGATTGATGCCGCACGGCAACAAACTTCATCTCGCTCGGGGTATCTCCCGCGTTCATGATCCGCACGTGGGTCTCGGTGGCACGTCGAATCTCGCTGCGCGCTCTTGCACACTCGCGGGAACACAGACGCCTGACGGAGTCGGTCGGCAGAGAGCCCATCCCGCGACGACAGGCTGGCAGAAGAGCAGGGCAGGGGTTCCGCACATCTGAATTTGCTCCTCAATTCAGTTTCAACGGATGTCACAAACGCTATCACGGAGGCAGGTCTAAGACCTGCCTCCGCGATTGCTGGGTTGATTGCGGGTGGTTTATGGAAAGTCGAAGCCAAGGGCTGCCGGATCCAGCACACGCAAAACTACGGTCAGGACTACTGCAGTCTGAGCAAAGGTCCGCGGCCGTTCGAAAAGTTGCTGGTATTCAGGACCTGGATTCCCGCTGCGTGGTCGCCATCGAAAGGCGTCACTGTATCCGGACAGCCGGCTCTGACCGCATCTGCCGGATCGGCAAACCACATCCCCAAGTGGTCCAGCTGGACCGGGACCGCAGCAGGGGTGCCCGGGTTCAGGATGAAGGTTTCATCACTGAAGATCCCAGTCACGTCCACGACGCCATTGCCAATTGCATTGGTTGTAAGGTCGCCCTGGTACCAAGCAGGGACGAACGGTGCATTCGGGGTGGCGATGACAAACAACGTGAAGTCCGTGTTTGCCGGAAGGGCGAACACTTCCACGTGCATGTTCTGAACGGGACCCACGTCGCTAATCGTAACCCGCCCGTGAGCGTTGGATGAAAGGCAGCTTGCGGCCCCCGCGGAGCGGACCATGTTGAATAGAGTGCTGTCGCCTGCAGCGGCAGCTGCGTGCGGAACCATGCCGAAGACAACAATGGCGACTGCCAGGGCGAGTGTGAAGAACGGTTTTTTCATCTGACTTCTCCTCTTATTCCAATATTTGTTCCGAATTTTTTTGGGTTTTCACCCGCCAGTTCACCGACAAGCACTACTTTCTGGTACTGGCTTGAGGCCATCATGGGCGAGAAGAAATCTAAGAGTCATGCGAGCCGGCTAAAAAATGTCTGAAAGAATTCTCAAGAATCTAGGAAGCCGGCAAGCAATTGAAAATGAATGGTTTCTGCCGCAATTCGTCGCAGCCATGTCACCCAATGGATGGCGCGAGATCGCCCTAAGTTAACGCTCCATGGGGTGGAAGGCACTGGAGATGACGGGTTGCAATCGGGATTACCGAAAATGAGACGCATGCTCGAGGCGCATATGCGAAAGAGCGCTGGCCAATCTGCTGCCAAAATGCACAGAAGAACTCGCTGGAGTAGGTCAGTTTCCGATTACGATTCGAAATCGATATCGATATCGAGAGCATCTATATAGAGAGAAGATTTATGTCTGCGATTATCCAAGCCAGTCCCCTCGAGAAGTTGTCGCAAGAACGACTGCCCACCGGAGATTCGTGTGTCCTGGTCATTTTTGGGGCTTCGGGCGACCTGACGAAGCGGAAGCTGATCCCGGGCCTCTACAACCTGTCATGTGAGGGCTGCATGAACCCCGACTTCGAAGTTCTCGGAATCGGCCGCACGCCGATGAGTTCGGAAGAGTTTCGCAAGAAGACAGGGGAAACAGCCGCCAACTCGAAAGACACACGCGACTTCAGCGAGTCGGGATGGACAGACTTTGAAACACGCCTGAATTACATGGTAGGTGACATCAACGATCCGAATTTCTATCCGCGGCTGCGCCTTCGCCTGGAGGAGATGGAGAAGAATGGTTCGAGCCCAAACCATTTGTTCTATGTGTCGACGCCCGCATCAGTAGCGGGACCCATCATTGAAGGTTTGGGGGCGGTTGCACTGAACCGCCGCGACCATGGGTGGACGCGAATCGTTCTGGAAAAGCCCTTCGGGTGGGACCTGGAATCGGCGCATGCACTGAATGACGTAGTGCAAGGCGTATTCGACGAGAAAACGGTATACCGGATTGACCACTATCTCGGCAAAGAGACAGTGCAGAACATCCTCGTCTTCCGCTTCAGCAACTCGCTATTCGAACCGGTCTGGAACAGGAACTACATCGACTATGTAGAGATCACCGCGGCTGAGACCGTGGGGGTCGAAAAGCGCGCGGCGTTCTACGAGGAGACGGGCGCCCTGCGGGATATGGTGGCGAACCATCTGCTACAGTTGCTGGCGCTGACTGCGATGGAGCCGCCGGTAGCGTTTGATGCGGATTCGGTGCGTGAACAGAAGGTGCAGGTATTTCGATCCATTCGGCCGATGAGTGTCGAGGACGTAGCACGATTCACCACTCGCGGGCAGTATGGTTCCGGCATAATTGACGGGGAACGCGTACCGGGTTATCGGCAAGAACCGGGAGTGAATTCCAGTTCCATAACGGAAACTTACGCAGCGGTAAAGTTTCACATTGAGAACTGGCGTTGGGCTGGAGTTCCTTTCTACATCCGGACTGGGAAGCGTCTTGCACGAAATCTGACGGAGATCCGCGTACATCTCAAACCGACGCCACAGGCCTTGTTTGCGAGCACCTCGTCGGGTATTAATCCGAATGTCATCACAATTAGCATTCAGCCAGACGAGGGAATCTCGATCGCGTTCGATGCGAAGCGACCAGGAACGCAGGTGCGTACAGTGACGGTTCAGGCCAACTTCTCTTATCAAGCGAGCTTTGGGTCGAAGGGGCCGGTGGCGTACGAAACTCTGCTGCTCGACTCGATGCGTGGCGATGCAACGCTATTTACGCGCCGAGACGAAGTAGAGGCGGAGTGGCGCATCATTACGCCAATTGAAGAAGCGTGGGCGCATCTACCGGCACCGGACTTCCCCAACTATGCCGCGGGCAGCGAAGGACGAACCTCGTGGATGAACTGCTCGAAATCCGTGGCAACTCAGGAAGATTGGTAAAGACGAGCCAATGCAATGACAAACGGCTCCGAGACTAAAGACAAGGCCTCTGCCGGCGATCCGATTCCTCCCAAGTGCTCTGTCAATTTGCTAGCGCTTTGGCGTCCTTGTGGAGGAAAGCATCGGGTTCTTCGGTATTCAGACGCTAGAGTTGGAAACCCATTTCTTCAGCAGAACGGACGAGCCCCGAATGCGGTGACAGTCTTGTTCTTCCGGAAATTGGCCTTACCGCCGCTCATTTCCCGGATGCATGTCGGTTGACTTGGTTGACTGCACCACTCATGGGTGCGGCTTCACCCAGGCTGAAGTAAAACGTCGCTCCCATGTTGGTCTCGGCTTCGGCCCAGATGCGTCCCCCGTGCTTTCTGACGATGCGCTGCACCGTGGCAAGTCCTACGCCGGTGCCTTCAAACTCTTGCTCGGTGTGAAGCCGCTGAAATGCTCCGAACAGCTTGTCCGAATATTTCGAATTGAATCCTGCGCCATTGTCGCGAACGAAAAGCACAAGCTGGCCGTTGATGGTTGACTGGTCAATCTCGATGACCGCTCGCTCACGACGTCGGGTATATTTGACGGCATTGGACAGCAGGTTCGCGAACACCTGCTGGATCAGTCCGGGATCGCAATTGACCGAAGGCAGCGACCCTACACGCCAGTCGATCTTCCGGTCGGCGGTTTCCGATTCAAGGTCATGGAGAACGTTCTCAACCAATGAATTTAATGAAGTCACCCGCAGATCCGTGCTCCGACGGTCAAGCCGGGCCAGATTGAGCAGAACGTCTATCATCCCGTCCATTTTCTGCGTACCTTCCTGAATGCGTTTCAGCCGGAGTTGGGCCTCGGGCACCAATTGAGCGCCATGCTCCTTGATCAACATGCCGGCATCTCCGCAGATATGGCGCAGAGGCGCTCGGAGGTCGTGCGAAACTGAATAGGAAAAGGCTTCCAATTCGTCATTTGCGGCTACAAGCTGCGTGGTGCGCTTCTCCAGTTCGTCGGTGCGGCGTTTGAGTGTCAAGAGGGATCGTACGCGGGTGAGCAGCTCGATGCGATCCACTGGGCGCGTCAGAAAATCATCTGCTCCGGCCTTGATGCCTTCGATTCGGTTCTGCTTATCGGAGAGGCCCGTAACCAGGACGACGGGTATTAAATAGGTTGCCGGGTTGTTCTTAATTCTCTGGCATACCTCAAACCCGTTCAGGCGAGGCATCAGAACGTCAAGAAGTACCAGGTCGATTTGAGTTTTGCTGAGTTCTTCAACGGCAGCTGCGCCGTCCCGCACCGTAATGACCTTGCTTCCCTGTGCGGTGAGTAGTTCCTCTAACAACTCACGATTTGCGGCTTGATCATCGGCAACCAGAATGGTTCCAGTGATTGGCGGATTTGAGTGCTGCAACATCTTTCACCACTTCTTTTAGCCTGGGCGGTATAAGCGTCTCACGGGAGGAGGGCAGGAGCTAATTACCGAAGACATAACTTCCGTGGAGAAGGGGAGCGACTGGTGGGTTTGGGCCGCCCGTGCCTGCCTTTGCTGCTGTGCGAGATACTGTCGGCGAGCAGTTCTATGCCAAGTCGCTGGCCCAGTTCGACGATGCTTTCCACCAGATCGGCGATGACCACTTGGACCGCGATCTGGCCGAGAGCTATAGCATCGAGATGGTCGCACCCCATCGCGGACACCGCCGGGAACCCACGCAGGATGGCCGTCCTTTGCGACGTTGCCGCAGGCATTGGCGAGTGGAAAGACTCTTTGCCTGCTACATCACTTTCGTCGGTTGGTCATCCGCTGGGAGTACCACGTCGAGAAGTTCTTCCGATGGTGCGCCTGGGTTGCAAGCAAATCTTGCTCAGGCATTTATGAACGCCTACTCGTATCGCAACGCCACCATGGGATCGACCTTCGAAGCGCGGCGAGCTGGCAGGTAGTTTGCGAGAAACGCCACAGTCCCTAGCAGTGCGGCGACGCCGGCGAAAGTCATGGGGTCGGTTGCCGTAATCCCAAACAGCATCCCCGAGATCAGCCGCGTCATTCCGAGCGAAAGGATGGCGCCTGCCGCAATCCCCATGAGGGCGAGTGCCATTCCCTGCTTCACCACCAGTACAAGCACATCGGGACACCGGGCTCCCAAAGCCATGCGGATACCGATTTCGTGAGTCCGTTGCGCCACTGAGTAAGACATGACACCGTAGAGTCCGATGGCCGCAAGCAGCATCGCCACGGCGGCAAAGATCGTGAGCAGCAACATGCTGAACTTCCTCCGCTGAACGGAGTTGGCGATCAGATCCTGCATCGTACGAACGTTGGCGAGAGGAACATCTTTGTTCACGCTCCAGACCACATTCTGTGCCACCGAAGTCACGCTCGTAGGGTCAGAGGTTGCGCTGCGTATCGCCACGAACATCGACGGCCATTGCGCCTGGCCGAGTAACTGGTAAATCTCAGAGTGGGGATCTGCATCGAGCCCGACGTGCCGGACATTGCCCACAACGCCGATGATCTGCAGCGTCAAATCGTCCGGGCCGAAATGGGTGATCTGTTTGCCAATTGGGTCCTGTCCAGGAAAAACAGTGCGCGCTAGAGCATCGTTGACGACGGCTATATTAAGCGAGCTGCCGAGGTCGCTCTCCCTGAAGCTGCGGCCTTTCAGCAGTGGGATCCGCATGGCACGGAAATAGTCGGGAGTGCTGACGCGAATGTCCGAGTCGTAGCCCTTTTCGATTCCGGGAACGTTGAAGCTGCGTGAACTGTTGCCTCCAGACAGCGGCAGCCTGCTGACAGCACCTACAGCCTGCACGCCTGGCAAAGCCCGAAGCTTTTGCACAACTTGTTGGTAAAACGCGAGTTGGCGAACACGATCGGTGGAGGAAGGAAGCGCAAGGCTGAAGGTTAAGAGATGATCCGGGTCGAAGCCGGCATTAACATCCATGAGTCGTGCGAAACTCTTGACCAGTAGCCCGGCCCCAACCAGCAGAACTAGCGAGAGTCCAACTTCGGCGATCACCAGAGCGGAACGGGTTCGCCCCCGGTTCCCTGTGCTCCCGCGTTCCCCTTCCTTGAGGAATTCGTTCGGTTTTGATCGCGACGATTGCAGAGCGGGGACCAGGCCAAACACAACTCCGCAGACAACGGAAGCCATGAAACTGAAGGCCAACACTTCCCGGTTGATTCCAATCTGTTTGAACTCACGGATATCCGGCGGACTCAGTGCCAATAGCGCCGGAACGGCTAGCGCCGCTAGCAGAAACCCGAGGACTCCTCCCACGAACGCGAGCAGTGCACTTTCGGTAAGCAACTGCCGGAGCAAACGCCGACGGCTCGCTCCCAGAGCCGTTCGTATCGAGATTTCTTTGGCGCGCGCTGCGGCTCGTGCCAAAAGAAGGTTGGCAACGTTCGCGCAACCGATCAGAAGCACGATGACCACTGCAGCCAGCAGAACCAGCAGAACCGGACGGACGTCACCGACGACATACTCATGCAACGGCAGAAAGCTCACGCCGACCTCTCCGTTCGAATCCGGATATTGGCTCTCCAGGCGGCGGCCGATGGTATCGAGCTCCGCGCGGGCCTGCTGCATAGTCGTTCCCGGCTTCAACCGCGCCCAGACGTCAAGATAATTTCTACCCCTGAATTGGCGTGGATCTTTGTCAGGTACTAGAAGATGAGTGGGCACTCCCCACGGCGAGGGCAGCCATAGTTCGCCGTACCCGTCCGGAGAAAAGCTTGGCGGCATCACGCCGACAATCGCGTACTGCTCCCCATTGAGCCGTATGTCCCGGCCAACAATCGCGCGATCTGCCGCAAAGTAGCGTTGCCACAGTCCGTATCCGAGCACCACAACGTGATCGTTACCGGGCCGTGCGTCACTCGGCTCCAAACCGCGCCCGAGAATCGGATCTACTCCGAACAGAGCAAAGAAGCTTGGCGTGGTCATCGCGCCTCTGACCTGCTCCGGACGATCTCCCGCCGATAAGCTTCCCTGCCATCCGCGAGACGCTGCCATCTCGGAGAAGACGTGGTTTTGTGAAACCCAATCCAGATAGTTGGCAGGAGAGGCGTTGTCGGTCGGTAGGCCCTTGAACGTCTGTGAGACCTTTACCATTCGATCCGAATCTGGATAGGGAAGCGGATGCAACAACACTTGATCGACCACACTAAACACCGCGGTGTTGGCGCCGATCCCCAGCGCCAGCGTGGTCACTGCAACTGCGGTGAACCCGGCGCTCTTACGGAGCTGTCGCGTTGCATACCGGAGATCCTGAAACAGTCCAGTCATCGCTTTCTCTCCCCCACACGTACCGACAGAGCTACCATTCGTGCCGATACCAAAGGCGGTACCGGATCACAGCGCCAGGCAGTAAAGCCAACGCCCCAACGCCCCTGCGGCATAGTTTCGATAAACTCTGCTGCGCGGGCCAACTGTAGCCCAGATCGGGCTTGTCAAAGCAGGTTGCCGACCAATCTAATTCAGAAGGTAACCCCTTGGTTGCAAAGGAAAAACCGAAATACCGTTGCAGAAGCAAAGCGATACATTCTGTCCGCCCACGGACAGTCGATGTCCGGAAGCGAACAGAGACAATCAGTCCCCTGGTTTATGAGCTAGTTCTTTTGATTTTCCGGTTCTTCCGGTTAGACTCAGACGGATGCGGTCATGTGGCATAGGGATCAAGCAATGTCCACGGAGTGGACACTTCAGCCAGCACGATCGCAGCCTTCCGGGCACCTGCATAATGCAAAGGCCAGTATGGGGATTGTGTTGTAGTTGAGAACGAGCTTAGTGTCTCAAAGTCCGTTGGCCTTTCCACAATTCCCGATCAAATATTTCCGATCAAACTAAGGAGCGTCGAGATGAAGTGCATTCAGACCGCGTGTGGAGCGGGTGTGGCCCTGGCAGTCCTTAGCCTCGGTGTGGGCTTTGCTGCCGGCCAGTCCCGCCCCCAGAGCGCGCCGCAGCCAGCCAAGAACGAGATCAAGATTCTCGACAATCCCGGCGGGGGACAGTACGCGTTTGGCGCGATGACCAGCCAGTCGAATAAAGCCGAAGCGCTCGTCTACATGCTGCACCAGGTGCATGGAAAGTTCGGAGACAAGCCGCAGGTGGGCAAACTGTTTCAGTCGCGGGACGGAAGTTCGTTGGCCACTTTTTTTACTTTGGTGGCAAAGAATATGGGTGGTTCGCCGGTCACGGGACTGCTGATTATCACCCAGCACGGGAACGGGGTGCCTCAAATGGGTATTCTGTATGACGACTCAAGGCGATTCGTCAATACGGAACCGGCGATGCTGAAGGCAGTCTCTGCCGCATGGCAAGGAGCGGGATCTCCTGCGGGTGGTGGGTCTTCGACGCGCCCGCAAGTGCAGGCTGCTGCTGCTACTCCCGAGCGCGGCGGGGAGCAACTTTATCCGGCAACTGGAGGCGATCGCAGCGCGGTCATCAACTTGCCTCAGAATTGGCGGGTCACTTCAGTCGCCGGTGGCTCGATCTCAGCCGAGGGCACGCACGGGGAAATGCTGAGCCTGCAGTCTGCCTTTCAACAGAT
>Ga0193726_1002711_pt1 | contig 11717 bp, 10 predicted proteins | sample H2c1metaG_FD_144928 | JGI IMG/M metagenome (GOLD analysis project Ga0193726, IMG submission 144928) | Soil microbial communities from a riparian zone of the East river system, Colorado, United States - H2c1 | ecosystem: Environmental > Terrestrial > Soil > Riparian zone | place: USA: East River... | reverse complement strand
CATGATCCCGGCGGATGCGAACGGGTTTCTGTTTCGCGTGGCGCCGTTTCTCGCCCTGGTGCCGGCGCTCGCCCTGTGGGCGGTCATTCCGCTGCGTCCCGAGCATGCCTTCGCCAATATCGACGCCGGCCTGTTGTACGTTTTGGCGCTGACTTCGATGGGGGTGTACGGCATCATCCTGGCCGGCTGGGCCGCAAATTCAAAGTATGCGTTCTTGGGCGCCATGCGCTCGGCAGCGCAAATCGTTGCCTATGAAATCGCCATGGGATTTGCCATGGTGGGGGTCCTGATGGCGTCGGGCAGCCTCAACATCGGCGACATCATCCACGCGCAACGCGGCATGTTCGGCTGGAATTGGACCTGGTTGTTCCCGCTGCTGATCGTGTACTTCATATCCGGCGTCGCGGAAACCAATCGTGCACCCTTTGACGTGGCCGAGGGCGAGTCGGAAATCGTCGCCGGTTTTCATGTCGACTATTCGGGCATGGCATTCGCGCTGTTCTTCATCGCCGAATACGTCAATATGATTTTGATTTCGGCGCTGACCTCGATTTTCTTCTTCGGCGGATGGCTGTCGCCGTTCGATGGATTGCTCGCGGCGGATTCCTGGCTGGCGCAGCCGAGCTTTTTCTGGTTCGCACCCAAAGTGTTCTTCTTCATGTTCGTGTTCCTCTGGTTCCGCGCGACGTTTCCGCGCTACCGCTATGACCAGATCATGCGCTTGGGCTGGAAGGCGCTGATTCCGGTCACTCTGATCTGGCTGTTGGTCGAGGGCGTCATGGTGTATTTCCATGTGGGACCCTGGAAGGGGTATCTGTAATGCAAGGTATTCGCAGCTTCATCAAGACATTCCTGCTCTGGGAGCTGTTGCAGGGTCTATGGGTCACCTTGAAAAGCATGTTTCAGACCAAGATCACGCTCAATTATCCGGAGGAGAAGGCGCCGCAAAGCAGCCGCTTCCGCGGGCTGCACGCCTTGCGCCGCTATCCCAATGGCGAAGAGCGCTGTATCGCCTGCAAGCTGTGCGAAGCGGTGTGCCCGGCGCTCGCCATCACGATCGAGTCGGATGTGGCCAGCGACGGTACGCGCCGCACCACGCGCTACGACATCGACTTGTTCAAGTGCATCTACTGCGGTTTTTGCGAGGAGGCGTGTCCGGTGGACGCCATCGTGGAAACACGTCTGCACGAATACCATATGGAGAAGCGCGGCGAGAACATCATGAGCAAGGATAAACTGCTCGGCATCGGCGAGCGTTATGAAGCCATGATCGCGGCGGATCGCGCCGCCGATGCGCGGTATCGCTGATGTTTCCGGCGATTCTTTTCTTCATTTTCGCCGGCGTGCTCATCGGCGCGGCATTGGGCGTGATCCTGTCGCGCAATCCGGTGTACTCGGCGCTGCTGCTGGTGCTGTGCTTCTTCAACAGTGCCGTGATCTGGGTGCTGCTGGATGCCGAATTCCTGGGGATCGTGCTGGTTTTGGTGTATGTCGGCGCCGTGATGGTGCTGTTCCTGTTCGTGGTCATGATGCTGGATGTGAACATCGAGCAGCTGCGCAAGGAATTCGTGGGTTATTGGCCTTTGACGGTCGCGGTCGCAGGCTTCGTAGTGTTCGCGATGATCAACGTCATCGTCGTGAAGCATCTGGGGGGCGCGGGCCTCAAGACCGCGCCGGTGCTCGCCGCCAATTATTCCAACACGCGCAGCTTGGGAGTGGAACTGTTCACCCGCTACGCCTACCCGGCGCAGGTTGCCGCGATCATTTTGCTGGTGGCCAGCGTCGCCGCCATCGTGCTGACCCTGCGGCAGCGCAAGGGCGGCAAGCCGCAGGATATTGCGAAGCAGGTTGCGGTGCGTGCCAAGGACCGCGTGCGGATCGTCAAGATGGCTTCCGAGAAAAGACCATGATCTCCCTGACCTATGTTCTCGCCCTGTCCGGCATCCTGTTTGCCATCGGCGTGGCCGGCGTATTTTTGAACCGCAAGAACATCATCGTGCTGCTGATGTGCATCGAGCTCATGCTGCTCGCGGTGAATTTCAACTTCGTCGCCTTTTCGCGGTTTCGCGGCGATATCGCCGGGCAGATATTCGTGTTTTTCATATTGACCGTCGCAGCGGCGGAGGCCGCGATCGGTCTGGCGATTCTGGTGGTGTTGTTCCGCGAACGCAGCAGCATCGACGTCGAAGATCTCGATACCCTCCAGGGCTAAGAAAAGCAATGCAGTCAATTTATCTCACCATTGTCCTGGCGCCGTTGATTGCCTGCATCATCGCCGGCCTGTTCGGCAAGGCCATCGGCAGGGTAGGCGCGCACAGCATCACGATCTTGGGCGTGGCGATCTCCTGCGCTCTGTCGTGCTACGTGCTGTACCAGCAGGTGTTCGAAGGCGCAAGTCCGTTCAACGGCACGGTTTATACCTGGCTGTTGAGCGACGGGGTGCCGCTCAACATCGGATTTCTGATCGACCATCTCTCGGCGCTGATGATGGCGGTGGTGACCTTCGTCTCCTTGATGGTGCATATCTACACCATCGGTTACATGGCTGACGATGACGGATATCAGCGCTTCTTCAGCTACATCTCCCTATTCACCTTCTCCATGCTCATGCTGGTGATGGCGAATAATTTCCTGCAGCTGTTTTTCGGCTGGGAGGCCGTCGGCGTCGTCTCGTACCTGTTGATCGGGTTTTGGTACAAGAGGCCGACCGCCATCTTCGCGAGCCTCAAGGCATTCCTGGTCAATCGGGTAGGGGATTTCGGCTTCGTTCTCGGCATTGCCGCCGTGCTGCGCTACACCGGGTCGCTGGACTACGCGACGGTGTTTTCGCACGCCAACCAAATCGCAGCCGCGCAGATCCACATCACCGGCACAATTGCGTGGTCGGCGATGACCTTCACCTGCATCTGTTTGTTCATCGGCGCCATGGGCAAGTCCGCGCAGGTGCCGCTGCATATCTGGCTGCCGGATTCGATGGAGGGCCCAACCCCCATTTCGGCGCTGATCCATGCGGCCACCATGGTGACCGCGGGCATTTTCATGGTGGCCCGCATGTCGCCGCTGTTCGAACTGTCGGAAACGGCCCTGTCATTCGTGCTGGTCATTGGATCGACCACGGCGTTTTTCATGGGCCTGCTCGGCATCGTCGCCAATGACATCAAGCGGGTGGTGGCGTACTCGACGCTCTCGCAGCTCGGCTACATGACGGTGGCGCTGGGCGTCTCGGCCTACAGCGCGGGGATTTTTCACCTCATGACCCACGCATTCTTCAAGGCGTTGCTGTTCCTGGCAGCAGGCTCGGTCATCATCGCCATGCATCACGAGCAGGACATGCGCAAGATGGGCGGCCTGCGCAAATACATGCCCATTACGTACTGGACCTGTCTGGTGGGATGTCTCGCGCTGATTGGTTTTCCAGGCAGCTCTGGATTCTTCTCCAAGGATTCACTGATCGACGCGGTGGGCGCCTCGCATCGGGTGGGCTCGACATACGCGTACGTTTGCGTGGTCAGCGGCGTCTTCATCACCGCGCTGTACACCTTCCGCATGTTCATCATGACGTTCCTCGGCAAGGAGCGCATGGATCATCACACCCAGGAACATTTGCATGAGAGTCCCTGGGTGGTGACCGTGCCGCTGATTCTATTGGCCATCCCCTCGGCGCTGATCGGCTGGTTCACGGTTGGGCCCGTGCTGTTCGGCAAGTTTTTCGAGGGCGCCATCCATGTTGCGCCGGCCAACAACGTGCTCGAGCACATCGGTGAAGAATTCCATGGGCCGGCGGCATTTGTCTTGAGTGCGCTGGCTGCACCGCCCATGTGGCTGGCGGGCTTGGGCGTGCTCACCGCATATACGTTCTTTTTATGGAGACCGACATGGGCCGATGCGGCGGAAGCGAGGCTCAAATGGCTGTACACGATATTGGTCGATAAATACGGCTTCGACTGGTTCAACGAACACGTGATCATGGCCGGCGCCCGATTGCTGGGCGGGGGCCTCTGGCGTTTCGGCGATCAGATCGTGATCGATGACGGATTGGTCAACGGCAGCGCGCGCACGGTGGGCTGGCTGGGCTCCGTCATGCGCTACGCGCAGTCTGGGTACTTGTACCACTATGCATTTGCCATGATCTTGGGGCTGTCGGCGCTGCTGATGTGGCTGATCCTAAGATGATGTCAAGCACACATCTTCTGTCGTGGCTGATCTTCTTGCCCATCGTCGGCGGCTTTTTGGTGCTGGGGTTGGGACATCGAGCCACGCTCGCGAAATGGATGTCTTTGGCCGTGAGCGGTCTCGCGCTGCTGTTGAGCATTCCGCTTTGGACGTGGTTCAAGACCGGTACGCCTGAGATGCAATTCGTGGAACGCGCGCCCTGGATTTCGACCATTCATTCGGAGTTCTACATCGGCGTTGACGGCATCTCCATGCCGCTGATTCTGCTGACCACGTTCACCACGCTGCTCATCGTCATTGCCAGCTGGCAGAACGTCGAGAAGCGCGTAGCGCAATATTTCGGCGCCTTCTTGATCCTGGAAGGTGTGATGATCGGCGTCTTTGCGGCACTCGACGGGGTGCTGTTCTACGTGTTCTGGGAAGCGATGCTGCTGCCGATGTTCATCATCATCGGCGTCTGGGGCGGACCGCGCCGGGTGTACGCCACCATCAAGTTCTTTCTGTACACCTTCATCGGCTCGCTGTTGATGCTGGTTGCGCTCATTTACCTGTACCTCAAGTCCGGGAGTTACGAACTGGCGGTATTTCAGCGCATGCCGCTCACCTTAAGCGAGCAGACTTTCATCTTCCTGGCGTTCTTCGCTGCCTTCGCGGTCAAGGTGCCGATGTTTCCGGTGCATACCTGGCTGCCGGATGCTCATGTCGAAGCACCGACCGGCGGCTCCGTGGTGTTGGCGGCCATCATGTTGAAGATGGGCGGATACGGCTTTCTGCGTTTCTCCCTGCCCATTACACCCGATGCCAGCCGCGAATTGGACTGGCTGATCATTGCGCTGTCATTGATTGCCGTGGTGTACATCGGTTTCGTGGCGCTTGCGCAGCGTGATATGAAGAAGCTCATCGCCTATTCATCGATTGCGCACATGGGCTTCGTCACGTTGGGCATGTTCATCGGCTTTCAAATCGTGGCGCATACCGGCAGAACCAGCGGCATTGCAATGGGCATGGATGGGGCCGTGGTGCAAATGCTGTCGCATGGCTTGGTATCCGGCGCCATGTTTCTGTGCGTCGGTGTGATGTACGACCGAGTCCACAGCCGCGAGATTTCAAGCTATGGCGGCGTCGTCAATACGATGCCGAAATTTGCGGCGTTCATGGTGCTGTTTGCGCTGGCAAACTCAGGCTTGCCGGGAACTTCCGGGTTCGTCGGAGAATTCTTGGTGATACTGGCCTCATTCAAAGCCAATGTCTGGTACGCGTTTCTCGCAGGCACCACGCTGGTTCTGGGCGCGGCTTATACACTGTGGCTGGTGAAGCGCGTGATTTTCGGCGAAATCGCCAACGACAAAGTGGCGGCGCTCAAGGATCTGAACGGCCGCGAGTTCTTGGTTCTAGGGTTACTCGCCTTGGCCGTGCTGCTGGTCGGCTTATGGCCGGCGCCCCTGCTCGATGTCATGCGGGCATCGACGCAGCATTTAGCCGAGCAACTGTTGTTCTCCAAGATTGCTCCATAAGGCAACCATGATCGCCGGCTCATTCAATCCTAGTTTCTTCAGTTCAGGCCTGGTGCATGCATGGCCCGAAATTTTCCTGGCGTTGGCGGCGTGCGCCATTCTGATGCTGGACTTGCTGCTGAATGATGCGCAGCGCCGGTGGATCGGCGCACTTTCGGTGATCAGTTTGCTGGCTACCGCCGTGCTGGTGGCAGTGCATCCGGTGTCGACCAAAATCGTTGCGCTCGGCGGTCTGTTCGAGCTGGATCGAATGGCGCAAATACTGAAAGTCGTGACGCTGCTGACGGTGGCCGCGGTATTCGTGTATTCGACTGACTATTTGCAGCGCCGCGCCATCTTCAAGGGCGAGTACTTCGTGCTCGGCCTGTTTGCCACCTTGGGCGGCATGGTGCTGATCTCCGCGGGCAGTCTGATCACGCTGTACTTAGGTCTCGAACTCATGTCGCTGTGCCTGTACGCCATGGTGGCATTCGATCGAGACTCAGGGGTAGCGGCCGAGTCGGCCATCAAGTACTTCGTCTTAGGTTCCATGGCGTCCGGAACACTGCTCTACGGCATGTCCATTGTGTACGGCGTCACGGGAAGTTTAGAACTCGCTGAAATCGCGAGTGTGGTGCGCAATGCTGCGATTGGCGGAAACATCGGCCTGATGTTCGGTGTGGCCTTCCTCATCGTCGGCGTGGGCTTCAAGTTCGGAGCTGTGCCGTTCCACATGTGGATACCGGACGTGTACGAAGGGTCGCCGACCTGCGTGACCGTGTTCATCGGGACCGCCTCGAAGCTTGCCGCATTCGCACTGGCCATGCGTTTGCTGCCGGAGGCGTTAGGGGCTTCTCAACCCGACTGGAGCCAGATGCTGGTGGTGCTCGCCGTGTTGTCGATGGCGCTCGGCAACATCGTTGCGATTGCGCAGACGAATCTCAAACGCATGCTGGCGTACTCGACGATCTCGCACATTGGCTTTGTGCTGTTGGGAATTCTCTCCGGAACGGCGCAGGGCTATCAGGCTTCGATGTTCTACATGATCAGCTACGTAATCGTCGCGGCCGGCGCCTTCGGCATGATACTGCTGCTGGCCAGGCAGGGTTTTGAGGCCGACAAGCTCACAGACTTCAAGGGCTTGAATGCCAGAAGCCCTTGGTTCGCCGGCCTGATGGCCATCCTGATGTTCAGTTTGGCGGGGATACCGCCGTTTATCGGCTTCTGGGCCAAGCTCGGCGTCATCCAAGCGGTTCTCGGCGTGCATCTCACGTGGCTTGGCGTTATCGCCGTGCTGTTCTCGGTGGTCGGCGCGTTTTACTACTTGCGCATCGTCAAACTGATGTACTTCGATGAACCCACGGACACCACGGTGATCGGCGGTTCAATGCTGATGCGCACCGTATTGAGCGCGAACGCCCTGTTGGCGCTGGCGTTGGGTATCATTCCTGGGACGCTGCTGGAGATCTGTCAGCGGGCCCTGCAGTAGGGCGGAAGCGGACAACCGTCGGAGGAGAGGGACCTTGATCACGCTATATCACTCCCCACAGACTCGCTCAGCAAGCATCGTCTGGCTGCTCGAGGAACTCGAGGTTCCCTACAAAACGAAGGTCGTGGATTTTCGCCGCGCGGATGGCACCGGCTGCCGCGATGCTTCGAACCCTCACCCGCATGGCAAGGTGCCCGCACTGGTCGACGGCGACGAGACCGTGTTCGAAGGCAGTGCCATCGCGCTGTTTTTAACAGACAAATACCGCACGAAGAAATTGGGGCCTGCGGTCGGTGAGCCAAATCGCGGCGAGTATCTTTCCTGGCTCGCATACCGCCCCGGGGTGATGGAGCCGGCGCTCATTTCCCGCCGCTTCGAGATCAAGCATGTGTTTGGCGCGATGGGATGGGCGCCGGCAGATGAAGTGGAGGAGGTGCTCAATAGCCACATGGCGTCGCGCCGGTACTTTCTGGGCGATGCGTTCTCTGCCTTGGATATCCTGCTGGGCGGCGGCCTGCATTTTATGATGATGGCGAAGATAATCAAGGCGACGCCGGTTCTCACGGCCTATTCAGCGCGGATCATCGATCGGCCCGGCTATCGCAAGATGATGGGAGAGGGTAAGCAATGAGTTGACCCCAAGCGGGGTTGCCAGCTTGCTTTAGCCGCGCGCTCAAGTAGAATGCGCGGCTCTTTCCGGTGCGGGGTGGAGCAGTCTGGCAGCTCGTCGGGCTCATAACCCGAAGGTCGCAGGTTCAAATCCTGCCCCCGCTACCAATTCACACATAAGCTATTGAATATTAAGGATTGTATTCCTTATGGCGTGTCGTGATTGGTCCGTTCCGGCCTCCAGTCGCCTTCCTTGTTCCCAATTTCGCAGCGTCGAGAGATCAATCGTAAGCGCTCGATCTTCCGCACCCTGCCCTGAGCGTGGGTAGCCTGATAAAGATGCCGCCGGGCTACAACGAAGGGCGGCACGATGAGCAACGAGGATCGGGAAGCGAAGGGTGCGCAGTGGCTGCAGAGATTGCAGGAGGCGGCGGCTTTGAAGGAGTCGCTGGTCGATTATTGCCGCCATCGTTGACGCCCACACGGACGATGAGCGCGCGATCCCGCTTTCGCGCGTAGTACCTTAATCGACTGCGCCTTCACCTTTGTTCTCCTCGCGGGCTTGCGAGTGCCAGCAATGAATTCATTGTGCTGTTGCACGCTTTCTACCAAATCGGCAAAGAATTTTCTGTCCATCGTGCCTCTTACCAATTCTCGCTGATAGGCCAGCGGGAATGATCGGCAGCTATAGCAATGTTCCGCACACACATCCAGCTCTCGCGTCGATGATGTAGGTGCGATTGTCCACGAACTTATCGATCGGTCGAGTAGATCATCCTACCTCGCTGTGGTCATGGATTTGTTTTCCAGAAAGATCGTCGGATGGTCCACGAGACCGACGATTGCCCGCGAGCTCGTACTCGACGCGGTGTTGATGGCCCTACGCCGGCGTCGACCACGCGCAACTATTATTCATTCCGACCAAGGCTCGCAATATGGCAGCGACGATTGGCGCAGGTTCTGCAAGACAAATCATCTTGAACCCAGTATGAGCCGTCGTGGAAACTGCTGGGACAATGCGGTTGCGGAATTATTTTTTAGCAGCCTCAAGAAGGAATGCATCAAGAAGAAGATCTACAGAACACGCGAGCTTGCGAAGATCGAAATATCCAATTACATTGATTCTTTCTACAATCCAATGCGCCGCCACAGTCATTTAGGCGGCGTGAGTCCTGAGGAATTCGAAAGAGCCGGACGAAGACGCCGACGTGTCCACTGAATCCTGGGAAGTCCACTTCCGTCGCTAGCCGGCGGTTGGTTTCGGCTACTCCAACTGTCAGGCCGCTTATGCGCTAAGTCGCACGCCGAATGCTCCGACGATCTTCATCACGGTCTCAACGCTCGGATTGCCGTCTTTGGCGATCGCCTTATACAGCCCCTGACGCGAGATGCCGGTTTCCTTGGCGAGTTTCGACATGCCGCCGCGCGCTCGAATCCATGGCACCTGTCTGTCTGACGCGGTCAACTCCATAGACCTCTCCAGAACATTGACAAGATTTGGAATCTGTTAGCTTAATAATGCGTATCGCTCCGCCCGTCGCTGGTGCTAGTTTTATCTCAACACTGCGTCGACCGATCACAAAATGGTCGGCGGCGAAAACTATTGCCTTGGTGGTTTGGGCGTTATGTCAAACAATCCAAATCAAATTGGGGATTCAACATGAAACCATCACTCGACGGGTTGGCCGGGGCACGAGGGGGCTGCGCGGCCGCGCTCGCCGCTGCTCTATCTTTATTCATCACTTCTGGAGCATCGGCGGCACCGACAGCTCTTGTCAGCCGCGGTAGCGGCGGACTCGATCACACGCCATCGGGACTCGCCACGGGCAACGGGCCGGAGTTGGCACCGGTGGCGATCCAAGACAACCCGGTGCGCGTGGGTGCGGCCGGAAGCGCCATCGGTGGCACTGCTGTTTCCAAGCGCGTTCCTGAAGGGGTGTTAGGCGCTCCCGGACTCAACCATCACGATGAGCGCACCGCGGACCACGGCAATCAATTCAGTCTCGAGCCGCCTGACCAGGGACTATGCGTCGGCAACGGTTACGTCATCGAGGCGGTCAACGACGCAATCCGAGCGCGCAGCGCGGCGACCAATCAGCCCGTCAGCACTGTCAGCTCACTGAATCGCTTCTTCGGCTTAAGCAGCCCAATCACACGCAATACCACACCCGTGACTTTTGGGCCCGAAACCACTGATCCAAAATGCGTCTACGATGTCGATACCAAGCGATTCTTCGTGACCACTCTCGTCCTCGACCAGGACTTCACAACTGGGGCCTTCACCGGCGACACGGAGGTTCTGATCGCCGTGAGCAAGACCAGCGACCCTACCCTGGGCTTTAGCATTTTTTCAATTTCGACCACCAACGCCGGTGATCCGGTGAACCATCCGGGATGTCCGTGTCTGGGCGATCAGCCGCTGATCGGATTGGACAAGAATGGATTCTACGTGTCGACTAACGAATTCCCGTTTTTCGTCAACGGTTTCAACGGCGCGCAGATCTATGCGATGTCGAAACAAAAGCTTGCGGCGGCAGCGAACGGTGGCCCGGTTCCGGCTCTGGCAACCCTGAACGCCGGACAGTTGCCGACGCCGGACAGCGGCGGTATCTGGTACAGCGTGCAGCCGTCGACACCCACGCCGAATGAGGATGACGCGGAATACGACTCCGCGAGGAAGCAACTGCGTGGTGTGGAGTACTTTTTGAGCGCCCTGGAATTCTTTGGCACCGGCGACACCCGGGTGGCGGTTTGGGCCCTGACCAACACCGACTCGCTGCAGACCGCCGCGCCAGCCCTGCAAGTTCAGACCAAGATCGTCAACACCGGCACGTTCTACATCGGACCGCCAAACATGTCGCAGAAAGGCAGCGCCGGGCTGATCCAAAGCAACGACGATCGAATGAACCAGGTGGTGAAGTACGGCAACACGCTTTACGGCGCCGTCAACACCGGCCTCACGGATTCTTCAGGTGCGCAGACCGCGGGAATCGCCTATTGGGGCATCAAGCCCTTTTGGCAAAAGGGCGGCATCTTGGACGGAAAAGTGCAGCTCGAAGGGTATGTCTCGGTGGCCGGCAACAACGTTGTTTATCCGTCGATCGCGGTCAATCGCGAAGGCGACGGGATGATGGCGTTCTCGCTAATCGGACCGGACTACTACCCCAGCGCAGCCATGGTGCGCTTCGGCGCCCATGACGGCCCGAAGGGCCCCGTGTCCATCGTCGGCGCCGGCGTCGCCCCCTACGCGAGTTTCGGTGTAGTTCCGGGCCAGAGCGCTGGTCGCTGGGGCGATTATTCCGCGGTTGCAGACGACAAGAACAACGTGTGGGCGGCGGCGGAGTACATCCCGGTTGCGAGCTTCGGTGCAGCTGCAAACGGCGGCCTCGCGAACTGGGGAACCTTCGTGTGGAAACTCACGCCTGAGAATTGAGTTGATCCCAAACGCCGGGCAGCATCGTCGATGCTCGCCCGGCGTTGTTTTCCCCATCGCAGTATTTGTGCTGTGGGCTACGACGACCCCGCGCTCCGCCGTCATTCCATCGAGGTCCCGAAGCTGAACCATGCTGGGCAGCACGCTTACCATGCGCGGACACTTCAACGACCTGATCCTGACATCGATCTCCGATTTCAGCCTTTACTACAAGAACTACACCGAGGACAGCGAGAGCTCGCCTGGCCGAACTACTTCAATTCGACGCTGAGAGGTTCAACAAAGCCTGCCCCCGCTACCAATTTCCTGAAAACGCGTTATTTATCAGCTGCTTATATGTGACGAGATATGAACCTGTAGCATCGACAGGTGCCGCCTCGCGAACAATTTTCGATGCTTAGCCCGTGAGTACGGCCGTTTCGGAATTGAATGCGAACAGCGCCGATACGCGGTGCTGACGATGTTTGCGGCCACTGACACTCATCTGACACCGCTTCTGATGCCGGCAAGTAACTCCTCG
>Ga0193726_1002710_pt1 | contig 11723 bp, 9 predicted proteins | sample H2c1metaG_FD_144928 | JGI IMG/M metagenome (GOLD analysis project Ga0193726, IMG submission 144928) | Soil microbial communities from a riparian zone of the East river system, Colorado, United States - H2c1 | ecosystem: Environmental > Terrestrial > Soil > Riparian zone | place: USA: East River... | reverse complement strand
GACAGCGGCGTCACGTCGAGCAGCAGCACGTCCTTGACGTCGCCCTGCAGCACGCCGGCCTGGATCGCCGCACCGATGGCGACGACTTCGTCCGGATTGACGCCCTTGTGCGGCTCCTTGCCGAACAACTGCTTCACAACTTCCTGGACCTTCGGCATGCGGGTCATGCCGCCGACCAGCACCACTTCGCCGATTTCGCCGGCGGTGAGGCCCGCATCCTTCAGCGCCTTGCGGCAGGGCTCGATGGTCTTCTGGACGAGATCGTCGACCAGCGCCTCGAACTTGGCGCGCGTCAACTTCATCGTCAGATGCTTCGGCCCGGACGCATCGGCGGTGATGAACGGCAGGTTGATTTCGGTCTGCGTGGTCGACGACAGTTCGATCTTGGCCTTTTCCGCGGCCTCTTTCAGGCGCTGCAAGGCGAGCTTGTCGTTGCGCAGGTTGATGCCCTGCTCCTTCTGGAATTCATCGGCCAGATAGCTGACGAGCCGCATGTCGAAGTCTTCACCGCCGAGGAAGGTATCGCCGTTGGTCGACTTCACCTCGAACACGCCGTCGCCGATCTCGAGGACCGACACGTCGAACGTGCCGCCGCCGAGGTCGTACACCGCGATGGTGCCGGCCTTGGTCTTGTCGAGACCGTAAGCAAGTGCGGCTGCGGTCGGCTCGTTGATGATGCGCAGCACTTCAAGGCCGGCGATCTTGCCGGCATCCTTGGTGGCCTGACGTTGCGCGTCGTTGAAATAGGCGGGAACGGTGATGACGGCCTGATCGACCTTCTGGCCGAGATGGGCTTCCGCGGTCTCTTTCATCTTCTGCAGAATGAAAGCGGAGACCTGCGAGGGCGAGTAGGTCTTGCCATCGGCCTCGACCCAGGCGTCGCCGTTGGATGCCTTGACGATCTTGTAGGGGACAAGCTTCTTGTCCTTTTCGACCATCGGATCGTCATAACGGCGGCCGACGAGACGCTTGACCGCAAAGAAGGTCCGCTCGGGATTGGTCACCGCCTGGCGCTTGGCGGGCTGGCCGACGAGGCGCTCGCCATCGTCGCTAAAGGCGACAATGGACGGGGTCGTCCGCATGCCCTCGGCGTTTTCGATGACTTTCGCTGTCTTGCCATCCATTACGGCGACGCACGAATTCGTGGTGCCGAGATCGATCCCAATGACCTTTCCCATGGTCCTCATATCCTTCTTTTTGCGGCAGGTTGGCTGGGCCCTGACGGCGCACCAATCCAAACCCCCAACCGATCAAATGCTCGCGATATTGCGACGGTGAGCCTCATATAGGAGGGGGGGTGGTCCCTGCAAGGACCGGGGCGCAACGTTAGCCCCCGAAAACTCTAACCTTTGGAAGATAGTGTCCCCCTTTGGACCGGGCCGGCCGGGCGTGCCGCGCAGCCCCGTTACCAGAAGGCGACGACGGCCGGCGCGAGCTGCACCGGTCCGGGCAAGGAAAAGGTTAAGGGAACGGAATCGCCGGCTGGCCTGTTGCTGCAACTGCAAAACGGTTAAAAGCGAGCAGACTGAAAACGTGGCCCCCGGTATAGGGGGCCGGACCGGCCGACCATTGAACGGCCTCAATGCAAACCCAGTAGATTTTTCATGAAGCCTATTCGACTGATGTTCGCCGTGGCATTGCTCGTCACCGCCGCCTGTTCGGCCTTCTATCCTGCCTTGCCTGCCTTGGCCGCCGATCCGGTTTTTCCGGCCGGCATCCGGGTCGGCCTGACGCCCCTTGTGGGCCTCTCCCGCGCCAAAGGATTCGTCGGCTTCGAAACCGAGGACCAGAGCGTCAAGGTACTGGTGGCAGAGCTCCCGGCCGACGCTTACGGCGAAGTCGCGACCGCCTTCAAGGCCAACCCCGCGGGCACCGGCGGCATAAAGCCTGAAAGCATCGAGACCGCGGCCGGGCTTGCCTACTACACCGCCGAAAACGCCAAGGATGGCGCCAACAATGTGCGGCGCTACTCGATGATCCTGCCAGGCGGCACTTTTTCCGGCTATGTCGCCGTCCAGGTGCCCGAGAACGCCTCCAAGATCTATACCGACGAGGCCATCCGACAGATGTTTGCGTCGGCGGCGATCCGCAAGGAGGTTCCGGTCGAGGAGCAGCTTGGGCTGATGCCGTTCAAGATCAGCGAACTCAGTGATTTCAAAAACATCCGCACACTGGCGGTTGGCGCCGCCATTATTCTCGCCGACGGCGATGAAGCAACCGGGTTTGAGGCCGCACCTTTCATGATCCTCGGCGTCATCGGATCATCGCCGGCCCAGCCGGAAGATCGCGGCCGCTTTGCCCAACAGGTCGCAACCACGATCCCCGGGGTACGCGACGCGCGGATCACGATGTCGGAGCCCATCCGCATCGACGGCATGGCCGGATATGAAACCCGTATCGATGCGACCAGCGGCAAGGACAATACCGCCGTCACCGTGGTGCAGTGGTTGCGATTCGGCGGCCCGAACGCGTTGCGGATCATTGGAAGCGCCCCGCGCGACCAATGGGCGAAGGCATTTCCACGGTTCCGCGCCGTGCGCGACGGCATCCAGCCGCGCGGATAGCCCAAGCTGTTTGACGGATATCAGGCCGCGCTGCTCGGCTCGTTGCCCGCCGCTCCGGCCTTCGCGCCACCTTTGGAGACCGCGACCAGGGCCGGCCGCAGCACGCGATCGCCGATCATGTAGCCGGCCTGCACGACCTGCATGACCGTTCCCGCGGGTACCGAGGGATCGGGGACTTCATACATCGCCTGCTGAAAATTCGGATCGAACTTCTCGCCCGCCGGATCGAATTTCTTGACGCCGTTTTTTTCCAGCGTGTTGAGCAGCGAGCGCTCGGTCAGTTCGACGCCCTCGATCAGCGCCTTCAGCCCGGGATCGGCGGCCGCCTTGGCCTCGGCCGGAACCGCATCGAGCGCGCGCTGCAGATTGTCGGCGATATCGAGAACGTCGCGCGCGAAACCGGAGATGCCGTAAACGCGGGCATCGGCCACTTCACGCGTCGTGCGCTTGCGCAGGTTTTCCATTTCCGCCAGCGTGCGCAGAACCTTGTCGCGCAGTTCCGCAGCTTCCTTGGCAAGCGCTTCGGTCGATCCTTCTTCGGGATCGTCGGGCATGATGTAGGGCTTGGAAACCACGGGCTCTGGGGCCTGCGCCGGGTTCACCGGATCATCCTTCTGCCGGTTGGGATCGGTCATAGATTGCCTTCTTGAAATCGATGGGGATCGAGGGGGAAGATGCTGGGGCGGGATATCGTGCTTTAAGCACAGAAAATCAAGCGCAACCGGCCCGGTACAAGCGAGATCACCCGCCCAGCATCCGGCTGACAATGCGCGCGGCGTAATCCACCGTCGGGATGACCCGGGCATAGTTGAGGCGCGTTGGCCCGATCACGCCGAGAACGCCGACAATATGACCCGCGCCATCGCTGTAGGGCGCGATAATGGTGGAGGAACCGGACAGCGAAAACAGCTTGTTTTCCGATCCGATGAAAATCCGCACGCCTTCGGCGCGTTCGGCGCGGCCCAGCAGATCGATCACGCCGCGCTTGGTCTCGAGATCGTCGAACAGCAATCTCACCCGCTCGAGATCTTCAAGCGCATGCAAATCTTCCAGCAGGTTGGCGTGGCCGCGCACGATCAGCTGCCGGTCATCGCTTTCACCGCCGGACCAGCTTGCGATCCCGGCGGCGATGACTTTCTGCGTCAGCTGATCGAGTTCGGCGCGATTTTGCGTCAAGGCGGTCTCTAGTTCGAGACGCGCTTCGGCCAGCGTTCGCCCGCGAATCCGCGCATTGAGAAAATTGGTGGCTTCCGTGAGTGCCGATGAGGGAACGCCGGGCGGCAGCGTCAGCACGCGGTTCTCGACCTGACCGTCTTCGCCGACCAGCACCACCAGCGCCCGCTCCGGCTCCAGCCGCACGAATTCGATATGCTTCAGCCGCGAATTGGATTTTGCCGTCAGCACCACCGCCGCGGCCCGGGTCAGGCCGGACAGCCGGGTCAAGGCTTCGCCAAGTGCGGCCTCGACCGACTGCGCCTTGCCGACGGAGGCAAGCTGGCTCTGGATCGACTCCCGCTCCGGTTCGGTGAGATCGCCAACCTGCATCAAGGCATCGACGAAAAAACGTAAGCCCAATTCGGTCGGCAGCCGGCCGGCCGAGGTATGCGGCGCGTAAATCAGGCCAAGCTGCTCGAGGTCCGACATCACATTTCGCACCGAAGCCGGCGACAACGGCATCGCGATCAGGCGTGAAATGTTGCGGGAACCGACGGGGTCGCCGGTCGCGAGATAACTCTCGACGATTTGACGGAAAATATCCCGCGAACGCTCGTTAAGCTGGGCAAGCCCGGCATGCGGCGTGATCAGGCCGATCGGATCGTGGTGGGCCAAGGATACTCCTCATAGCAGACCCTAATTTGTCCCTCTCGGGGGTCGGTTACAAGCAGGCATTGGTCCTACGGCGGCCCGAGCAATGACTAGGAAACTACCCAGGGACCGCCGCGGGACGGCCACGGGACGACCAGGGGAAGACCAAGGGTCTTGCCGCTGCCCGTTCCCCCTCCTACAAGCACCGCGAGCCATCATTATCACTGGATTTTCGGAGGGTTTCCCATGCGGCCAAGCCGCCGTGCGCCGGATGAACTGCGCGCCGTGTCGCTGGAACGCGGCGTGGTCAAATATGCCGAGGGTTCCTGCATGGTTAAATTCGGCGATACCCATGTGCTGGTGACGGCGACCCTGGAAGAGCGGCTGCCGCCATGGCTCAAGGGCCAGGGTCGGGGCTGGGTCACGGCCGAATACGGCATGCTGCCGCGGGCAACCCTGGAGCGCACCCGCCGTGAGGCTTCCGCTGGCAAACAAAATGGCCGCACCGTCGAAATCCAACGCCTGATCGGCCGCTCGTTGCGCGCGACGCTCGACCTCGAAGCGCTCGGCGAGCGCCAGATTACGGTGGATTGCGACGTGCTGCAGGCCGATGGCGGCACCCGCACGGCCTCGATTACCGGCGCATGGGTCGCTTTGGCCGACTGCATCAGTTGGATGAAGGCCCGCAACATGATCAAGGCCAACGTCCTGCGCGACAACGTGGCCGCGATATCCTGCGGTATCTACAACGGTACGCCGGTGCTCGACCTCGATTACGCCGAGGATTCGGAGGCCGATACCGACGCCAATTTTGTCATGACCGGCGATGGACGCATCATCGAGGTGCAGGGCACCGCCGAAAAGACGCCGTTCTCGCAGGACGAATTCCTGGCGCTGATGGCGCTGGCGCGCAAGGGCGTGGCGCGGCTGGTGGACCTGCAGAAGATGGCCGTGGCGTGAGCAGCTCTTGCCGTCATGTTTCCCCAACCAGGCTGCCGGCGTAGGATTGCGCATGCATCGCTCCCTCACCGGCAAGCTCGTGATCGCGACCCACAATCCCGGCAAGCTCGTCGAGATGCGCGAATTGCTGGCGCCGCACGGCGTCGAGGCGGTATCGGCGGGCGAACTTGGCCTCGGCGAACCTGACGAGACCGGCGACACGTTTCACGCCAATGCCCGGATCAAGGCGGTCGCGGCGGCGAAGGCCGCCAAACTGCCAGCCTTTGCCGACGATTCGGGATTAGTGGTCGACGCGCTGGACGGCGCACCCGGAATTTTCTCGGCACGCTGGGCTGGTCCAAACAAGGATTTTGCGGTCGCGATGGCCCGGATCGAACGTCTGCTAAGGGAACGTGGCGCGACGGAACCTGCGCAACGCAAAGCGCATTTCGTGTCCGCACTGTGCGTCGCCTGGCCCGACGATCATCTCGAGGAAGTCGAGGCCCACGCACAGGGAACGCTGGTGTGGCCGCCGCGCGGAACCGCCGGCTTCGGCTACGATCCGGTGTTCCAGCCGGATGGATACACGCGCACTTTTGGCGAAATGACCGGCATTGAGAAACATGGCCTGCCGCCGCTTGGTCTGGGGCTGTCGCACCGGGCCCGCGCCTTCGTCAAGCTGGCGGAGATCTGCCTTGATCCGCGCTAAAAAACCCCACACGCACACCCCGATCAAGTCGGGGCCTGGCTCTCCGCCGCAAACGGGAGAGGGAAAACAAGATGCCTTCGGCGTCTACGTGCACTGGCCGTTTTGCCTGTCGAAATGTCCGTATTGCGATTTCAACAGTCATGTCCGGCATGCCCCGATCGATGAAGAACGATTTTCACGCGCGTTCGCGCGCGAGATCGAGACCACCGCCGCACGCACGCCGGGCCGGCAGGTGTCGTCGATTTTTCTCGGCGGCGGCACGCCATCATTGATGCGGCCGCAAACCGTCGGCTCGATCCTGGATGCGATCGGCAAGCACTGGCGCGTGGCGCCCGACGTGGAAGTCACGCTTGAAGCCAATCCCACCAGCGTCGAGGCGACCCGGTTTCGCGGCTATCGCACCGCCGGCGTCAACCGGGTTTCGCTCGGGGTGCAGGCGCTGGACGACGCCTCGCTGAAGGCGCTGGGACGTCTGCACACCGCGCGCGAGGCGCTCGACGCGGTCGCGATCGCCCGCACCGCCTTTGATCGTTATTCGTTCGACCTGATTTACGCCCGCCCCGACCAGACGCCGCAGATGTGGGCGGATGAACTCAAACTCGCGATCGCGGAAGCCGCCGAGCATCTGTCGCTGTATCAGCTGACGATCGAGCCGGAGACGCCGTTCTTCGGCTTGCATGCCGCGGGCAAACTGAAGACGCCGGACGAGGCCACCGCGCGCGCGCTGTATGATGTCACGCAAGAGGTCTGTGCCCGACACGGACTGCCGTCTTACGAGATTTCCAATCACGCCCGGGCCGGCGCCGAATGCAAACATAACCTGGTTTACTGGCGCGGCGAGGAATACGCCGGCATCGGCCCGGGCGCCCATGGCCGCCTCGATCTCGATGGGGTCAGACATGCGATCGCCACCGAAAAGCGCCCCGAGGCCTGGCTGATGCGCGTCGAGGCGAACGGCCACGGCGTCATCACCGACGATCGCCTGAACAGCGAAGAACGCGCCGATGAATTTCTGCTGATGGGCTTGCGGCTCGCCGAAGGCATCGACCCGGAGCGTTACGCGGAGCTGTCCGGCCGCGCGCTCGATCCCCGCCGTATTACCCTGCTGCGCGAACAAGGCGCCATCGTCGTCGATGCGAACGGACGGCTGCGTGTCACCAAGTCCGGATTTCCGGTGCTTGACGCCGTGGTGGCTGATCTAGCGGCGTGAAGCATGCAACGAGTCGTCCCGGCGAACGCCGGGACCCATACGGCGCGGACTCGCGTTCGGGCAGTGTGGCAGATGCCTTCAGCTATCAGCAAAGCCAGGGGTTATGGGTCCCGGCATTCGCCTGGACGACGTGCAGCGAGGCTACGCGCCAAAACTCTTCGGCGAGCCGGCGACCGGCTGGCTGCCGCCCGATGCCACGCGCATCACCGCAAGGCCGCGCTCGTTGGCGCCCTCGGCGCGGAAACGAAACAGGCCATCGATGCCGGCAAAGCCGGACGGATTGGTCAGCACCTCGGACGAAAAGCGTTGTGGCCCCTGCGTTCTCGCCAGCGCCGCGACCAGCGCCACCGCGTCATAGGCCAGCGTTGCGGTGCGCACCGGATCGGCGCCGAATTTGGCGCGGTAGCGGCCGGAGAAGCTCCGGAAGCCGGCAGGGTCCGGCGCGGCGTAAAGCCCGCCCTGCAACGCCGGGCTCGCGGACACGCGCGGATTGTCCCACAGGCCAGTGCCGAGAAGCTGGATGTTTTTCAAATTGGCGCCGGCCGCGGTCAGCGCGTCGGCCGTCGCCACCAGCGACTCGCCGTCGTCGGCCAAAAACAGCGCATCGGCCTGGCCGAGTGACTGCGCCACGGTGCGTGTCGCCGTAGCGCGGTCGGCGCCGTATTTTTCAAACGCGACGATGCGCCCGCCCTTGCGGCCGACGGCCTGCTTGAAGGTCGCCTCCACCACATTGCCGTAGGCGTTATCCGGCAAACACGCTGCGAAGGACCGCTTACCGGTGCCGGCTGCATAGTCGATGATCCGGTTGACGTCGGATTCCGGGAGAAAACTCAGCAGATAGACGCCGCGGCCAGCGACGCTCGAATCGGTCGAAAACGCGATCACCGACACGCCCTTCGCGCGTGTCAGCTGGGCCGTCGTCGGCACCGACGACGCAAACAGCGGCCCCAGAATCATTTCCGCGCCTTCGTCGAGCGCCTGCTGCGTTCCCTGCTGGGCGCCTTGCGCGTTGCCGCCGTCGTCCTTGATCAGAAGCTGAATATTGGGATTCTGGAATTCCGCCAGCGCCATCTCGGCGGCGTTCCGCATCGATTGCGCCGCGACGCCGGCATTGCCGCTGGCCGACAGCGGCAGGATCAATCCTACCTTGACGTGCCCGGTTCCGACCGCGGCCGGCTGCTCGGCCGGTCCCGCGGGGCCAGCTTGCGAGTTGAACAACGAGCCCGCGCCGCCGGCGCAAGCCCCGAGCAATGGCGCGCCGAGAATGAGGCCAATCGCCGTCCGCCGGGTCGGCCCCGATGGCTGAGACCCGAAAGCAGACTTCGGCAGAATCTTGGGCAGAATCTTGGGGTCGAGCGGGCCCACCATTACGTCTCTATCTCTTGACCGGATCGCTTGACCGGCCGAAATGGCCAAGGCGTCACCTTCCAACGATCAGGAGGGTGGATTGATGCATATTGTCGGCGAATAGTTAAGCAAAACAAAAGGATTATGGCCATGCGGCGCAACGCCGGTTGCAGGGAGCTGCTTCCTCACCGGTTTGGCACACAGTATACCGCGGCAGGCACGGTCATGGTGTAAATGATGTGTCACCTCTAGATTGGCACTATGCGCGCAAAAGCTGTTTCCACAAATACAACTGAAGGTGTGACGGGAACCCCGGCCCGCACATTTTCCCTGGGCGGCCATGTTCTGACCGCGCCGAAGGCAGCTCCGGGCCTTCATCTGGTGGCGACGCCGATCGGCAATCTCGGCGATATCACCTTGCGTGCGCTGGAAACGCTGGCCGCCGTCGACATCATCGCCTGCGAAGATACCCGTATCACCCGCCGGCTGACCGAGCGCTACGCGATCGCGGCACTGCTCAAACCCTACCACGAACACAACGCCGCGCTGGCGCGGCCGAAGATTCTGGAGCGGCTGGCGCAGGGCGCCTCCATCGCATTGGTCTCCGATGCCGGCACGCCGCTGATTTCCGATCCCGGCTTCAAGCTGGTGCGCGAAGTCTGCGCGGCAGGTCATCAGGTGATCGCGTTGCCGGGGCCATCCTCGGTGCTGGCGGCACTGGCGGTGGCGGCGCTGCCCACCGATCGGTTTTACTTCGAAGGATTTCTGCCGTCCAAGGAGACCGCGCGCCGCGCCCGGCTGACCGAGCTTGCGCGCATCGACGCCACGCTGGTGATGTTCGAATCCGGAAACCGCGTACAGGACACGCTGGCCGATCTCGCCGGCATCATGGGCGCGCGCGACGCTGCGATCTGCCGCGAGATGACGAAAATGCATGAAGAGGTCAGGCGCGCGCCGGTGTCCGAACTGGCGCGCGCCGCCGACACGTTGGAGACGCGCGGCGAATTTGTGCTGGTGATCGGCCCGCCCGCGGCGGGCGCGCAGATCATGACGGAGCACGAGCTGGACGATCTGTTGCGGTCATCGCTCGAGCGCGACAGCGTCAAGGACGCGGTCGCGCATGCGGTCGAACTGTCCGGCCGGCCGCGCCGCGAGATCTACGCCCGCGCGCTTGAACTCGCCAAGGGACTCGACAAGGAACTCGTCAAGCAAGCCGACAAGAGAGCCGGGGCGGAGGGCGACGATGGCAAAGACTGACGACGCCCAACCCGCCACGACGCCGGTGAAGACGGCGTCGCCCGCGCGCGTCGCGGCGTTTCGAACCGGGCTGTCCGCCGAGGGCCGCGCCACCGCTTTTCTGATGGCAAAGGGCTATCGCATCCTCGCCAAACGTTTTCGCACGCCCTATGGCGAGATCGACATCGTGGCGCGCCGGCGCAATCTGCTGGCCTTTGTCGAGGTCAAGGCTCGCGCCAGCCTGGATGAGGCCGCCTATGCGGTGACGCCGCGCCAGCAGCGGCGCATCATCGATGCCGCGCAGGCCTGGCTGATGGCGCATCCCGAACACGCCAATTTCGACCTGCGTTTTGACGCTGTCCTGATTGCGCCGCGGCGGTTGCCGCGCCATCTGTTAGCGGCGTTCGACGCCAGCACCTGAACACTTAACCTTCCAACAAGACCAACTTGCGGGCCAGCCCATGAAATTGAACGTCGCCGTCCAGATGGACCCCATCGAGCGCATCAACATCCGCGGGGATTCGACCTTCGCGCTGCTGCTGGAGGCGCAGAAGCGCGGCCACGGCCTGTCCTATTACACGCCGGACAAGCTCTCGCTGCGCGGCGAGGAACTGGTCGCCCCGGTTCAATTGCTCACCGTGCGCGACGAGCCCGGCGATCATTTCACCCTCGGTGAGGCAAGGCGCGAGCCGCTTGAGGCATTCGACGTGATTTTGCTGCGGCAAGACCCGCCATTCGATCTCGCCTACATCACCTCGACGCATTTTCTGGAGCGGATTCATCCCAAGACGCTGGTGGTCAACAATCCCGCCAGCGTGCGCAACGCGCCGGAAAAGATTTTCGTGATGGATTTTCCGCATTTGATGCCGCCGACCCTGATCTCCAGGGATCTCGACGAGATCAACTCGTTCCGCGACGAGCATGGCGCCGTGGTGATGAAACCGCTGCACGGCCACGGCGGCGCGGCGGTGTTTCGCATCATGCCGCAGGACATGAATTTCGGCTCGCTGTTCGACATGTTCACGGTGACATTCCGCGAGCCGTGGGTGATCCAGCGCTTTCTTCCCGAGGTCAAGCACGGCGACAAGCGCATCATCCTGGTCGACGGCGAGTTCGCCGGCGCGGTCAACCGGGTGCCGGCGCCGGACGATCTGCGCTCCAACATGGTCCGCGGCGGCGCCGCCCAGGCCACCGACCTGACGCCGCGCGAGCGCGAAATCTGCGCGGCATTGGGACCAGGCTTGCGCGAGCGCGGATTGTTGTTCGTCGGCATCGATGTCATCGACGGCCACCTCACCGAGATCAACGTGACCTCGCCGACCGGCATCCGCGCCATCGCGCGGCTCGGCGGACCGGATGTGGCGGCGAAGATCTGGGACGCGATCGAGGCGAAGCGGGGCTAAGCGCCTGACCAAAAATACAGCGCGTCCGGGATGCGAGTGGAATTTGCTCTCGCCATCGTGCGGTGATTTGCCCGACGAGGCAAATTTGTGTCGAGTTCCGTTTGCAAAAATATTTCGGTTTCCACGCACCCCAAATCAGATCTAGAACTTCGGTTGTCCACGCCACCAGAGGGGCGTATCGCGATCGTCACGGACGCGGGGGAGGGATGCGGTGGACGCGGCAGCGTTTTGCTGCGCGACGTGTAGCGCGCAAAATCAAATGACACCGCGCGCAACTTCAGCTGTCCCCCCTGTTTTGGATGCCTTTCAACCGGCAAAAACCGGACAACCGGCATTTCCGGATTTATCCCGTAACCGGACATGCTGCGGACATGCCAAAATCGACGCGAATGACCCGAATGTATGGTCCGGCCGTGCGTTGCAAGTGGTTTCGCCGAGCTGGCGGTGAGCGGTCTTGCATCAATGTATCCGGCCTTTGATTGGAGCATTTGCTCCGGGCCATCATGGAT
>Ga0193726_1002709_pt1 | contig 11733 bp, 13 predicted proteins | sample H2c1metaG_FD_144928 | JGI IMG/M metagenome (GOLD analysis project Ga0193726, IMG submission 144928) | Soil microbial communities from a riparian zone of the East river system, Colorado, United States - H2c1 | ecosystem: Environmental > Terrestrial > Soil > Riparian zone | place: USA: East River... | reverse complement strand
TCTGTGCCTCCTTGATCGCAGCCACGATGTTCGGATAGGCGCCGCAGCGGCAAAGATTGCCGCTCATCCATTCGCGGATATCGCCATCGGTCTTGCCATGACCTTCCTTGAGCAACGCGACAGCCGAACAGATTTGCCCGGGCGTGCAGTAGCCGCACTGAAAACCATCGTGCTCGATGAACGCCGCCTGCACCGGATGCAGTTCGTCGCCGTTCGCGAGGCCTTCGATCGTCGTGATTTCGTCGCCCTCATGCGTGACGGCGAGACTGAGACAGGAATTAATCCGGCGACCGTTCACGAGCACGGTGCAAGCGCCGCACTGCCCGTGATCGCAACCTTTCTTCGAGCCCGTCAGATTCAAACGCTCGCGCAACGCATCGAGAAGGGTCACGCGCGGATCGAGCTCGAGCGCGTGAGCCTGGCCGTTGATTTTGAGATGGACCGGCACCTTGGCGACGCCGGACGCGGCTGCCGCGGGAACCTCCTCGGCCCGAACCGATCCCATTCCCATGAGGGCGGGGCCCAGCGTAATCGCAGCGCTCGTGCCCGCGACCTGCTTCAAGAAGCGCCGCCGCGTGGAGGGGCTGCCGAAAATCAGGACATCGTCAATCCCGCCCGTCGGATCGATATCCGCAAAGTTGATCGGGTCGAGCTCGTCGGGTTCCTCGTCCATTCTCCCTAAATTCGCCGCGAATCCACTCGACGGATGGGCAGATCAAAAAAATATTCCGCGGCTTTCGAAAAAAATCTCTTTCGCATTCAGCGGCATTCAGGTCGGCATCGATCGTCGTGGAATGAAGGAAGATTCTTGTCCGGTTGAATAACGATCCGGGGGCGATCGTCTAGGTTTCATTATGACCAAACTCATAGCGTTGGTAGCAGCGGGACTCTTTGCGGCCGGCACCATGTTCGCGGGCGAACACGGCGACTGCGTAAAGAAAGTCGGAAACGAAGAGAAAGCAGCGTGTCAGGCTTCAGTGGCCACACTCAACCTGAGCGCCGAGCAGAAGACGAAGATGGACGCCGTCATGGCCGAACATCACAAGGCCGGTTGCTCCAAGGAGAGCGAAGCCAAATACATGAAAGAAGCCGAAGGCATCCTGACTCCGGAGCAGTTCGCGAAGTTCAAAGCCGAATGCAAAACCGAGAAGGAGAAGGACAAGACCAAAGCCTAATCTTGGCACGTGAGCCGGGGCTTTTACGTGCCGCGGTTTCATCCAGTAAAGCGTCGCGCCGAGAGCAATCTCGGCGCGTTTCGCGTACTGCTGTAGCGGCGGTCTCTGACCGCCGAAATCGGCCCCAAGGAGCGGCGCTCTCCAGACCGCCGACCGAACCCCACTCAAAGCTCCTTCGTCATGCAAACGCTGTTCGGATCTTTCACGTAATTGGCGAACGGTTCGCAAATGGTGAACCCGTGGCGCGCGTAGAGCTGACGAGCCGGTTCGAAAACTTCCATCGATCCGGTTTCCAAGCTCAACCGGCGATAACCACGGCGCATGGCTTCGCCGATAATATGACGCAAGAGCGTGCGCCCCACGCCTTTCCTCAGGTGTCGCGCAGCGGTCCGCATCGATTTGATTTCACCATGCTGCGCGTCCAGCTCCTTGAGCGCTCCGCAACCGAGCAGCTCGTCATTTTCCCAAACAGTCCAGAACGTAATCTCGGGCTTGCGCAACTCCTCGATCGGCAGCGCATGCACACTCTCCGGCGGCGAATGCCTTCGCATGCTCGCCAGATGTTCATCCAGCAACTCGCGGATTTCGGGACCGCTCAGATCATCAATCTTGATGTGCACGAGAGATTCTATTGTTGTGGAGTACAAGCTCCTTACACAAGCTCCTGCGGTCACGAAGTGGTCGCCGTCATTCGCTCAGATTTGATGCCTTGCGACGCCCGAGTCGTGACAAAAGAAAAAAGGAACCGCTACCGAGGGGCGACAGTATGATCATTTATTGCGTTTCGATAGCCATTGATGCGGGCATCGAGTCGGAGTGGGTCGATTGGATGAAGGGGATTCATGTTCCCGATGTCGTCCGCACTGGATGCTTCTCCGAGTGTCGCATCTACAAGGTCATCGACTCCAATGCGGCCGAGCCGAGCTACGTGATGCAGTATCATTGCCCGTCGCTCCAGGAGTACCACCGTTATCGGGACAATTTTGCCGCGGCCCTCCAAAAGGAGCATTCCGAAAAATTTGCCGGACACTTTCGTGGTGTTCGCCAGATCCTGGAGGAAGTCGCTCGGGCGAAAGGCGGCAAAAGTTGAGGGTTGTTAGTTGAGTGTTGAGAGTTCAAATCACACTCTGCCTCGTAGACGAATCCGCCCAGGTCCCCGAAGGCAATCGCCGTCGCAAGCGGCCGTCACGGCTCGCTGCCGTTATTACTTCTTGCGCTGAAGGGTGAAAAGAATCTGCCCGTTGTCGGAAACCTCCGGGGAGGGCTCGTCGGGCGAAGCAAACGCGATCTTGAGAGTGTCGCCACTTAGATCATAGGGCGTTCGATCGGGCTTGGTCCCCGCCGCCGCCTCGCTGTGTTGCACGACCATTATCTTCGACTTGGATGTCTCGAGTTTGAACGTGGTCTTCTGGTCCACGCCCTTCTCCGGGCGAATGATGAGGGTGTCGCCGGAGAAGATATAGGTCACGGCTGGGGGGGGCACGGCTTGGCCGTTCATTGAGACCTTTTGAAGCGTCCAGGCGCCCTGAATATCCTCCTGGTCACCGGCGCGCGCGGAGCTGGCTGCGAACCCGCAAAGGGCGATGAGTGCGAGTGAGAGGGTGATTGAGTTTGTTTTCATGCGTTCTGGTTGGATCCGCTTTGGTTGATCCAAAGATACACGAGACTGAGGGATCGACTGCTGAGTCTTTGGTGCCCCTCAACTCTCAACTCTCACCCCTCCACTAGAGCACGAAGGGAATGATGCGCTTCACGCGTTCCTCATAAGACCGATACTGCTCCGGGAACTGTTGACGCATGAGCTTCTCTTCGTCGCTCAGCTTTATCCAAAAGCTGGCGAACGCGACCGCGACGGCGACGAATCCGCCGATGTGCCCGAAAGCGATGGCGGTCGCTAGAAACATGACCAGGAGTCCGGTGTAGATCGGATGACGGACGAGGCGGTACGGGCCGCGTTCAATGAGTTCGTGTCCTTCCTTTAGGGTGATGGTGCCACTCCAATTGCGCCCCAGAGTCGCTCTCGCCCAAACGCAGAAGGCAAGACCTGCCATGCAGAGAATCCCGGTCATCCAAGCCACGGTCTGCGTGGTCGGAATAATGCAGACATCAAGTGGATAGGGTAATCGGTAGCGCCTGGTCAAAAGCAGAAAGGCCAGCACCAGCAATATTGAGTAACGCAGCCGTTGCCCACCGCTTTCACGATAGATCGAACGCTTGTTGAATGCCGCGGACAGCAGCCAAATGACGACAAATAATGTCCAGCACGCCGGGATGATATCGGCCGGCAAGGAAAAGCTGCGCATCGGAAAGGTTGAGGGTTTCGTCTCGGACAGGTCTCTCAGCTCTCAACCATGAACCCTCAACTCTCAACCACCGACAACCTCCACCTTTATGAATCCCTCAACCTTCAACCCTCAACCCTCAACCCTGCATCGACGCTACTTCTTAGGCTCGTCCGCCACTTGAAGCACAATCTTGCCTCGCGTGTGCCGGGTCGCGATCTGTTCGTGCGCTTTCGTGACCTGGCTGAGCGGGAACACTTGAGATACGACCGGCGTCACTTTTTTCGCATCGATCAATTGCGTCAGCTCTTCCAACGTGCTGGCTTTGGGATCGGTCCTGATCGAGGCGCCGCGGATTCCATGGGCATCCAGCTCCGCCTTCTCCGGATCGTCGGCAATGGAAACGATGATGCCGCCCTTCTTGACCACGCGGTACGATCGTTTGAGCGTCTCTCCACCGACGGCGTCCAGGACCACATCGACATCCCTGGCGATCTCTTCAAATTTTGATTTCGTGTAGTCGATCGCGACGTCGGCGCCCATCTGCTTGAGAAAATCCTGGTTCGCCGTCGATGCGGTGGCGATTACTCGTGCGCCGCGCGCTTTCGCGATCTGAATGGCGAAATGTCCGACCCCGCCGGAGCCGCCATGAATCAGCACCGTTTGTCCCGCGCTCAACTTCGCTGTCTCGATCAGCGCCTTCCAGGCTGTTGAACCCGCTGCCGGCACCGCGGCGGCTTGAGCATAGGTGAGTGATTTCGGTTTGGGCGCGACTTCGTCCTCTTTCGCCAGGACATACTCCGCGTACCCGCCTTCACTCGCCAAGGTGAAGAACGCATAGACCGGGTCGCCCGCTTTGAATTTTCCCATCTTCGCCCCGGCTTTTTCAATTATGCCAGCCGCATCCATTCCGGGAACCAGCGGCAGCTTGTCGCCGATGATTTGGGCGAGGTAACCCTGACGGATCGCCGCGTCGACCGGATTGATCGACGCCGCGATCACGCGAATCAGGACTTCATCCTCCTTCGGCTCCGGGCGCGATACATCCTCCAGTTTCAAGACGTCCAGTCCGCCGTAGGCGTGAATGACCACCGCCTTCATCATCGGCTTCTCCGATTGATTGGCGGCGGAACAGGGCAGAATCGCAATGGTCGTTAGGCCGAAGATCGCGGTTAATCCGTTCGAGATTCGCATACCTCCACTCTTAGGGCGCTCGGCCAGATTGGCAACGGCCGCCCACCACGCGCCACCCCCCGCAGAACTCAAAGCGGCACCGGAGCGCCAGCAGGGCGACAGAGCGCCGTGACTACAGCGCTGTAGCCGCCACGAGCATGCAGAAAGCGCTCAGGCCAGGCTTGGATTTCGTAAAATTAAAGAAATAGATTCGCTTTGGGTTCCGTCAGATTTATTATCGCTGGAGAAGGCGTGGCAAAATGAACGTGAAAGTTGCGAACCTGGTGGCGGTCCAATTTGGCGTCCTGCTCGGGATTGCTTCCTGGCTGGCCTATTCCCGTTTCGAATCGGCCGAACCGCGCAGCGCCGCCGTCGAAAGGCACAAAAGACCGGCGGACTCAGTCGCCGCCGTCGCGCCGATTTCCGACTTGGGAAGCCAGGTTACCCGGGCTCTGGACTCCGACACCGACGCCGACACCGATAGCGAACAGGACCAATCGATTGGCGAGCAGCCGATTCCAGTGGTGCTGCCACATCAGTACTCACCGGAAGCAGTGCAGCAATACACGACGCTGGCGGCACAACAGTACTATCAGCAAATCGCTCCGCGGCGTTACGCTAGCTCCGGCATTGAGAACAGATCCGTCGCACCCGTTGCACCTGCCTACACCGAGGCAACTCAAGAACCGGCGGCAGTTTCATCGGATGACGTGGAGTCTCCCCAGGCCGCCGCCTACTCTGAGCCTGCTTCGGTCGTCGTCTACCAGCCCCAGTTCATCGTCTTTTCCGATCAGCGCCGTCGCTTTCCGAATCGATGCCGGCCGGCGCTTCAACCTGCCGCGCTCACGCCGAATACCCATCGCGGTCCAGGGAGAGGAGGACCTCATCTGAGCGGCTCGACGGAGTCTCGCCCAACCAAATGTCCTGGGACTGAGCCTCCTCGAAATCCTGACGGCCCATCTCGCAAGCCAGGACAGGAATCCAAGACTCGCGGGAAACGCTGACTCGAGGCATAGATCGAACGTCCTCGATTTTCCATCGTCGTTGTCTAATTTGAGACGATGAGAAATTTCCTGGCGGACCTCCGATTCGGTCTGCGCGTCTTGCGCAAGTCGCCGGGATTCGCGCTCACCGTTATCGCGGTCCTCGCCTTGGGAATTGGCGCGAACGCGGCGGTCTTCAGCGTGGTCGACGCCGTCTTGCTCCGGTCCCTTCCACTGCGCGCTCCGGATCGCATCGTGATGATCTGGGAGAAAAATCCACAGCTCGGTCCGCCCATCGGCGATCGGGTGCCGGTCGCGTACACGACTTTTCTCGAATGGGTCCGGCAGGCAACGCAATTCGAAGCGATCGGTGGATTCGAGGACGCCAACTTCAATTTCACGAGCGGCCCCGAGCCCGAACGCATCGAAGGCGCGCGCGCGTCCGCGAACATTTTCACCCTCTTCGGCGTCAGGCCAAACATCGGGACAAGTTTTGATTCCGCCGCAACGGATCCAGCCAAAAGTCATGTCGTGGTTTTGAGCGACGCGTTCTTTAAGAATCATTTTGGCGGCGAGCAGTCCGTCCTCGGGCAGACGCTCACTCTAAATGACGTGTCTTACACAATTGTCGGCATCCTCCCGCCGGAATTTCATCTGCCCGCCGCGCGGGAAGGACACGATCAGCATTCGCCCAAGCTCTGGGTCCCGTACGATTCCTCCGCGACCCAGAATCCGGTCGAGGCCAACCGTCGCAAAATGCAGGTCTACGGCCGACTGCGCGAAAACGTTTCGCTCGAACAGGCTCGCGCGGAAATGGACGCGATCGGAAAGCGCCTGGCCGAACAGGATCCGACCCAGAACGCCGGCTTCGGCGTGAATGTCTTTCCAGTCGACGTGGAAAACATGGGCACGGATCTCCGCCGCAATTTGCTCGTGATGCTGGCCGCGGTCGGCTTCGTCTTGCTGATCGGCTGTGCCAATGTCGCCAACCTGATGCTAACGCGTGCGACCGCGCGGCAAAAAGAAATGGCCATCCGCAAGGCGCTCGGCGCGGGAGCCGGTCGGCTCGTCTCGCAGCTGCTCGCCGAAAGCTTTTTGCTGAGCGGCGCGGGCGCAATCCTTGGCCTCGGCCTCGCGCATCTCGGCATCAAACTTCTCGTGGCGCTTAAGCCGGCGGGGATTAACCGGCCGGAAGACATTCGGCTCAATCTGTCGATGTTCGTTTTCACGATGCTGGTTTCGATCGCGGCGGGCGTCATCTTTGGAATTGTTCCGGCGCTTCTCGCCGCGCGAACCGACGTGAACGCGCTGCTCAACCAAACCCGCGGCGCGCAGGCCGGCCCCTCGGGGCGAACGCGGCGTGTTCTGGTCGTCGCGGAAGTCGCACTCGCGTGCGTGTTGCTGGTGGGTGCCACGTTCATGATGAAGAGCCTGCTCGCAGTCTTGAAGGTCGATCCCGGTTTTCGCGCGGACCATTTGCTCACGATGAAGTTCAGCATGCCGGCCTCGCGCTACGCCAACGACACGCAGATCGCGGCGTTTTGCCGCCAGGCTTTCGAGAAAATCTCGGTCCTGCCCGGCGTGAAAAGCGCCAGCTTTTCCGATGGCCTGCCGCTGACCCGGCTGCGCATGACCAAGTTCGCGGTCGAAGGGCAACCGCCGCCCGTTCGCGGCAGCGAGCCGACGGCCGACATGCGCGGCATTTTCACGGACACCTATTTCGACACGGTCGGGATGCGTTTAATCGCGGGCCGCAATTTCACCGCCGACGAACTCGCGAACAAACTGCCGGTCATGGTGATCAACCAAAGCCTGGCTAAACGTCTTTGGCCTAACGATGACGCGGTCGGCCAGCATCTGCGCAGCGTTCCGTCGAAAGCCGACACGCCGCCCGTCGTCTCGACCGTTATCGGTGTCGTGGCCGATACCCACCAGGAATCGCTGGAAGTCGCCGCGCGGACGGAGATCACGAAACCGATGGTCGACTACACTCAGCTGACCCTCGCGGTCCGCAGCCAGGCCGACCCGGAGACGTTGATCGAGAACGTGAAGAGCCAGGTTTGGACGATCGACAAAAATCTTCCGGTCTTCGAAGTGCGAACCATGGAGCAAGTGCTCGACGAAGACACCAGTCAACGGCGCTTTGAGTCTTTCGTCATGAGCGTCTTCGCCGGCCTCGCGCTCGTGCTTGCATCGATCGGACTGTTTGGCGTGCTCGCGTCGCTGGTGAATCAGCGGACGCAGGAGATCGGCATTCGCATGGCGCTCGGCGCGCAGACGAAGGACGTACTCGGCCTGGTCTTGAGCGAAGGTTTTCGCATGGTGGCGCTCGGCGTGATCATCGGCGTCGCCGGCGGCATCGCCTTGAGCCGGTGTCTCGCCAGTTTGTTTTTCGGCGTCAGCCCCGCCAATCCCGCCACCTACGTCGAGGTCGCGTTGTTGATGATGGGCCTCGCGCTGATCGCCTGTCTCATCCCGGCCTGGCGTGCGATTCGAGTTAACCCGATGGTCGCGTTACGCTATGAGTGAATCTATGAAAAAATCATTACGCCTCGCGGTCATCCTCAGCTTCGTCGGAGCGATGAGTGCGTTTTGCGGGCAACCGTTCGACGCCGCCGCCTGGCGCGGCGTGCAGACCTATGACGTGGCCGCCCTAAAAAAGATCGAAAGCTCGCTCGTCGGGAAAGTGGTCGGCGTCCGCATTAACTACCGGGCCGACCGAATCAGCCATCAGAAACCGAATTGGTACGAAGGCTCCGTCTGGCAATATCGTCCAAGTGAAAAAGACAAATTCCCCTTCCTTCGGGTGATGGTGGCGAAAAAAGACCTGCCTGCTTTCAAGTCCATCCCGACCGACTTCAAATCGGCGGCAGCGATCGTTGTTTACGGCGAGGTTGGGCGCGAGACCGAGGCAAATTTTCTCTTTGTGCGATTGCTGGGGCGCAAGGTAACGCTGGACGCTTCCGGGAATGCGACCGTTGATTGGTGATTCGGATTGAAATTGACCGCGGATTACGCGGATGACTCGGATGAAAAACATTTACGCTATGCCGTTCTGGCACCGAGGCCTTTTTCTTGCCTTGCTCCTGGCGCCCTGGAGCGCCGCTCGGTCGGAGGATTATCCCCCGCCGTCGGAAGGCGATTACGTGATCCGCGATTTCAAGTTCGCGTCGGGCGAGACGTTGCCGGAATTGAAAATCCATTACCGGACCCTCGGCAAACCAGTGAAGGATGAGAAGGGCGTGGTTCGGAACGCGGTCCTGATCACGCATGGAACGACGGGAAGCGGCGCCCAATTCATCCGCCCGGAATTCGCAGGCGAACTTTTCGGGGCTGGTCAGCCGCTCGATGCCGCGAAATTTTTCATCGTGCTTCCGGATGGAATCGGGCACGGGAAATCAAGCAAGCCGAGCGATGGAATGCACGCGAAGTTTCCGCGTTACGGCTACGTCGACATGGTCGAAGCGCAGTTTCGACTGCTGACCGACGGGCTGGGCATCAACCACGCGCGGCTGGTCATGGGAACGTCGATGGGCGGAATGCACACCTGGCTCTGGGGCGAAACGCATCCTGATTTCATGGACGCGCTCATGCCGCTGGCGAGTTTACCGACCCAGATTTCCGGACGGAACCGCGCCTGGCGCCGGATGATCATCGACGCCATCCGCGGCGATCCGCAATGGCGCGGCGGCGATTACTCCACCCAGCCGCAAAGTCTGCGCACGGCCGCTCAGATGCTCTGGTTGATGAGCAGCAATCCGCCTCTGCGCCAGAAAGAAGCGCCCACGCTCGCGAAGACCGACGAGCTGCTGGACAAATTTGTCGGAGATTATCTCAAGACCGGCGACGCCAACGACATGCTCTACGCCCTCGAGGCCTCCCGCGATTACGATCCGGGGCCGGGGCTGGAGAAAATTCGGGCACCGCTCGTGGCCGTGAATTCCGCGGACGATCTGATCAATCCGCCCGAGTTGGGAATTCTCGAGCGCGAAACCAAACGTGTCGCGAAGGGGCGCTCGGTCGTAATTCCATCGAGCGACAAGACACGCGGGCACGGGAGCCACACGATCGCGGCGCTCTGGAAGAGCGAGCTCGAGGCGCTCTTGAAGCAATCGGAGAAGTAGTGACAGAATTCGACGCGGAGAAATATTTTCATGAGCAAATCCCGATCACGCGCGCGATGGGTGTGCGGGTCGTGGCGAATGATGAAAATCAATTCGTCATCGAAGCGCCGGTAGCGTTGAACTCGAATCATCTGCGCACCGCCTTCGGTGGAAGCATCAACGCGGTCGCGACCCTGGCCGCCTACGGATTGCTCTGGCTCGGACTGCGGGACCAGGCCGTTCACGTTGTCGTGGCGGAAAGCTCGATCCGATTTCTGCGGCCGGTGCGCGAGACAATTCGCGCGATCTGTCCACGCCCCGGTCTGGACGAGTGGGCCGCGTTTCAAACGCAATTCACCGGCAAGGGCAAAGCCCGCATTACGCTTCGCGCGACGGTGGTGGAAGCGGGCCAGACCGCGGCCGAATTCGAAGGGATCTTCGTCGTCCGGAGAAACGTAAATCCGGAGCAGACTAGTAATCGGCCCGGGCGCGAACCTTGATGAACTAACACCAAGCCTTATAGTGGCGACCATCAGCAATCTTGATCAATTAGCAGCTCTCATCCGGCGGGACCGGGACGCTTTGCTCGCGCAATGGCGGCAGCAAGTAAAGCAACTCCCCTCTGCACGCCATCTCGATATTCCGGCGCTCAACGATCACATCCCGGATCTTCTGGATGAAATAGCTGCCGCACTTCAATCAGGATCGAGTGAGACAATTCCGGAAGCGTTGGTCGAAGGAAGCCCGCCTGCCCATGGATTCCAACGCCTCCAGGAGGCTTTCGATATTGAAGAGGTGGTCGCCGAGTACAACATCCTCCGCGGCTGTATTCACGATCTCGCCGGAGGGAATGGCATAACCCTGCAAGGGGAACCGTTCCTCGACCAGGCTATCGGCCTCGCCCTGCAAACCTACGCAACGGAACAAGCCTTGGAAGTGCAGCGGCGCCGGGAAGAGTACCTCGCCTTCGTCGCGCACGATCTTCGAACTCCACTCAACGCCATTTCGCTCGCGACGAGAATCTTGGAAGTAACATTCAAGGAACGGATCGAGCGGGCTGAAACCGCTCAGATGTTGAAAAGCTTGGGACGCAACGTCCATCATCTGCAAAAGTTAGTCGAGAAGATCATCGACGAAAACACCAACCTCAAAACAGAAACCGGGGTCAAACTAGAGTGTCGTAACTTTGATTTATGGCCCCTCGTCGAAGCCCTTATCCACGATCTTCATCCGGTGGCAGGAACCGGCAGCACCAAGCTCGTTAATAAGGTCCCACACCATCTGGTCGTTTACGCAGATGCCAGCCTGCTCCGGCGGGTTTTTCAGAACCTGATCGCCAACGCTATCAAGTTCACCCCACGCGGAAGGGTCCTCATTGAGGCGCGGGAACTCAGCGAGGAGGGTGGCGTCGAGTGTCGGGTCAGCGACAACGGCGCCGGGTTCCCGCCGGAACGTCTGGAGAAGGTGTTCGATGAATTGGAGAACGATTCACAGAATGAAGGTGGATTGGGCTTGGGCCTCGCCATCGTGAAGACGTTCGTTGAAGCTCACGGTGGCAAGGTGACCGTCGAAAGCAAGCAGGGTGTAGGCTCCACCTTCCAATTTACGCTGCCCAGCGAAGCGAAGGTAAACCCATGATCACCGGAGCCCACTCAATCATTTACAGCAAGAATTCGGAGGCCGACCGCGATTTCCTGCGGGACGTGTTGCAGTTGCCGCACGTCGACGTTGGCCGCGGCTGGCTGATCTTCGGATTGCCGCCGGCGGAGGTGGCCGTGCATCCATCGGAGGAAAATAATCAGCACGAATTTTACCTGATGTGTGACGACATCGAAGCGTTTGTCGCGCAGATGAAAGAGAAGAACGTTGCGTGCGGGCCGGTGCAGGACATGGGATGGGGACTGCTCTCGCAGCTCACGCTGCCGGGCGGCGGGAATCTCGGTGTTTATCAGCCGCGCCATGCCAGGCCGACACCGATGAGCTGATAGGTAGGGACGGCGCGCTGCGCCGTCCGCAA
>Ga0193726_1002708_pt1 | contig 11733 bp, 7 predicted proteins | sample H2c1metaG_FD_144928 | JGI IMG/M metagenome (GOLD analysis project Ga0193726, IMG submission 144928) | Soil microbial communities from a riparian zone of the East river system, Colorado, United States - H2c1 | ecosystem: Environmental > Terrestrial > Soil > Riparian zone | place: USA: East River... | reverse complement strand
TCCTGCTGCTCCGGTACCTGTTGCAAGCTCCATTGGTGTTTGTTCTGGTAATACATTATCACTTAGTACAACTCCATCGGGAGCTACTTATTCATGGACAGGGCCTAATGGTTTTACTTCCGGAGCACAAAACCCTACAATATCTCCGGCAACGGCTGCAGATAGCGGAACCTACACCGTAGTCGTAACAGTAGCTGGTTGTATAAGTTCTACCACAGTTGATGGAATTGTTAACCGAACACCCGTATTACTTATTTCAGATCCTGGAGCAGTATGTGCTCCCGCCGGTGTTGATATTACCGCCGGTTCAATACTAACAGGTAGCACTATACCTTCCGGTACTTCATTTGGTTATTATTCTAATCCGGGAGCAACAACAACTGTCGGCACTCCTACTAATATTACACTTCCCGGAACTTATTATATCAAAGCTTCAACAGGAGTAGGTTGTGCAGATACAGCGGCTGTGCACGTAACGATCAATCCTAAACCGGCTATCACTATTACTCAAACAAATCCTACAGCTTGCTCAACAAGTACAGGTTCATTTACACTAGCAGGACTTACTCCTGGCGCTACTTATATTATTAATTTTGATTCAGCAGGTATCCCTCACGCACCGATAACATTTGTTGCTACTGCAGGAGGAACTATACCAGTTAACACTTTGGCAGCAGGCAGCTATACTAATATTACAGTTACTTCTGTAGCAGGTTGTATATCTAATGCAGTCACAGCAACTTTAATTGATCCTGCTGCTCCGGTACCTGTTGCAAGTGCCATTGGTGTTTGTTCTGGCAATACATTATCACTTAGTACAACTCCATCGGGGGCTACTTATTCATGGACAGGGCCTAATGGTTTTACTTCCGGAGCACAAAACCCTACAATATCTCCGGCAACGGCTGCAGATAGCGGAACCTATACCGTAGTCGTAACAGTAGCTGGTTGTATAAGTTCTACCACAGTTGATGGAATTGTTAACCGAACACCCGTATTATTTATTACGGATCCCGGAGCTGTATGTGCTCCTGCCAGTATCGATATTACTGCAGGTGCTATAACAACAGGTAGTACTATACCTTCAGGTACATCATTAGGTTATTATTCTAATCCCGGAGCAACAACAACAGTTGGCACTCCTACTACTGTTACACTTACAGGAACTTATTATATCAAAGCTTCGACAGGAGTAGGTTGTGCAGATACAGCAGCCGTGCATGTAACGATCAATCCTAAACCAGCGATCACTATTACTCAAACAAATCCTACAGCTTGTTCAACGAGTACAGGTTCATTTACATTAGCAGGACTTACTGCAGGCGCTACTTATATTATTAATTTTGATTCAGCAGGTATTGCTCACGCACCCATAACATTTATTGCTACTGCAGCAGGAACTATACCGGTTAACACTTTAGCAGCAGGCAGCTATACTAATATTACAGTTACTTCTGTAGCAGGCTGTACATCCAATTCAGTCTCAGCAACTTTAACTGATCCTACTGCTCCAACAACTACGGCCGGCACAGGAGGACCTATTTGTTCTGGTGGTACTTTAACGCTTACTTCCACAACCATAGCAGGAGCCACTTATTCATGGAGCGGACCTAATGGTTTTACTTCTACGGCAGCAGATACAGCCATATCACTGGCATTGTATGCTGATAGCGGATCCTATACAGTAAACACAACAGTAGCAGGTTGTGTAGGCTCATCAAGTGTTGTAGGAGTTATACATCCAACTCCGGTATTAGTTATTACAGATCCTACAGTTTTATGTTCTTTTGTAGGTGTTGATCTTACAGCGCCTGCTATAACAGCAGGTAGCACTATACCTTCGGGTACAACATTGACTTATTATACGGATGCAACATTGACAACATTAGTACCGACGCCAACAAATGTTACATCTACCGGAACTTATTACGTTAAAGCATTAAGTCCTTCTAATTGTAGCGATGTAAAACCTATCGTTGTAATGATCAGTGCTTTACCTCCTATCACAGTTACGAAAACTGATCCTACTGCTTGTTCAACAAGTACAGGTTCATTCACAATTAACGGGCTTACGCCTGCCACTGTTTATACTGTTAATTTTGATAAAGCAGGTATTGCGCAGTCGGCACAGGTCTTTACAGCTGATGCAGCAGGCACTATAACAGTTACTGGATTATCGGCAGGTAATTATACTAATATAATGGCATCAGTTGCGGCGGGCTGTGTATCCAATACCGGATCTGCTACATTAGCTGATCCTGCTGCACCTACTCCTACAGCAGGCACCGGCGGCCCGGTTTGTTCTGGCAGTACTTTATCACTTACTTCTTCAATATCTGGAGCTATTTATTCATGGAGCGGACCAAATGGTTTTACTTCAGCACAACAAAATCCAACCATACCGTCAGCATTGTATGCTGATAGCGGATCTTATACTGTTGCAGTAACAGTAATCGGTTGCACAGGTACGGCCAGTGTTGTAGGTGTTGTACATCCAACTCCCGTATTATTTATTACAGACCCTACTGCTGTATGTGCTCCTACAAGTGTGGATATTACATTGCCAGCTGTAACAGCAGGCAGTACCTTACCTTCCGGTACAACACTTAATTATTATAGCGATGCAACTGCAACTACTATGGTAGCAACGCTGACAAATATTACCGGTAACGGAACTTATTATATTACCGCAACAAGTGCTTCGGGTTGTAGTGATACTTCAGCAGTAATTGTAACAATTAATCCTTTGCCTGTATTAGCTATTACAGATCCAACTGGTGTATGTGTACCAGGCACAATTGATATTACGGCAGCGGCTGTAACAACAGGTAGTACAGCAGGTACAACACTTAGTTATTATAGCGATGCATTGGCAACAACTTCATTATCCATCCCAACAGCAACAGCAATAGCAGCGAGCAATACCTATTATATTAAATCAACAACAGTTTCAGGCTGTAGCGATACTGCCGCGGTAATTGTAACCATCAATCCATTACCGGTATTGGCTATTACAGATCCAACTGGTATATGTGCTCCTGGTACAGTTGATATCACAGCGCCTGCAATAACAACAGGTAGTACTGCAGGTACAACACTTAGTTATTATAATGATGCACTGGCAACCGCTACTTTAGCAACACCCACAGCCATCGCTTTAAACGGAACTTATTATATCCAGGCAACAACACCCGCCGGTTGTAGCGATACGGCAGCAGTAAATGTAACCATCAATCCATTGCCAACATTAATGATTACAGATCCCACCGGTATATGTGCTCCGGGTACAGTTAATATCACGGTGCCTGCAATAACAACAGGTAGTACAGCAGGGACAACACTTAGTTATTATAGTGATGCATTGGCAACAACTTCATTATCCATCCCAACAGCAAAGGCAATAGCAGTGGGTAACACTTATTATATTAAATCGACAACAGCAGCTGGTTGTAGTGATACGGCAGCGGTAGTAGTAACAATTAATCCATTACCGGTTCTATCAATCACAGATCCTACGGCGGCATGTTCTCCTTCCACAGTAGATATCACAGCAGCTGCGGTCACTGCAGGCAGTACAGCTGGTACAACACTTAGTTATTATAGCAATGCAATAGCAACAATGCCAATAACTGTAACTGCGGCACAAACGATCGATACAAGCGGCACCTATTATATAAGATCTACAACTGCATCTGGTTGTAGTGATACAGCATCAACAGTTGTACGGATCAACCCAACGCCGATATTTAATATTAATGCTTCAGCCCTTGCTGCTACATGTAATGAACCGGTATATCTTGAACCAAGTATCACCTATAGTTTTTTCCCTTCTGGAACAACAGCAAAATATTACCAGGATGCTGCAGCAACAATACCTGTTTCTGACACTGTAACAGCCATTGGAACTAACACTTATTATATTGTAGCCACAGCAGGAACTTGTAGTAGCCCGGCTGAACCAGTAGTGGTAACCATAAACCCATTACCTGGCCCACCAACACCGCATGATACAGCGTATTGCCAATATACAACGCCGCTGGATCTGACAGCAGATGCGGATGCAGGAGATGTTTTATCATGGTATACAGCATCCACAGGGGGTGTTGGCGAACCTGAAATGCAACCACAAACAAGCACGGCTAAAACATCTATTTATTATGTAGAACAAACAGATGCAAACCATTGTGTAGGCCCACGTGTACCATTAAATGTAGTGGTATCAACACAGCCAACAGCGTTTGCTAGCCCAGCTTTTCAAGAAGTGTATGAAGGAGTACCTGTTAGTTTTGAAGGATCCAGTCCGCTGAACCCTCCGGCTGTGGAATATGAATGGAAGATGGATAATAGTAGCGACCCTTCCTTCTCAAGTGATCCAGGTCAAACGCTTACACCACCTTCAGTTGGACCAACTGACACTACCTACTATTATTTTGTAGTAACATCTACTGAAAATCCTCAGTGCGCTGCTTCTGCAGTCATAGAAGTAGTAGTGAACCAGAAATTGAAAATACCGGATATTTTCTCTCCTAACGGAGATTCATACAATCCGACTTTTCATATCGATAATTTAACAACAGAGTTTCCTGATGTTGATGTAAGTATATTTAACAGGTACGGCCAGTTTGTTTTTAAATCTCCTGATCATTATAAAACAGAATGGAACGGTACTGATAGCAAAGGGCAACAATTACCAGTTGGAACCTATTTCTACATAATAAGAACCACACCAGATGCTAAACCGATCAGCGGACCAATATCTATCGTGAGATAATAATACGCATAATTATTTTTAATAAAAAAAGCGTAACAATTGTTACGCTTTTTTTATATCTTGATAGAGGCATTACTAAATCAAACCAAATGAAATTTATTTATCCATTTCTTTTCTTTTGCCTGTTGTTATCTTGTTCGCAATCCTCCCAAAAAACCGATGCAGTTATTCCTGCCACTCCGGTAATAAATGAACAAAGTACAGATACGATATTTATTCCTTCCAAAAATGATATTGCCGCTTCACCTTTTCTTATAAATTACATAGAAACTGTTTTAGTTGATTCTGAAACTGTATATCAGGAGAAAAAGATAAGCATTAAGCATACTCCAATTACGACAGGATATTTACTACCAAAGAAATATATTCTTGACAAATACACCAAACATAAAAAACCGTTCATCTACTACACACAAACGGTGATAAATATTGGTCAAAATCAATTTCTAATAAATAAAGAACAAATAAATGCTCATTTGGATAGCACTGATAACCAGTTAAAAAAATACGGCATTTTACTATTGAATAAAACAGATATTAACCTCGTAGAAGAAGATGTTAAACTATCTTATATTTATTCTATTCCCTATACCGATGAACGAGCATTAGTTGATGTCTTGATAAACACAACTACAGGAGAAAAAATAATTAGAGTTGAATAAATAATTATTAAGCAATTTACTGAGTTGGCACTACGCAACGCCCCTTTCAATTTGAGATTTTTCTTCTTCCCAATAAATAATTGGTAATTTTATTAAATAAGATTTTAAAAGGTGAAAAAATATTCTTTCGAAGAAATTATTAATTGTGAAATGTGTGGAAATGCAACAGCTAACCATGCCATTCTTGGACAAAGGTTAAATCAGTCACAAGGACTGAATCCAAAGAATAAAAGCGGGATAAGTGTTTCAATAAAAAAATGTAATAATTGTGAATTGATATATTCTTCTCCGCTACCGGTTCCGGAAAATATACAAGATCACTATGGTATACCGCCTGAAGATTATTGGAGACCAGCCTACTTTATCAGTAATCCTGTTTATTTTTCATCTGAAATAGCAATTATAAAAAAACTTTTGCCGTATAAAGAAGGAAGGAAAGTTTTAGACATTGGAGCAGGTATAGGACACGCAATGCTGGCATTAGAAAGAGAAGGTTTTGATGTGTATGGATTTGAGCCATCAGAACCATTTTATAAAAAAGCAATAGCTGTTATGAATATCAAACCTGAAAGATTAAAATTAGGGATGATAGAAAATATGGAGTATGAAGAAAATACTTTTGATGTCATAACAATTGGAGCAGTGTTTGAACATTTATACCATCCATCTGCTTGTTTAAAAAAAGCATTGTCCTGGTTGAAACCGGGAGGCCTGATTTATATTGAGGTTCCTTCATCCAATTACTTTATCTCGAAACTAATAAATTTCTATTATTATATAAGAGGGACTAATTACGTTACTAATATAAGCCCTATGCACTCTCCTTTTCATTTGTATGAATTTAGTCCGAAATCATTTTCCATATTAGAAGATAAAATGAATTTTAAAATTGAAAGGATCGATCACCATGTTTGTGATATTGCTTTTATCCCAAAAATATTCCACCCAATTTTCAAAAAGTATATGCAGATAACAAATACGGGAATGCAAATAAGCGTGTATTTAAGAAAGAAATAGTTGTTCTTATATTAAAATTTTACTTACTTTTTAAATAAAGAAATTTAGCCGCTTATTATTTGTTTGATTTTCCATCGTTAAATATTGCTTCGATTATGAAAGAACTGATCTATAAAATTCTGGATACCCTTTTGTTAGGAAAAGGTATAAAAGTTCAGATGTCCGGTTTCTCTTTAAGGTTACCAACCCGCTACTATAAATACTTCGGAAGTGATTACGAATTAAATAACATAAATTTCCTGAATAATTATTTGCTTCAAGGCATGACCGTTATAGATGTGGGCGCCCATATAGGAGCACTTTCAATTATAATGGCAGAAAAAGTTGGGCCGACAGGAAAGGTTATTTCTTTTGAACCTACTCCTTCTACATTTGTTCTTTTGCAAAAAACAATTGCCATAAACAAGAAAAAAGATATTATTACCCCTATCCAAAAAGCTATAGCAGACAAAGAAGGTAAAGCTGAATTTTACATAACTGAATTGGATGCTAACAATTCTAATAGTTTATCAAATAATAAAAGAAAAGAGCATAAAGAATATACAATAGCTATAGATCTTGTAAGTATTGACGATGTAAAAAAAGAATTGAATTTACGAACGATCGATCTTATAAAAGTAGACGCTGAAGGCGCAGAGTTTGCTGTTTTAAAAGGAGCAGTTAATGTAATGAAAATCAACAAACCAAAGGTCATCTTAGCTTTGCACCCCGCATCTATAAATAATTTTGGAAATACGCTATCAGAAATATGGGATTTTATAACTAATATGGACTACACTGTTTATTTAAAAAATGATATAATAAATAAACAGTCTTTTATAAATAATAGCGGACTATTTGATGTTTTTCTTCTTCCCAATAAGGAATAATTTGAAAGAAGCCTATCTCCTCAATAGATACCACAATGATCATTGTTTAAGTATTTTTTCTGGCAAAAGAGTAATTATATCTTTTGCAATTACCCTGGAATATAGGATTGCACCCTGGTCATTAAAATGTGAGTTGTCAACGAAAAGGGAATCCGAATATGCCAGATCATAATGATCTAAGCAGTATATATTTTTATATTTTTCTTTAATTCTGCTAAAAAAAAGATCGATCTTAGCAGTGTTACTTTTGTTATAAAAAATTGATCTCGAAGGGGAGAACGAGATTATAATAATTATTTTTTTATTCCTATCTCTTATTTTTTCTATAGATGCAATAAATCTACCCTCATCTTCTGTAGAGAAAGTTATTGGTTTTTCATTCCATCTTTTTGCATTTATATGAAAGTGGTCCTTTTGCAAAAGAGCAGAACCACTTGAATCAAATTTTAAATTTGTATACTCTAAATAAGATCCTTTACCGGTATATTTTTTAAGTTCATTTACCTGCCCGCTAAATGTAGAAAAATCCGTTAACATATTCAATTCAAGCAATCCCTTGTTCTGGCTTATAGGATAACCATATTTTTTTATTATTTCATCTTTTTGTAAATCAGGGAAAGAAATATTCGTATAGATATATTCATTTTGTTCTTGTACTATATCTGCCAGTTCATCTAATTTCATCCCCCATGCCGAATAATTATAAGTAGGTATTTTTAAGCTATCCGCTAACAATTCAGCAGAAATATTATTAAGTGTCATTGAAGAACCAATGAGCAATAATTTTGCATTTTTAAACTTTGAGCTTCGGGATGCCTGGGCCGCTTTCGCATTGTACGATACTGAATTACTTAAAAATAATAAACGATCGCTTTCGTTATAGCAAATGACATATGTTATAACAATAACAACCAATGAACTAATGACAAGAATACCTAATAATTTATTAATAAATTTTTTCATCAGAATTGAAAATATATAAACGAGTTATTTTTGCCGAAGTAAAAAAAGACAATAACAATTAAAATAACATATACCAGGCTTTTATATGCTGGCACAATCAATTTTCGCTCATCTCTTCGTAAATACCATTCACATAATATAAATGGAATAATATAAATAAGCGCGGTTTTACCTTCAGGCAAACATAAAAATTGTTTAGGGTATTCAAAAGTATTTACAACTATTCGCTGGAGATATTTTAAAGCAACACTTATATTGTCTGCCCGAAAAAATACCCAGGCAAATGTCACAAATAAAAAAGTACATCCCATTTGTATCAATTCCTTAAAAGAAGGCCATCGTTTATCATAAGCAATAATTGTTGAGATATGTTTCCTATTACGTCCAAGTAGTAATAAAGGAAGAAAAGCGCAGGCATGAACAAAACCCCATGCAACATACTTCCAACTGGCTCCGTGCCAAAAACCACTAACGAGGAAAATGATAAATACATTTCTTATGGCCTGCCACTTGCCGTTCTTAGATCCTCCTAATGGGATATACAAGTAATCTTTAAACCAGGAGGACAGCGAAATGTGCCAACGTCTCCAAAACTCAGCGATATCTCTTGAAAAATACGGGAACTTAAAATTACTCAGCAATTCGAAACCTAATAACTTGGCTGTACCTATTGCAATATCAGAATAACCACTAAAATCGCAATATATTTGAAAACTAAAAGCTATGGCGGCAACAATTAATGCAAAAGCATTTTTTTGCTGATACCCCATAAAAATATTGTTGACAATTTCAGCCAGGCTGTCTGCGATCACCACTTTTTTAAACATGCCCCAAAGTATCAAGCGACACCCTTCAACTGCCTGGTTGTAATCAAAAGTTCTTGGCCGCTGTACTTGCGGTAAAAGATGGGTTGCTCTTTCAATAGGGCCCGCTACCAGGAGAGGGAAAAAACTTACGAAGACTGCGTACTCAATAAAATTAGCAACAGGCTTTTGTCGCCCATTATAAATATCAAACACATATGACATACCATGAAAAGTATAGAAAGAAATACCAATGGGAAGTGCTATATCAAGTATGACCGGATGGGTATGAATACCAATATTTTCAAAGGCCTGCTTAAATTGCTCTGCAAAAAAATTATAGTATTTAAATATGGCAAGGATACCTAAATTATTAATGATACTTAGCCACAGAAATAACTTCGCTTTTATTTTATTAGAAGATGCTACCCAGAAACCATATGAAAAGTCTAAAAAAGTGCTAATTGCCAATAAGCACATGAATTTCCAACTCCACCAACCATAAAAAAAATAGCTTGCAATAAGTAACAGTATATTTTGGTAACGAAGTATTTTATTGAAAACAAACCAATAAAGATAAAAAACAATAGGTAGAAATAATAAAAATTCGATAGAGTTAAATAACATGGGATATAAAATAATAATAGCACAATATTACAACTATTTGTTACCCTCAATTAATTTATGACATTTGCGACAACACCAACATCTGCATTTGATAGCTCATGATTTGAAATACCAACAAAGGCAAAGGAACATCCTGAAGATCTAATACTAATTATATTTGGCTGCATCTTTTAAGATACTCTCTCTTATCTGTGTAATTGCTTTACTAAATGATTTATCAGTTTCAGCTAAAATTGCTCCTTGCTTATTATTATACATATTGGAACGAAGTGTAGTATCGTTTTGTCCTGAATACTTTCCTATCAATTCGCCCTTATTATTGTAAACAGACAATATCAGTTCTACATCGGTTTTATTAACACTAAGCGGCACAGGAAAAAGCCAGGTAACAATACCTACATAGGAGAACAATGAGATCTTTCCATAATTGGTCATCTTTGTTATCCCTTTAAATTTAACGATCTCACCCTTAATTGTATAATCAGGATTATCGGTTTTTCTGCTAACGGATGTAAAGAGCGCATTATTAGAAAAATCGGCTGTTACTGCATTCGTAACATCTATCGATAGTCATTTACTAATGCCTTTTTATTTGTAAGTGACATTCCCATAAATGGGTTTTTACGATCAGCTTCCGGTGAATTATCAACAAACTTTTCAATCAAAACAGTTTTATGAATTGTAGTTGGAGAAACGTCTAAAGAGATCCAGGGGTTATATGAAACCGTAGCACATGAGGATAGAAATAGTACACAGCAAAATAAATTTATTATAAACAAGTATTTTTTTCTCATATTAATTAAGGATTATTTTAAATTAATTACTTCAGGTTGATGGTAAAAGTTTTTCAAAATACAATCAAATTTCGGTTAAATCAAATAGATATTTTTCTACAACATTGCTTTCAGGAGAGATTACTGAGAAAGAAAAAATCCTGAAGCAATTAAGTATCTTAATTGCTTCAGGATAAATTATTAAAACGAAATCATCTATGCTATTACCTTAGTATTGATATCGGTCCGCTGATAGGCGTCGCATCAGGCGTGGTTTTGATAATGTAGAAATATGTTCCAACCGCTAATGGGTGTCCCTGGTTGTCTGTTCCTTCCCATTGCGTCTTATAATGGTCCGGTGATTTGTAAACAAACTGACCATACCTGTTAAATATACTCACCTCTACATCCGGGAACTCTTCATTTAAATTTGGTATAACCCAGTATTGGTTAACATTATCACCATTAGGAGAGAAAATATCTGGTATTTTCAACTTCTGGTTCACCACTACCAATATAAATGCTGAAGCAGAACACTGAGGGTTCTCAGTAGACGTTACTACAAAATAATAGTAAGTGCTGTCTGATGGCCCAACAGAAGGTGGCATAAGTGTTTGACTTGGGTCACTCGAGAACGAAGGATCACTAATGCTGTTCATTTTCCATTCATACTCTGCACCCGGAGGATTTACATTACTAAAGCCTTCAAAACTAACCGGCGTATTCGCATACACTTCTTTATAAGTCGGACTAACTGATGCTGTTGGTTGTGTCGATATCACTACGTTTAATGGTACTCGTGGGCTTACACATTTATTGACATCTGTTTGTTCTACATAATAAATAGATGTTTTAACTGTATCTGTTTGTGGCTGTAATGTAGGTTTACCAACGCCGCCTGCAGCTGCTGTATACCATGATAGGGTCGCTCCCGGTTCCGCATCTGCTCTCAGGTCAACCGGTGTTGCAAACTGGCAATACGCTGTATCATTTGGTGTCGGTGCAACAGGCAGTGGGTGTATTATTACCACTACTGGTCTGGCCGGGCTGCTACAAGCTCCTGCTGTTGCTACTATATAAAAAGTGTTGGTTCCATAGGTAGTTGCAGGAACCTGCTCAGGAATAGTTATTGTTGCACCCGGATCCTGGTAAAAACTTGGTACCGTTCCAACAGGAGGAGCAGGATTATATATAATACTTGGCGCAAGATGCACAGCTTGATTACATGTAGAATCAGGATTTGAAACA
>Ga0193726_1002707_pt1 | contig 11734 bp, 8 predicted proteins | sample H2c1metaG_FD_144928 | JGI IMG/M metagenome (GOLD analysis project Ga0193726, IMG submission 144928) | Soil microbial communities from a riparian zone of the East river system, Colorado, United States - H2c1 | ecosystem: Environmental > Terrestrial > Soil > Riparian zone | place: USA: East River... | reverse complement strand
TCCCGATTCTGATGCTCTCGGCGAAAGGCCAGGAGATCGACAAAGTGGTCGGCCTGGAGCTGGGCGCGGACGATTACGTGACCAAGCCATTCAGCCTGCGCGAGCTGCTCGCGCGGGTGCAGGCGCTCTTGCGGCGGGCGCAAGCCGGCGGCGCGGCCAGTGATCTGCCGATGGAGATCGCGTTCGGCAAAGTGCGCGTCGATTGCAAAGCGTTGCGCGGTAAGCGCGGTAGCAAAGCGATCGAACTCACACCGCGGGAGATGAAAGTTTTAGCGGTGCTATTTCGCGAACGCGGCAACGCGGTTTCGCGCGAAGCGCTCCTGAACGAAGTCTGGGGCGTCGAGTATTACGGGACCACGCGCACACTCGATCAATTGATCGTGAAGCTCCGACAAAAAATCGAAGACAAGCCGGCCGAGCCGCGGCATCTGCTCACCGTCCACACGCTCGGCTACCGGCTCGAAGTCTAAGCGGTTAGAAGCTCCTGTCATCCCGAGCGAAGTCGAGGGATCCCGCCTTGTTACCTTTAAGCTTCGGCCACGGGATCCCTCGACTTCGCTCGGGATGACTCGGATTCTTATTTGGTAGGGCGAGACTCTGTCGAGCCGCCGGTTTGGTCGCTCGTTCCGGCTCGACAGAGTCTCGCCCTACCACGGATGAACCGAATCAGGCACTTGACGGCCCATGAACCACCTACGTCAAAGAGCTAATTTTACGACTATCGATATTTCTATTGACGAATATCGATAATAGTATTATTGATTATCAATATATGAATGCAATTCACCCGATATCCCGACCATGCTCCGCCGCGCTGCCTATCGCGTATGTCGTGTTGCGAATCCTCATCATCGTAAACTGGGTCGGCGGCGCCTCGATCCTCGCCCTGCTGTTCGTCATGCCAAACCAGCAATGGATCATGAGCGCATTCAAGCTCTCTCCGTCCCCCGAAGCGGAGCGGGTGATTATGGGCTTACGCGCGATCGCCGTGCTTGGCCTCGCCGCAATCCCCCTGAACTACATCGTCCTCAAGCGGCTGCTCGCGATCGTCGGGACGGTCCGCGCGGGCTCCCCATTTGTCGCTGCGAACGCGTCCCGTTTACAGAACATCGCCTGGGTATTGCTCGCCTTGCAGTTTCTCGGCCTTGTTATCGGCGCGATTGCCAAGGCCTTTTCCACCCCGGCGCATCCGATCCATATCAACGCCGGCTTTTCGGTCAACGGCTGGCTGGCCGTTCTCCTCACCTTCGTGCTGGCTCGTGTGTTCGCAGAAGGCGCGCTCATGCGCGAAGACCTGGAAGGGACGGTTTGACCGTGGCAATCCACGTTAAGCTCGATGACCTGCTCCACGATCGGCGGATGACGCTGACCGAACTCGCGGAACGGGCCGGTATTACGATCGTGAATCTTTCGATTCTGAAGACGGGAAAGGCCCGTGCGATCCGCTTCTCGACCCTTGACGCCGTCTGCTCTGCGCTCACCTGCCAGCCCGGTGACATTCTGGAGTTCCTGCCCGACACCGGGGAGGGCAAGCAAGCGACGACGAGCGAAGCCGAGAGCGATCGATCGAGCAAGAAGGTATAGCCCCAGACATGCCCGCCACCGGACGGAATCGGCGTAGCGAGTACGCCACTTGTAGCGTTCTTGCGGGAAATTTAAGGTAGATCGCGGCGTCAACCGCAACCCACTGTAATCCGAGTCCGATGGAACTTGTGATACGCCGAACGGAGAGCTAGCCTTTTTCAAATGCCTCTGCTAGCTCTGGTTGAGAATCTCCGGAATCTCATCGTTACCCACAATGGTCACGACGAGGCGGGATTTCGGCGCACCGCAGAGGCGATAATCCGGGAGTTGGGAGTTGAGAATCGGCCCAGTGAAGCGCGGTCTCTTCGAGAAGCGCTGGGCAATGCGAGTAGCGTGACCAACGGCAATAGCGCATCAACAGTTGGAGCGCTGACGCCTCTTGCCAAGCAATCGAACGGACTCGTTTCCTTCGTCGAATCGCCGCAACGCCAACTGCTGTTTTTCCGCAAGGAAACCGAGCAAGCTCTCCAAAGGATTGTCTTAGAGAACCGCGAGTGCGAAAAACTCGCTGAGGCCGGATTGCGGCCAAAGGGCCGGTTACTTTTCTGGGGTCCCCCTGGCTGCGGCAAGACTGCCACCGCTGGTTGGCTCGCTAACGAGCTGTCGCTGCCTTTCGGCATCGTGCGGTTGGGCACGCTTATTACAAGCTTCGTCGGGGAGACGGGCTCAAACCTCCAACGGGTGCTAGCGCTGGCTGCTCGGGTCCCGATGGTGCTACTCATCGACGAAGCCGACGCCGTTGCAAAGGCGCGCGACGACAACAACGACGTCGGTGAACTGCGCCGCGTGGTAAACGCACTTCTTCAAGGGCTCGACTCGTTCAATTCAAAGCGAAGTCTCGTCATCCTCGCAAGCAACCACTCACACCTGTTCGACCCGGCGGTGTGGCGGCGATTCGATGATGTGGTGCCTTTCTCGATGCCAACGAACGCGGAAAGGCTTGTCTTGCTACAGCACTTGACCAGCGGATTGAAGCAGTTGGCGGGTTGTTCGTTTGCCGACATCGAGCGGGCGGTTAACGAGACGGCAAAGGCAAAGGTGCTATCCGGTGTAAAGTCAGTGGCATGGGCGAGTGTCGTAACGGCGGCCCGTGATTGGCGACTAAGAGTAGCCTCGGCGGTGGGTGCGCGGAAGAAAAGGAAATGAATCCAGATCTCCCCCCAATCGCGCTTCCACAGCCATTGATTCGTCCTCGCCGCCGCGAGCGGCGTGGGTGGGATGAAACGCAGGTGCCTCCCGCCATCCCTGCGGCGGAGCGGCGTGTTATCGCGTTACGAATTCACGCGCAAAGGCGCCAGATAGATCAAAGCATGCGTTCCCTGTCGCCTGAGGCACGGAGGGCCATATTTCTTAAATTGAAGCACGACCGACCGCTAGCTCAGGGTGACCTAGCTGGGACGGATCTTGTATTCATGTCCGCACCGGGTCTTGACGAGAGCCTTGTCGTGGCGCGCAAAATGGGACTCGAGAAATTCGATGAACGAATCAAGGGGTTCGGCGAAGGAGACGAACCTGGTCGACCAAAAGGAACTGAACTCGCAACCGCCTTGCAATCGATCGAATTGGGCAATCCAAAAGACCGACTCTCCGATGAGGTTTTTGCGGCTTACGAGGCGTGGTGCGCGGAGGACTGGGTAACCTACGAAATTGAAATTGCCAGCTTTGCGTCACATCCATCAACGCAGCGCAAAGAGGTCGAATTGATCCTACTAGAAATCCACGCGGTGCTTGCACGCGGGATCCGAGGCAACGTCTTCGAAGCGGATGTTTCCGCTCGCAGCGCGCGCATCGTGCTAAGAAGTAACGGCGCGACGTTTCGGGAGTTCGTCGAAGACGCGAAATGGTGGCGCAAAATCGTGTTCTTCGACGCGCGCCCAAGATTCGAGACGTTCTCGCAGGTCCTGCAGGCATTCAACGTGGGTGACGTGTCGATTGAAGGCCCGCCGCCCGACGCCGAGACGCTTTGCATAATAGACACTGGCGTCGCTGCGCTCAATCCGTTTCTGGACAAGGTGATCCGCCGCGACCTTTCACGGTCGTTCATTGTTGGTTGTTCACCGACAGCAGATGAGAACGGGCACGGGTCGGGCGTCGCGTCGCTCGCTGCCTACTACCAAGTTGAATACCAGAACGGTGGCAGCAATCGCGCCGCCGCGTTCATCGCGAGCGCTCGCATCATGAGTGACGATGGACAGTTAGACGTGCCGCAAGTGGAGAATGAAGATCAAGACCGACAACAACAAGCGCGACTGCTGTCTAAGATTCTTCGGGAAATCGTGGAACACTACCGACCGCAAGGCATCCGAGTTTTCGTTCTGGCCTTTCAGATTCTAGGACATATTTGGGGCAAGGCGGCACGCAGGCAGGTCGCACGCAATGCTTGGGTCGCGCGAACAATTGATAACCTTTGCCGCGAATACGACGTGGTTTTCGTCACCATCACAGGGAATGTCTCGCCACAGGACGTGGCCGAATTGCTGCAAAACGCAACCCACCCTGAACATCTACTGCGTCCGCTAGCGAAAGTGCTTGATCCCGGACATGCTGCGTTGGCTGTCGCATCGGGTTCCGTTGCTAGCTCCGCTAATGTCGTTGTTGCGCCGCAGGTGCCCATCGCCTTGCCACAGCAGCCCTCGCCGTTCACTCGCTCTGGACCAGGATTTGGAGAATCGATCAAACCAGATGTTGTCGAGCGCGGTGGAAACCTAGTGCGCGATCCCGCTTTCAATACGGTCGTCTCCAATGTCGGCACAAACATCGTGATGGCCAGCGGCAAGCTCACGCCCGCGCTACAAAACAGCAACGGCACCAGCTTTGCCGCGCCACGCGTGGCGCATCATTTAGCGCTCATCTGCAACAGCCTTCGGGAGCTTGGTGTTGAACCGACTGCCCCACTTTTGCGGGCAATCCTTGCCGCATCGGCTGAGCGTCCAGTGGGTTCCGAAATGCTTGGAGATGACGAAAATCTCGCACTACTCGGTTACGGACTTCCCGATGGCTTTGCGGCGACAGAATGCCAGAACCATTCGGTCCTTCTGTATTGGCAAGGTACCTTATCCTCAGATGGGAATGCGCTATTTAGGATTCACGTCCCTGCTGAACTGGCATCGAATGGGCGCGGGAAAAAGAGAATCGTTGTTTCGGTGGCGACCGCGCCGCAGGTGCAGACTTGGGGAATTGCCGAATATCTCGGAGCGGAAATGAAGTTCCGTCTGTTCTGCGGCGATAAGAACTCTGACGAGATCGAAGCTCTGCTTCAGCGTGATGAAGACGAAAAGAATGTTGCAGCAAAAGTAGGAGTCGATGATCTCAAGATGAATCTCGGAATCACCCGCCGATCTGTTGGCGCTCTCCAACGCGACACGTACGAGTGGAGCGTTCATAAAGAAGATTTTAGTGCGGAAGACTATACCCTTGCAGTTACTCTCACGGGAGCGAGTTGGGTAAAAAAAGATAGTGTAGTGCCTGTCGCTGTCGTAGTACGGCTTGAGGATACTACCGGGCGATACGCGGAACTCTATGCACGGGTACGCGCGAGCATTCGCGCTAGAATTGCCGCGCAGGCCCGGGCGACGACCTCCTAACAAGAGCTACCGCGTCCGTTACGGCGCGGATGAACTGTTGGGTGCGGGCGATGCGCTCACGGGTGACGAATTGCGGCGGAGTCATGCCGATCGATTGACGAAACGCACAGACTAGCTTCCCCCAGTGTGATCGTCGGCTGCTTTGCCTTGATGAGAACGCATGGCGGCGATACAACTCTCGTGGCAGATGGGGTCCAGGAATTGAAGCGACGATCGAATATGTAGCGCATGAATGGCGAATCTTTCGATCGGGTAAGGGCGGATCTCAGCTGGCTCAAAAAAGAAGACGGAGTTGCTTCCGAACAAGAGGCCATTCAGCGATTGGCGAACGTTCTTCGCCCGCTACTCAAAGCAGAAGGATTTGAAATCTCGATTTATAAAGGAGGCGACAATGGGTTCGATCTATTGGCGATGCAGCAGGGTCAGCCCACTAAACCGAAGATCGGTATCGAATACAAGCACCGCGGTGGCGGACGCCCTCTTGCGGTCGAGGCGGTCCGACAAGTGATAGGGATGTCAGCGAGACTGCCTTTCGAACGAGCACTCCTAATCGGCCGTTTCGGATTTACGACTGAGGCCCTGCGAATGGCCCGCGACTTTACACCGACGTCTATTCAATTGCTCGATCTTGAGGAACTCGCGGCGTGGGTTGCGCGAATTGAAAAAGGCTTTTCTCCAAACGAGAGTCGTGTGCAGTTTCTCATCAGGGCGATTGCTCACGATTTCGCACGGGCAGTCGCAGATCATCCCGAGGAGCTTAACCAACTTGAATGGCGCGACCTCGAACGTATGATGGCGCGTGATGGAGGGGCTCGGGTTCCGTGTTGTCTTCACTCCAGCAAGCAAAGACGGCGGGAAGGATCTTATTTTGTCCTGCACAGTGGAAAATAGGGATGAATCATATCTCGTGGAACTCAAGCATTGGCGGGCAGGAAACGCGGTGGGGCGGCAGGTAGTAGCTGACTTCCTCGAAGTTGTCATCGCGGAGAAACGAACCGGAGGATTGTTTCTATCTACGTCGGGATACTCTGCTGATGCAGCCACCGGCATTACTGAGGTGATGCACCAACGCGTTCGACTTGGTGATGAAGCCAAAGTTGTATATTTGGCGCAGACTTATATGAAGGCGTCTGCAGGGTTATGGTCCCCTCCAACACAACTGCCGGAGATTCTGTTCAAAGCGACAGTTTAGTGGGGCAGCGCATCGTGGCCCGCCAACCCCCATTGGATTTCCTCGGCTAGCCGTTCGCTTGAGTCAGGAATTCGCCTTCGCGAGAGTCTGATGTGACGAACCCAAGTGGAAATCGAGGGTTTCGAAAATGGGACGGCGAAATCCCGACGACGGGACAATTGTTTCCCAGTTTGAAATAACCCATCTGCGTAAAGCGTTCCGTTCCAACCGGAAAGAGAACGTCATCGCTCGTGGCACGACGCGTGCAAAGGCTTGCCCTGCCAGCTCTGTCATCCTGTGAAATGAAACGCCATCTCGCTCCAATTTTCACGCAACCCAGGTCCCGAAATTCATGATCATCCGCACCATTCTCCTGCTCGTCATCGCGGCGGCTACGGCTTCCGCGTTATCGGAAGACAATGTTAATCAAACGCTCGACGCTGCGCCCGGCGGCAGGATCATCGTCGATGTGGATTTCGGCACGATCGAGGTCTCGGCTGGCGCAGATGACAAGGTCGTCGTCGAAGCGCATCGCAAGATCGATTCAAGCGACGAAGCGCGGGAAAAGGAATACATGACCGCGGCCCCCGTGATCGTAAGCAAAGAGGGAAATACATTCACGATCCGCGCGCGCCGCTCGGCCAAGGATCGCAAGATGGACTGGTCCGGGCGCTGCAACATGGACGCGCATTACACCGTGAAGGTGCCGCGGAGTTTCAACTCCGAGCTGCGGACGGCCGGTGGCTCTATCATCGGTTCCGAGTTGACCGGCACGATGAGCGCGGACACGAGCGGCGGGAAATTGAAATTCACCCACCTGCGTGGTCCGACCGGCGCAACCACCAGCGGCGGGAGCATCGAGCTCAACGGCTGCGAAGGCGCGGTCAAGGTCGACACGAGCGGCGGCCGGATTGAATCCATCGACGGGAGCGGTTCGCTCGAAGCGCACACTTCGGGCGGAGCGATCGTGGTGAAGAATTTCGGCGGCGACACGAAAGTGGAGACCAGCGGCGGCCGGCTCGCTTTCGAGAACATCAACGGCAAGATCACCGGACGGACATCCGGCGGCTCGATCACCGCGCGTTTGAAATCGCCGGTTCCGGGTGACGTGGATTTGGAAACGTCCGCCGGCAGCATCGAAGTGACCGTTCCGCCCGATGCCGGGCTGGATGTCGAAGCCGAAGCGAGTTCGGGTCGAGTGACGAGCGATCTGCCTTTTGTCGGCATTCGCACCAATCGCGAGGAGATGAAGGGAAAGATTAACGGCGGCGGCAAGTCGCTCGTTCTTCGGACCAGCGCCGGGAGCATCTCGATCAAACCAGCCGGAGCGGAAGTAGCGGCGCGATGATCGCGAAAGCTAATTGTAGGGCGTCTGTGTCAGACGCCGGAGAGCGGCCGGCGTTTCACAGCCGTAACGCAGCGCGACAGCGCGAGGCCGGGCTTTCAAACGCCCTACAAACGGAGGCCAATCGATGAACGACCTTCGTTTCGCCCTTCGCCAGCTTCGCAAGTCTCCCGGCTTCACGCTCATCGCCGTCCTCACGCTCGCGCTCGGGATCGGTGCGAACACCGCCATCTTCAGCGTCATCTACGCGGTCCTGCTCCGCCCGCTGCCTTATCCGGAAGGGAATCGGATCATGATCGTGACCGAGAGCGACGCGAACCAGCCGGAGATTTCGGTTTCGTTTCCCGATTATGTCGATTGGAAGCGCGACAATACTTCGTTCGAACACCTCGCCCTTTCGCGGCGCGAATCGTTTAACCTGAGCGGCCTGCAAGGGCGCGCACCCGAGCAAATCAGCGGAGCCCTCGTCACTTCGAACTATTTCAAGGTGATCGGACTCACGCCGCAACTGGGCCGGGTCTTCACCGAAGAAGAAGATCGGGTAGGCGGACCGCTCCTTGCCGTCATCAGCGACCGGTTATGGCAGCGCGTTTTTGCGCGCGATGCCAACGTGCTGGGACGGAGCGTGAATTTCGGCAATCAGCCTTACACCGTCATTGGGGTCATGCCGCCGCAAATGTCGTCGCCGCGCACGGTGGAAGTTTGGTTTCCGGTCTTGCGCCGCTCGGACCATCCGGCCTGGCAGACGCGCGACAATCATCCGGGATTGTATGGCTGGGGCCGTTTGAAAAATGGCGTCACCCAGGAAGCCGCGTTGAACGAGCTCAAGCAAATCGCGGCGCGCCTGGCGAAGCAATATCCGGATTCGAATTCCGCGGTGAGTGTGACGATGAAACCGCTCCTGGAGAGTCAGGTGGGCGATTACCGCACCAGCCTCAACCTGTTGCTCGGCGCGGTCGGGCTCGTTCTGCTCATCGCCTGCGCGAATCTGGCCAACCTGCTGGCGGCGCGTGGCGCCGCGCGGGCCCGCGAATTCGCAGTCCGCGCCGCGGTAGGAGCCTCGCGCTGGCAAATCATCCGCCAGCTCCTGATCGAGAGCATGGTTCTGGCCGTGGTCGGTGGAGCACTGGGACTTTGTCTGGCCGCCTGGGGCCGCGATCTTCTGGTCGCGCTTTCGCCGGCCGGTGTTCCGCGTTTCCAGGATCTGCCGCTGGACGGCTGGGTCCTTTCGTTCAGTGTCGCACTCTCCTTCATCACGAGTCTCCTCTTTGGTCTCTGGCCCGCGTGGCATACGTCACGCGCGGATATCTCACTCGCGCTCAACGCCGGGGGCCGCGGGAGTTCGGATGCTCCCGGCGCGCGCCGCTCGCGCGATCTGCTCGTCGTCGCGGAAGTGGCGCTCACCCTTGTGCTCCTGAGCACCGCCGGTTTGGTCCTGAAGAGTTTTGCCAATGCCAGATCGCTCGGGCTCGGATTCGATCCGCATCTCCTGCTTTCCGCGCGCATCGATCTGCCGGAGCCGAGTTATACCGACGAGAAGAAGGTCGTGAATTTTTCGGATGCGCTCATGGCAAAATTATCCGCGTTGCCCGGTGTGGAGCATGTGGCGATTTCTTCGCAGCCGCCGCTCATGACGGGATGGCAAACCTCTTTTGTCCCCGAAGGCATGGCTGAACCGGAGCCCGGCAGGTTTCCTTCGATGGAAATGAACGTGGTGACGCCCGGCTATTTCCAGACGATGAAAACGCCGTTGCTGCGCGGCCGATCGTTCGAGGCCGGAGACACGAAGGATGTGCCGCCGGTGATCATCGTCGATCAGATGTTCGTCGATCGTTATTTTCCCCGGCAAGACGCGATCGGGAAACGCGTCCGGATGTCGACCGGCGAAAAAGGAGAACGCGAGTACCGGACGATCGTCGGTGTCGTCCCGCACTTGAAAGTGTACGGCTTCGACGAAGTGACCGTGTTGCCCCAGGGATATCTTCCCATGACGCAGCAACCGCAGACTGGCCTGGTGGCGTTGCTGCGCACTTCACTCTCGCCGAAGTCGTTTGAGAAACCGGTGCGCGACATCGTGGCCTCACTCGATTCCGCACAGCCGGCCTTCGAATTCAAGACCATGCAGGAACGGGTGGAAGAAACTTGGGCGACGCCACGCCTGATGAGTTTTCTGCTCGTATGTTTCGCTCTCCTGGCGTTGACGCTCGCGGTCGTCGGCCTTTACGGCGTGATGGCGTTCAACGGTCTGCGGCGGATGCGCGAAATCGGCGTCCGTCTCGCGCTGGGAGCAATGCCCGGGCAGATTCGCATGATGATGCTGGGCGAGGGAATGCGCCTGCTCGGCGGCGGTTTGCTTCTCGGGTTCGTGGGAGCTTTCGCGTGTTCGCGGGTCGTTCGCAGTTTGCTTTTCGGCGTGAGTGCCAACGATCCGCTGATTTACGGGGCCGTCACGCTGCTGCTGTTCGGCGCCGCTCTTTTGGCCTGCTGGATTCCGGCCCGTCGCGCCTCGCGTGTTAACCCGATGGTCACATTGCGCGCCGAATGAACAAAAACAGTGACCAGTGACGTGTGACAAGTGACGAGCAAATTGAGGACGTTAATAATCGCCTAACGAGAAGAGAACTCCGATGAACAACCTGCGCTACGCCTTTCGTCAGCTTCGCAAGTCCCCGGCCTTCACGCTGACCGCGCTGGCCACCGTCGCCATCTGTCTCGGTGCGAACCTCGCGATTTTCGCCGTTATCAATTCCATCCTGCTTCGACCGCTTCCATTTCCCGACGCCGACCGTCTCGTCAGTATTTACAACACCTATCCGAAAGCAGGCGTCGAAAATGACGGTTCGTCGATCACCAACTACTACGAGCGCCGCGGCAATATCCCGGCCTTATCGAGCCTTTCCATTTATATGGAACGGAGCGAAGTCGTCGGCGAGCCGGGCTCGACCGAGCAGATGGGAGTCATTCGGGTCTCACCGGATTTCTTCGCTACGCTCGGCGTGAGGCCCGCGCTCGGTCGCAGTTTTTCCGAGGAAGAGTGGATCCAGCAGAAGAACGTCGCTATTCTGACGGACGCCTTCTGGCGCGAGCGTTTTAATTCCGATCCAAACGTTGTGGGTCGCGAGACCCGGATTAATGGCATCCCCAGAGAGATCGTGGGTGTCCTTCCTCCAGATTTTCGCTTTCTTTCTTCCGAGGCGCGCCTGTTTGTCTCAATGAAGTCCAGCGAGGAACAACGTGGACCGAAGGCGCGTCACTCCGGCGGCGGCGGCACGCACATGATCGCGCGATTGAAACCGGGCGCGACCATCGCCGAAGCGCAGGCGCAGATCGACGCGCACAATAACACCGTCGAAAAAGACAACCCGGAGGCGAAAATGATGGCGGAGGCCGGTTTCCGTTCACCGGTGGTTTCGCTCCATGCGGATCACGTTCGCTCCATTCGTCCCACACTTCTGCTGCTCCAGGCCGGCGTGTTTTTTCTCCTGCTCATCGGCGCGGTCAACCTGGTGAACCTCCTTCTGATCCGCGCGAGCGGACGCGCGAAAGAAATGGCGATCCGACGATCGATGGGCGCGGGCCGCCGGCATGTGGTGACTCAGATCATGGCGGAAACGATCTCGCTCACGTTCGCGGGCGGGGTGTTCGGTGTGATTGTGGGCGCGTGGGGAATTCGTGTCCTCGAAATTCTCGGCGCGAATCGTTTACCGCTCGGCGCGCACATTGCGTTTGACGGGTGGCTCGCGTCGGTTGGTCTCCTTGGCGCGGTCGTTCTTGGAATTTTGGTCGCGGCGCCGATCGCCTGGTTCAACCTGAGCAGCCCTCTGGCGAATGCGTTGCAGTCCGAATCGCGCACCGGGACGGTCAGCCGGGCTGCCCAAAATCTGCGGCATGGGTTTATCGTCGCGCAGATCGCGCTCGCGTTCGTTCTTCTGGCTGCCGCTGCCTTGCTCGGGCTGAGTCTGAAAAAGGTGATGGCTGTTTCTCCGGGCTTTCAGTCCGACCATGTCCTCACCGGCGAATTCACGATCCCATGGCAACCTGTTCCGGAGC
>Ga0193726_1002706_pt1 | contig 11734 bp, 13 predicted proteins | sample H2c1metaG_FD_144928 | JGI IMG/M metagenome (GOLD analysis project Ga0193726, IMG submission 144928) | Soil microbial communities from a riparian zone of the East river system, Colorado, United States - H2c1 | ecosystem: Environmental > Terrestrial > Soil > Riparian zone | place: USA: East River... | reverse complement strand
GATGTACTCGGGTGGATGTCCTGCCTGCTGATGGCATGCAAGAGGTCTGGGGTTCGAATCCCCATAGCTCCACGCAGGTCAGGTGAAATATTCGAATATTATTCCTTGTGTTTGGCTGCCCTGGGTAGCGCTACCTGGTAGCAGTAAGTAACAGGTCACCCGTCCTTGAGCGGCCCGGATGCGCTTTCCGGGTGAGCGGGTTTGTCTCTGACCTGTTGCGGCCTTGCATTGTCGGGGAGTGCAGGCCGCGCGCCGCGGACCTGCTCCAGAGTCACGCGCTGTCCGCGGCCGGTCCGAAGCTGACTCGCGGACCCCTGCGCCTGCAGCGGCACGCAGTGACTCACGTGGGTCGCGCTTGCTGCTGCCAGAGCCCGGGGCGCGGGCCCGGCGGCGCATGCGCGGCTCGCGAGCTGTTCCGTGGGCGCGGTGGAAGAGCGGCCTGAGCCGCGCCGACGGGGCTGGGCCGGGAAGGCTCAGGCTCAGCGCCTGGCATCTGCGCCGGAGCCCGGCTCAGGTCCGCGCCCCGGCTCAGTTCACGCGAGTCATGTCGGCTCAGCCCGCGGCGCGCTCGAGATCGGCTTCCGGTTCGTCGAAGCGCCCGGTCGCATCCTTGAGCGGCTGCCGCATCTCCATCTGGCTGAGCGCGGGATCACTGCCGGCCACGGCGCCACTTACGAGCGTTCACTCCCGAAACATCGGGGCCGGGGTATTCCTCACGCTCGGGGTGACCGGTGGTTCGCCACGGTGGTCTGGGTCAGGTCCGCGCCGGACGGGTCGCTGGCGGCGGTATGGCTCGCGGATGCCGGCTGGCCGTTCACCGGAGGAATTCTGTTGTGGTGCCGGGCCGGTCCCGCGCACCCCGAAGGACGTCATCGCCACCCCCGCGCAGAAGATGAGGAAGAGGAAAGCGCAGGCCGGCGAGGCGAAGGGCAAGGGGGAACCGCGGGAACCGCAGGCCAAGGGCAAGTGGCTGACCGCCTCGGTCACCGACGACATCCCCGCCGTCATCGCCGCCGCCTTCGATGAGGGCGAGCGCCGCGACTCCGGCCACCAGCGGGAATGGGTCGTCCTCGTCGACGGGAACAGCACGCAGATCGAGGCCGTCATCGCCGAGGCCGCCAGCCGCGGCGTCGCCGTCACGATCGTCATCGACCTCATCCACGTGCTCGAGTACCTCTGGAAGGCCGCCTGGTCCTTCTTCGACAAGGGCCAGCCCGCCGCCGAGGAATGAGTCGCTGACCAGGCACGCAATATCCTGCACGGCAAGTCCCGCCAGGTCGCGGCCGGGATCCGCCGCCGCGCCACGACCTACGGCTACGCCGGCCCCGAGCGCGCCGGCGCCGACGAAGCCGCCCGCTACCTGGAAAACAAGCAGAACCACCTGGACTACGCCACCGCGCTAGGCAAGGGCTGGCCCATCGCCGCCGGGATCATCGAAGGAGCCTGCCGCCACATCGTCAAGGACAGAATGGACATCACCGGCGCGAGATGGGGGCTCGAAGGCGCCGAGACCATCCTCAAGCTCCGCGCCGTCACCGCCACCGGCGACTTCGACGCCTACTGGCACTACCACCTCCGCCAGAGCACGAACACATCCACCACGCCAAATACCGCGACAGCCACGTCCTTGCAGCGTAACCGGCTCACCTCAAAAGAGCCGCACCCATCGGCATACCTCATGCTTCCGGCATACCGCAGGACAGGCCGACTGTCACCAGGCCGTAACCTCCGCAATTAATGGTCTTTCTTACAGCGGTGGCCTGCACATGCGCGCCCATCAGGATCGCTAGCAGGAGTGCGTGAATGAGCCCGTAATCGCGCTGCCGCTCGCGACGACGCCGTCGCTCATCTCGACGGTAGCCGTAGCGAGAGCAGTGGAAACGCAGGTGTCACCGTCCTCGCCTTGCTCGTCCTCCTGGGTGATGTTCTCCACCCGGCGGGTACCGCAGTCGCTGTGCCCTTTCGCCTGCCCGCACAAGCCCGTTTGGGACCTCGTGGGGAATATAGTCGAAAACAGCTGGGCCTCCTCCTGGATGAATCCGATGGCGGGGTGCGAGCAGTCCGCGAGATTGCCGGCCAGGTTCTGGCAGTAGACCTCGTTGCCGGCCCAGACCTCGCTGAGGCCGAAGTCGTTGAGGAACCAGAGGTCGGCGCAGACGACCGACTCCAGCGTCGCATCGGAGTTCCGGTGGATGACCACGCAGTTGTGCTTGATCAGCTGGGTCCCGGCCGGCAGGCCGGGTGGCAGGGCCGGTGTTAGCGCCATGGCCTCCTGGAGCGCGGTGCGCTGGGCCGACTGGGCAGTGCCCGCGGCCGCGCTCGCGGGGAACGCGCCGAGCGCCCCCAGCGATACGGCCGACACCGCCGCCAGGATCCCGGCCCGGACGCGGGCATGTTTGACAGAAAACATGGGTGCTCCCTACATGTATCGGCAACGTGTTACCGGCGCCGAGATCGGCCAGGATTGCCCTTGAGAACTCTGTTCAGAGTTATCTGCGGCCCTTTCATTCTCCTATCATTTCGCTGTCATCTTCCATCCGGCGCATAGCGGGCGCCGCATAGATCCAGGAGCTGAGCAGACGGGTCTACGCCAGGCGCTCCCGGCGATCAGGGCGCGGGCGCCGCTACCCTCGTTGCCCAACGCTGCCCCGGCCCAGTCACGGGCGTTCGGTGCCCGCGGAAGGTGACGGGGGAAGCCCGGAAGAAGGCTAGCGCGAGGTGCCGGGTACCGGGCGGCGGCTAAAAAAATTAGTTGCTCCTCACGGATGCCACGCATGGCAGCCTTTCCGCGACCCGAGCCGTTCTGGGCAGATTCCTCGACGGACTCGCAGGGGCCAGCAGCGACGCCGGAGGGCACTTCGTGACCGTGATGGATGCCTGGCTCTCCGAGCGCGAGACGTTCAAGGATTTCGACTCGGGCTACTACCTTATTAAGTACCCGTCCATGCGAGGCGGAGCAACGGGTATCTACTACGGCGTCGACGGGAAGCTCGGCTACTCGATGTGCATGCTCCGCACAACGCGGCTCAACGGCAACTACCGTGACCAATACTCCTGGAGGTCTGGAGATCCAGCGAAGTCGGTGAGCGAGTCCGGGACCCGTGGTTCACCGGGTATAAGACGAGCCCCCGCTGGCTGCGACTGGCGCACAGCGGCGTCGGCATGCAGAGCGTAGAGGCACTTTGGCCAAAGTTCATCGACATCTGCAGCTGGCACGAAACCGTGGACATCGCAGGGCAAAGCATCATGCTCAAGGTCCGTCAGCACCACGGCGGTGGCGGCCTCGTTGACTCGGCGGACCGTGTTGTAGTCGGCGCGGCCTTCCTGCGTGACCTATAGTTCGGGCGGAAGCTGTCGGCCAGTGGTGCGGGAGTGCCGCTACCGCAGGTCGGTGAGCCCGCAACACCGCGGCGCACAGCCGCCGGGCGATGATCATCGATGGGTGCGCCGTCAGCGCTATGCGAGCTGGGAGGAGATCGGGCTCCGCTGAGTGGATCCCGATCGCCGACAGCAGCAGACGTCGTCGTCGCGCAGGCGTGGCACCGGTTCGACGTCAGCCTGGCGGTGCCAGAGGTCGGCCGTGTCCTGGTCCCCGGCGGGACCGTGTCCCTGGTCTGGAACGTCCGCGACCACACCGAACCGTGGATAGCCGCCCTGGACGAGATCCTGCACCAGCACGCCCGGCAGGCAATCGACACCCGGCCGGCTCGGACGCCCGTTCAGCCAGCCGGAGCGACTGGAGATCCGATGGACGCACGTGATGAGCCGGGCCGAGGTGCTCGACATGGCCGCGTCCCGCAGCCACGTCATCACCTTGCCGGACGGGGACAGGGAGCAGATCCTCGGCGACGTGGCGGATTTCCCCAACGGCCATCCCGACGTCAAGGACCGCGCCGGGATACCTATGCTCTACATCACCCGGTGCACACGTTTCCGCCGCGAATGACTCAGCCACCGTCACGGGAGGCAGCCGCATGACGGCGCCATCGGCCGAGCTTGGACCCGTCACCATACGAGCGCTCAGCGTTGCGGATGCCGGGGAGTACCGGGCGTTCCGCCTGCGAGCGCTGCAGCGTGCGCCCGCAGCTTTCACCTCGAGCTTCGCCGAGGAGAACGCCAAGCCGCTGTCTGCCACGATCCAGCGGCTAGGCGTTGCTGGGCGCCCGCACGACACCGTCATCGGGGCGTACGACGAAGCCCGGAATCTGGTAGGCATCGCCGGCCTGGCGGTGTCTCCGCGCCGCCAGGAGCGACATAAGGCGACGTTGTTCGGCATGGCCGTCGCGCCAAGCGCTACCGGGCAGGGCATCGGGAAGGCGCTGGTACGGCGGGTCCTGGACCTCGCGGTCAACATCGGCGGACTCGTCCAGGTCGGCCTGACCGTATCCGAAGGCAACCAGCCCGCGGAGCGCCTCTACCGCTCGTGCGGCTTTGAGGTATGGGGCCGAGAGCCGCGGGCGGTCATCGTCGACGGACACCCGGTCGCCAAGCTCCACATGGTGCGCATGCTCGACCAGGTAGATCGGCGATGACCACGTAGCGCCCAGGCGACGGCACGGGGCTACTGCCTGGACCTCTGACTAGGAGCTGCGCGGCACTGGCTGCTGGGCCCAGATGGTCTTGCCTGCCGGCGTATACCTGGTGCCCCATCGCCCGGCCAGCCGGGCGACCAGCATCAGCCCGCGGCCGCCCTCGTCATAGCGGTCTGCCCGGCGGTGCCGGGGAGCTGTCACGCTTCCGTCTGACACCTCGCAGCTCAGCGCGGAGTCGAGGATCATCCGCAGCCGGATCGGCGCCTCGCCGTGGCGGATGGCATTGGTCACCAGCTCGCTGACGAGCAGCTCCGTGGTGAACATGAGCTCCTCCAGCCCCCATGACTCCAGCTGGCGCGCGGCGCGACCGCGGGCCTCCGTCACGACGGCAGGGTCCGCGGGCAGTTCCCATGAGGCGACATGACCGGCCGGCAACGCTGCTGTCCGGGCGACGAGCAAAGCGGCGTCGTCGTCCCCGGCTGTGCCGGGGACAAGCGTGCTGATCAGGCTGTCGCACAGTTCCTGGAGGGCGGGAGGGTCAGTGAGCTGTCCGCCCATCCCGGACAGCAGCTCACGCATGACCGCCAGGCCGACGTCCATCTCACGGGAGCGGGACTCCACCAGCCCGTCGGTGAACAGGACCAGCAGGCTGTTCTCCGGCAGCTCGATCTGCCGCTCCTCGAACGGGAACCCGCCCACGCCCAGGGGCGGGCCCGCCGGCAGGTCAACGAACTCCGGCTCGCGTCCGGGAGCGACGACGGCCGGAGCCGGGTGCCCGGCCCTGGCCATCGTCGCGCACTGGGTGATCGGGTCGTAAACCGCGAACAGGCACGTCGCGCCCAGGTCGATGGCGTCAGCGTGCTCGTCGGCCATCCGGCAGACCACGTCATCAAGCCGGGTGAGCAGTTCCTCGGGCTCCAGGTCGAGGTCGGCCAGGGTGCGCATGGCGGTCCGCACCCGGCCCATCGTCGCTGCCGCGTAAATGCCATGGCCCGCGACGTCGCCGGCCACCAGCCCGACCCGGCTGCCCGACAGGGGTATCACGTCCAGCCAGTCGCCCCCAGCCGCGGTGCCGGCCTGGCCCGGCATGTACCGGCTGGCTACGTGCACTGCGTTCTGGGCAGGCTCCCGGCGCTCCACAAGGCCGCGCTGCAGGGCCAGCGCCGTGGTGTGCTCGCGCGTATACCGACGCGCATTGTCGATGCATACCGCTGCGCGGGCGACGATTTCCTCGGCCAGGACAAGATCATCCTCGGTAAAATCGCCTGGACTCCGGTGCCGGACAAAATTCGCGACCCCGAAAATCGCGCCCCGTGCCCGCAGCGGGACGGACATGACCGAATGGAACCCGAACCTCTCGGCCGGATCCGAATTCGTGAGCACCGACCCGCCGGAGGTCAGTGCCTGCACGGCCGGAGACGCCTCCGGGTAAATCCGCACCTCCGCCAGCCGCCCGGCAACTTCGGGCGCCCCCGGCAGGACCGAGTGAAAGGCCGCGCGCCTCAGCGGGATAGCACCGGAAACCGGCCCGATCGAGGGCTCGTCTCCGCGCAGGACGGAGTCCTGAACATCGATCATGACCAGGTCCGCAAGTCGCGGTACGACCAGCTCCGCCAGTTCCCGCGCAGTGCGGCCTACGTCGAGCGTGCTGCCGATCCGGGTGCCGGCCTCAAGGACCAGCGACAGCCGGTCACGAGCCAGCTCCTGGTCGGTGGCGTCGAACGTCACTCCCAGCGCGCCGCAGACGCGACCGCCGTCCCCTCGTACCGGCGAGATGTTCACCAGCCAGGAACGGTATCGATCCTCACCAGGAGCCCTCGCGTAGACCTGCCACCGGGCCGGCTCGCCGGTCTGGACGACTCTCCGGACGGCCGCCTCGAACGACGCCAGCCCCGAGTCCGGGAAGAGTTCCGTCGGACGCCGGCCCCGGGCCGCTGACTCACTAGCCAGGCCCAGCGACTGGCACGCAGACTCGTTCAGCCGGACGAAGCGAACGTCTCGGTCAAAAAGCGACAGGTGCGCCCCAGCCTGCTCAAACGCCCAGCCCAGGAACGCCCCGGAGCCGGCCCCGGCGTCACCGGGATGCTCGTCCTGGGACGAATGACTGAAGCCTGCCTGCTCACCTACGCCATCCACCGCTCCCCCGAAGACGTCGCGGACGGGTTGCTGACCACCGGCCGCACTCGTGCGAGAAGCGCAACTGGGATAGTGATCACGGGCGGGTCACTCTAACGCGTTATCACTTAGCGTAATCACCCTCACAGGGAACCCCAAATCAGGAACCCAGGCTCGCGAGGCTTCCGGCCACCCTCGACAGGGCAGTCGGCGTTACTGACTGCGTAGCTGGTGGCCCGGACAACGCCGCAGGCGGCGGGAATGAGACTGGCGCGGCCCGCCGTCTGCTCTCGGCACGTCGAGGCTAAGGCACGATGCGGCGGTGACCTGGTCAAGCCCGTGGTGCCGAGAACTTCACCCATATCACGCGACCGGGCGGTATTCGCCCACCATGCCACCGACGCGAGCCTGCCTCCGGATTCGGTACTGATCAAGATCGACCGGTTCGGCCGGCGGTTTCAGCGGGTGGCGCGCCGTGCAGCGAGCGGTACAGCAGCAGGGGCAGGGGCCGGCCGGCGGCCTCCGCGACGATGGGACGGCGACCTCGACGACAGGAGCTCACCGGGAATCCGGCGGCGTTCATCATCGGTGACCTAACCGGCCGGCGGCTCACTGGTCAGCGGTAGGACTCCTCGGGGATCGTGGCGAGCGTGGATGCGCGCAGCTCCGGCCCGAGACCGTGAAGTGCTGGAAGCTCATGATCAGGGGCCGCCAGCGGTCGGGGTCGATCCGGCTGGCGTGCCCGGCGAGCCGGATGCCGGGGTGCACGTGCACCGCAGTGACCCGGACCTCGATCGTGAGGGCGCTGCCGCGGGCCTGCGGGTCATCCCCGCCGAGGGGATGCGCGGCCACCAGAGCGGCCTCGAGGTTGACCGGGCACTTGGCGACCCGCTGCGGGCGGACGGTGATCGAGTGAGCCGGAGTCAGGCCGGCCGTGCCGCCGCCGGCACCGGCGGCATCGACAGCCTCAACGAGATCATCCGCAGGCGACTCCACGGAGATAAGGCAGGCGGCGCCGGCCAACTCTCAGGTCCGGTACTCGTCCCGATCCGGGTTATCGATTGCTGCCGTTCGACTGCGAGGCTCGCGGGCAGAGGCCCGGAAGCCATGAAGACCTTGCGGCTCGGCAGCCGCTGGTCCCTCAGTTTGAGCTCGTGAATGTCGGAATACGCTGGCCGCGCACGTTCGAGTGGTTCGCGGCGGGCTGGCGCCACGAGCACGCTGCTGAACCCGCAGCCGCCCTCTGCCCCTGGCCGCGCGGCCTGCACACGGGGGTCGCCTGTTTTTCTGCCCGCACGTGATCGTGCGGGGGCCGGTCCTGCCGAGCGAGGGTTTCTGATCCCTGCCTGTGGGCAGGCGCAGCGGATGGCAGCACAGCAGTCAGCATCCGAGCCGGCCCAGCCGGCACCCGGCGGCGGGCAGGTCCCGGTCCCGGACATCCCTGATCCAGACATGCTTTCTCCGCTGCATCCCGAGGCGCCTGGCCCGGAGTACCTGGCGCAGGTGGTGGCGACGGGCAGCGATCAGGTCCGCAGCTACCTGGCCGGGCGCGGAATGCCGGACGAGGAGATCGCCGGGCTCATCGCGGAGGCCTCCCGGGCCGGGACAGCTACTGTCCCGGAGACGCCGGAGCCAGGCCGTCCTGCCGACCGGCTCAGCCTGAGCCTGGTCGGCGGCATTTGTCAGCTGACCATTCAAGGCCCCCGATCCAGGCGTCCCGGTGATACCGATGCCCATCCTCCCGGACAGCGCCGGTAAGTTCCGCAGCCGGGCAAAGGCGCGGGCCTGGCTGACCTGCCCCTGACGATCCTGAACCGGAGGCCCGCATGACCAGTCCCACCAAGCATGATCCGCTTGCTGAGCTGTCCGCCCTGGGGGTGGCGATCTGGCTCGATGACCTGTCCCGTGAGCTCCTCGCCGGCGGGGAGCTTGAGGCCCTGATCAAAGACCGCCACGTCGTGGGCGTGACCACGAACCCCACCATCTTTGCCTCGGCCCTGTCGAAGGGCGATCGCTACGACGCCCAGCTGCGAGAACTGGCGGATCGCGGCGCCAGCGCAGAGGCCGCTGTGCTCGCCGTGACTACCGACGACGTCCGCAGCGCCTGCGATGTCCTGGCGCCGGTCTATGACCGGACTGCGGGCCTGGACGGGTGCGTATCCATCGAGGTCGATCCCCGGCTGGCCCGCGACGCCGACGCGACCATCAAGATGGCGCGCCGGCTCCGGGACACGGTGGGCCGGGACAACCTGTTCGTCAAGATCCCCGGCACCCGCGAGGGGCTCGCCGCGATCACGCAGGCGATCAGCGAGGGCATCAGCGTCAACGTCACGCTTATCTTCTCTCTCGAGCGCTACCGCGCCGTCACGGATGCGTACCTCACCGGGCTCGAGAGGGCCAGCGAAGCAGGCCTGGAGCTGGCTGGCATCAGGTCGGTGGCCTCATTCTTCGTCTCCCGCGTCGATACCGAGGTGGACGCGCGCCTCGACCGCGCCGGCCCGGGGCATGCCGCCAGCCTGCGCGGGCAGGCGGCGGTGGCTAACGCGCGCCTGGCCTATCAGGCCTTCGGCGAGCTGAGCACCTCCCAGCGGTGGCAGGCCCTGGCCCGGCTGGGCGCCCGGCCCCAGCGGCCGCTGTGGGCCTCCACGGGCGTCAAGAACCCGGCCTATCCGGACACCATGTACGTGACTGACCTGGCCGCCCCGGGCACGGTGAACACCATGCCCGGGACCACCCTGGCGGCGTTCGCGGACCACGGCCGGGCCGTCGGCGACACCATTTCCGGCAGCTACCATGACGCGGCCCGCCTCCTGGGGGAGCTGAAGGCTGCAGGCATCGACTTTGATGACGTCACTGACCAGCTCGAGCGAGAAGGACTCGCCAAGTTCGAGGCCAGCTGGGCCGAGCTCACCGCCACCATCGCCGCCGAACTCGAACGCAACCACCCCGACGCTCGCGCCTAGCCATTCGTTGTCTCCGGCAGGGTGAGAGCCGCGCGCTCCCCCGCACGCCCGCCCGCGTCCTTCAGCCTGCGGGGCGGCATGAGTCGGCTCGCGCCGGACGGCTGCGCGGCGGCGATGTGTTTGGCTTCCACGGCTGACCGAGCCCGGATCGTTGCGCTGCCAGTACTGGCGTGCCAGGCGTGCGCTGGGGCGGTGGCCGGCTCTTGCGAACGCGGCAGCGGGTCAGCGTCCTTTGCGGGTCGTTCGGCGGGATACCGCGGTGACCGCGGAGTCAGCTTGGTGCAGCGCCCGAGCCGTCCGGGTAGACGAATCGCGGTGCTCGGCGGCCAGCGCAAGCCGATGGACGAGTGCCCGGCTCAGCGGCAGCGCGACGGCCAGCAGCAGCCACAACCGCAGGCGCCTGGCGAAAAATACCCACATGCGCAACTCCCTTCCTCCTCCGGCCAACCGACCTGGCGTTACCCCCCTGGTTCCCGGTTAACCACCGACGGGACCGTCTCTGACCCGGCTGGCCCTGGAGGTCAGCAAGGCCCGGCTCTTGTCGCGGGCTGCACAGCGGCGGCCCGGTCAGCTAACAGGTCGTCCCAGCGACCAGCAGGACGCCGATCATGTTCGGCCAGGCAGCAGGCCGCTGGACCGCCGTCGGCTAGCCTGCCTCGCCCGGCCGCGCGGCCAGGCCGTGGAGCCGCCGTGGATCGCGGAACCAGCGAACCTGGCACCGCTCAGCATCGACGGCGCCTTGGGCCACGGCGAGCCGGCCGTCGCGCTCCAGCGCCAGCTACGCCAGTCCGCTCGCACCCTGCTGCTTGGCTCCCTGGGCAGCACCGCAGGGCTCGCGGAGAATCTCGACACATGGCTTCCAGCCGTGATGCGCTGCTGCCTGCCTCGCCGCCGGCATCGATCTCAGCGCCGGCCGTCTTTCGGTCTCCAGGGCCGGCCACCAGCCGCTCGCAATCGACCACGGCGAACCTGCGGCCTTCGCGGTCTTGGTCCAGGTGAAGGGGCGCCTTGTACACAAAAGCCCTCAGCAGAATCTCCCTCCGCTGCGGCCCGGGCCCGACGAACCCATCATCAGCTGAGGTCCGGACATGAGGCACGGCCCCCGCCGGGGGCCGCCACTCCAAAAGGGGCGGCAGCTTCGCGGCGCTATGCGTCGTGCGGGTGATCGGCTCCTTCGCCGCCCTGTCGGCCACCGTCTGGCCGGATGTGGTCGGCGTCTTCCTCCCGGTGGTAGACGAGTGTCCAGTTCCCCACTTCAATCCGGTCGCCGGTATGCAGGCCCTGCTCGCCCATGGGCCGCCCGTCGACCCGGCTGCCGACTGCGGTGCCGAGATCGACCCAGACGTATTCGTCGCCGTCCGGCTGATGGCGGATTTCCGCATGGCGGGCATCCAGCCCGGGCAACTGCAGATCGGCATCCGGGGCGCTGCCAACGATCGTTACGCCCGGTCCAAGCACGAATTCCTGTGGTCCGGCGCCCTCCGGCGCCTGACCGCCCAGTGCCATGATCAGGCGCGGGTGCCCCTCGCCCGGTGCAACGTCCCTGGCCCTGTTGTCCATCACCTGCTCCTCCCATCGACTGCTGGCTGAACTGCTTCCGCCTGGCCGCGTCTCAGCCAGCCGGCGCGCTCACGCCGGGCTGGTGCGCCCTGAAGGTCAGCCGCCTTCCCTGGACGGCCCCGGCGACCTCCTGGCCAGGAGTGATCTGCCCGTAGCCGGGACAGCTGGCTGTGATCTCGCGCTGAATCGTCCGGCGACCAGTTTTCGGCATCATGCCGGCCCGCCTGGGTCATCGGCAAAACCGCGAACTCACCCCACCGCAACGTCCCCGGCTTGCTGGTTACCCCAGAGCACGCTACTTGTTGAGTACGACGGCGCCCGCGGTCCGCTCGGCCACCTCGGCCGCGCGTTCCACCAGGACACGTGCTGCCTTCCACCTCAAGTCGAGCGGGGCTGCCGAACCATCGGCGGCTATGAGCTGCGCGCTTGCCGCAATCTCGACTGCAATGCGTCCGCCCGCGGCCAGCGCAGCCGCCATGATCGAGGTGAGGCGGAGGTTAGTCTGCTGGCTTACCCCTGGAGTTCGGTAGTGCTGGAATCGGCGAGCCAGCAGATCGGCCTCGC
>Ga0193726_1002705_pt1 | contig 11735 bp, 6 predicted proteins | sample H2c1metaG_FD_144928 | JGI IMG/M metagenome (GOLD analysis project Ga0193726, IMG submission 144928) | Soil microbial communities from a riparian zone of the East river system, Colorado, United States - H2c1 | ecosystem: Environmental > Terrestrial > Soil > Riparian zone | place: USA: East River... | reverse complement strand
CCTGTTCGACGACGACGGCACCGAGACCCGCACCGAGCTCCGCGAGGTGGACGGGTTCGTCTGGCACGGCTACGTCCCCACCGCCGGTCCGGGCCAGCGGTACGGCTACCGGGTGCACGGCCCCTACGACCCGGCCGCCGGGCAGCGCTGTGACCCGGCCAAGCTGCTGCTCGACCCGTACGCCAAGGCCGTCGAGGGCGCCGTGACCTGGGACCCGGCCGTGTTCTCGTACCAGTTCGGTGACCCCGGCACCCGCAACACCGGCGACTCCGCGCCGTTCGTGCCGCGCTCGGTGGTGGTCAACCCGTACTTCGACTGGGCCGGGGACCGGCCGCCGCGGGTCGGCTACCTGGACAGCGTCATCTACGAGGCGCACGTGCGCGGCCTGACCCGGCTGCACCCCGACGTCCCAGAGGAGGAGCGCGGCACCTACCTCGGCCTGTCGCACCCGGCGATCATCGACCACCTCAAGTCGCTCGGCGTGACCGCCATCGAGCTCATGCCCGCGCACCAGTTCGTCAGCGACGACGTCCTGGCCCAGCGCGGCCTATCCAACTACTGGGGCTACAACACCATCGGGTTCTTCGCCCCGCATAACGCCTACGCCGCCTCCGGCCAGCGCGGCGAGCAGGTGCAGGAGTTCAAGGCAATGGTCCGCGCCCTGCACGAGGCCGGGATCGAGGTGATCCTCGACGTCGTCTACAACCACACCGCCGAGGGCAATCACCTCGGCCCCACGCTGTCGCTGCGGGGCATCGACAATTCCTCGTACTACCGGCTGGTGGACGACGACCGGCAGTACTACATGGACACCACCGGCACCGGCAACAGCCTGCTCATGCGCAACCCCCAGGTCCTGCAGCTGATCATGGACTCGCTGCGGTACTGGGTGACCGAGATGCACGTGGACGGCTTCCGGTTCGACCTGGCCGCCGCGCTGGCCCGGCAGTTCCACGAGGTGGACCGGCTGTCGTCGTTCTTCGACGTGGTCCAGCAGGACCCGGTCGTCTCCCAGGTCAAGCTCATCGCCGAGCCCTGGGACGTGGGCGACGGCGGCTACCAGGTCGGCAACTTCCCGCCCCTGTGGACCGAGTGGAACGGCAAGTACCGCGACACCGTCCGCGACTTCTGGCGTGGTCAGCCGGCCACGCTGCCCGAGTTCGCCTCCCGGCTGACCGGCTCCAGCGACCTGTACCAGAGCGACGGCCGCAGTCCGGTCGCGTCGGTCAACTTCGTCACCGCCCACGACGGGTTCACCCTCGCCGACCTGGTCTCGTTCAACAACAAGCACAACGGGGCCAACGGCGAGGACAACCGGGACGGCACCGACGACAACCGGTCCTGGGACTGCGGCGCGGAGGGCCTGACCACCGAGCCCGCCGTCCGCGCCCTGCGCTCCCGCCAGCAGCGCAACTTCCTGGCCACCCTGCTGCTGTCCCAGGGCGTTCCCATGCTGCTGGCCGGCGACGAGCTCGGCCGCAGCCAGCGCGGCAACAACAACGCCTACTGCCAGGACAACGACATCTCGTGGGTGAGCTGGGCCGCCGGGCCGGCTGACGAAGATCTGGCCGAAACGGATGGTCCCCTGCTGGACTACACGCGGACGCTGATCGGGCTGCGGGCCAGCCATCCGGTGTTCCGGCGGCGGCGGTTCTTCCAGGGCGAGCCGGTCTCCGGGCCGCGCGGCCAGGTCGGCGACATCGCCTGGTTCACGCCGGGCGGCGAGGAGATGACCGACGAGGACTGGTCGGCCGGCTTCGCCAAGTCGCTGACCGTCTTCCTGAACGGCGACGGCATCAGCGAGCCCGGCCCGCGCGGCCAGCGGATCCGCGACGACTCGTTCCTGATGCTGTTCAACGCCAGCGAGACCGACCTCAAGTTCGCGATCCCGCCCGCCCGGTACGGCGAGCAGTGGGTGCGGGTGCTGGACACGGCGCTGCCTGCCGAGCCGGGCGCCGGGTACCCGGGGGCCGGGTTCGCCGGGCCGGTTCCCTCCGGCGCGGCCCGGCCGGGGGACACCATCGACGTGTGCAACCGCTCGCTGCAGGTGCTGCGCCGTGCCTGAACCGCCCGCGGCGACCTACCGGCTGCAGCTGCACGCCGGATTCGGGTTCGCGGAGGCGGCGGAAACGGCCGGCTACCTGGCCGGCCTCGGCGTGACGCACCTGTACCTGTCCCCGATCCTGCAGGCCGCGCCCGGCTCGATGCACGGCTACGACGTGGTCGACCACTCCGTCATCTCGGCTGACCTGGGCGGCGAGGCCGGTTTCCGCGCCCTGGTGGCCGAGCTGCGCCGGCTCGGCCTGGGCGTGATCGTGGACGTGGTGCCCAATCACATGAGCATCGGCGCGCCCGAGTCGCTGAACCACCAGTTCTGGTCGGTGCTGGCGGGCGGGCCGGACTCGCCGGCCGCGCACTGGTTCGACATCGACTGGGCGGCCCGCGGCGGCCGGCTGCTGCTGCCGATCCTCGGCGGGTCGCCGGCGAAGTGCGCCGATGACCTGGCGATCGACCCCGGCGGCGAGCCCCGGCACCCCGACGGCGGCCCGGTGCTGCGGTACTTCGACCACGTGCTGCCGCTCCGACCCGGAACGGCCGGCCTCGCCCTCCCCGAGCTCCTCGAGCTGCAGCACTACGAGCTGGCCGACTGGCGCACCGCCGCCGCCGACCTCAACTGGCGGCGGTTCTTCGACGTGACCACGCTCATCGGCATCCAGGTGCAGGAGGCGGACGTCTTCGCGGCCACCCACGAGGTGCTGCTGGGCCTGGTCGCCGAGGGCCTCGTCGACGGCCTGCGCATCGATCATCCCGACGGCCTGGCCGACCCGCGCGGCTACCTGCTGCGGCTGGCCACGGCGACGAGCGGCTGCTGGGTGGTGACCGAGAAGATCCTGGAGGGGAACGAGCACCTGCCGGCCGACTGGAGGTGCGCGGGCACGACCGGCTACGACAGCCTGGCCATGGTGGGCGGCCTGTTCACGGACTCGTCCGGGGCCGGGCCGCTGACCGGCGAGTACGTCAGCTTCGTCGGCGCCCCGGCCGCGTTCGCTCCGGTCGCGGCGGCCGCCAAGCGCGAGATCGCCGGCGGCAGCCTGGCCGCCGAGATCAGCCGCCTGGCCCGCCTCGCCCCCGGCACGGCCCACCCCGCGCTGTCCGGCGCCGACGGTGATGACCTGCGGGCGGTCGTGGCGGAACTGGTGAGCGCGGTCAGCGTGTACCGCGCCTACGTGGTGCCGGGCGAGCCGCCGCCGCCCGCGTCGGTCGCGGTGCTGACGGCGGCGGCGCAGCAGGCCCGCGAGCGGCTGCCCGGCCGTCTGCACCCGGCGGCCGACGCGCTCGCCGCCATCGCCCTGAACCCGGTCCCGGGCGGGAATGACGACCGGGACGAGGGCGGGGCCGCCCGGGCCGAACTGGCGGTGCGGTTCCAGCAGACCTGCGGCCCGGTCATGGCCAAGGGCGTGGAGGACACCGCGTTCTACCGCTGGTCACGGCTGACCGGGCTGAACGAGGTCGGCGGGGACCCGGGCCGCCTCGGCGTCAGCCCGGCCGCGTTCCATGCGTTCGCGGCCCGGCTGGCCCGCGACTGGCCCGCCTCCATGACGACCCTGTCGACCCACGACACCAAGCGCGGCGAGGACGTCCGCGCCCGGCTGGCCGTGCTCGCCGAGCGGCCCGGTGAGTGGGCCGCCGAGGTCACGCGCTGGCACGACCTCGCGACGGCGCTGCTCGCACCGGCGGGGGGCGACGGCGGACCGTGGCCCGAGCCGGACACTGAGTACCTGCTGTGGCAGACGCTGGTCGGCACCTGGCCGGCCGACCCCGGCCGGATCACCCAGTACCTGACCAAGGCCATGCGGGAGGCGAAGACCGCGACCTCCTGGACGGAGCCGGACGCCGCCTACGAGGACGCCGTCTGCGACCTGGCCCGCGCCGTCATCGCCGATGCGCGGCTGTCCGGCCCGGTCGCCGCCTTCGCCGCCCGGGTCGAGCCCGACGCGCGCTCGAACGCGCTGGGCGCCAAGCTCGTGCAGCTCACGATGCCCGGCGTCCCCGACGTCTACCAGGGTTCCGAGCTGGGCTGGCTGCCCCTGGTCGACCCGGACAACCGCCGCCCGGTCGACTTCGGCCGCCGCCGGGCCATGCTCGCCACCCTGGACGACCCCGCGGCCGACAACCCGGCCCTGGCCGGCCCCGGGCTGGGCAGCACCGGGCTGGCCGCCGGGGACGGGGACGCCACGCTCCTCGACTGGCAGAAGCTGCTGGTCACCTCCCGCACGCTGCGCCTGCGCCGCGATCATCCGGCCTGGTTCGCGGGGGCCAGCGACCCGCTGGCCGCCTACGACCCCCTCGCCGCCCACGGCCCGGCCGCCGACCACGCCGTCGCGTTCGTCCGCGGCCGCCACGCCGTCACCGTCGCCACCCGGCTCCCGGCCACCCTCCGCCACCGCGGCGGCTGGGCCGACACCACCCTCCTGCTGACCCACCCGTCCGACGCCCCGGACGAGCCCGCCTGGCGCGACGTCCTCACCGGAACCGTGCACCTGGGCTCGCGCCTCCCCCTCGCCCAGCTCACCGAGCACCTCCCGGTCGCCCTCCTCATCCCCGCCTAGCCGCTCCGCCGAGCGACCCATCCCGCCGGCCCGCCCGGTTCCGTCCGTCACCCGGCCCGTCGGCCGGTGCTGGCCGGGAGAGTTCACTCCGTCAGCTGCCTCTGGGGTAACACGGGTCCCTTGCGCGCCGCTGCTGTCGGCCGCCAGCCGGCCGGCCACGAGGGCCGCCAAGATCATGGGAGGATTGCTCACCTTATAGGGGGAGCAGGCTTCCCACGATCAAGCTCGCCTCCCGGCTGACGAGGCTGGTGGGACAGGGGTGGTCGGCGGGGCCGCGCGCCGCCCCCGACCAGGGCTCTCTAGGCCCGACTTCCGAGCTGAGCCCAAGGCTCATGAGGTCGATGGTGCCGCTGAGGCTGATGGACCTCAAGTCGGCGGGGGCGGCGGGTCGCGACCCCGCGCGCCGGGCCGGGCCGGGCCGCGCGCCGGGCCGGGCGGGCCGCGGGACTGGGCGCCGGGACTGGGCGCGGATGATGCGCTGACCGGGGCGGGCGGCGGCTGAGGGCCGCGACCGGGGCGGCGCGCGCGGGGGCCGGGCGACGAGCGCTTAGGGTGCCGGGGTGAGCGAGTTTCGGGTGTGGGCGCCGGCGGCGGACAGCGTCGAGGTCGTGCTGGACGGCGGCAGCTACCTCATGGCGCCGCAGGATGACGACTGGTGGGCGGCCGACGTGCCCGGTGCGGCCGTTGGCGCGGACTATTCGTTCCGGCTGGATGGCGGCGACCTGCTGGCCGACCCGCGCTCCCGGTGGCAGCCGCGGGGGGTGCGCGGGCCGAGCCGGCTGTATGACCACGGCCGTTTCGCGTGGACGGACGCCGGCTGGCGCGGGGTCCCGCTGCCGGGCGCGGTGATCTACGAGCTGCACGTGGGGACGTTCACCCCGGCGGGCACCTTCGACGCGGCCATCGAGCGGCTGGATCACCTGGCCGGGCTCGGGGTGGACGCCGTGGAGCTGATGCCGGTGGCCGCGTTCCCGGGCCGGCATGGCTGGGGGTACGACGGGATCGGGCTGTGGGCGGTGCACGAGCCCTACGGCGGCCCGGACGGGCTGAAGCGGCTGGTCGACGCCTGCCACGCGCGCGGCCTGGGCGTCCTGCTCGACGTGGTCTACAACCACGTCGGCATCGGCAACCGGCTCGGCGACTTCGGGCCGTACTTCACCGACGCGCACACCACGCCCTGGGGGCCGGCGGTGAACCTGGACCAGCCGGGCTCGGACGAGGTCCGCGCGTTCGTGATCGGGAACGCCCTGATGTGGCTGCGCGACTATCACGTCGACGGTCTGCGGCTGGACGCCGTGCACGCCCTCGCCGACCACCGCGCGCTGCCGCTCCTGGAAGAACTCGCCGCTGAGGTGGACGCCCTGGCCGCGCAGCTCGGCCGGGAGCTGGTCCTGATCGCCGAGTCCGACCTCAACGACCCGCGGCTGGTGACGGCGCGCGAGGCCGGCGGGACCGGCCTGGCCGCGCAGTGGAGCGACGACTTCCACCACGCGCTGCACTCGGCCCTCACCGGCGAGCAGCAGGGCTACTACGCCGACTTCGGCTCGATCGAGGTGCTGGCCGCGACCCTGACCCGGGTGTTCCGCCACGACGGGTCGTGGTCGTCGTTCCGGGGCCGGTCGCACGGCCGCCCGGTGGACACGGCGCGGACCCCGGCGCACCGGTTCCTGGGCTACCTCCAGGACCACGACCAGATCGGCAACCGGGCGGTCGGCGACCGGATCGCGGACCTCGTCCCGGACGGGCTGCTGCGGGTGGGGGCCGGGCTGGTCCTCACGGCCCCGTTCACGCCGATGCTCTTCATGGGCGAGGAGTGGGGCGCGGACACGCCGTTTCAGTACTTCACGGATCACGAGATGGAGTGGCTGGTCACGGCGGTCCGGGAGGGGCGGCGCAGCGAGTTCGCGGCGCACGGCTGGGCCGTGGCCGACGTGCCCGACCCGCAGGACCCGCAGACGTTTCTGCGGTCCAAGCTGGACTGGTCCCAGCCGGGCGGGGAGCCGCACGCCGGGCTGCTGGCCTGGTACCGGGAGCTGATCGCGCTGCGCCGCGCCCGGCCCGAGCTGACCGACCCGCGGCTGGACCGGGTCGCCGTCAGCTATGACGAGGAGGCGCGGTGGCTGGTCGTGGCGCGGGGCCGGCTGCTGATCGTGGCCAGCCTCGGCGACGTGCCGCTGCTGGTGCCGCTGCCCGAGCCGCCGACCGCCGTCCTGGCCGCCTCCCGGCCGGGCGTCCGGCTGCGCGACACCGGCGTGCTCATGCCCCGTGCGTCGCTGGCCGTCCTGGACAGCTGAGCCGGCTGTTGCCGGTGAGGCACAGTAGATTGTCAGGCGCTGGTGCTGCGTCCGGTGCCGGCGGGCCGAAGGGAACGGGTTGTGACTGATCAGAACGGCGGTGCGGGGCGCCCGCCCGCCATGTGGAACGGGTTCGCGAACATGGCCGGCCTCTCGGCCGGCGGCATCGTGACGATCGCCGGCGGCGCCGGCTCGACCGTGTTCGACACCGGCGGCCGCTCCTACCTCGACGCGCTGGCCAGCCTCTGGTACTGCAACATCGGGCACGGCCGGGCCGAGGTGGCTGATGCCGCTGCGGCCCAGCTGCACCAGCTCGCGGCCTACCAGGTCTTCGAGACCTTCTCCAACCGGCCCGCCGAGGCGCTGGCCCGCCGGGTCTCCGACCTGTCGCCGATCCCCGACGCCAAGGTCTTCTTCACGCCCGGCGGCGGTTCGGATGCCATCGACACGGCGGCCAAGCTGGTCCGCGCGTACTGGCGGGCCGTCGGCCAGCCGGACAAGCAGGTCATCATCGGCCGCACGCACGCCTACCACGGGGTCAACGCCTACGGCACCTCGCTGGGCGGGATCCCGGCCAACGCGGCGGCGTTCAGCCCGCTCGTCCCGCTGGTCGAGCGGGTGCCCTGGGACGACGCGGCGGCGCTGGACAAGCAGATCAGCCAGGCCGGCGCGGACCGGGTGGCCGCCTTCTTCTGCGAGCCGGTCGTCGGCGCGGGCGGCGTGTACTTCCCGCCGGAGGGCTACCTGACCCGGGTCCAGGAGATCTGCCGGGAGCACGACGTGCTGTTCGTGGCCGACGAGGTGATCACCGGGTTCGGCCGGACGGGCAGCTGGTTCGGCAGCGAGCGCTTCGGGGTGGAGCCCGACCTGATGACCGTGGCCAAGGGCCTCACCTCGGGCTACGCGCCGCTCGGCGCGGTGCTGGCCGGGCCGCGGGTGGCCGAGCCGTTCTGGCGGGCGGGGTCGGCGGAGGTCTTCCGGCACGGCTACACCTACCAGGCTCACCCCACGGCGTGCGCCGTCGGCCTGGCCAACCTGGACGTGCTGGAGCGCGAGCAGCTGGTTCCGCGGGTCCGCGAGCTGGAGCAGGTGCTGGCCGCGAAGCTGTCCCCGCTGGAGGGCCACGAGCTGGTCGCGGAGGTCCGGACCGGCGCCGGCCTGCTGGGCGCGGTCGAGATCTCGGCGGAGGCGCGGGCGGCTGACCCCGGCCTCGCCGCGCGGCTGGTGGCCGACATCCGCGAGCGCGGCGTGATCACCCGGCTGCTGCGGGGAGTGGCCCTGCAGGTCTCCCCGCCGTTCGTCATCACCGAGGCGGAGCTCGCGCAGATCGCCGAGACGTTCGCGGCTGCGCTGGACGCAGCCGCCTAGCCGAGTCGGGCTGGACCCGGCCGGACAGGGTCAGGGCCTGGCTGGGCCAGCTCGCTACCAGGGCGTCCGCTACCGGATCCGGCGAGGTCAGGGCCGACCGGGCGGGCTCCCCTTCACCTCTACTGCCTCCACGCGAACACTCGCTGATGCGGGTCACGTGGTCAGGATGTGTAGGTCGCGTGGAGGGCGGCGGGGAGATGCCGGGCGAACCGGGCCTATCACGGGCGGACCGGGCGCCGCGGTCGCCGGTGCCCGGAACTGCGGCGATCACCCGGTGTGTCAACCGGGACGGCCGCCAGGTATGAACTACCTTGGTCGAAGTGTCAGGCCATGTCCGGATGGGCTGAGATCGGCTAGAGGAGGGCGATCTGTGGTGACGGCCTTCGTCAGGACCCTTTTCAGCACCACCGGCCTCTTGATCGTGATCTACATCGTGATCGGCGTGTTCGTCAATACCGCCTCTCCCCACCTGCCGACGACGGCGGGCAATATCTCGCTGTTCCACAGCTGGGTGCAGTACTTCGTATCGGTGTTCCTGTGGCCCCTCAGCTTCTGGCAGCCCACGTTCACCGTGGGCAAGTGGCGCCCCTGAGCCCGGCGTGATCAGCTTGCCCGGGCCGCCGCGGGCCGGGCGGCCAGCAGTGGCAGACTCGGCTCATGACCTACGTTGCGGCTCAGGACCGGTACGAGCAGATGAGCTACCGCCGCTGCGGGCGCAGCGGCATCGACCTGCCCGAGGTCTCCCTCGGGCTCTGGCACAACTTCGGCACGGACCGCCCGCTCGAGACCCAGCGCGCCATCCTGCGCCGCGCGTTCGACCTGGGCGTCACCCACTTTGACCTGGCCAACAACTACGGGCCGCCCTACGGCACGGCCGAGCAAAACTTCGGCACGATCATGCGCCAGGACCTCCGGCCGTACCGGGACGAGCTGATCATCTCCACCAAGGCCGGCTACGACATGTGGCCTGGCCCGTACGGGGACCGCGGCTCCCGCAAGTACCTGCTGGCCAGCCTCGACCAGTCGCTGGGCCGGATGGGCCTGGACTACGTCGACATCTTCTACAGCCACCGGTTCGACCCGGACACGCCCCTGGAGGAGACCATGGGCGCGCTTGACACCGCCGTGCGCTCCGGGCGGGCGCTGTACGCCGGGATCTCCTCCTACTCGCCCGAACGGACCGCTCAGGCCGCGGCCATTCTCCGCGAGCTGGGCACGCCCCTGCTGATCCACCAGCCGTCGTACTCGCTGCTGAACCGCTGGATCGAGGGCGGCCTGCTGGACGTGCTGGCCCGGGAGGGCGCGGGCTGCATCGCGTTCTCGCCGCTGGCCCAGGGCCTGCTGACGGGCAAGTACGCCAACGGCATCCCGGACGGCTCGCGGGCCAGCCGGGACGACTCGCTGTCCCCCGATCAGCTCACGCCGCAGACTCTCGGGCACATCGGGGCGCTGGGCAAGATCGCTCAGGCCCGCGGCCAGTCGCTGGCCCAGTTCGCCCTCTCGTGGGCGCTGCGGGACCAGCGGGTGACCTCCGTGGTGATCGGCGCCAGCAGCGTGGCCCAGCTCGAGGAGAACCTGGCCGCGGTGGGGCGCGGCAGCTTCACCGATGCCGAGCTGGCCGAGATCGACCGCGACGCGGTCGAGGCCGGCATCAACATCTGGTCCGACTCCAGCGCCGGCTAGGGCGCGGCTGAGCCCGGCCGGCGGGCCGGGCTCAGCCGGCTCAGCTGGCCGTGGCCGGGCCGGTCTCCTCCATGGCGCCGTGGGGCAGGTCGAGGTCCCGCTCGATGTCCTGCAGGCTGCGGTTCTTGGTCTCCGGCACCTGGCGCTGGAAGTAGATCAGGGCCACCAGGGAGAGACCGCCGAACAGGAAGAACGTCCCGGCGTTGCCGATCGCGCTCAGCAGGGTCAGGAACGAGATCGTGACCACGAAGTTCGCGCCCCAGTTGGCCATGGTCGCCAGGCTCATCGCCTGGCCCCGGATCTTAACCGGGTAGATTTCGGCGATCAGCAGCCAGAACACCGGCCCCAGGCCGATGGCGAAGGAGCCGGTGAAGATCAGCAGGCCGGCGATCGCGATGTAGGTGGTGCCGCCGTGCAGGCTGTCGCCGCCGATGAGGAAGGTCAGGGCGACGACGAGCAAGCCGACGACCATGCCCGCGGTCCCGCTCAGCAGCAGCGGGCGCCGGCCCGTGCGGTCCATCAGCCGGATCGCGACGATCGTCATGCCGACGTTGACCGCGCCGTTGACGACGTTGGCCAGCAGCGCGGCCGAGCTGCCCAGCCCGGCGCCCTTGAGCAGCGTGGGCGCGTAGTAGATGATCGTGTTGATCCCGGTGATCTGCTGGAAGATGGCCAGCGCCACGCCGATGATCACGACGCGCCGGACCGTCGGGCTGAGCACCTCGCGGAAGCTTGACTTCCGCCCCGACAGCTCGCGCACCTCGGCGATCTCGGGCTCGATCTCGGCGTCCGTGCGGACCCGGTGCAGCACCTGCCGGGCCTCGTCCTCGCGGCCCTGGGCGACTAGCCAGTGCGGGCTTTCCTTCTGGAACAGCATCCCGACGAACATCAGAATCGCCGGGATCGCGGCCAGCCCGAACATCAGCCGCCAGTTGGCCGACGAGGACAGCCCGTAGCCGACCAGGTAGGACACCAGGATGCCCGAGGTGATGGCCAGCTGGTTGAAGCTGACCAGGGCCCCGCGGACCCTGGGCGGGGCGATCTCGCCGATGTACAGCGGCACCACCATCGACGCGGATCCGACGGCGAGGCCGATCACGATCCGGGCCGCGACCAGGACGCCGAAGCTGGGCGAGAACGCGGCCAGCGCCACGCCGACCACGAACAGCGCCGCGGTGCCGAGGACGGTGGGCCGGCGGCCCACCCGGTCGGCGACCCGGCCCGCGATCTGCGCCCCGATCACGGCCCCGACCAGCAGGATGCTGGTCAGCAGTTCCTTGTCGAAGGACGTCAGGCCGTGGAAGTCGTTGCCGATGAACAGCAGCGCCCCGGCGATGACCCCGGTGTCGTAGCCGAACAGCAGGCCGCCGAGCGCGGTGATGGCGGCGCCCCACAGGACATGGCGGCGGATCGTCGCGGAGGACAGCTCCGGCGAGGGCGGACCCGGCTCACGAGTGCTGGTCATGATCCCTCGGCTCCCGTCCGGGCCGGCCCGCGGGCCGCGCTGCCCGCCTCGCCGTGCACCATCCGGTATGTCACCATTGCGGCGCCTCCTGACTCGGCCCGGGGACGGCCGCTTAGCCGCCCGTCGGTGCCTCCATCAGTGCCCGGATTCGGCGCCTCCTAACGCGGCACCGGCGCGCCGGCGCGCCGGCGGGCGCGGAAGGTGACCGTAATGACCTGCGCGTTTATCCGGTGCGCGGGACCCGGTCAGCCCGCCAGCAGCCCGCCCGCATCGGCACGTCGATCTCGCCGACGCCGGGGAACAGCTCGTCCAGGG
>Ga0193726_1002704_pt1 | contig 11736 bp, 11 predicted proteins | sample H2c1metaG_FD_144928 | JGI IMG/M metagenome (GOLD analysis project Ga0193726, IMG submission 144928) | Soil microbial communities from a riparian zone of the East river system, Colorado, United States - H2c1 | ecosystem: Environmental > Terrestrial > Soil > Riparian zone | place: USA: East River... | reverse complement strand
TTTCGAAGAGCAAAGCCAGAATCGCCACGTCCGCCTAACCAAGACGGACGCCTGCACCATTTCAGGAAACAAGCAGCTGTTGCGCAGCGCAGTCGAAAACGTAATTCGCAACGCGGTGAACTACACCGCGGAGGGCACCGACGTGCAAATCGCCCTCCAGAAAATATCTTCCAATGGAAATAGTACGGCGTTGATCAGCGTCCGCGATCACGGACGTGGCGTTCCCGAAGAATCGTTGGCCGACATTTTCCTGCCATTTTATCGTGTAGGCGCCGCTCGCGATCGTTCGTCAGGCGGATCCGGCCTGGGGTTGTCCATTACCGATCGCGCCATCCGTTTGCATGGAGGTTCCGTGCGCGCCGTTAATTGCCCCGACGGAGGCTTGCTGATCGAATTGTGTCTGCCGTGCGTTGCAAGAGCCAAAGCGGAACCGCCAAAGGCTCCTTCGGCCTGAAGTGTTCTCTAAGCATCGATATCGTGCAAGTTTCGGCGGCGGTAAACCAGGAAGGAAATCGCACTGCAAATAAGGAAAGGTGGAATGATCAGAATCACGATGCCATTGCGGAGCGCGTGGATGGAGCGCTGCCCCGCTGCTGCTGCGCTTTGGTAGCACATAGCGCATCCTTGCGCGGAGGCAGTGGTTGGAGCGGCAATTCCAACTACCACAGCCAAAACCAGTGCCAGCAACAAACCGATGTGACTTTTCTTCAGCGAATTTCTCTTTTCAGGCATCGTACGTTCCCGGCTTCAAATTCATCGCTCATGATGTCCAATACTGACCATCCGATAAGCGTCAGGCCAGATTTGGTTCATCATCAGCAACACAAAAACGATCAATATAGCAAAACTCCAGAACAGGATCGGCCGGTCGTACTTCAGATGCATAAAGTAAAGCAGCCCAATCACCGCTTCGACGAACGCCAGAACCAGTAATACCGTCAACAACGTGCGCGTCGAAAACCCCTGGTAGGTCAGGATCACTTCGACGCCTGCAATACACAGCAGGCCAATCCATACCACGAGGTAGAATTTCATTCCCGGTCCGCGAGTCGCATCCATTTCTGTCATATTTCCTTTCCCAGCCGCCATTTCTGGAGTCGGATTACCGGGGAGCCGCATTCATCAAATACAAGAGCGGGAAAACAAACATCCATACCAAGTCCACAAAATGCCAGTACAAACCAGTCGTCTCCACGTGATTCTCGTCGAGCCAGTTCGTTTGAAATCCGAAAGCGACGACGGCCATCGCGATAATTCCAGAGAGCACGTGCAGTAAGTGGAGCCCTGTGATGCTAAAGAACGTGGCGCCAAACATGACGGGGCCCCCAGTCGGATTGTGCGAGAGGCCCCAGCCCTCATGAAACATGTGAAACCATTCGCGCAAATGCAGAACAGCAAAAACGACGCCGAAAAAAACGGTTGCGGCCAGCCACTTCAGGCTCGATGATTTGTTTCCAATTTTCGCCGAGGATACTGCACCCAACATCGTCAAACTGCTGGTGAGTAGCACCACGGTCATGATTAACGCATTCAGGATGCTTGGAAAAAATGGAAACGGTCGCGGCCAATCCGGGGTGCCCACGCGCAAGTATGAATATCCGAAAAGAACGGCCCCAAAAGTGATTGCGTCCGACGCGATGAAAAGCCACATGGTCAGCTTTTTGGACTGAACGCCGTAAGGAGAAGGTTCCCTCGTCGCCTCGAGCCCTTCTGGAAATGCCGCCACAGATTCGCTCACAGTTCCTCCGAAAAAATCAGGTGCGCGCCATCAGCAGAACGAACAGATAGATCCAAAGCCCATCCATAAAGTGCCAATACACACACAGCGCGCGCATTCCCGTGGTTTGCCCCGTGCGATCTGCTTTGGACAATTTTCGAATCATATAGGCAAGGCCACCAATTCCTCCGAGCAAGTGCGCGGCGTGCATCGCGGTAAAGACATAAAAAAACGATGAGCTCGGATTAGTCGAAAGAAAAAGACCTTGCGTGGCAAGCGTGCGCCAGGCCAGAACCTGCCCAACAATGAACAGCGCTCCAAGCGCAAGTGTGCAGTACATCCAATTCATCCCCTCGGAGTACGACTGCTGTGCTCTCTCGGTCGCGCTTGCTAACAATCCCGCAACAGACGTCAGTTGTTTGCGTCCCAGTCCGAGCGTAACGCTGCTGGCCAGCAAGTTCAGCGTGTTCACATACAAAAGCCGCGGAAGTTCGAAGTGTCTCCAATCGGGTGAAGCGCCCTGCCGCACGATCATGGCGCTGGTGAATGCCGCAAAAGACATCACGATGGCGAAGATGCCAATCCACACACCCGTTTCCGAACGCTCCGGCCTAAATTCAGCCATTCCCGTGGAACGACCCGCGCCAGCACCCAAACTGGGAGGGCCCGGCGTCTGCCCGCTATGTATCGCTTCCTGAATCTGGATTCCCAATTGCCCTCCCAATGCCGGCAACATTTCGGCTGAACTTTACGCGCTTTTCGGTGCCGCGTTTTGCATCACGTAATCGTTCCCGTCCGTTCCTCCAACACCATATTCGTTGGGACCGTTTTTAACGACGGGGTGATTCCCTCCGAAATTATCGAATGGCGGTGGCGAAGTCGTGGTCCATTCGAGAGACGTCGCTTCCCATGGATTCTCGGGAGCGATGGGACCACGGAATCGGCTCCAAATCAGATTCCCGAAGAAGATTAACTGAGCTGCACCAGTCAGCAGAGCCGCGATCGTAATGAACTTGTGAACCGGAATCAGCGGCGCGAGGTAATCGTCAACGAAAGCCGAGTAACGCCGGACATTCCCCACCAAACCCAAATAGTGCATCGGCATAAAAACACAATATACGCCGAGGAACGTCAGCCAGAAGTGCCACTTTCCCAAAGTTTCGTTCATCATTCGGCCGAACATTTTCGGAAACCAGAAATAAGTCCCGGCGAATACGCCGAACAGGGAAGCAACGGCCATGACAAAGTGAAAATGAGCAACCACGAAATACGTGGCGTGCAGATACGTATCGAGCGAGGGTTGTGCCAGGTAGAATCCGCTGATTCCGCCACTAATGAAAACCGAGATGAATCCGAGGCAGAAGAGCGCCGGAGTATCAAATCGCATCTTGCCGCCATAAATGGATGCGGTGAGCAGGAGCGTTAGGATAGTCGCGGGAATTGTGATCACCAGCGTCGGCACCGAAAACAGATTCGCGGAGAATGGGTTCATCCCGCTGACGAACATGTGGTGTCCCCAAACCATGTAGCTCAAGAAGCCGATCGCCACCATGCTGCCGATGAACGCGCGCGGCCCGAGAAGGGGTTTTCGAGTGAACACAGGCAGAATGGTCGCAATAATTCCAATGGACGGCAGAATCGCAATATAAACCTCAGGATGACCGAAGAACCAGAACAGGTGCTGCCAAAGCAGAGGAGATCCGCCGGAATGTGGCTGCAATTTGTCGCTGAGAATAAGTCCACCAGGAATAAAAAAACTGGTTCCAGCCACGCGATCCAAAATCAAAAGTATGCAAGCAGGCAACAAGACAGCAAACGCCAAGAGGGCGATGACCGAAGTAACGAACCACGCCCACGTGCTGTAGGGCATGCGTGCCAGGGACATTCCCTTGGTCCGCAAATCCAGAGTTGTGGCAATGAAGTTCAAAGCGCCGAGCAGCGACCCAATGCAAAATATAGCGATGGAAATCGCCCAAAGATCCTGGCCCAATGCCAAACCCGGCCCCGCGTCTCCTCCTACGGCGCTAAGCGGAGCGTATGCGGTCCAACCAGAAATTGGCGGCCCATCAGCGACAAAGAACGAAGCCATCATGACCACAAACGCCAGAAATGTGGTCCAGAACGACATCATATTAAATCGGGGAAACGCCATGTCCTCGGCGCCGATCTGAATCGGCAGAAAATAATTCCCAAATGCAGCGAAGGGCGCGTTGGTCAAAACGAAGAACACCATCAACGTTCCGTGCATCGTCAGTAGCGAAAGATAATATTCCGGTGTCATCACTCCGTCCGGCGCGCCGGCCGCTGAGAGTTTGGAGAGAAAAGGAATATGCCAGCCTGGATATGCAAGATGAATTCGCAACAACCACGACAAAACCATACCCACAAATACGGCCACCAGCGCCAATCCGTAATACTGCTTTCCAATCACTTTGTGATCGAGACTGAAAACATACTTCCGTATGAACGTAGTCGGGGCCGTGTGTAAGTGCGCAATCCGTTTTGACGAAACATCATGCATATGACGTGATCCTCTGAGAGCGAAGACAATCTATTTCGCGTGCTTCCAGGAAATCGCTTCTTCTACTGACCGGACTGCGTTTTAAGCCACTGCTCGTAGTCTTCTTCTTTCATAACTTCGAGATACGCTTTCATGTTGTAGTGACCCAATCCGCACAATTGCGTGCAGACGATTTCATATTTCCCAATCTGCGTTGCAGTAAAATGCAGGGGTATATCGAGCCCCGGAACGAAATCTTGTTGCACTCGCAGCTCGCGAACATAAAAGGAATGCCCGACATCCTTGGAATGCAACGCCAATGACACAGGCCGATTCACGGGCACGACGAGCGAAGCCGCCACAATGTCGTCACGCGCCGCCACGTCACTCGCTGGATCGAGGCCGAAGTAGTTTCCGCTGCCATCGTCGATCTTTTCAGGATGCACTCCGCCGAATTTCCCATCCGAGCCCGGATAACGGAAATAGAAAGCGAACTGTTCGGCTTGCACGTCGATCCTCAATGAGTCTGGGGCAGCAGCTGTGAGATAGATCGCTCCCCACGTTTTCGAACCGACAAACGTCAAGGTGAAAATCTCGATGCCCACGAGGATGATTGCTGCTGTAACCAGCGGCGCTGCGCCGCCGGGAAATGGTTTGATCTTCTTGGCTCTGTTTTTGTCGCTCGCCGTCCAGGCAAAACAGCCGAGCATCAGCTGACCGGCCAGGAAAAGTATTCCTGTGCCAATCAGCGTCTCGTCCAGTTGGCGATCAACTGCCTTGCCCGTCGTTGAGATGTCTGGCGGAAGCCACCAGGTGTGCATGGCAAAGAACGCAATCGACACCAAGGTGATCAGCGTAAGTACTACCGCAAACACTTTTCCCATGACTCTTCGTCTCTCAGAGTTGCGATCGCTCGTTTCCGGAATCTTGAATCGCCAGCCTCATGCAGGCCGCCGCGACTAGTACGGCAGAGCCTTGAACGTAAAATTCACCTTGGCCTCGCCGGCCCCGACCGTCACCTCTTGTGTTTGCGTACCATACTGTTCCTGCCATGCAGACACCGTGTATTTGCCGGCGGGAAGCCCTTTCAGGCTGAACGAGCCATCTGGTCCCGTGACCGCATAGTGCGAAGTGCTTAAAACAACGAAATATCCATGCATCCAAGGATGAATGTTGCACTTCACTGGAATGAATTCCGGCTTGTCGTATTTCGTGTCAATGGGAGCAGATCCAGCAGGCTGCGACTTGTTCCACTCTGCATTTACTTTCGCCAGCGGATGAATGTTGTGCGACGTTTGGTCGTCGTTGAAGATCTGCAGAACTTGTCCGGCTTGCATCGGCAAAACGTGAGGAAGATACTGACAGCCCTTTTGGTCGTAGCGTGCGAGTTGTGTCGGAGGCGCTTCCGCAGCGTCTCCCGCGGAAATGTAAACGACAACGTACTCCAACGCATTGCCGGGTCCGGTGGCTACATTTTCCGTCATTACGGGCGCGGGGTGTTGCTTGGCGCAAGAGGGCTCCTTCGCCATATCGATTGGTTTCATCTTCGGCGGAGTGCCCGTGTAGGTCACTTTCCCAGCGATGGTACTGGTAACAGGTGCAGGTGTTCTTGCGCCGCCTCTACTTCCTACCAAGGCAACGCCTGCCAGGAGCAACAGAAACTTACTTTTCATTGGGTGTTCCTCCTAAACTGAATGATTACCGTCCGCCACCGGCATTGGGGCCGATCGGCTTCATGTCTTTGGCGTGTTCGGCGGCGTACTTCTTCCAAACCACAGATTCCGGCGTACGCAAGTCTTGAAGGGTCCGCAGGAAATGGACCAGGTCCCATGCATCGTTTGGCTGAATCACGTCCGCGAAGGAAGGCATGGGCGTTCCATCCACGCCGGTCATGAAAATGCGGTACAAATCTTGATTCGTCTCGCCGCACTTGAACCGGGAACCCGTAGAAAAGTTATAGGGCCGAATCGGATTGTCTTTGCTGTCGGTAAGTGTGGACGCGGATGGGCCGTCTCCATGGCCTTCGGGGCCGTGGCACTTCCAGCATTCCATCTTCTGAAAAAGTTCTCTGCCGTGAAGAATATTGTCGATGTTGGCAGGAGTTTCGCGAGGAATGCTGATCGGCGTACCCGGTTTCTCAGTTCCCCAGCGCGGCGAAAAGGTTTTGACGTAAGCCACCAGATCAGCGCGCTGTTGAGGCGTGAGTGGATTCCAAGATGGCATGTTCGTCGTAACAAAACCACGTTGGACGGCATGATCCAGATCTTCATCCGTAGGCAACGTGCCTGTCGGCGTCGATCTACACTTGAACGTAGCCGCTGTAAAGTCCCGCGGCTTAGGATCGATCCACGGCGCATTTTCACCATTGCCGTCGCCCTGCGGTCCATGACAACCAATGCAGAACCGGCGATATAGCTGTTTGCCGCTGCCGGCATTTCCAGCAAGCTTACCGACGTGACGTTCTTGCGCAAAGTCAGCCGGCGAACCAGCAATGAACACACTCGCCACGCCCACTGCGAATGTCCTTAGTATCGATTTCGATTTCATTTTCATCGTCAACCTCATCTCTAAAAGTCGAAGTCGAATCCAAGCATGACGCTGCTGCTCCAGACGGGATTGGCAACTGAAAACACTTGCAGGCCACCGCCGTTACCGCTAAGCGGCAAGAATCCATTGGACTTTGCTATCGAGTATTCGGAGTGCCATGCGAGGCCCGCTCGGCTGAACATGATCGGATACCAACGATAACCAACGGCATAGGCCGTTACGTTTCCATAATCATTGGGGAAGCCCCCATTCACAAACGCCTGTTGCGAAACACCAATCCTCTCGAATCGTCCGAAAAAGACGAGCTGCGGGCTCACGTAGTAGTGGCTCTCGAGAAAGCCTCCCAGGAAAGCTGGAGCCTTCGCTCCAGCGGGAAGCGGAGAGGTCGAAGGAACCCCCGCACCCAAATAAGCGTTGTCGTGGCCGTACATGATGCTAGGGAGAAATTCGAGTTTCTTTAGGAAGAAATCGCCGCCCACGCCCACACGGTAGAAGGGCTTGTTGCCGAAACCGATGAGGGCTACTGTGGAGCCATCACTGCCGGTGCTGGATTGGTAGTAAGTAGGTCTTTGACCAAAGTAGCCGAACGCACCGATACGTTGTAACCCGAGGCTGCCGCCGTTGAACGCCTGGCTGAATGCCAGGTTAACGTCATAACCGCGATTGGACGGCGCGCCGGAACCACTCGTGAAACCGACATTGCCGTCATTACTGCTCAGCACGGAGACTGAGTAGCGCGTATAGCTATTCTTCGAATGCCCGGCTAATTCGACTCCCAGTTGGTTGTCGCCGTAGCCAAAGTCATTGATAGTTCCGGGAACATCGTAGTGGTAAGTCTGATAGATTCCTCCGTTTGCGGAGAGAAACAGAAACCGTTTTTCCGAAATCAGGTTGTCCAGCTCAAACTTGCCAACCTTGAGGTTCAGCCAATTACTGCCTTTGAGGTTGTCGAATCGCACCCAAGCGGCTTCAAAGTGAAACGCCCCCGTAGAGTCCGCTGATGGAAGTAATGAAAACGAAATGTTGCGGTACAGCGTTCCGGCTGTCCACAGGTCCATGCCAGAGAGATCGAACCCGTTCTGCTGCACTTTCCCGGAAACGAAAGTTGAACCCGGTCCGCCACCCGGAATGGAATCCACAGCTAGATTGTTCGTGCTTTCGCGGTGCCACTGCGGCGTCATTCGAAACGTAACTGGAAAATAGGAAGGATTCTGCCAGATGGGAGAATCTCGTTCGTTTCCGAGTTGGTAGCCGTTGTCGCGAAACACCTGGCCAAAATTGTTTAGCTCCGGCCACGCCGTGTGGCATGCGGAGCAAGGCAGGCCGTACTTCCTCGCGAATGCGGGAATCGCTCGAACGTGAATGCCCGGCAAAGGCGCTGCCTGAGCCGTCGAACCTCCACGGCCGAACATCACCAGTCCCAAGAAGCCTCCAATAAGGAGCAAACCAATCAACGACCATCGGACGGCCGTCGTTCGAATCGGAAACCTTATAGACATACAACCTCCTGTTTTAACCGCGTGGGGACCCTTTAGTCCCCCAGGGCCGACTTGCGGACCAGAGTTGCTAGTCGCTGGATCTACGACCTAAGCATTGGAAAAACCATCCCTAAGGATTGAAAAAACGAGGGGAACATACTCCTTACAACTTAAGAATGCAAGCACAAAAATTAACCTAACTTAATATTAAAATCCGTGGTTAAGCTGTATGGGCACTTTTTAGCGCTGTAGCCACATATAAGCCTTAAGGGCGATGATTTTCATGTTGACTGCTTAACGTTGCGGGTGTACCACTTTGACCTTGATTCTTACTTGTTGCGCAACCCAAGGGGCGGTTTAGCACGAGGGCTACATGCCGGAAAGTCGTTTGAAAGGATTCCAATCGGCTTTGTTTGCAAAAACTGCATTTCGCCAAGCTGTAGGCTTATTGCTCCTAATTCTGTTGGCATCTTCTCCGTCTTATTCTGACAAAACTTCCAGTGCAACAGGTGGTTTTACAATTGAGCTGCCGAATTCCGAGGCCGATGTCCTGGCGGCCGTTCAAACCGTCGCGGACGACCATATCATTCGCGGAACGTACATCTATGAACGGGAAAAAATTCTGAGTGATGCTGTCGCCGAGAAATCCTCCGCTTACTTTGGTTCGTGGAAGGCGGAGGGGCATGTCTTCTATAAAGTTCGCAGGGATGCGTTGGCACCGCGGAATTTCAAAAACAGCTCGGACATCGGAGTCATCACAGTACGTTACGTCGTGCACGGGACGTCTGATGCCACAACGCATCTTGAGATTGTGGCGGTTTTTGTCGAGGACGGAACTAACAGACTTCATCCTTCAAACAGCACTGTCGAAACAAGCGAGCTATCCGAAATTCAAAAACAGCTAACTTCGATACAGAGGGACCGTCAATTAGCCGCGGAAACCCGCGAAAACAAAAATCGCGAAGTGGAAGAAGCCGCTGCGATCGCAAAACAAAACAGGGAAGAAGCGATTCGTTTCCAGGATACGCAAGCTTCGTTGAAGACTCTCGAACAGCGCGCCGATGACCTACAACATGCTCTTGAAGTACGCATACCGAACCCAAACACGGAGTTGAAAACGGCTCCTTTTCGCGGCGCAACAACTTTGACGAAACTCCCCGCCAACACCGATGTGCTCGTCGAAATTCTTACCACATATTGGTACGGCGTCGAGACGGCTGACGGCCATCGCGGATGGGTTCGGCGCGATCAGGTGGTACCACTCCCGTGAGAGAATCTTCCGCCCTCTTGAGATTCGCGAAATGGTTCACTTCTTTTTTTACGATTCTCTTTTTCTCTGCCCTGCTACAGCAGGTCGCGCTCGCACAGAACGCTGTTGTCTATCAACGAATCTTTCCCGTTTCGGTAGGCGAGGCAAATGCCTCCGTACAAAAAATACGTGAATCGTCGAAAGGCCGGCTGCCGACACTCGAAGGATTTGTGCAGCAAGCGGATCAGCTCACGGAACGCTACGACAAAGGTTATTTCGAATGCACGTTCCGGGTTTCTCCAGTCGCCACTGGCGGAACGCTGGTTCGCGCAACCGCGAAAGTTACTGCATGGTACAGCGATCCAGCTGCTATACACTCTGGTTACCGGGTTCTCGCTTCGAATGGACGTTTGGAAGGCGATGCACTGGACAGAATCGCGGAAGTTTTAGCTCCGCAGGCCGCAATTGGAGCCGGCAGCAAGCCTACATCGGCTGGGTTCCCCGGATCTCCGCCCACGGACACGCGCCAGTCCACCCAAGGGAGACTCATCGTGCCTGGGACGGGCACAAACTGGAACGCACACACTGGACCTCCGCTCTACGCCTCGACCGGACCGCCTGTCTCACCTCCTTCGGCAACGAACCTTGAATCCGCAATGACGATGCGTGCAGCAGACGAAAAAAGGTCCCGGGAATTATCGAACTACATTCAGAACCTTGAGGAAATTCAGCGTAACCAATCGCACCCGGGTGATCTTGCAGCGGTGAAAAAAAACAAAACTCCAGTTTTGGCCAAATCTTCGGAAAGCGCGCAAGTGCTCATGGAGGCGGATGCGCAAGATGAATTTCAAGTCCTCGGCGTGGACGGAGTGTGGGTGCACGTGCAGATTTCAGGTGTATCGCGCGGATGGATTCGCCGCAGCCAACTTGAAATGCCGCTTGGTTTCTTGCAAGGCGATAGTACTTCGCCGGAAAACTATTCCAATGCGATCTTCAGGGTTGCGAAAGAAGAGACCACCCCTTTCCGCGGAAACTGGCAGCCTCTCAAAGGGAAGCCGGTACAAATCGAGTGGGTTGAGCCAACAAATTCTGCAATATCCACTTCGCGGAAGGATAAATTGGCATACGCGAAATCAGTTTTCCTCCGCGCCGCCAAGATTCTCGCCAAGTCGCAACCATCGGCGGAGGGCATTGTAGTGGTTTTCGATTCCGCCGATGGCGGTCAGATCGCTGCTCAGTTATCAAGCGTGGAGGCGCTCGCCGGTCGTACTATCTCAGAGACCGCGTTCTGGCAGCAGTGTTCTCTTGATCCCCGAGAATCATTCATTGATTCGACAAATCCTTAGTCGCTAAAGCCCTCCCAGAACCTCGGCTACATCGGGGGCGCCGGTCACAACCAGCTGACTACGATCGCCTCACTGAATGGCCGCTGGCTTTTTGGCGGAATGATTAATGGTCCCGGGACGCATTCTGGGGACGCTGACGGCACGCTCATCGTCGCAGATGGATTCTTGCGGGAGGGACCCAATCTGCCGACCGAGTGGGCGGCGTTCTTGCCCCTAAAAGTTCCCTTTACCGACCATGATTGCGGAGCAGTTCGCGCCTTTCGTGATCAGATGATTCTGTCTGGGCCAAGAGAGTATCTGTTTCCAAGCGACCTGAATCCCGAGGGCCATCAAAAAACACTAAGAACTGCTTGAAAGCTGACACTCAAACTGGCGGGGATTCCCTACTTCAGAATCTATGATCTTCGCTCAACCTATGCCACTTGGCTTAGTGCGGGCGGAGTGGCAGATGAAGGGTAATCTAGTTACTTCGACAAGGCGACGCGCAAGTCTTCAAGAAGTATTCTCAGATGAAGTTGCAAATGCAACGAGAAGCACTGACGAAAATGAACAGGCGTGCCAATGAAATGTCCGAATTTGCGGCAGCTCCTGTCTAGACACAAGAAATGGGTGGTCGAGTGATGGGCAAATCTTTTAGAATCAATCTAAGCGCCTGTTGCTCAGTTGGATAGAGCATCTGCCTTCTAAGCGCAGCCGCCACTTCCAACGACTCCATCCAATATTTCTAACTATCAATGTTTCCAACCAATTGGGGCATCTGCTTTTCGCTCAAAGCTAACTCCAATGGACGGAAAAGATACGATTCCGACACAGTTGTGGCACAGCGAGATAGCTTTTCGTTGAATTGTATTTACTCAGAAAATTCGCGTGGATGGCGCCATTAATAGAGCAGGTCCCTG
>Ga0193726_1002703_pt1 | contig 11736 bp, 11 predicted proteins | sample H2c1metaG_FD_144928 | JGI IMG/M metagenome (GOLD analysis project Ga0193726, IMG submission 144928) | Soil microbial communities from a riparian zone of the East river system, Colorado, United States - H2c1 | ecosystem: Environmental > Terrestrial > Soil > Riparian zone | place: USA: East River... | reverse complement strand
GCGAGCATCGAGCTGACCATCACGAGCAGGTAGTCGGTCAGCCGTCCGTCGGGATCGACCATCACCCAGTACTGTCCGGCGATCATCACCAGGTACACCAAGGCGAGCAACACGACGGGCAGTGCACCGACGTGGGCATTGGCCGGGATCGAGCGCTCGGGCGCGAGTGGATCCACGGCGCGCCGCACCGAGAGACGCGTGCTGCCGATCTCCAGCACGTCCCCGGCCGCGAGCTCAGTGGTCTGCTGCGCGGCGAACCGCTGGCGGCCGACGAACACACCATTGACGGTCTCACCCACGACGAGACGCAGTGCCCCGTCCACCTCGGTCACGCTGGCATGGTGCGGCGAGGCGTGGGGATCGTCGAGCACGACGTCGCAGTCGATGGCGCGGCCGATGGTCACGGGCCACTGCTGGACCGGCACGAACTGCCGCACGTGCCCATCCCGGTCGAGCAGCTCGACGACAGCGAGCTTCATTCGGCCGGACTCGAGGTCTGCCGCGTCCATCCAAAACCGTCCAGAAAATGGGCGCTCAATGCGAGCGCGTTGTCGAAGCTGACGCCGCTTGCGTCGAAGCGCGCCTCGACACCGCCGAGCGGCAGGTCCACGCTGCCAACGAGCACGCTGACGGTGTAGAGGTCCTTCAGGCGCTTGTAGGCGCTCATGCACAGGACGGCGCGCAAGGGCACGCCGTGGGCGTCGACGTACTGCTCCTGGCAGTGCGGCGCGGTGCGGTCCTTCCCGCCGTCGCCGCCGAACCACTCGTTGGCGAAGCTTCGCGAATAGCGGTTAGCAAATCGCAGCAGGCCGAGCTTGCGGCCGTCGAACACCTCGTGCCGGACCGACAGCGAGCCGGTCGTCAGGGATCTCGAGACGTAGATCCGCGTGTCCATCGCGCACTGCGACTGCTCGTACTCGAGTCCCTTGGTGTCGGACGGCGTGCTGCGGCCCCAGCACCGCATGAACTCTTCCTGCGGTACGGGAATCATGTAGCGCGGATCGCCGGCCGTGCGCCACGGCTGCTTCAGGAACCGCTCGGTCAGCGTCGCCTGGTGAACGGTCAGCTGCCGCGCAAGCTCTGGATAGGCGGCACGGACGATGGGCGCCTCATCGCCAGCGCGCTGCAGCAGATCCTCGGCGAACGCCGCCGGCACGAGGAAGCTCACCTGCTCCCCGTCGACGCGCGAGGCGACATTGACGCCGATCACGTGCCCCTGCGAGTCGAGAGCGGGGCCGCCGCTCACGCCGGGATTCAGGGTGCCGGCGAAGAAGATCGTCGGATAGAAGCTTCGATCGACCAGGCCGTTGTACGTGCCCTCGATCACGGCAAACCCGACGTCGAGCGGGTTGCCGAGCGAGTAGATCCGCTCGCCCTGTTCGAGGGCGGTGGTGCGCGGCCGGAACGCCAGCGCCCGGAGGGTCACAGGCGGCGGTGTGGCTGGTCTGACGAGTGCGAGGTCGTGAATCGCGTCGAACGCCAGCAACTGCAGCGGCCCCGTGGCGCCGTCTGTGGTGCCGTAAACGAGGCGGTACCGCTCCGGCTGGAGCGCGGCTTCACTGACGACGTGGTAGTTCGTGAGGATGAGGCCGTCGGGCGTGACGAAGAAGCCGGAGCCGACGCTCGACTGACTGTCCTGGCCTTTCAGCAGCGTGCGAACCTGAACGAGACTGCGCCGCGCATCCTCGTAGATGCGCTCGGCGGACGGGGACACCGGCGACGGCGGCTGAATGTCCTGCGGCCGGCCCTGTTGTCCCGCGACGGATAGCGCCCAGGCGGCGAGCGCGACGAGAACTAGCGTGCGCATTTATCGACTGCGGGATGAAGGCGAGGCCATGCCGGGTCGGACTTGGACAGTCCGTACCCCCACGGCTGCGCGATTCCACCGTGAAAGAGACGTCCGAAATCATTCGCGTATTTTGATTCCTCTTCGGGCGTCATCAGGGTGCGATACTGCCCACTCAGACACGCACACCAACCGGCCGCATCCGACATGCTGAGTCTGGCGTTGGCCGGGTCGCGATAAAACGCGTTGCAGCCATCCTCAAAGCGCGCGAAGCCGCCCGGCGGGGCGGCGGCCGCAACCTGCGCTTGTCTCTGGGCTTGTTTCTGGCGCTCCTCCGCCGCGCTCTTCGCGAGAGCTTTCAGCATCTGAGTGCCAAGGGAATCGCCGCCGTCGTCCTTCACGGCGTCGGCGCCGTTGCCAGTTCCCTCGGTCGCGTGCAGTTCGCGATCATTGGCGCTGGGCGAGATGTTCAGATAATAATCGCAGGGACTTCGTTGCCCACCCTTGGTGCACGTCTGGCCCACTGTCTCGAGATACAGAGCGGAAGTGAGCGGAAGAAGTGGTCCGTACCTGGCGTCCGGTGCAATGAGATGTCCGCTGAAATCCGTAATGTATTTCAGAGCCGTGCAATTGGCCGGAATATCGCCGGCGCTGCGGTAGCCGGTCGCATCTTTCTGGGCGCACAAAGCGACCGCGGCGCCGGTCAGGATTTTCTGATCGTGGAACCACCGGACAAATGTTCAGAAATCGGGTACCTGGGCAATTCTGCCTGAACCCCATTGGCCTTTTGCATCGGCAAAGCCGAATGCAATGTAGGCTGGATACCCTGCGGAACTCCAATAAACATCCTTACATTGCCCGGGAGGTACGGTCGTGCCATTGACGTCCCAGTAGTACAGGATGGTGTCATTCTTCTGTGCGGCGACCACCTCGACGGGCACTGTGCCCTTATTGCAGACGGCGAGATTCACCGCGGAAGAATCAGAGTTGAGACCCTGAGAGCGCAACGGCACGGCGGCGCCGAACAAGAGCAGCAAGAGTGCGGCCTGCAGGGCACGTCTGGTTCCGAGTGCTTTCATACCTTTCCTCCACTGTCGGCGAGGCTCTCTTTCAGCAGCGCGCGCGCCGTCCAACGGCTGATCTCCTCCGCCTGCGCCGGCGAGAGTCCGCAAATATCCCTCAGCACGATCAACGCCTCGATCCCGAGACACACGGCCAGCGCTGACGTCAGACGTTTGTAGCGCGCGCGGCCGATCAGCCGCTGCACCGGTCGAACGGCGTCGTCGATCCACTCGAGCCGCCTTCCTCCACGCGGCGGATCCTGGCCGCCGCGCGGACGGCTCACCGTCAGCCGCACCATCGTCCGCAGGAGCGCCTCATGATCGACGGCCAGTCGCTGCATGTGCCGGGCGAGCGCGTCCACGCGCGCCTCGAGATCTTCTTCGGTGCGGCCTGCCGGCGCGCCGGCGAGCGCTGACTCCATGACGGGGCGCAGACCTTCCAGCGTGGCCTCGACGAGCAGCTGCTCCTGGGTCGGAAAATATCGATAGGCGGTCCGGCGCGACACATCCGCGGCATCCGCGACATCCGAGACCGACGGCGAACGGCCGGCCGCAATGAGCGTCGCGGCCGTCGTGAGCAGCAAGCGGCGTGTCCGGCGCGTCTGCTGAATTCTGTCGGCGCCGCCACGGCCACGCGCGGCGACGCGCGATGCGGTTGACATCGCGGCGATAGTACTTTATTGTCGTCATGACACTCAAGTGTCATTACGACACCAATGTGTTGTCATGTGGAGATCGACTCATGCGATACGCGATCCTGGTCACGACGGCGCTCGTTCTCGCGGCAGGCACGGCGCGCGCGCAACCGCCCTGCACCAACCATTTGCTGAACGACGACTATGGCGTGCAAATCAGCGGCACCCGGCCGTCCGTCCCGGGTCCGTTGGCGCCCACCGAACTGGTGGTGGGCACGGCCATGGGACATTTCGACGGCCGCGGCGGTTACACCCAGGTCGGTTCCACGCACGGCGCTGTCAGCGGCGTCACCAGCGGCACGCCCGGGACGGGCAGCTACGTCGTCAACCCGGATTGCACGGGCGTCATCACGTTTCAGAATGCGGGACAGCCGTTCCCGATTGAGGTGGCCATCGTCGTCGTCGGTCAGGGGGATGAGGTAAAGGGTGCGACGACGTCGCCAGCGGGCATCATGGTGACGGCCGTCTGGCGCAAGAGGTAGGCGACACGCGTCCCGGGTGTGGGCCGCCCGGGACGTCTCTCTTGGTCGGCTGTTACTGCTTCTGGTAGATCACGTCCTGGGAAACGACCTGACCCTGGTTGGTCACTGCCGTCGAGACGCCCCTCATGGTCTTGCCATCGTCCGACACGACGTTGTGGACCAGGATCCGTCGTTCGCCATTCACTTTGATGACGATGTCCCAAGTGCGATCGTCAATACGCTTGAACGCGTAAGTGAACCTGGCCTGTCGCTTCGGAACAGCCCCCGGCTGATACTTGGACTTGGCGACCTCCACCTTCCAGGTTCCCGCGAACAGTTGATCCTGCGCAACGGTGAACTGCGAAATCGTGAACACCAAGAGGCCAGGCACGAGGGTGGCTCGCGTTATCGTCCTCCCCGGCGGACACCGCGGGCCGAAGACAAGATCACGTCGCTCGCCTTCTCGCTCATCATCATGATGGCAACCATCGGAAAGTAGCCGGGGATTTGCGGGAACACTGAGGCGTCCACAACGCGAAGATTACGGGTACGGTGGACCTTGAAGTCGCTGTCCACGACGGCCATCGGGTCCGAACTCGGGCCCATCCGATTACTGCACGCCGCGTGATGGCCCCACGCTTCGTTCTTGATAAACGTGCCGATGTCGCTGGCGCTTTGTGCCGCCGGACCTGGAACGAGTTCGCTCGCCGTCAGCGACGAAAACTGGGAATTCATCTCCCTCGCCAACTGAACGCCGGCGACGACGGACGCCAGATCCTGGCCTGCCGTATCGGTCCCTTCCTGGAAGGAATGGAAGTTGATGTTCGGCGTATCCCGTGGATCGCCCGACTTCAACGTCACCGTGCCGCCGCGATTCTGATTATGGGCTTTCAGCACCAGCCAGGTGAACTGAGTCGGGTTCAAGAACGCGTTCTGCCATCCCGGGTAATAGCCACGGAACTGTCCCGGCAGCAGGAGCACGCATAGATCGCGGTCGGGTCGCGAAGGATCCGACTTGCGCAGCCCCCCGACAACGCCGAGGTTCGTCGTATAGACGCCCTGGCCCTGCAACCACTCGCCGAAGCACGCATCGGTCGGCGATCCGAAGGAGCACTGATTGAAGATCGAATAGGGAGCCTTGAGTTGCGAGACGACTCCGACTTCGTAGCGGTCCATCATCCCGGTGCCCACACCCGGAAGATCGATGACGTGCCGTATGCCCAGCTTCGCCAGTTCGTCGGCGGGACCGATGCCGGAGAGTTTCAGAATCTGGGGGCTGTTGAAGGTGCCGGCCGAAATAATGACCTCACGAGATGCCTTGAGCACCTTCGTCTGTGGAGCCGGCGCCTTGGGATCGGCCATGGGAGACGCGCGATACAGATGCGAGCCCTGCATGTACTCGACGCCCGCCGCATTTTCGCCGTCCATGATCACCCGCGTGACCAGGCAGTCGGTCATGATGGTGAGATTGGGATAGTTTGCGGCGGTCTCGAGGACGTGGTCCCGGACACTCCATCTGGCGCCATGTAGCCGTGACATCGGCAACGCGTAGATGCCCTCGGTGTCGTGCTGGATGACGGCGTAGTCGTTGGGATCCAGTGTGCCCTGCGCGTAGCCGGCCAGGTCGCCTGGCTTGCCCATCGTGTCGGCGGCAGCCTGGATCATCTGCTGAAGCTGAGGGTCGGCCAGAAAAATCTGAGGGTCGGCCAACTCGGTCGGTTGCCAACCGTCGAAACCGTGTCGGGCCGTGTCCGGCGCGCCGATCGGCGGCGGGGCCGCGTAACGGCACTGTTCCATGCGCTGGAAATAGTTGCGCATGTTGTCGGGCGCCCAACTGTCGTCCCCCGTCACGCTCGAGATGTTCTCCCAATCCGAGTTGCTGGGGTACATCATCACCAGCACGTTATGAATGCCGCAGCCACCGATGGTACTTGCGCGGGGATACAGTATTCCCCCCTTGGCGGCAACGTATTTGGAGTCCCGTTTCTGCTGCGCGTCGTCTGCATAATGACGAACGTAGTACTCCCACGCGATCCGCGGATCGGCCGATGCGAGTGCGAAGAGGATCGGCACCTTCATCAGCGTCTGGAGGTCCGGCTCCGTCGCCGCCGTACCGGCCTCCATCAACACGACACGATGACCGGCTTTCGCCAGATTGCAGGCCAGCGGTCCACCGCCGGGACCTGACCCAATCACGATGTATTCAGCCTCCGCGGGAGCGGCCTGGGCCCGGGTTGATCGAGTCAAGGCCACAACGCCTGCGGCGTACGCCGTCGACTGTTTCAACAGATCCCGCCGGGAAAGTTTCCCGCTGGGCGATTTCACTCTGTTCTTCGTGGGGTCAAAGGCACGTGACATCATCTGCCTCGCGTTAATCGTGGTTCGCTCGCTGCCGCAGCAGCGTTCCGCCGATCACCGCGCCGTCGGGGCTGGTGACCAGAACATCCGCGCCCTCGCCACCTTCGGTAATCACGCCCCTCCACGTAAACGGCGCGCCCGACGTGGAAAGCATGGTCACGTTGCAGGAGTTGTCGATGGAGTACGTGCCCTTCAGCGTTTCGTGAACGACGCTCAGGCCGCCATAACTCGCACTCGTGTCGCCGGTAAACCCTCCTTTGCCGTCGAACGACAACGTTCCCTGTCGCGCGAAGGAGAACAAGGGGAACGGCAGCGGGGGCCAGGGGTAACGACTGGTGTCCGTCACATCCCCGAACATGTCGAGTTGGTAGCCTCCGCTCAGCATCCGTTCCGAGCAGGCGAAATTCTGCGCGTCGTCTGAGGCCGCAGGCTTCTGCCTCTGCATATGGACACGAATGAAGCTGCCCGGCGGGCCCCCGGCGACGGACAAAATCCGAACCAGCACGTCCGAGCCGCCATTGGCCAACGCGCCGGCAAATTGGAGCGGAATGGGCGGAGAGAACTGAACGACGGTGCCATTGACGATGATCGGCAGCGTATTCAACCAGTTGAACACAATCGTGCAATCGGGGTTGACCGTGTATGTGCCGAAGTACTGCGCCTCGGGGAAGATGAACCCGTTGTAGGAGGCGAAGCTGACCTCCGACACGTTTCCATTTCCATCGGCGATCGTCCGCGCGACCTTCATCACAGGCCCGACAAGCGGAGTGAAAACGGGCGGCAGCACGAAGAGGGTGCCCCGCGCGATCGTCCCGTATTCACCGATGAAATCCCGGTTGCTGCAGGCCGGCGCGGCGTGCACATCCTGGGCGACTACGAGGGACAGGAGCAATAAACTCGTGACTCGACCAAGTAGATGCATCATGTCGTGAACCTTCATCCTTGAATCGTGTTTCGCCTGACGGAGTGCGGGCGGCGAGCTCATGCATTACGGGGACCGTTTCGCCCTACAGGATTGCTGGCAAAACGTCAAGGGGGGCTGCTGATGTCGGTCGCGGAGCCGACTTTAGTCGGCGCGTGAAGGCTGGGGTTGAGGAAGGGGCGACGGGAAGACGGCCCGGAGCAGCGGCTTCTGCTGCCCCGGGCTCCGACGGTTACTTGTTGCTCAGGAAGGCGTCGCCGTAGACCGGGCCGAGCGTCAGCGGCATCTGGATGATGCGCAGGTTTCGGCCACCGTCTGTAATCACGCCGAACCACTGGAAATCGATGATGCCGGCGGGACCCGCATTGGCCGAGTAGTTCACGTCGACCGTGCAGTCGCTGTGCACCCGATAGGTTCCCGACCAGCGCTCGGCGTCCACGCGTCCAGCGAAGCTGCTGTTGGTGAAGCCGTGGACCGTGCCTTTGCCGCTCACGAGATCGGCCCCTTTGCCCGGCTCGAACGTGACCTGTCCTGCCGCTGCGAAGTCGCCGGCGATGAGGTCGTTGCCGACGTTCACCGTGCCGAACGGAGGCGGCAGCGGGATCGACGCGGACGGCATGATGGTCCCGCTCATCTCCAGGTCGTAGCTCCCCTTCAAATCCTCGGCCTTGCACTGGGACGGCCCGCGACGAGAATTCGCGCGGATTGTGGCGCCGCCCGGATCGAGCTGCGAGAAGTTCAAATACGATCCGTCCGCCGCAATCGCTCCCTGGAACGTCACGAGAAACGCGACGGGCGGCGGCGCGTTGATGAAGAACGTGATGATGCAGTCCGGGCTGACCGTGTAGGTGCCGTCGGCCGGTTCGAGAGACGGCACGCCGGAGTAGCTCGAAACCTGAAGGAGCGTGAGATGGCCGTTGCCATCCGACTGGGCGCGGCCGACGCGTGCGACGGGGCCGTTGAAGATGCTCGGAATCGGCGGCTCGTCGACGATCAGGCCGTGAGCGACGATGCCGTAAAAGCCTTTGAACGTACTGAGATCGCAACTCTGCTGCGCTCGCGCCACGCCTGGCAACACGAGAGCCAGCAACGCAGCGAGAGAGACGATACGAGTGGCCCGTACGATAATGCCTGTTTCCTGATGTGAGCGGTCCGTCGCCATTGTCGTTTCTCCTGGCTTGATTGCCCCGTCCATCTCGACGCGCCCCGAGCGGAGGAGACCGTATCCAAACATTGATCCGAAGCGGGTCGCGGACGAAATCGTGTCATTCGTTGGATAAAAGGTCGGTCCTCGATCCGCCGCACTCGAAACGGCGACCGAAGCCACTCGAAATGGTCCGGCGAAAGGAGAGTTTTGTCTCCTTGCCGACGACGCCTGATGACAGACGTGAGGGAACGAGCGGGGGGTACCGGCGGGACAGGGAGACTGCGGGGACTACCTGGGAATCTGACGCATTTATGGCTCGTGGAGCGCACGCCGCTGCAGGGCCTGCAACGCCCGCTCGAGACGCGCCGACCCGTCGGCGTCGATCTCGACGAATCGCACAGCGAAGCCGAATTCGCCTCGCTGATGCAGCGTCTCGGCAACCACACTGATCCAGCCTTCGTACGGCAGATCAATCTTCAACAGCACTTTGACTCCAGGCTGTTGCTGATGCATCGAGTTGATGAAGCATCCCCCGCGACTCAGGTCGTAGAGTCGGACTGGAGTCTCGAGCGCGCCGATCCGAAGGCCGTCAAAAGGACCGGCGACGCGCTTGTGCCTTCGCCGGCAGTCGGGCTCGGGCTGCGGCTCACGCTCGGCGCCCTTGGGTGACGATGGCGCCCGATGCGCCGGCCATTCGCCTGACGGGCGGGCGGCTGTCCAGTCATCAAAGTAGGTTCGGCTGTTATGGAGTGCGGCGTCGTGTCGTTCTTGCGGGTCTCGTTTGCTTTGGCTCATGAGTCTTTATAAGTCTGTTAACAGTCTATAGAGTCATGTATTGGCGTTCATTGTATAGCAAACAGCAGACCGTCCAAACGACTAATGTCAAGCACTGACGGGATAAGGAGTTAGACCTGTCCGGCCGATCACGTCTTGAGGCGCCAGCATGTCTCAATATGGCGCAATACTAGTGAATATGGTAAGTGACTTGGACTCGAAGTGCGTTCAGAAGCCAATGAATAGGCCGATCTGTACCGTCTTGCCGAGAACGTCTCATATTGGAACAGACGTCGAGAGGCGAGGAGGGAATCAGGCCTGCGCGCTGACGAGCCGCAGCGCATCGGGCTGATCGCTGGAGACGACGTTGCGGCCGCGCTGTTTCGCGCGATAGAGCGCGCGGTCCGCCCGCGAGACGATCGCGACGGCGTCACGATCCTCGGCCTGCGCGGTGACGACGCCCAGACTGACCGTCACCGAGAACTCAACAGCGTCACCCGTGCGAATGGTGAGCGCGGAGAGCGTCTGCCGCAGCGATTCGGCGACGTGCCGCGCGCTGATCAGGAATTCGTCGCCGCCGTACCGGCACTTGATGTCCGTCGACCGTACGACGTCGTTGAGCCGCCGTCCGATTTCGGCGAGCACGAGATCGCCCGCCAGGTGTCCGTACGTGTCGTTCACCTGCTTGAAGGAATCGACGTCGAACATCAGCGCCGACAGCGGGCGCCCGTGGCGCTGGGTCCCGCGCAGCTCCGCGGTGAGCCGTTCGAGGCCGTGGGCGCGGTTGACGCACCCCGTGAGGCCGTCGCGCACGCTGCGGTCGCGCGTTTCGACGAGCGTCTGGACGTTGCGGATCGCGATCGCCGTCAGCGCAGCGGCCGCTTCGATGCCGCGGCGCTCGTCCGGCGGCAGGCCAGGGATGTTTCGCACCAGGATGACGCCGACCGGCTCAGCGCCGCCCCACAACGGAAACGCGACGAGATCGTCAATCTCGAAGCCGCCGCCGTCCGGCGTGAGCGTGCCGTCGGCCTTCAGCGCGCGCGCGGCCAGCGCCTCGAGGCGTTCGGCCGGCTCACGGTCGCCGGCCTCGCGCAGCAGCACGTCCCAGCATCCCTGCTGGTAGATCATCACCCACGCCGGACGCTCCGGCGCGAACTTCGGCAGGAACCGCGCCAGCACCTGAGAGAGTCCGGTGAAGTCGGTCACCATCGCGAGCCCGCGGCTCAAGCCGACGAGCCGTTCGAGCTCCTGCGTCCGCATCCGTGCCTGCTGCGCCTCCGCGGCGGCTGCGAGCGCTTCGCCTTTCGCTTCCTGCCGCTTGCGGTACTGGTGAAAGCCGAAGACCACGGCGAGGACGACGAGCGGCTGGACGAGATCGAGATGGTAGTCGCGCTCGATGTCGGCGGCGACGTCGAACAGGAATTTGAGCGGTTGATGAAAGAGGATCAGCGCACCGACGACCAGCGCGATCGCTAACGACGTGTCATGGCGGTCGATCAGTCGCATGGTTTCCGCGACCTCTCCCTGCCGCTTCGATGCCAGCCGCGATGCGTGAAATGGAGTGCACATCCGCGAAAGGTCCTGTGACCCTGCGTGCGGATCCGCACAGTCCGGGGGCGGTCGTAGCCTCCCGGGCCTCCAGGGCTTCCAGGGTTTCCAGGGTTTCCAGGGGGCGCCTAGGGCCGTTGCGCGCCCGCCGCACGAAACAGGTCGTCGGCGGACGACAGGATGATGCGCCGCAGCCGATCCGGATAATCGGCCGGCAGCGCCGCGAGAAAATCGCGCACCGTGTTCGCCGCGCTCCCGGACCGGTGACCGGACAGCGTCGCGTCCATCCAGCGCTTCGGAAAGAAGATGTCGCCGGTGCGCTGGATCTCCTGCAGCATCACCAGACTCTGCGGGATGAACGGCTCGGAGGCTGCCGCGCGCAGCGGATGATGCAGATAGCCGACGCCCTCGAGCACCCAGGCTTCCCGCGCGCGGTTTTTCGGATCGCGCAGGCTCTCGAAAAATGCGCGCCGCGCGCTGGGGTCGGCGGACAACGCCGGCCGCACGAAGGCAAACCGCGCCTTTCGATCAGGATTCTCGATCCGCGCGAGCTCCCCGTCGAGGATCTCGTTCCACGCGGGAACCTGACGGACCGCCAGATCGAGTGCGAGCGTGATGAAGTCCGGCTCCGCCAGATCGAGGCCGGGGACGGTCTCGCTCTTTCTCCAGATGCGCTCCAGCCACTGCAGCGTCGGCGGCGTGAGCGCGGTGTCTCGAAGCGCCGAGAACCACGCGGACTTCACGCTGCTCGTCTTCGCCGAGTCGAGCCCCTCGCGCAGCACGCGTTCCAGACGCGGCGCGAGCCGATCGCGCTCCGCAGGCGGGAGGAATGTCCAGTACCCCTCGCGCGTGTAGCCGAGCATGCGCTGCAGGTTCAGCTCGTCGTTCTCGGGCGGCAGCGCGGCCACGAGCCGATCGACGAGCTCCGCCGGGGGCACGCGGTGGTCGAGCATCTCCTCCCATAACGTCACGCAGGCCGCGCCG
>Ga0193726_1002702_pt1 | contig 11736 bp, 8 predicted proteins | sample H2c1metaG_FD_144928 | JGI IMG/M metagenome (GOLD analysis project Ga0193726, IMG submission 144928) | Soil microbial communities from a riparian zone of the East river system, Colorado, United States - H2c1 | ecosystem: Environmental > Terrestrial > Soil > Riparian zone | place: USA: East River... | reverse complement strand
CGTCAACGGACCGCTGCACGATCCGCTGTTCTCCGGCAGCGCGACGATCACCGACGGCCGCATCCGGCATTTCTCGCTGCCGAACTCGCTCGACGCGATCAACGGCACCATCTACTTCGACGAGCGCGGCATCCGTCTCGACGACGTGCAGGCGACGATGGGCGAGGGGCGCGTGCAGTTCGGCGGGCGCATCGGCCTCGAGGGCTATCTGCCGGGCGCGTTGAACGTCACCGCGCGCGGCGAGGACATGCACCTGCGGTATCCGGAGGGCGTGCGCTCGATCGTGGACGCCGACCTCCTCGTCCGCGGCAGCTTCAAGTCGCCGACGCTCGGCGGCATCGTGACGGTGAAGAACGCCGAGTGGACGCGGCGCATCGACGCACCGGGCAGCATCTTCGAACTGACGCGGCGATCGTCGGGCGGCGGCGGCGGCGCGGCGGCGCCGGCCGTGCCGCTCAAGTTCGATCTCGAGCTGCTGATCCCCTCGTCGCTGCACGTGGACAACAACCTGCTGAAGATGACCGCGAGCGCGGACCTGCAGCTCCGCGGCTCGTACGACAAGCCGATGCTGTTCGGCCACGCCGAAGTGGACCGTGGCGAGCTGCTGTTCGAAGGGCGGCGCTACAAGGTCACGCGCGGCACGATCGACTTCACGAACCCGACGCGGATCGACCCGTTCTTCGACATCGAGGCGGAGACGAGCGTCCGCGTGCCGTACCAGACCTATCGCGTCACCGTCCGCGCGGCCGGCACGTTCGACCGGCTGCAGCAGCCGAGTTTCGAATCGGATCCGCCGCTGCCGGCTGCGGACGTGGTGGCGCTCCTCTTCAGCGCGACGCAGCGTCCCACCGGGGCCGCGGAGCTGCGTGCGCTCCAGAATCCGAACCAGACGGAAACCGACATCCTGACGACGCGCGCGACGCTGGCGCTCGCGAGCCCGCTGTCCGCAGGCGTCGGCAAGGTGGTCGAGCAGACATTCGGCGTGGACACGTTCCAGCTGACGCCGACGTTCATCGATCCGTACAGCGACACCGCGCGCGTGAACCCGTCGGCGCGCCTGACGATCGGCAAGCGGATCTCGGATCGCGCCTACCTGACGTTCTCGCGCAGCCTCAACTCGCCGCAGCTCGATCAGATCATCCTGCTGGAATACGACGCGAGCGATCGGCTCTCCTGGGTGCTCTCGCGCAACGAAGACTCGAGCTACGCGCTGGAATTCCGCGTGAGGCACGTGTTCTGATGCGCGTCCTCACCGGTGTGTTCGTGGCGACGACGCTCGCGCTGTTCGCGGCGCCGGCTCGCGCCGACGTGGCGGACTACGTCGGCAAACCGATCGCGGCGGTGCGTCTCGTCCAGGAAGGACGCGACACGACCGATCCGGCGCTGCTGACGCTGGTGGAGACGCGCATCGGGACGGCGCTCTCGATGGCGCAGGTCCGCGACACCATTTCGCATCTCTTCAGCCTCGGGCGATTCGAGGACGTGCGCGTGGACGCGGCGCTCGATGGCGGTGGACGCGTCCTGCTGCGCTACGACCTCAGCCCCGTGCATCCGGTCGTCAGGATTTCGTTCGAGGGCGGCGTGAAGGCGCCGGGCGTGGATCAGGGCGCGCTTCGCCGCGCAGTCGTCGATCGCTACGGCGCGGCGCCGGCGATCGGCCGCGCCCAGGACGTGGCCCGGTTCGTCGAGGACTCCCTGCGGGAGCGCGGATATCTGCACGCGTCCGTGCAGCCGCGCGCCGAGCTGCAGCACGATCCCGATCGCGCGATCCTCCTGCTGGCGCTCACGCCGGGCGAGCGCACGCATGTCGGGGTCGTCGAGATCACCGGCCTGCCTGCCGACATGCCGCGCGCCGAACTGCTCACGCAGCTGCATCTCGAGGCGCGCGACGCGTACGAGCGCGACGCGATCGCCGGTTTCATCGCGCACGCCATCGACCGACTGCGCAAGCGGGGGTACTACGAAGCGAAAATCACGCCCGCCGTCACGCTGACCGCGGAGGACCGCGTCGCGAACGTGAGCCTCACCGTCTCGCGCGGGCCGCACGTGCGCGTCGTGTTCGCCGGCGATCCGCTGCCGTCGGATCAGCGGACCGAGCTCGTGCCGATTGAGCGGGAGGGCTCGGCTGACGAAGATCTGCTCGAGGATTCGAGCAACCGCATCGAGGAATATCTCAGGGGGCAGGGCTATCGGAACGCCGCCGCGCCGCACGCGCGCGTGCAGTCGGACGGCGAGCTCCTCGTGACCTTCACCGTCAAGAAGGGTCCGCAATACCGCGTCGACCACGTCGTCGTGTCCGGCAACAGCGCGATGCCGATCGTCGAGCTCGAGCCGAACCTGCGGCTGCGCGACGGCCAGCCGTTCTCCGACGCGAAGCTCGACGCCGACCTGTCGTTCATCGAGGCGCTCTACCATCGCCGCGGCTTCGCGACGGCGAAAGCGCAGCCGTCGGTGCAGGCGCATCCCGTGGCAGGCGACCCCGCGGCGCCGGTGACGGTGGCCGTGGAGATCGCGGTCCATGAAGGCGTGCGGACGATCGTCGGCACCATCCAGCTGCGCGGCAATCGATCGGTGCCGGAGGCGGCGCTGGTGCCGGTCATCGGCCTGAAGACCGGGCTGCCGTACAACGACACGCAGCTGGCGTCGGATTCGGACGCCCTGCAGCAGCAGTACGCGAATCTCGGGTATCAGAACGTGAGCGTCGACGTGAACCCCGGCTTCAGCGCCGATCTCACGCGCGCGGATCCGGTGTTCACCGTCCACGAGGGGCCGCGGCTCTTCGTGGACCACGTGCTGATCGTCGGCAACATCCGCACGAGCACGTCGACCATCGAGCACGAGCTGCAATTCAAGGCCGGCGATCCCCTCGGCCAGGCCGCCGTGAACGAGAGCCAGCGGCGGCTCGCGTCGCTCGGGCTGTTCCGCCGCACGCAGATCCGCGAGCTGCCGCACGGCGGAGAGAACGCGCGCGACATCCTCGTCTCCGTCGAGGAAGCGCCGGCGACGACGATCGGCTACGGCGCCGGCGGCGAAGTGCTCCAGCGCAGCGTGCCCCGCGCGGACGGCACCGCGACGCAGCGGCTGGAATTCGCTCCCCGCGCGTCGTTTCAGATCGGCAGGCGGAATCTGTTTGGCAAGAACCGCTCGGCGAACCTGTTCACCAGCTTCGCGTTGTATCCGAGCGACTCCGGGCTCTTTCAGGGCCAGTCGGCGTCAACCTCGTCGAGCACGTTCGGCTTCACCGAGTACCGTGTGCTCGGCACGTTCCGCGAGCCGCGCCTCTTCAACACCTCGGCGGACGCGCTGCTCACCGGCACCCTCGAGCAGCAGATTCGATCGAGCTTCAACTTCGCGCGGCGCGGCGCCGGCGCGCAGCTCGCGCGGCACCTGACGCGTGACGTCAGCGCGACCGTCGCGTACCAGATTCAGCGGACCCAGGTCTTCGACCAGAACATCGCGCCGGACGATCAGCTGCTGATCGACCGCACGTTTCCCCAGGTGCTGCTGTCGTCGTTCTCCGGATCGCTCATCAACGACACGCGCGACGATGCGGTGGCGCCGGGCATGGGGCATTACCTGAGCGCGAACGGCCAGCTCGCGGCGCGCGGGATTGGGTCGCAGGTCGGCTTCGTGAAGGGCTTCTTCACCGCACAGGCGTTCCGCACGCTGCCGCACACCAATCGCATCGTGCTCGCCGGCAACGCGCGCCTCGGCATCGCGACGGGGTTTCCGCGCGATCTCGTCACCACCGACGCGAACGGCCAGGTCGTCGTCAGCGAGGAACGGGACCTGCCGGTGAGCGAGCGCTTCTTCGCCGGCGGCGACACGACGATTCGCGGCTTCGCGCTCGATTCGGTCGGCAGCCCGGACACGATCAGCCAGAAGGGTTTTTCGAACGGCGGCAACGGCCTCGTGATCTTCAACGCCGAATTGCGCGCGCCGGTCTGGGGGCCGCTCGGCGCGGTCGCGTTCGTGGACACCGGCAGCGTGTTCGCGCGCGCGACCGAGATCAATCTGGGCGAGCTTCGGACCGCGGTCGGCTTCGGCGTGCGGGTCAAGTCGCCCGTCGGGCCAATCCGCATCGACGTCGGGTTCAAGCTGCACCGCGAGGAAATCGGCGGCGTGCTCGAAGGGCGCACGGCGCTCCATATCAGCTTCGGTCAGGCGTTCTGAGAGACTTGTCATGCAGAATGCAGAATGCAAAATGCAGACGAACCGCACGACGTGGATCGCGCGAGCGCGTTTGTGCATTTTGCATTGTGCATTTTGCATTTCACTGATCATGGCGTCACTGTCCGTCGCCATGGCGGCGGAAACCATCGACCGCGTGCTCGCGGTTGCGGCGGGCGAGCTGATCATGCTGTCGGACGTCAGCGCTGCGCGCGATCTGGGCCTCGTGCCGGCGCCGGCCGGCGCCGGAGATCCGATCGCGCCCGTTCTGGCGAGACTGGTCGATCGCGCGTTGATTCTCGCGGAAGTGGATCGCTACGCGCCCCCGGAGCCCGGCGCCGACGCCGTCGATCGCGAAGTGCAGACGGTCCGCTCGCGGTTCGCCACGCCGGCGGCGTTGGCCGCGGCGTTGTCGAAGTCAGGGATCGACGAGAACCATCTGCGTCAGACGCTGCGCGAAGACCTGCGCATCCGCGCGTACGAGGATCAGCGCTTCCTCCCGCAGGCGCCCTCGGAGGACGAACTCGGGCAGTACTATCGCGATCATCCGCAGGCCTTCACGCGCCAGGGCTCGCTCGTGCCGTTCGACGCCGCGCACGCGGACATCGTGCGCTTCGCGACCGACGATCGCCGCAGGGCGCTCATCTCCGACTGGGTGGCAGGCCTGCGCCGCCGCGCCGAAGTGACGATGTTGTACCTGCCGGGGCGTTAGGCGGAAGGCCGAGCAAGCTCGGCCCCTGCATCGCTGCGTCGCGCGTCAATGCCCGACCGCGAGAAACTGCACGATCTGCATCAGATCGAAACCGGAGTGGCTGACGAGCGGCGCGATCATCGAGCGCCGCCGGATGTAGACGAACGCCCAGAACGCGCCGAGCGTCCCGGTCGCGATTGCCGCGTCCACGCCCTGCGGCAGGTGGCCAAGCCCGAACGCCAGGCTGGTGACGACGACGCCAACCGTGGCGCCGCCGAGCGACGTCTCGAAGCGATGGATCAGGAACGCGCGCTGAATCTCCTCCCGCAACCCGCCCGCGACAATCACCACGCCTGAAAAGAGCAGCGCGTCGCGGCGCGTGCGCAGCAGCTCCTGGAATGGATTGATCGGCACGGTGTGCAGCCGCGGTGAGAAGAGCTGGATGACGACGAGCAGGGCGAGCGCGAGCAGCAGCGTGGCGGGAATCAGCAGCAGGCCGAGCCGCGTTTCGCGGACCACGGGGCGCGCGCCGAGCAGCACGTCGCGAGGCCGCTCACCGTGCGACGCCAAGATCAGCAGGATGAGGCCGACGAGCAGCGCCGTGTCAGTGATCGAAAACGCGAACACCGCCAGCGGCCGCAGCTTCTGGTGCGCGTCCACCAGCGGAAAGCCAAGCGCCGCGAAGGTGACCCCGAGCGGAAGCTGCGTCGCGTAGTCGGAGCAAATCAGAACTTCCAGAACCGCGACGACTCTTTCGACGAGTCGCGGCGGAACCGGGGTCTGGGGGCTTGGGGGTGGGGGCTCGATCACGTCGTGAGCGTATCCCAGCCACTAAGTACTGGCCACCAGCCCCCAGTCCCCAGCCCCTAGCCTCCAACCTGGACGACGAGCGGCTCCGAGAGGCGTAAGGTCAGAGCCGCGCCCCGCCGTACGTGAATCTCCTTGCCGCGCGTCGACAGCACGACCGCGGTCCCCGCGCCGCCGCCGGCCGCGCCGCCGATCAGCGCGCCCTTCTTGCCGCCGACCAGCGCGCCGATGATCGCTCCGCCCGCCGCGGGCGCGCCGATCTCCAGGGCATCCTTCTTCTTGGTCGCTTGCGCGGTCCGGCCGACAGACGACGTGCGCATCTGGTAGCGTTCGCCTTCCCCACGCGGCGTAATCGAATCGAACCGCATGCCGACGTGCGCCAGGCCTTTCACTTTGCCCGATCGCGTCGCATCGGTGACGACGCCGCTCACCGCGCTTCCAGCCGCCAGCACCGTCACGCCGCGCACGACGACCGCCTGGGCCAGGTGCGCCCGCACCGGATCCTCGACGCGGCTCGTATCCGAGCCGACCGTGGTGTCCAGCACGACTCGAAGGTGCGTCCCCGCCGGCAGCGTGACCTCGCGGGCCCCGTCGGTCCGGGCCGCGAGGGTCGTTTCGGCAGCACCCGACAAGCTCGCGGCAAGCGCCCCGATCATCAAAATTCGCATGGTTCCTCCCACAATTGGGCAAAACTGCAAGGAACCCGCCACCGCTTGAGGTCAAAAATACTAATAGTTCAGCTTGCACAGCCGCCTCCGCAGCGCTCAGAATGTAAAAATGACACTCGCAACCGACCAGCCCACCACCCCTTCTGAGGCAAAAGCGGTCGCCGAACGCGTCCTCATCGTCGAGGACGAACCGGCCGCGCGCGTGGGCCTGGAGCAGCTCGTCAAGAGTTGGGGCTTTCTGGCAGAGTCTGCCAGCGATGGCGAAGAGGCGCTCGCGAAAGTCACCTCGTTCCGCCCGGCCATCGTCATCACCGATCTCGTGATGCCGCGGCTCGACGGCCTCGGCCTGCTGCGCGCGCTGCAGTCGCAGGGCGCGGACGTGACGACGCTGCTGCTCACGGCGCAGGGCACCGTCGACACCGCCGTCGAGGCGATGAAGGAAGGCGCGTACGACTACCTCACCAAGCCGGTCGATCTGCAGCGGCTGAAGATCCTCCTCGACAAGATCGTCGAGCGGCTCGAGACGATGCGCGAAGTGAAGGCGCTGCGGCGCCAGCTGCGCGAGAGCGGCACCTTCGGCACGATGATCGGCAACAGCCCGGAGATGCGGAAGATCTACCAGGTGATCGAGCAGGCGGCGCCGACCGGCGCGTCGGTGCTGATCACCGGCGAATCGGGGACGGGCAAGGAGCTCGTCGCGCAGACGATCCATCAGCTCAGTCCGCGCGCCACGTTCCCGTTCGTCGCGATCAACTGCGCGGCGATTCCCGAGACGCTCCTCGAGAGCGAGATCTTCGGCCACGAAAAGGGCGCCTTCACCGGCGCGGCCGAACGCCGTCAGGGCTGCTTCGAGCTCGCGGATCGCGGCACGCTCTTCCTCGACGAAATCGGCGAGATGACGCCGACGACGCAGGTGAAGCTGCTGCGCGTGCTGCAGGAGCAGAAGTTCCGCCGCGTGGGTGGACGGACGGAGCAGTCGGTGGACGTCCGCGTGCTCGCCGCGACCAACATCGATCCGGTCGAAGCGGTGCAGAAGGGGAAGCTGCGCGAGGATCTGTTCTACCGCCTGAACGTGTTCGCGATGCGGCTGCCGCCGCTGCGCGAGCGCCGGGAGGACCTGCCGCTCCTCGTGCAATCGTTCATCAACGAGTTCAACCAGCGGAATCAGCGGTCGATTGCCGGCGTCGATCAGCCGGCGATGCGGATGCTCGAGCAGTACGGCTGGCAGGGCAACGTCCGCGAGCTGCGGAATGTCATCGAGCGTGCAACGATCATCGCGCAGGGGCCGTTCATCGAGGCGAAGCACCTGCCGCCGGCGCTGACCGGCGAGCCGGCGGCCGCGCCGCACCAGCCGCAGGTCGCGCTCGGACCGGGCACGACGGTTGAGGAAGCGGAGCGCCGGCTGATCATGATGACGCTCGAGCACACGCGCGACAACAAGACCCGCGCGGCGGAGATTCTCGGCATCAGCCTGAAGACGCTGCATAACAAACTGAACAAGCTGCGGCTTCGACCTAGGAAGACAGAGTAGGGACTAGGGGCTGGGGACTAGTGGCTAGCCACTAGCCCCTAGCCACCAGCCACCAGTCATGCGACTCGGTATCAAAGGGAAGCAGGTCGTAGGCGTCACCTCGCTCGTCGCCGCCGTCGTGGTGGCGTTGAGCCTGGTGCACCTGGCGAACCTCGCGCGCGTCAGCCTCGCGGAGAGCAAGGCGCGCGCGGAGCTGCTCGTCAACGCGATTGCGCAGCGCGCGCGCGAGGTCGAGGTCAAGAATTCCGATCCCTACGCCGCGCTGCGCGGCGATCCCGGGCTTCGATCGATCCTGACCTCGAGCCTCCTCGCGCAGGACGTGACGTACGCCGCGATCGTCGATCCCGCCGGCAACGCGTTCGTCCACGGCGACGTGGCGTTCGAGGGCCAGCCGCTGCAGGAAGGCGCGGACCTCGCGGGCGTCATCGCGATGTCTGCGCCGTCGCAGATCCGGGCGATCTACGCCGGCCAGGGGCGCAATCTCGAGTACCGGCAGCCGCTGCTGATCAACGACAAGGAATTCGGATCGATCCGCATCGGCGTGTCCACGCTGCTGATCCGGCACGATCTGAACGATTCGCTGCGCGGCGCGGCGGCGACCGCGCTCATCGCGCTCGCGATCGCGGTGCTGGTCGCCGTGCTGCTCGCGCAGCTGCTGCTGCGCCCGATTCACGTCATCCGCGGCGGCCTGACGCGCCTCGGGCGGGGCGAGCTCGGCGTCCAGCTCGATCTGCACCAGGCGGACGAATTCGGCGAGCTCGGCACCTTCTTCAACACGGTCAGCGAACAGCTCTCCACCGACCGATCGCAGATGGCCGGGCAGGTCGCCAAGCTCGAGTCCGCCGTCGAGCACCTCGAGGACGCGGTGGCGATCGTCGGTCCGCAGGGCACCGTGATGTTCGCGAATCCCGCCATGCGCACGCTGCTGCCAGACGTCGTCGTGGGCGCGTCGCTCGACACGGCGATCGCGCGCGACCATCCGCTGCGCCGGCTCTCCGAGCAGACGCTCCTCAGCCGCGAGTCGCGCGGGCCCGTGCCGGCGGTGTTCCCGGCGACGCCGAGCGGCGAAGCGGGCGAGCGGCTGATGATGTCGCACGCGATCAAGGACAAGGACGACGAGCTCGTCGGCATCATGCTGATCGCGCGCAACCTCGAGTATCTGAGCCAGGTGCAGTCGACGATCCGCTACTCGCGCAAGCTCGCGGCGCTCGGACGGCTGTCGGCCGGCGTCGCGCACGAAGTGAAGAATCCGCTGAACGCGATGATGATTCACCTCGAGCTGCTGCGCCAGCAGTTCGGGAGCGCGGCGCGCAGGCCGGCGGTGGCAGGCGCGCGGCTCGCGCTCGCGCCGGCGGTGCGGGACGTCGATTCGGAGGAAGCGATCCAGCATGTGGATGTGATCGCGACCGAGATCCGGCGCCTCGACGAAGTCGTCCAGGGCTTCCTGAAGTTCTCGCGCCCGGAGGATTTGAAGCTCCAGCCCGTGCCGCTGAACCTGCTGATCCAGGAGGTCGTGCCCATCGTGCAGCCGGAAGCGGATCGCGCCGGCGTCACGCTGATCGTCGAGTCGAGCGACGTGCCGGACGTCAACGGCGATCCGGCGATGCTGCGCCAGGCGTTTCTGAACCTCGCGCTGAACGCGGTGCAGGCCATGGCCGGCGGCGGCACGCTGCGCATTCGGTCCGAAGCAGCGCGCGGACGCCGCGTGTCCATCGCGTTCGCCGACACCGGCGTCGGCATCGCCCCGGAGCATCTGCAGCGCATCTTCGATCTGTACTTCACGACGAAGGAGAAGGGCAGCGGCATCGGGCTGTCGATGGTGTATCGGACCGTGCAGATGCACGACGGCGAGGTTGAGGTACAGTCGACGCCAGGGGCGGGGACGACGTTCCGCCTCCTGCTGCCGCAAGCGTGATCATGATTCGAACGAAACTTGGCGCGTGGGTGATCGGCGCGACCCTCGTGGTCGCCGGAGCCGGCGCGTCCGCGTGCACGACGATGCGCGCGAAGAGCGGAGGGGAGGCGCCGCCGCTCGACATGTCGCCGCCGCCGACGCGCACGACGGAAGCGACCGACACCGAGCCGCCGCCGCCCGTGCCGCTCCCTGAAGAACCCGCGCGCCGCACGCCGCCGCGGCGGCCGCCGACGCCGTCACCGTCGCCGTCGCCCAAGCCGGCGGAGAACAAACCGGATCCGACGAAAACAGACACGCCTGCCGTCGAAGCGCCGAAGCCGGCCGAGGAGCCGCCGAAGCCGCCGCCGACGCTGCAGACGGCGCCCGCGGGACGCGAGGGGGAAGAGGAGCAGCGGATCCGCACGCAGCTCACGCACGCGACGAACGATCTGAATCGGATCGACTACCGGGCGCTCAATTCCGATGCGCGCACGCAGTACAACACAGCGAAGCGATTTGTGACGCAGGCCGAGGATGCGTTGAAAGCGAAGAATCTGGTGTTCGCCCGCAGCGTGGCGGACAAGGCGGCCGCGCTCGCGGCTCAGCTTGCCGGGAAGTAACCCGTGTCGTGCCACTGTTAAGCAACCGCTTGCCTATCGCGACCGTTGCGGAAACGATCCAGCCGATCCTCGCCTGAATTCGCGCGATCCCGAGCCTCCTCGTACTGGCACCCCGCTTGCTCTTTCGTAGGTCAACCTCGTTCTTCCCGCAACCTGCGGGGAGGAATAGAACCTACCGAAAAATCTGCCTGTGCACCACGGGAGGCGGTCGCAAGACGGCCTCCCACCTGCCACCCTGTCACGTGTGCGCGTCATCGGGCGTCTGAACGGAATGGCGCCCACGGGGGCGCCGAGGTGTCGCTCACACCAGCCGAGCTGGCCTTCGTCATCGTCGTCATCCAGTTTCGCCGTTCCTGAGGGCGTACCTCACGCAGATCATCCCTGGATGCGATGCTGTCCCGTCAGTGGCGGGAGTCCATGTGACGATTCGGCGTGGGGTGTGATTTCGCGGACGTTGGCAGGAAGGCCGGGCGCGGTCTATTGGAGGGCCGGGGCTTTCGGGAACGGTTCAAACCCCGGCCTCCTTCTGCGGCCGGGGGTTGACTCGTTGTGACGCGGGATTTGAGGACCGCACTGCGCGTCGGTCTCAGTCGTTGAACGACGTCATGTCGTTCGAGAAGTACAGGAACTCCTCGCCGCTGAGATCGCCGGGATAGAACCACTGCTTGATCGCAACGGGAGTCCCCGCGGGCTTCTCGTCGAAAACGATCTTCGTGTCGCCGGTTCGCGTCTGGCGGATGACGGGAATCGTGAGAAGAGTCGTGACGATGCTGCCGTCCTGGTCGAACACCTGCACGATGTGCCGGCTGGTGTCGGAGTCAACCAACTGAAACACGTACTTGCCCGCCGGCAGGACCTTGCCCGGCAGCTGAACATCCTTGCTGAAGGTCAGCACCGTCGTTTTGTTCCGTTCGTCCGCCGACGCCGTCCTCGGAACCGCGACGCCGACGGTCAGCGCCGCGACAATCGCCAGAACACTTCCTTGCACTTTCATACTGTTGTCCTCTCGCTTTGGGCGCTCGATGTGCGCGCCACCCATCGACAAGACTGGGAAACGCAGCCGTTTATTCCGGTCCCGCGGCAACGGGAAGCTGCGCCAGCCGCGCCAGCGACGTCGTGCGTCCGGCCGCCAGTCGAAGCGGTCGCTTGGCGCGGCGCTCGTACTCTTCTTCGCAGTCCCGGCACCGCAGCGCGAAAAGAAGCGCCCTGAGGCGGCTCTCCGCGATTGGCCCGCCGCAATCGGCGCAACACCCGTAGGCGGACGTCGCGAGTCGCTTCAGCGCCTGGTCCACGTCGCGCAGCACTTCGGCGGTCATCTCGGTCAGCGCGATGTCGATGTCCTGGTGAAGATCCGA
>Ga0193726_1002701_pt1 | contig 11741 bp, 13 predicted proteins | sample H2c1metaG_FD_144928 | JGI IMG/M metagenome (GOLD analysis project Ga0193726, IMG submission 144928) | Soil microbial communities from a riparian zone of the East river system, Colorado, United States - H2c1 | ecosystem: Environmental > Terrestrial > Soil > Riparian zone | place: USA: East River... | reverse complement strand
GGAAAAATCGTCGCGGCAACGATTTTTCCGATCATGCTGACCACTCCCTCGCGTTGTGAGGCCGTTCCGTGGGCCTACGTCCGGCGGTCTCCGCCTGGAGAAGCTCTTCCACCGCCCGTACCGCGTGGGGGACGGCCGCGGCGACCGCTGGCGTCAGAGACATGCCCGCGGTGACGTCGCCCGGTTCGCAAGCGACGACTATCGTCCGCTCGGGCCGTGCATCGAGCTGGTCGAGCAGCGTGAACACGTCGTCGGGCGCGAGCCCGTGCGCGTCGATGACCGGTCGCGGCGGCGCGACGGTGTCCGGACCGACCTCGATGACCGAGACCGTGCCGGGCGGCTGACCGTGGGGCGCCGCGTCCACCAGGATCAGCAGCTCGCATCCGTCGAGAAGTTCGTAGGCGAGGTGGATCCCCCGAATGCCGATGTCGGCGAGCTGTACGCCGGCCGGCATCGGTCGATCGGCAAGGTGCCGGGCCACCTCGACGCCGAAACCGTCGTCGCCCAGAAATATGTTGCCGACGCAGGCGACGAGGATGCGATCGCGGTCGTTCATGTCGGCTCCACCTCGTCCGGCGTGAAGTAGAGGAACCGCCCATGGGAGCGCTGCAACTCGGCCGACGGATCCTCGTCGAGCGTCAGCGCGAAGTAGGGCTGATCGTCGATGTCGAACAGCACGGCCTCAATCGTGGCGGGACGCCCGACGAGGAACATGTCCTGCGCGTCGGCGCGGCGGGTACCGGGTCGCAACCGTACGGTGCTGCCGCGTCGCACCGTGATGCCGTTCACCACAACGGAGTCAGTCTCCGGCGACACCGATGCGTCGGCGTCCGGATCCCACCACGGCGGCGGAGCGGTCTCGGCCGGCGGCGGAGCGGTCTCGGCCGGCGGCGCATCGGCCTCCCCGCTCAGCTGATCGGCGTGCGGGTCGTCGCGGGACTCACGAGTGACCTGCCGCAGGTACCGGATCGCGCCATGGAGTCGATCCATCGTCATCGCGTCCATCGTGTCGACGCGGTCGATGATGGCGGCCGCGCGTGGATCGGTGATACGCGCGGCGCGTTTCTCCTCGTCCGTCAACGCCAGCGTGCGCAACGTGAGGATCTCGTCGATCTCGGTCGCGTCGTAGAGATCGCCGGGGCTTTCCGGAGCGATCGTCGGGTGGTCGTAAAGGATGATCGGCGATGACAGGATCACGTCCCGGCCGAAGTCGGCGCCCGCGAGTACTGGGAACGTCCCGACGTTGTGACAATCGTCGACCGCGGTGCGGGCCCACTCCGGCGGCTCCAGCATGGAGATGAACTCACCGCGACGGACCGACACGATGGCATGCACGGCGACGAGAGCCATCGGCAGAGCGGCGTCGCGTGTGCCCGGCTCGTCCGAGAGGCGGGAGCCGTTGGTCACCCGTACCCGCAAACGCATGGCCCGCCACGGACCCGGCAGCGGCGTCGCCGCGATCGTCAAGGTTGCCTGCAGGTGTTCCCGGCGCCGGACAATGTGTCCGACCGTCTCGCCGCTTGTGCTGTGGACTGGTTCGGACTCCTCGGCTTCGGCCGCGTCGAGCTGTTGTGCGAGCGGCGTTGCACGCAGGTCCGCGAGTGCCGCGCCGACGATCACTTCGTGCTCGACGGCTTCGTCCCACGCGGTGATCGACGCGCCGTCCACATCCAGCGATTCGATCTGTGCACCGGTGACATCGCGGATGGTGCGTCGCTGCACCTGCAGATAGCGGAGCACGACCGTGACCTCCGAGTCGTCATCGGCCTCGAGGACGCATTCGGTCTGGCTGAACGCCGATTCGTTCGGCTCGGCGTCGGCGTAGTCGGCCGGCATGAGCACACCGAACTGCCACCGAGTGCGGTTCTTCTGCGCGGACGCGCGATAGGGGTACAGGATGTAGCCCTCGTATACGACAGCGTCGGCGACTGCCCGCGCCGTGGCCTGACGTGCGGCAGCCTCGTTGTCGACCACGATCGGTTCGCTTGCGGTCATGCCGGCTCCTCGGCCCGGTCGTTCTGGGCGGCCCGGTCGTCCTCTGCCGCAAGGAGCGTTTCGATCGCCGCACTCCACGTCGGCAACGCCTCACGGGACTTGTATCGGCCGAGCGCGTCGATGATGTCCCGGTCGAGACGAAGCCAGCCGCTGCCCGGAAAGTAGCGGTCCACCATCTCGCGCCAGACCTTCACCGGCAGCCGGTACGTGCACTCGGCGCTCCACGGAACCTGCTCGACCGCGAGGCCGCCGGCGTCGTTCTTGCCGAAGATCGTTCCACTGAACAGCAACAGAAGTGGAGCGGCGTCGTCTTGGAGGGCATAGAAATATCGCGTCGCCGCGATCTCCAGGTCGTACGTACACGGCACCGGCAGGTTGACCTCGACCGCGCCGGAGAAGCCAGGGACCGTCGTGGCGGCCATAGTGAACTGAACCGGTTTGAGAGTGTCGGCCCACCGGGACACGTCCCCGAACAGATCGGAGAGACGTTCGGCCTCGTCCGGAGAGTAGCGCCGGCGAGCCGGTTCGATGCGGATCTGGCACCGCAGCGCGATCGCGTGGATCGCGGCGCCGGTCGTTTCCGTGATGCGTAGGCGAAACGTCAGCGTGGGGGCGGCCGCGTAGGGCTCGGCGTGCGCGCCGATGCAGTCGAAGGTAAGTCGCGACACGGTCAGGCCCACCCGGCTGAATCGGTGCTGGCGTCCCACTCCTGGCTGCGGCGGCGTAGGTCATCCACGAATGTGGCGAGGGTCGTACGGATTTCGTCACCGCCGTCGAGTCCGCGCCACCGCAGCCGCACCTGGCCGACAAGGGCGTAACACACATCGATCGGCACGCGGAAGTATTCGAAACCGTCGTCGGTGCGGCTGGCGAAGATCGCTTGTACGTCGGGGTCCAGCGCGCCGAAGAGCGGGTACTGCTCGGCCAACCGCTGCCACTCGGCGAGGTCGAGTTCGCATTCGGTTGCCCCACCGGGGCTCGGATAGCTCCCGACCACGCGGCCGAGGTCGGAGTTGTCGAAGAAGAACGCGGTGCCGACCGGGACCTGCAGGGCATCCCAGTCGCTGGCGGCGAGGCTGTGGTCCGGATCGTGGTGGACGTCTTCCGGCACGGCGCGGTAGCGGCCACGTCCGGCACCGGGCGAAAAGAACAGCAAGTAGCAGGCCCGGCACGTGCACACGAGCGATCGCTTTTCCAGGTCCACGACGTGGCCGTGACGATCGTCGAGCTCGGCCCGACACATCTCGCAGCGTTCGACGTCCGGCCCCGCCTCGGCGCTCGACGGCGTTGTCGCCGCGTTTCGGACCGGAGCGTTCGCGGCCGCGGCATTCGCGGTCGGCATGTCCGCGCCAGGCATGTTGCCGGTCGTCGGAGTCACCGGGTTCGGTCCCCGTGATGCGGGGGCCGGACGTGCGAATCGACGCAGCCCCGTCGGCGTGCCGGTCATGCTGGCGATCCCGCCGGAATGCCGATCGCGATCCGCAGACCGTCGGCGTCTTGCAACAACGGCAGCGGCTCAAGGTGACGTCGCCGGTCGTCGAGACCGGCGCCGGCATGGTGTACGTCGTAGTGGCGGCCACACGATGCGCACTGCAACGACTCCCCCACCAGCCGTCCGCCCGACAATGACGCGGTGCACTCGGGGCACGCATCCCGGTATGCGAACATCGCCCCACCGACACGGCAGACGAGCACCGGGACGTCAGCGACGATGACCGAGCGGGCATCGGATCCGCCCGGCGGCCAGGACGGCAGATGCGCCCAACCGTCCGGCTCGACCACTGCCACTGTCGTCGCCGCCACCGCCATTGCCGCCGATGGCATCGACCCCCCTCGTGCTGTCGATTCCATCGGTGCCATGGGTGCCATGGGTGCCGGCGGTGCCGTTGGTTCAGGCACCCGCCGGCCGATCTGCAGTAGAGCCGGTCCCGCCGGCTCGGCCACGACGCCGGCCACCTCGACCCGGACCGTCTCCGGTGCCGCCTCTTCGATCGCCTTCTCGATCGCGAGCCGAACGGTGACGGTCGAGGACGGGCAGCCGTGACAGCTACCCTCCAGCTTCAAATGGACAACGCCCTCGTCGTCGACACCGAGATATTCGACGCCGCCGGCATGGGAGCCGAGATAGGGCCGCACGTCGTCGAGCGCCCGCTGGATGCGCGTGTCGACGTCCACGGGATGCAGGTCGTGGACGAGCAGAAGGCTTGCCACCAACGGATCGGCGACGAGCTGTTCGACGCAGCCGCTCGGCTGGCCACCGTCGGCGGCGCTTTGGGCGACGTTCATCACGTGGGCGAGCCCCTCGCCGTAGAGGTCGACGAGGGTACGAACGAGCTCCTCGGCGACCTCGGCGACCCGCGGATCGGGCTGCGAGCGCAGTTCTCCGATGAGACCTTCGACGCGCTCTCCGGCGGCGCGCACATTCTTGTGCTGCGGCATGCTGTCCCTCCGCGTCAGGTTGCCAGCGTGACCGCCATCGGCGAGTGGGTGGTCTGCAGGGTCTTGCCGCCGCCGAGGTACATGTGTACGCCGCACGGCAGGCACGGATCGAAACTGCGTACGGCCCGCATGATGTCGATCCCCTTGAAGCGGTCCGGCGGATTCTCTTCGAAGATCGGCGTGTTCTGTACGGCGTCCTCGTACGGTCCGGGCGTGCCGTACACGTCCCGGACGCTGCCGTTCCACGGCGTCGGCGGATACGGGTGGTAGTTCGCGATCTTGCCGCCCTTGATGACCATGTGGTGCGAGAGCACACCGCGTACGGCCTCGGTGAACCCACAACTGAACGCCTCGTCGGGCACCTTGAACGACTCCCACGTCTTGGTGTGTCCGGCGCGGATCTCGGCGAGTGCCTGCTCGACGAAGTGCAGCGCGCTGGCGGCCGCGTACGCCTGGAAGTACGTACGCGCGCGGTCCCGCTCGAGGGCATTACTCCACTGCGGGATCTTCCATTCGAACGTGACCTCGGGCTTGGACATCGTCTTCGGCAGGTTGATGAGGACGCTGTGCCCGGTGGACTTCACGTAGCCGATGTCAACCAGGCCGGCCAGCGCCGTCGACCACAGTCTCGCGATCGGACCCCCGCCGGTGTCGAGCGCGAGGTGATCGGTGCCGTCGAACCAGCGCGGCGACATCGTCCAGCTGTAGTTGTTGTCGAAGTCCCGCTTTCCCGGCTTCGGGATCGTGTGCTGATTCCACGGGTGCCGCGGGTCGATCGGGTTACCCAGCTCGTCGTGCGTGACGAACATGTCCTTGCCGACCCAGTCCTCGTAGTAGGAGTGGCCCAACAGGATGCGGATGCCGAGGTTGATGTCGACGAGGCTGGTCGTGATGAGCTTGCCGTCTATCACGATGCCGGGCGTGACGAACATCTTGCGGCCCCAGTCGGCCATGTTGCGGTAGGTGAAGTCGCAGTGCTCCGGGTTCTGGAAGCTGCCCCAGCAGCCGAGCATGATGCGGCGCTGACCCACCTTCTCGTAGCCGGGCAGCGCCTCGTAGAAGAAGTCGAATAGGTCGTCGTGCATCGGCACGACGCGCTTCATGAATTCGATGTAGCGCATAAGCCGCGTCAGGTAGTCGGTGAACAGTTGGATCGTCGCGACGGTGCCGACACCGCCCGGGTAGAGCGTCGAAGGGTGTACGTGCCGGCCCTCCATGAGGCAGAACATTTCCCGGGTGTAGCGGCTGACCTGAAGGGCCTCCCGATAGAAGTCGCCTTCGAGCGGGTTGAGCGCCCGCATGATGTCGCCGATCGTCTTGTAACCGTGGTCGGCGGCGTGCGGGGATTCGGTGCGGTCGGCCATCTCGAGCACGCCCGGATTGGTCTCCTTGACCATTCGCTCGCAGAAGTCGACGCCGACCAGGTTCTCCTGGAAGATGTTGTGGTCGAACATGTATTCGGCGGCCTCGCCGAGATTGATGATCCACTCGCCAAGATGTGGCGGGCGCACACCGTAGGCCATGTTCTGGTTGTAGACCGAGCAGGTCGCGTGGTTGTCGCCGCAGATGCCGCAGATGCGGCTCGTGATGAAGTGAGCGTCCCGCGGATCCTTGCCACGCATGAAGATGCTGTAACCACGGAAGATCGACGATGTGCTGTGACACTCGGCGACCTGCTTCTGCTTGAAATCAATCTTCGTATAGATGCCGAGGCTGCCGACGATGCGCGTGATCGGGTCCCACGCCATCTCGACGAGGTCGGTCTTGGCGCCGCCCGTCGTGTCAGCGGATGCCTTGTCGGCTGTCGTCGTCATGAGATCACCACGTCTTCTGGTAGCCGGTGGTCAGATCGGAGCCGCGCTTGCGCCACTTCGGCTCCTTGTCGAGCGTCTTGGCCGTGTACCCGCGGAGGGTACGGATGACGGTCCCGTACATGCTGCTGGCGGCCGTGGAGACGCGGGCGCCGGGTGGCTCGTCCATGAACGGCATGAACTTGTCCGGGAAGCCGGGCATCGTGCAGGCGATGCAGATGCCGCCGACGTTCGGGCAGCCGCCGACTCCATTGATCCAGCCGCGCTTGGGTACGTTGCACTTGACCACGGGACCCCAGCAGCCGAGCTTGACCAGGCACTTGGGTGAGCCGTACTCGCTGGCAAACTCGCCCTGTTCGTAATACCCAGCCCGGTCGCATCCCTCGTGGACCGTGGCGTCGAACAGCCAGCGGGGCCGCAGCGCCTCGTCCAGCGGAATCATCGGCGCCTGGCCGGCGACCTGATATAGAAGGTAGAGGATCGTCTCGCTCAGGTTGTCCGGGTGGATCGGGCAGCCCGGAACGTTGACGATCGGCAGGCCGGCCTTCGCTTGAAGTCGAAGGCCGAGATAATCCGGCACGCCCATCGCGCCGGTCGGGTTGCCGGCCATCGCGTGGATGCCGCCGTACGTTGCGCAGGTGCCGACGGCGAGCACCGCGGTGGCCTTCGGCGCCAGGCGGTCCAGCCATTCGCTCGTCGTCATCGGCTGGCCCGTGGCCGGGTTGTTGCCAAAGCCGCACCAATACCCCTCCGACTTGATTGCCTCGTTGGGGATGGAGCCCTCGACGACCAGCACGAACGGATCGAGCTCGCCTCGATCGGCCTTGTGCCACCATTCGATGAAGGTGTCGGCACCCTGCTCCGGGCCGCATTCGAAGTCGATCAGCGGCCAGTGCACCGCGATCTTGGGCAGACCCGGGAGGGCCCCGAGAACGATCTCCTCGATGCTGGGCTGCGTGGCCGCGGTGAGCGCCACCGAGTCGCCGTCGCAACCTAGGCCGCCGTTCATCCAGAGGATGTGGACGAGTGGCTCGTCCGCGTCGCCCGGCTTGTCCGCATCGCTGCGCCGTTGATCGGTCGGCGTCACCGTCATGGTGCGCACCCCCTTGAGAACCTGCCCGTACGGAGTGGGCAGCTAACTAAGCCGCATAGGACGCGGCATGGCTTGGGGCAAATTCGATCACCGGATCGATTGGGCGTGCGGTTGACCGGTGTCGACATAGCCGCCCGGATGACGATGATCCACCGCGGTAATGGTGGCGACGACCATCCGGAAGCGCTCTTCGGGGTTGTCAAACAACGATTGTGAGGTCCTTGAGGGACGGCACAAATCGCCTATCACAAGCCCCAACAAGAATGTACGCGAGGAAGTGCCCGCGCGATTGTGGAGTCAGAATATACCTCCGCGACATGATCGCAAGACGGAACCGTCTGCCTACCGGACACATCTGTCGAGCTGCGCATCTCGTGTCCATCGGGCCGAACACGTACGCTTTCGATAAAGAGGAAGGGGCGGCCCATGGAGCCGCTGGACGCGTCGGCCGGCGATTACATAGAGGTCACGCCACTCGTCGTTCTGTCGCAAACCTTTCCTGCGCGTCCTTCCGCGATTCCCGAAATCCGCGATTTCGTCAAGCGGTGTCTTTCCCAATCCCCATTGAACGACGAAGATGCGCGCGCCATCAATATCAGTGTGTCTCAAGCATTGTTGGATGCGGCCGGACCGACCGGCTCTATTCAGGTGTCATTTCGAATCTTCCCCGATCACGCCGAGGTCGATGTGTTGCGATCCGGCCCGGCACGGGGGCTCGAGGCGCTGGCGTCGACGCTCGGCATGACCGAGACTCCGGAGACGCCATCCGCGGTCGGGAGCGGGTCGACCCTGTCGTTCGCCGACTGGATGTCGGCCGCGCTGCGCCGGGAAGGGCTGACGATGGAAGCCGCGGCACGACAGCTCGGCGTGTCGGTCAAGACCGTGAGCCGTTGGGTCGGTGGCGCAACCGAACCCCGGCTGCGCGATCTTCGACGCATTCGAGACGTCTTCGGCGAGGTGCCGCTGCGGTGACCGCCCTGGGCGCGCCATAACCGCGCGGAACCCGTGGTCGCCCGACATTGCAATTAGTGTGAAGCCATGACCGCGCCGGTAGGTCGCCTGCGGGTCGGACCCGGCAGCGGCCACCTCATCATCCGTACGCGCCGCGAGGGCCTGGCCGCGAAGGTGGGCCACGATCTCACGATCGACGTGACCACATGGTCGGGCGACCTCACGCACGATCCGAACGATCTCGGCGCCACGACCCTGGCCGTAACCGTCGACCTCAGCTCACTCAGCGTACGAGAGGGCAGCGGCGGCGCACTGCCACTGACCGATCGCGATCGAAAGGAGATCAACGCGACCATGCGCCGGATTCTGGGCTCGGGCGCGTCGCCGACGGCCATGTTCGTCGCGAGCCGGGCGATCGCGTCCGGGGACGGCGGATCAGTCGACGGCACGCTCACGATCCACGGCACCGACCGACCGCTGCGGCTGGCCGTCGTACACGGCGACGCCCATCGATATCGGGGTACGGCCACGGTGACTCAGTCCGCCTTCGGCATCAAGCCGTACTCCGGAATGTTCGGCACCTTGAAGGTGCGCGACGAGGTGCAGATCGAATTCGACGTCGATCTCGACGCCGCGGAGCGGGTGGGATCGTGAAGTTCCTCGTCCTGTGGCGCCTCGACCTGTCGCTGCTGTCGAAGCCCATGGCGGCCGCGGTCGCGCGAATGCCGGCGTACGCGCAGCCGCTGGAACGCGGCGGCAAGGTCCTCGCCCGTTATCACCTGGTCGGCGCACACGGCGGCGCGTGGATCTACAACGTCGAATCCAACGAGGAGTTGGAACGCTTGCTCGGGCTCGCGCCCGTCTACAACTTCGCCCGCTACGAGGTGCATCCCCTCGCGGACATGAGCGACTGACCGCCGTCCGGCCAACCGCGCGGACTCGCTCGATCGGGCGCATTTCGCCGTTTTCGTTGCGGGAGTCCTGGAATCGGCGAACACTGCATTTTCGACGGACCCACCACGACGAGGAGGTGGGCGATGGTTCTCGCGACCCGCGAGACGGCAACGCAGCGGCACTGGACCTGCGGCCGCCGGCTCCGCGAACGGCGTCACGCACTGGGCCTCACCCAGGCCGAGTTGGTCGGGCGGCTCGGGGGTGATCCCGCGATCACCAACCGGTCGATCAGCACCTGGGAAAATGGACGTGGCCTGGACTTCGGCTGGCTCCCCGAACTCGCCGTGGCGCTGGACTGCAGCGTGACGTATCTGCTCGGGATGACCGACGATCCGCAACGGTGGGAGCCGGCGCCCGATGCCGCAGCTGGGTCCATGACGGCCGAGGCGGCGACCACGGTGGCCGGCGTGGCACGCGCATCCGAGCCCGACGACCTCGCCGCCGCTCCCCGGGCAACGACCCCATCGTCCGGCGTTCCGGAGGGCTCGTCCGACCCCATGCCGGCCGACGTCGCCTGCAACTGGATCCTCGGTCCCGGACCAATTCCGCCCGATCGCCCAGCCGATCGCCCACCCCCCGATCGCCCATCCCCCGATCGCCCAGCGCCAGATCGCCCAGTGCCCGATCGCCTGCCCGGTCGCGGCGCGCCGCCGGCGTCGGCAGAACGGAAGCCGTCGTGAAACGCGGCCATCTGCTCGTCTGGAGCACGATCGCATTGCTGGCGATGGGGTCGGCCGCTTGCGGGTCGTCGAGCAAACCCACCGCGGGCGCATCCGGCGCACCCGTGCTCACCCTCTACACCTCGGTCACCCAGAACACGGTGGACGCCGTGACCGCCGGCTTCAAGAAGGCGCATCCGGGCGCAACCGTGAACGTCTTCCGGGCCACGACCGGACAGCTCAACGCGCGAATCGCGGCCGACCAGCGGTCCGGCGGTCTCCGTGCCGACGTCATCTGGGGCACTGATCCGTTGTCGATGCAGAACTACGCCGACCAACGGATCCTCAAACCCTGGCCGCTACCCGATATCCGCGGCGTGCCAGCCGAGTTCCAGGCGCCCTACTTCTGGGGCACCCGCATCCTGTACGTGGTCATCGTCGCTCATCGCGGCGTCACGCCGGTGCCGGCTTCGTGGGCCGACCTGACCAATCCGGCCTATCGCGGGAAGGTCGCGCTGCCTGACCCGGCCGCGGCGGGCTCTGCATTTGCCGCACTGGGCTATTTCTCGATGACGCCCGGATTCGGCATCGGCTACTACGACCGGCTCAAGTCGAACAAGGCGGTCCAGGTCGCCACAGTGCCGCAAGTCGTCACCGACGTCGCATCCGGCCGCTACCAGGTCGGCGTCACGCTCGATTCGGAGGTGCGCACGGCGGTCGCCAACGGTTCGCCGGTCTCGCTGATCTGGCCGACCGACGGCGCCATCGCTTTGTACAGCCCCATCGCCGAGACGGCGACGACACAGCACTCCGCGGCGGCCGACGATTGGCTGCGCTATGTGTTGTCCACCGAAGGGCAGCAGAAGATCGCCTCGACGGGCTGGCAACCGGTGGTCCCCGGTGTCGCCGGGCCGCCGCAGCCGGCCGGTGCCACCTCCGTCTCCCCCGATTGGACGAAGTTGTTCGGGCAGCAACGGCAACTGCTCCAGCAATACCAGGCGATCTTCGGCGCATGACCGACCTCGGCGACGCGAGGCGCAAACCGCGCGGCGCCATCATCGCAATTGCCGGCGTCATCGTCGCGGCCGCGGCGCTCGTGGTGGTTCCGCTCGCGGAGCTGGTGCGGGTGGCGTCGGAGGATGGCGCATCCGGGGTACGTGACAGCTTGCGTGCGCCGGGTGCGCCGCTCGCCATCGTCCACACACTGGTGATCGCGGCCGTCGTGACGGTCGTCGCTGTGATCGCCGGCACCGCCTGCGCGATCGCCGTCGAACGACACACTGGGCGGCTGCGGACCGGATTACGGTTGCTCTTGGCAAGCCCGCTCATCATCCCCGAATTTGTGCTCGGCTTCGCCTGGAGCCAGGCGTACGGGCCAGCCGGCGTCGGTGAGGGCTGGCGGCGCGCACCGACCCGGACGCCGAACGGGCGGCTCGCATCGCCGGCGCCGGCCCGTGGACCGTCCTGCGCACCGTGACGCTTCCGCTGCTGCGGCTTCCATTGCTCGCGGCGGGAGTGCTCGTATTCGTCAGCGCCGTCGGGAGCTTCGCCGTGCCCCAGGTGCTCGGGACACCGGCCGGTTTCGCCACGATGTCGACTCTGGTCTACCAGGATCTGGCGTTGTCGGCGGCGCCGGAGGCGTTCCGCGATCTGACCGTTCTGGCGTTGGCGATGGCTCTGATCGTTCTCGTGGTCGTAGGCGTCGCCGATCGCTGGTTGGGTTCGTTGAACGCTACCGTCAACCGGCCGCCCGCCGGCCCCGCCGGCGTGGCCACGTCACGATCCCGCGCCGTTGTCCTCACCGGCATCGTCGTGGCGTACGTCGCGCTGGCCGTCGGT
>Ga0193726_1002700_pt1 | contig 11741 bp, 16 predicted proteins | sample H2c1metaG_FD_144928 | JGI IMG/M metagenome (GOLD analysis project Ga0193726, IMG submission 144928) | Soil microbial communities from a riparian zone of the East river system, Colorado, United States - H2c1 | ecosystem: Environmental > Terrestrial > Soil > Riparian zone | place: USA: East River... | reverse complement strand
CAAGTCGTCCCAACCCCCAGCAATGAAGCGGAGCCGAAAACTTGGGGTGGGCGGGAAAGAGACAGGTATGCCATCTACCCGGCCTATCAGGATAAGGATCTGGCCAAGCTGCGCACTCCTGAAGCCGCACTCCGAAAGGTGGATCGGGTCATCGCCGATAAGATCATCCCCAGCTGGTAGAGATTAGCATTTGGGCAAATATCGAAGTACTGCGACATGGAATCTGTGGGACTATTGCCCACCTCGATCCCGCGCGGAAGTCTAATTTCGAGTGCCCACAGCGGCAGCAAGAGCCAGGTGCGAGCCAAAAGCTCCATCCAAATTCACACCTGCGCGACTCCGAATTAAAGCGTTCAGGCGGAAGCACTAGCGTGAGCGAATATCTCTAGTTTTTCGCTCTGTGTTTCGATCTCCCCGAATCCTGCTGCACGGGCGCAGGAGCAACACTCTTCTTCTACTGGGTCGGTCAGGAATTGTACCCGCTCCGGTTTGAGCCGGGATGGGGGAGCGCGAGGGGCAAGGGACGGCGTTTGTGAGTCCCTTGCCCCTCGCTCAGCTGTGTAGAAACCTGCTGCTTGCGCCGCCGCAAATTCTTTCGGCGTACGGTAGCTCAGACTACTGTGTGGACGTTCTTCGTTGTACTCCGGCCGCCACGCTGCGATCTTGCGCTTGGGGAAGAGTTTTTGAACCTGAGTTGGTTTCAGGATCGGTTCGACGGGAGGCGCGGCGGGCGCTCAAACGTCATTGACTGACCTTCTGGGAAACTGTACAGTTCAGTTAACTGAAATGGAGAGTTTATGTCCACCCCCCCTACAACCGCCAGCAAGAATGGCACCATAGTGGTTTCTGTCCTGCGCGCCCGCGCGAATTTCGGGAAGCTGCTCAATCGTGTGGAGGATGAACGCCGGTCGCTCATCATCGAAAAACGCGGCACGCCCAGAGCGGTGCTCCTCAGCATCCGCGATTATGTGAAGTTGGCGGCCCCGGAACCCGAGGTTTTAAGGATTCTTGGCGAAGAGTCAGTGAAGAACGGTACGAACACCCTCACGTCACGCCAGATCGACCAGATAATCAAGGCAACCAGAGCCCAGAAGAAAAAGCACTAATGCTTCCGCTTCGTCTGGTCATTGATACCAACGTGCTGATTTCAGCGGCCCTCAAGCTAGAGGGCCTCCAGCGCACTTCCCTGATCCTAGCCGTTACCAAGCCTGCGCTTTTCTATGTGTCGCATCCCATTTTGAAAGAATATGCACATGTGCTCTCGCGTCCAGAGTTGGCTATTCGCAAAGGGATTCGCCAGCAACTGCTTCAGCTCGTCAAGAATCACAGCCATATCGTGACGCCCTCCCGCCGCCTTGAAGTCTGCACTGACCCTGATGACAATGTGTTTATCGAATGTGCCGATGCCGCGCGTGCAGATTACCTGATTACGGGTAATCAGAAGCATTTTCCGAGATTCTGGATGAAAACCAAGATCATAACGACACGAGAGTTTATAAGCCTTGCTGCGCCTCATTTAATAAAGTAGCGAAGTTCAGAAGGTTATAGGACTTCCAGCATTCAGGACATTGACTCAAACGACACCGAATCTTTTATCGCTCTTGAGAAATTAGAGTGCGGAGAGTCTCAGGGAACATATTGCGCCGCGAGGCTGACAACTGGCGCAACACCCGATGCCCGAGATGCGGTCAGGCTTTGAACTTCAGACTTCGAAGCCGACGCGGTATCGGACGAGTTAGGAACCGCGTCATGGTTTTGCCTTCGGTATCTTAAGAGGCGTCGGTTTCCTGATGTCCCCGCATTGCCCCTTCACCAACCGTTTAGCCCCAGTTGGTTCGATGGTGAGAATGCTAAAGGTGCAAGCCAAAGAAGTCAGCGGCGAAGAAAAAATCGGTCAAGAAGTTAGCAGCGAAGTCAGGGAAATAGTTTCTTCCGAGTTCTCACGAACGCCCGCCTAAAAAGCAGACATTTTTATTTGCCGTTATCAGATTCCTAAGACTAAGGGTGGTCGCTTCTGTTCTCGCCATCGTCGAAATCGATGGCAAGCAAAAAATGTGCCCACCGTCACCCAGAACATCACGATGCCGTACATCAATACATCTGCCCAGTAGGGTGACGCTCCATTAGCACAAAAATGGTGGCCCACGTTCACACCCGCCACCGCCACGAACGGAAATATGACCGCGCTAATAACGACAAGCGTGGACATGTACCACACCACAAATCTGGGGGGCTTCTCGACGCCCGCAATATTTCTCGAACAGTCCGTGTACCACGCAGCGCAATACCAAAAGAGCGTAGCTCCCAAAATCTGACCAATCTCTGTGACCCAATCAAGTCCCAGAACCGACCCGCTGAGAATAATCGGCAGCCCTGCCAAAACACCGGGCAACTCAAGAAACCCCGCTACAAACGCTCCGTTTGGTGGAGGCGGGGCTCCGAAACCGAAGAAGTCTGGCTGAGCCATGGCCGCATAGTGATTGGCTAGACCCAAGTACGTACAACCAGCCGCCGTGCAAAGGGCAGCAAGGCGTCGAACCGGAAATGGCTCCAGAGCTTTCATACTTCAACTCTATCTAGTATTGACACCGCTTTAGAACGGGAAGTTTCGGTTTTAGGTTAAGTGGGTGTGGAAGCTACGTCGGCGCAAGCCGAGTTGTCACTGACGATCGCCCAGCGGAACTGAGAGAGATTTTCAACGGGTTTGTGAAGCTGAACTATTCGGTAGCGCATGCGTTACCACACAACCTCAATCGGCAGTCGTGTGGAATCGATGCTCCACGACACCTCATGCCATTTCATAAGCCTTGTTCTTGCGCCCTCGCGCAAGACTCCGATAAGGAACTGCACGGGCCGGGTGCTAAGGAATTACCGTATATGAGCCGCCAATGGTCAGGCGGTCTTGATAAAGAACAGCGAGAGGCCCCGCCAAAAATGGAAGTCCCCAACAAGATATCGCAATTGTCGATTTTGGTTAAAACTCAGGGAGTCACGACCATGGGAATATCCGGACTGAAGTCTCCGAACGCTTGGCCTCGGTTACTGATTCTCAATTCCAGCCGGTCGTTCCCAGGCGTTGCCGGAGCGGAGAACGTGGCGGTGAAGGAGACGCGCTCTCCGGGCGCGACCGCGCTTACGTTTCCGACGATTGAAGCGGCGGGAATAGGCTCCGAGTTATCGCTTCGAATCGAAGTGTCTCTCGGCACCTGCGCCGCGAAGAAATTCGTCGTTGCATCCCAAGTGTCGGAGCCCGTGTTCTGGAACGTCACTACCACTGCTAGCGGGCTGCCGGTTGGCAACTTCAGACGACAATCCAATGTTGGAATGCCTGCGGCTTTCAAGAGGGCACATTCGGATGCTGGCCCCATAAGCACAAAAGGAGAAATCGCGATGGTCTGCGATACAAAGTTAGCTTTGCTTGAACTGATAGACGGTTCGGGTGATTTCGAGACCAGGCCGAATACCTTGGCAACGTCGTCAAGGCACGCATACCCATTTACCATCGAGGGTTCGCAAACTCCCCCTTCCCCCCATTCATTAAAGGCATAGAGTGTCATCATGCCGTGAGTCTGAGGGCGCGTATCCATGAAATGTTTCACTTGCCGGAGATGGGCTTCAAATCGGCTTGTGCTGGCGCCCTTTTCAGGAAAAAATACGCTCGGATCCAAATCGGTGTTGTGCGGCAAAACGCCGTCCGCATTTAGCCAATCTCGCGCGTCAAACCCGGTGGTGGCACAGGCAATGTAGGCAGGTATCCGGCCGCCAGGCGGTAGCTCGCCATCGAGGCCAGTTACGTATTGCGCAGCCGTTTCCTTGTAAGTCTCGTCGCGATTGGGAGCGAGTTGAAAGCATGCGGCTCCGTCCGTGCGTATACCCAGACCGTTCATCTTCGGATAAATGTTGTACAAAATATCCTGATAGCCCTGTCCAGAGAGATAAAGCAGCGCCGGGTCCTCCAGTCCGCTTTGGATTGCTTTTGCTCGCAAGAAGTTCAGCAATTTTCCGTAACCACAAAAATTGGTTACGTAAGGCACAACATCGGGGTCGTGAGAGCTTTCGTTTGCTTCTTTTGCACAAGCTTTGGCGCCGCATGTGTCGTTGCAGATGTAAAGGTGGTTTTGTTTGGTCGGAGTGGGGTTGCCATAACCAAATTGGTTGAACAAAATGATGATTGGCCGGCCATCGGAGTCTTTCAAAAAGGACGGGTCTCTCGCGTACTCCAACAATTTCGGTATCACGTATTGCTTCAGGAGAGTTGGACTTACGGGATTGCTGTTAGGATCAGTCCCCAGCATGATGGGCGCCAATGTGAACTTCATCAGATCCTTGTACTTGGAGTTCAAGAACAAGCGCAAGGGTCGATCGAGCCCGGGCTCTGTGGTTTGACTCTGTCCTTGAATCGGATCAGTCGTGGGGTACCAGTACCAGTAAAAAGCGAAGTAGGTGAGGCCATGGCTGGCCGATTGCAGAATGTGAGCGTCCATAATTGACTGGGCATTGTCAGAGGGACCCATGTCATCGTAAAAACCCAACAGTGGCTCGCGCATGAGCCAGTAATCGGGCGGATAATCATTTAAATCGGTCGCGCCGCTGTACTCAGGAAAACCCTTCGTGTCGAGCACGAAATCTCGAATTCCGCCCCACCAATCCCACCTGTGATATACGTCGGCCGTGGAGCGCGGTTGAACATCATCGTTATCCCTGGACCAAGCCGTGAAGTACCAGGCTCCAATTTGGTAGGGTTCTCGAACTTGTTCGTGAGATTCAGTCTGCATTTCTCTCGGGGACGCTTCTTGACCACGGGCTGCAACTAGCGCGAAGAAGCAAGTCAAAACGAAGAGCGGGACGACAGAACGAGGGTTCGGTGAAGGCTTGAACATCGACTGGATCCTATCTCTTGTTAACCTTAACCCAAGACTTCTTCTGAACCTTAAAGCGCCGGATATTGCATATTGCAACCTGACGCGGCCCGTCAGGTTTCCCCTGAGCGTTGCAAGTAAACTCAAAAACGCCCATCGAAAACTTAGGAGAAAACCACCAAATGTTCACCTGCACCTAATCTAAATTCTCATTTTAACGAAACATGGGAACCTTCTAGCTACTTTCCGTCGCAAAAATGATGCAGGAGAGGGGCGTAATCTACGAGACAGGAGGCGACGGTGTCAGCTAGGACTAGGGCAAGCGCAAGGGTTATCGGAGCGTGCGCGGCTCCATGACGAAGGCTATTCGCTCATCACCGCGCAGAATGTTACCGCAGCGGCAGAGCGTGGTCGAAAGCGGGCAGGGGTAACCTGGCACATAATCCGGCACAATCCGGTGCTTTTCCGTTAGACAAATCCGGTATAAGCCGGCATGGAATTGGGTATGTTTGCAACTGAAACTATCCAAATCACCACCGATCTCTTGGAGCGTATCTCGGAAATCGATGAATTTAAAGGTACTTGGCGTGCTCTGGGAGCCATTGCTCCAGACCGCCTAAACGGCCTTCGCCGTGTCGCCATCACCGAGAGTATCGGTTCCTCCGCTCGCCACGCCACTCTGACTGATCCCATGGAGACGCTTCGGCAGGATTAGGCGGCGAAAGATCGCTACTACACTCAAGTTCTTCAATGCCGGGAAGATGAGTGCAATCACTGTTCGCCAAGTATCGGTCGACCGCAAGCAACGAGGGACACCACAGCGGAGCGATGTCATTCGGTCTGACCGACCACCGAGTACGGCCTCGTCTTGTCAGGGAACAGAAACTCGTAGACTTGAACGGAATCGTACGCGGTCGGGTGGTCGTCTTTAACGAGCTTCGCCTTATAGTCGCCGAGTGCCAGGAGGTGACCAACGGACAGCTCAGACCGCAGTTCATATTTCTTTGCATCAATGACCACGTCCAACACTTGATGACCGGCAAGGTCTGTGCTGGACGAACTGACGTGGACATTGACGGTGTAGTCGGACGAACGGGAGCCTCCCCCGGCCCAGGCCAATGCGGAGAAGAACAGTACAGCAAGTGGAATCATCTTCACGGGAGTGCCTCGTTTCGATACGTGAATGGACTGCAGCGCGACTCTAACTCGACACATTCCATTTTAAGATTTGGAGCGGCGGTTTTGCGTTCTCACGGTCGTGCGATTCTACCAATTAATCAAGTGGCGAAATATCCCGATGACACTCAAAAACCCCTTCCGGAGGGCCAATCCCCCGATCCAAATGCAAGCGCCGGGAAGTCAGTGGACGTTGAAAGTCCGTCTTGCGTTCGCGGATTCCCGTGCCAGCCGGGCCGCCCATTTATAATTTCCTTTCAGGATGGCCGCAGCCATCTTGTCGGCTTGGCTCAGGAAATGCCCGGTAGTGTCCCGCGCTGGGGGCATCCAGAAATGAATCCCAGTGTCGCCTGTTATTACTCCTCCCGCAAGGCGGCCAAGGGTTCGATGCGTGATGCTCTGCGTGCTGGCAGATACGCAGCGAGGATCGAAATTACCGCAACCCCAAAAGCGACGACAATGAAGGTTGCAGGATCGTTCGGACGGATCGCATACACCATGCTGGTCATCAGGCGCGTTACGACGAACATAATTGCCAACCCAATCACGGTTCCGAAAAATGCCAGCTTCAAACTCTAACTCGGGCAATGACCTCGGGGAGGTCACGACCCGAGTGATTTGTCAGAAAGGGCAGTTCCCAGGATCTGGGGCGTCGATCCGGCCCATCTGACCTGCGGGAATGAGCCGGAAAGCAATGACCTGTGCCTCGACATCGCCTTCGTTTCGGATGATGTGTACGTGGCTACCACCGCGATCGACAAATGTCATCCCAGTTGTGTACACGTGCGGCGTGCAGTTGGGATCGTCCCCGTCATAGTGAGTTATTGTTCCTGCTGTGACGATGATTAGAGTGTGACCAGGGTGCGTGTGCCAACCGGTGGTTCCTCCAGGCTGCCAAATGTTGGACAAGAAATATCCGTCTGACGCCCCTTTAGTCTTTTGCAACGAGAACCAAAGTTTGCCTTTGCTGGAAATGAAGTAGTTACTGACATCGAATGCGGCGAACCGGCCCTGAGCGGTCGTTGTGCTCGTGAATCCTACCGCCGTTGTCGCCAGGGCACCCACTGAAGTCGCGACGATCGCCGCACCAAGAAAAAGCAACCACCCTAGTTTTTTTCGCATAGCGTACTCCTTTCGTTGGCGTCGCCGTCTGGAGACGCTCGGACACGATCCGACACTCTGGTGGGCGCGGTCAAACGGCAATGTGCGGAATTGCAAGCGCGCCATCGAATGCCGTACTTTGCCGTCCCCGTCAACGGACACTACAACCGGGTTCCCGGACTTGCGACAACCCGCGGAGCAATGAGGAAAAGCGCGATGGGCGAAACATCCCCCGAGGGCAGTCGTCCGACACCCGCCCTCAGAACGCCTCGATTCCTGGGAGGGTATGCAGCCCACTTCGACCGCAACGTCACCACCGTCCAGTGCTGGGAGAAGCGCGAGGGGATGTTCACCGTCATCTGCATGACCGGGCGGGCGTACCTGATGGAGAATCTCTGCCTCTGGCAGCTGTGACTGCGCTGCTGGCAATTGCTGTCAGCTTCTGGCTTAGGAAGACGGAATATTTCTGGCGAGATCCGATCGCCGCTGCGCGACTCAGAACTTGGTCTAGACTTGGGAAATTGGGCTGAGCTTGGGCTCAAAAACCGGAATTCCCGGCAATCACCAGAAGAGAATGGTAGGCACGAGGAGACTCGAACTCCTGACCTCTACCGTGTCAAGCTCCAGCTGACCTGAACCTACAGCAACTTGCGAGAACCGGTTGGGACACAGAGGCACCTATAAGGATGCGCTGGAAACGCGGAACTTGGGCTAGAACTTGGGCTACATCCAGAATGACGTTGCCGAGTTGACTGCCGCGGGTAGCTGCGTCGGCGATCGTTTCCGCTAGGATCGTCGCCATCTATCCGTCGTATACTTGCGGTCGAGAAGGAAATGCGGCTGATTTGGAAAAAGGTCGACTCTGTGTTCGATCCCGTTGTGACCATAATCGGGGTGGGATTTGTGTTTGGTGGAGTGTACGGCATGGCGCTTTTGCGACATGCTCTTCGACACCCGATTATTCTCGTAGTGGCAGCGATTCCTACGCTGCTCGCGGTAATGGGCGTTCTTATCGTTGTGCGCGAGGCTCAGCTTTTCAGAGAGCGATAGAGCAAGCCATTCCCAATAAGGCAACGGTTTGGTGCCCACATAAAGCTCCGATGAACAGTGCAATCGAAATTCACGATTCATCCCTCATCTCCGTCGCCACACGCGGCGATTTGCTCGAACTCCGCATGGACGCCTAGCACAATGGAGTGACCTCCACCGTGCGTGTCGGCTGGTGGCTGATGACAATCACCGTCATTCGCGATTCGTGAAGTGAAAGCGAGACAATCTTGTCTTGGGTTTCTAATTTCGTCAGCATATAATCTGGGCACCGTGGATCTTTACGATCACAGAAGGCGGCCAAACGAGCCACGACAACACGCTCTTAGAATCTACGTCATGTCGTCAATCGCCAACGATTACGAAGATTTTGAGATGATCTCCAATGAAACCAAAAAATGGGCTGAAGAGGATGGCCTTGAATTTGAACGGGCAGAAATTCTAGAAGAGCTGGCTGAATTGATTCGAAACGATTATGCAAAGGCATACCTTATCTCACCCGATCCACCCCACGTCGTTGTGGCCGCATACTCTGAAGCCTGCGCTGACTCACTTTGGTTCATGCTGACAACGGCTGGCAAACGAACAATGAAAGAACTTGAATCTGGGACAAGGGGGTCGGCGCTGAGAAACCGCATCTCTACGATCACGCCGTCATTGTTTGTGAACTCAAGCTCAACTCTCCCGGCATCATCGTACCCGACAACCTTAATCGGCTTTCCAATCGTTTCTGAAATTGCCTTTTGGTCGTCTTCCGGCAACCCATCTAACAGGCCCGGAGGCGCTTTCATGAGCACCACCAAGTTGCCGGGCTTTGGCTTCGTCGGTTGTGAATCCATGATTGAAGGAGGTCACTACATTTGATGGTTGTCAATAAATCTTCATCCTCGGCTGCTCCGTTCCGAGCCTTTGGGCTAGGCATTGTAAAGTCTAGTTGGGTCGTCGCGAGGCCGACCTTCGTTATGTCATCAATAATCACCTATAATTTCAATCAATTGGCGTATAGGCTCTGTCCTTGATGAAACTAGCGGATTGGGCTGTGCGAGGTGTTGTCATTGCCACTTTTTTCGCGTTGATACTTGCACCCCAGAAGTGGGGTTCTGTTTTCGGACTGGTTTCCCTTGCTCTCGTGGGCGCTTGGGCGTTGCTATATCCGCAAGGCATTCTTGGTTGGGTCAAGACAGCCCACCCCAGCATTGATGTTGACGACCCTTCCCTGTGGTCGATCCCGCGTCTCATAGGCGGATTATTCGTGGCGCTGGTCGTGGTGATCGCATTGTTTCGGTTTTTTCGATAGGGATGCCTTGACTGCTCAGAATCCGCTCATGAGTAAATCCGCGCCGAAGATGATTCCGTGATATTGAGGTACCAATCCGGCGAAGAAATAAAGCAGGGCGATCACGTGCTCTTCCACGGAAATCCGGCAGAAGTCGAACTTGTGGCGTGTGACCCAAACGACCCGGAAGCGGCTTGGTACATCAAGGAATTTGGCGGTGGCGTACTAATTCTCGATCCAACGGTTTCGGGGCGCACTTTTATCCCCAAAGCCGATCTTGGCGAGTACGAGGATTTGGAATTCGTTTCGCGTCCGTGACCACGCCGTTGAAGTGGCGGGAAGCTGTAGACCAGCGGCACTAGAGCGGCCCATTCTGCCCCGTGGCTTAGAATGCTGAAGCATGATTGATAGTGCGGAGGAGCAGTCTTGAAGGTCTCGCATCGTTCGATGAATTTTGTCTTGATGGGCATTACGTTTGTCGTAGTTGCCACCCCTTTGTTGTGGCTGGGGGGTGGGCTGTACTGGTTGGAAAAAGACGTGTTCCCGGCAAAGCGTCCCCGATTCATGCCGGTAGACTCGATCTGGATTGAGGGTCTAACACTTCCGCTTTCATGGCATCACGGCTGGTGGTTCGGATGCGACCTGTCCTCATCCGAACTTACGAATTACTGCCGACTCGTAAGAGCCAACGGTGAGGGAGTATACGCTGGTGAATATTTGCCTTGCAGTTCTCACGTCGCAATTCCAGAGGCAAATATCCGATTGACGCCGCCACCACGGGACTCGTCGGACATGTGGCTGTTCCGTTGGGAAAGTGATGCGGTTGCCGGGTTTCTTGCAGATGGTGATTTACTGCTCCCAGCGTCAATGCAAGACAAATGCACTGATGTCACAAAGCAACTGAACTTAACGCATCAATAGCGCACGATTCCTGCCTTCGATTTCGATTGGTAGGGGACTGGGCATCCGGCAAAAAACTGCGGAGCGATTCTCAGTTAAGATCAGCGAGATGAAGTTCGCCAAAATTGCGCTTGCTGTCGCGATACCGATAGAGATTGCGAACTTCTTTCTGGCGGGGTTCCCGCTCGATACCGGATTTGAACCTGCTGATCCTTGGTATGACAAGGTAATTGGCTACCAGTGGTTAGTATTGCATTTTCCGGGCGTGATGTTGGTTGGATGGCTGGATCGCACGGGTTTGGGAAAATGGTTGGTCGCTCGAATCAAGTGGATGAGCCTAGAAACTCTGTACCACTTGGTTCTATTTGTGGGTGGTTACCTCGACACGACATTAATCGTCCTCGCGGGGCTGCTCGCATTCCGGTGGTGGGCTCGCCGTCTGGAAGGAAAGCATCCTGAAAACCAAAATTGACCGATCCAAGGAACCATAAGCTCTTTCCTATAGAAAACAGATGGATGGCACGTAGATCATGTTCGGGGGTTTAGGTTCTGACCGAGAACAGATAGGTGACGTAACATTGTCGAAAACACGCTCATCGGAATCCACAGCGACAGTTAGGTGCATCGGACGGTCGCTGATTGTTCTTGGCGCATACTGGTGCATCACGGGCATAGTGCTGTGGTGGTCATATGGGATCAGTCCACTGATTCTCGGAGGCTACTACCAGCGAGATCAAGCCCTTGCGATAGTGGCGAAAATGGCGCTAATTATTACGGTTCTGACGAGTCTGGTCTGGCTTTTTGTAATGATGCGTAAGGTAAGCGGTTCGCGCTGGCGAATTGGGTGGAACATTGGCTGGAAGACGGCGGTATTCCTGTTGGCATATGCCATTGTGGTTGTCACTCGGAGACAGCTTTGGAACCCTAGTCAAGGGGTTAGCGACAATGTGATGTTCTTGCCGCTCATCGGTAACGTGAATGGGCGCTTTTTTTCGGAGGCAGGCACGGAAATCGTCCCAATTATGGCATGCGTGTCGGGCCTTCTCTGCGCCTTGCAACCCCGATGCTTTATGGCTTCGAGCAGCCGGATAGCGAAGTGAAATAGAGGGCGGCGCGACGGTCTGGCTGCTGCCAGTTTCACTCGTCTGACTCCACCGCCGCTCCGATTATTGCCGGGGGGGCTTCTCCCGGCCGTAGACCAGCGGTTTCAGGGCGCACCGAGAGCACTGATTGCAACAGTTATCGGTTGCAAGAGTGTTCGGGCCATCCGTTCTAAAAGGGGAAATGGGAAGATATTCAGATATTCCCGGTGTTCCATTCTGGATGAAGGAGGCGCTCTCGCCATGAAGAATCGACTCGTTCTTCGATCAGTAATTCTCGCG
>Ga0193726_1002699_pt1 | contig 11745 bp, 8 predicted proteins | sample H2c1metaG_FD_144928 | JGI IMG/M metagenome (GOLD analysis project Ga0193726, IMG submission 144928) | Soil microbial communities from a riparian zone of the East river system, Colorado, United States - H2c1 | ecosystem: Environmental > Terrestrial > Soil > Riparian zone | place: USA: East River... | reverse complement strand
CCTGTGTCCTTCGTTCCGAAGTTCGATTCACTCATGTCAATCTTTCCGGCGCGCCGCACCGATGGTCGGCTGACGCGCAGAGAATGTTGGTTAGACCAATTTGCCATGGAGCCACTTTGTCGAAGAAAGCTTGCACGAGGCTGACAATCGGCTTGCCTTCTGCCACCAATCTTCGAAACTGTGAGGGCCTTCGCGTTCCGGGGCGAGGCGGCCAACCGCTCTGACGATTCGCTAGCCACAAACACTCCCTCCCCGCCCACGAATTCGATCGAGGGTCGATAGTGCAATTCCGAGCATGCGTGGACGAGCGATCAGTTCTCAACCCATGCGGTTGATGTTCGACTGCCGTCACATAGTAAGTTCTTAGTGCCGCATGCGGACAAATAGTGGCATATAACGACGCATTTTGCGCATTGAGAAGGTCGAACTCAAGCGACGGACAGAGCGCGCTGGATCATTCACCGGACCGGCGAATCCGGCAAAACGAGTACGACGAGTGCGGATGATGAGCGTCCGCAAGGCGCCGGCGATTGCTTCCCCCCAAAGACCTTTTCAGGCATAGTCCCGGCCGATAATTTGAGCAGGCCAACTTCATTGGTCGAATGCAGCAGTCAGAATCAAAGAGTACCCCGTATGACAAATCACCGCCGATATCCACAAATGTTCGCAGCCCTCTCCGCCTTGCTGATGTCACTGGCTGCCGTGACTGCCGATGCGGCGACGGGCGCGCCCGTCCCGCAATTTCAACCGTTCAAGATTGGTAGCTATAGCGCGGTGGCGCTCAAAGACGGTGGGCTCGAGGAGCCGGTCGACGGCAAGAGCTTCATCGTCGGCCAGCCCAACGAGGCGGTCGGCGCGGTGCTCAAGGCGGGCGGGGCCCCCGCCGACCATTTTGAGTTCAGCATTCAGCCGCTGCTCGTACACGCCGGTGTTCACGTGCTGTTGTTCGATACCGGTGCCGGTGGGTTTTTCGGCGACATTGCCGGCAAGTTACCAGCGTCCATGACGGCGGCGGGTGAGAAGCCGGCCAGCGTGACCGATATTTTTATCTCGCATGCCCACGGCGATCACATCGGCGGACTGGTCACACCTACCGGTGCGCTTGCTTTCCCCAATGCGACAATTCACATGTCCGCGCCGGAATGGAAATGGCTGAGCGGCCTCAGCGCGGATGAGGCGAAGAACTTCGGCATCCAACAGGTCTCTGCCCTGGTGAGTGCGATCAAGCCGAAGGTAGTGGCCTTCGAGCCGGGCGCGGATCTGCTGCCCGGTATCGTCAAGGCGGTTGAGCTCAAGGGACACACGCCCGGCCATTCCGGCTACCGCATCGGGTCGGGCACCGATAGTGTGCTTGTCTTCGGTGATGCGATGCACAGCTACGTGGTGTCTGTTCGCAAGCCTTCCTGGCAAGTCGCCTTCGATGGCGACAAGCAGCTTGGTGCGACGACACGGGTCGCGCTCGTCAAAAGCTCCGCCGCGAGTGGTCAGCGCCTCTATTCGGAACACTTCCCCTTCCCAGGCATCGGCAAGATCGTGAAGGACAAGGACGGCGCCAGCTGGCAGCCGGAGGCGCTACACTAAATCCCGAATCGCGGGCTTCTTGTGTTGTTAGGCGCATGCGTCGAGCCACCTAGTGCTGCCCAGTGGGGGTAATGCCCGCGGCGGGCGCGAGAGCGCCGAAGTACACCTGATACTCGTATATTGGCACAGAAGTCCGCTCATCCGTCCGGCGAGCCGGGTTCCTTGTTGGCCATGGCGACAGCTTCGCCGCGCGACTGCACGCCAAGCTTGGAGAGGATTGCCGACACATGACGATCTACCGTCCTGGTCGACACGAATAGACGCTTAGCGATCGCGGAATTGCGCATGCCTTGGGACACCAGCGTCAAAATCTCCGCCTCTCGACGCGTCAACCCGAGCCGGTTACTGCGGGTCGATGTCCGCAAGCCCCGCGGAACCGCGCGAACGCCTTCGGCGCGCATTCGTTTGCGCAAGGCCTGCGACGCGGGGGCCGCGCCGAGCCGTTCGAGGATTTCAAGTGCTTCTCGCTGTTGCGCTTCGGCACCGTGCCACGCGAGCAGGCACGCATATTCATAGGGGCAACCCAGTCGCTTCCAACTGAATGCTGCTGCACGCCAATCTCCTGAGATCTCTTGCGCATAAGGATCCGCAATGTCGGCCGGTTGCCCTTCGAGCGCCCCAACCCGCCACAGCCAAGCTGCGAGTTCGCCCTTCATCCGCGGATCGCGCCGCTGACACACCATTTCATAAGCGGTCTTGACCGCCCTCAGAACGCCTTCGCGATCGCCGGCGAGCCACGCGGCCTCGGCGCGGATCGCAGCAATTGTGCCGACGCGCTGCAACTCCTGTATGGCGCCACCGAGCGCCCACGCCTCTTCTAATGCGGCCTCTGCCTGAGGATCGCCGCGGCGAATTCTGATGTGGCCCAAGGTGCGCAGCGCTGGGATGCGCGTGATCGGCGAGGCAAGCGGATGGCGCAGAACAGCCTCTGCATCCTCGCTCGCAGCCGGCCAGTCGCCTTGTTCGAAACCCTTACGTGCGCGATACGCGAGCATGTAAAGTCGCCAGGAATCCAGATCGTGCGTTTCACAGTAGGCCAGTCCCTCGCTGAGCCATCGAGACGCCTTGTCATATTGCCGCCAGGAAACGGCCATAGCAGACAAATCATTATAGGCACTTGCCACCTGCTCCTGTAGAGCGCCGTCGAGCGCGAGACGCAAACCCCGCTCGAGATCGGCCCATCCTGAAGTGTCACCCGCAATGAGCCGAGTTATGCCCAGCGCACCCAATGCATCGCAGAGAATCTCGTTCGCCGCGCACGGCTCCGCCAGTGCGATGGCGCGCTGCGCCCAGCTGATGGCCGATTCCAATTCGTGAGATTCCATGTCAAGTTGCGCACAATTGCTGTATGCCCTCGCCAATTCGGGACTGGGCGGCAGCGATTCGAGCGTCACCACGGCCTCGGCGCCATAGCGGTTAGCGTCAGCGCGACGTCCAAAAAACCAGCTCTGCCGAGACAGCCACTGCAGCGCATCCCCCTCGCGGATCCGGGCGCCCGACCTACGCCAAATCTCGAGCGCTGCGCTGCGCGCGTCGATAGCCCGCTCGTGCTGACCGGTCAAATAGCATTCGTAAGACAATCGTTCATAGAGGCGTGCCCGCTCATCCGGCGAAATTTCCTGTGCGTAAAGGAGTGCAACCTGATACAGCGAGGCGGCCTCCCGATGTGAACCAACCGCTGCCGCCTGCGTGGCCGCCAGCGGCGTGAATTGCAAAACTGCCGCTGCATTACGCGCACCGGCAGCATGGTGTGCGAGCCGCGCTGCGGAGATATGGGGCCGTGCCGCGAGAGCCGCGAAAACCCTCGCGTGCAGGAGCTGCCGGTGAGACTGCGACAAAGAGTCTTCGAACGCGCGCCGCGCGAGTTCGTGCCGAAAGGCCAGCGAGCCGTCATCTGCTCGCACCATGCCAATGCTCATGCAACCTTCGACGGCGACGTCATCGAACCGAACTGCCTGCTGCAGCAACCAGGATTCCGTGCTGCCGGGGACAACGCAGGCTAGCTCCGCAATTTCGCGTGCGTCCGGGGTCAGTCTCATGGCGCGTGCAAGAACCGCGTCGCGCACACTGACTGGGACCGTGTCGGCCACGGCGGCCAGCGCCTCCGTGACGAAAAATGGATTGCCGCCCGTAATGCGATGCAGATCCGCCGATGATTGGCCGGCCTGCCGTGCAAGCTGAGCCACTGCCGGCTCCGACAGGGGGAAAAGCGACATTCTGTGCGTGGTGGCCCTTGGCAAATCTCCAATGACGAACCGCAATGGATGCCGCGGTCCGACCTCATCATCGCGGTAGCTGACGACGAGCATCGCGCGGGTGCGCTGAATACGTCGCCCTAGATACTTGAGGAGGTCGAGCGTGGCTTCGTCGGCCCAATGCATATCTTCGAAGACCACAAGCGTCTGACGCTCTAGCTCGTTGAGGGTCGCCGCGAATATGACTTCGCGGTTTGCATTGCTGGTAATGGCGGCCAAGAGGTCGCCCTGCGTCTGACGTGCGATGTCGTATAGCGGCCCCAATGGACGGGGCGCGAACAGCGCATCGCAGCAACCCCATAACACCCGCGCGCCGAGCGTTGCCTTGGCGAATTCCTGCAAAAGCGCCGTCTTTCCGATTCCTGCTTCCGCGCCAAGCAAAGCAATGCACCCCGCATCCTTGATCGCGCGCCGGAGCCAGTCAGTAAGCTCGGCCAGGCATTGATTGCGCTCGAGTAACCGCATTGAAGATGTTGTAACCGATCCCCTGCGCGCGCGCAAAACGTGTCGAGGCCAGAGCCTTCGCCCCTGCAATGTGGGTATGCGACTGGTCTAAATTGGGTAGATCCTGTGATTCGCCGCTCTCTCCAACAACCCATGATTCTCGACAGTAGGTTTGCACTGGAGAGGTTCACATGTCCCGGTTTCTTATTGAACGAGAGTTCCCAGACGGTCTTAACATCCCGCTCGACGAGACCGGCGCCCAATTGTGTCGAAACGTCATTGATAGCAATGCGGAAGACGGGGTCACCTGGCTGCACTCCTACGTAACTCCCGATCGCAAACGCACATTTTGTCTTTACGACGGACCGACGCCAGAGGCTGTGCGGCGCGCCGCGGTTCGCAGCCAATTGCCAATCACGCAAATTACCGAGGTTCGTGTCCTCGATCCGTACTTCTACAAATAAAGGTTTTTGTCCACTCGCCCATAAGCCAATCCCAAGGGAGATCATCCATGAATATTGCAGGCCGCTTGATATTAACTTTGCTGTCTCTATCCGCTCCCCTCATAGCCGTCGCAGGAGAGCCACCGCCGCATGCCATGACGATGAGCGCCGCCGATCAAAATTCGCCGCTGGTTAACAAAGTTCACAAAGCAACGGCGCAGTTCAGGGACATCAATGCGGCGCTCGCCGCCGGCTTCGTGCAGGCCACGCCTTGCGTTAGCGGTCCGAATTTTGGTGCGATGGGAGTGCACTTCGTATTGGGCTCCCGAATCAACGCCGGGACTCTGAACGCAAGCGAACCCGAAGCGCTGATCTATGAACCGTTATCGAACGGCGCCCTTCGCCTGGTTGGCGTGGAATTCATCATTCTCGCCAGCGTTTGGCAGACCCAGATTCCACCAGGCAGCACCGCCACCCCCGCACTGGAAGGGCATTTGATGAACTTCGTTGACGCACCGAATCGCTACGGCTTACCAGCGTTTTACGAATTGCACGTTTGGGCCTGGGAACACAATCCCGTGGGCAGCTTTGCAGACTGGAACACGCAAGTGTCCTGCGATCAGCAGCCCACTAACTGAGAAAGCGCTAAATATAGAGTAAGAACCGCCGGTGGACCGGCTTCCGCCGGCGCCATTTTGGCGCCACGGCTGCCCGCTTTTGGGCCGATCGGAGACCTACGATTGAAAGGCTGGAGCCCGGGACTTCGCATCGATCGCGGCGCCCGCGCCGCTCACGATTCTTTGCCCGACACCAATGGATAGCCCGCCTCACGCCACGCTTTCAGCCCACCGTCCAGGGCTACCGCGCCTCGGAATCCCATCTGCCGCAACGTGGCGGTCGCCAGCGTCGAAATGCGACCAAACTCGCAGTAAACAAGGATCCTCTTGGTCGGATCGGTCAGTTCCTGATTGACGCGTAATTCCAACTGGCCGCGCGGCAATAGCCGTGCTCCCGGAACGTGACCTTCTTCAAAGGCGTCGCGCTCGCGAACGTCAAGCAAAATGAGGTCATCTCTCCTGAACTCAAGACACCTGTTGAGTTCCCCCAGCGACATGAATGGCACGATCGCCGCTGCTTCGGAAAGCATCTGCGCCACAGTCTTACCACCAGTCATATTGGTGCGTAGCGCCTCGGTGACGTGCGCGGGCATCGTGAGATTCAGGTTTTGCATCATCTCAATGAAGGCATTTCGGTCTTTTTTCTGCAGCCGCGGATTCTCGGCCAGTTCCTGTCCTATGGTCGAATGGGAACGGCCTTTGTATTCATGCGCCGGAAAGACCTTGAGGGACGGATCGAGCCTCAGTACCCCCTCAAACAGGCTCTCATACAGCGCTCCTGCGTCGCCGCTCGGTAGGTCCGTGCGTCCCGTGCCACCGATGAGCAGCGTATCGCCGGTGAACACTCGGTCCTCGACACACAGGCACATGGAATCGCGAGTGTGGCCGGGAGTATGAAGCGCCTGCAGCCGGAGCCCGCCGACCGCCAGGAGTTCGCCGCTCTGCAGGCGCAGGTCGACGAATGGAGCGGGGCTCGCGCCGTGCATTACCACCGGCACGGCGAGTTGGCGAGCGAGCTGCTGCGTCGCGGAAAAGTGATCCGCATGCGTGTGCGTATCGACGAGATAGCGGATGCGCAAACCGTCCTTTGCAGCCAACGCGAGATAGCGATCGATCTGGCTAAGCTCCGGGTCGATTAGCACCGCGGCGCAAGTCTTCTCGCAACCGATGAGGTAGGAGCGGCAGCCGCCGGTAGCCACTGTTTCAAATAACATGGGGACGTTCCGTTATGCGTCTTGCGGCGAACCTGTGACGTGGAGCGAAGTCCTGTCAATCATAACCGCTTGCGCGCCGAATGAGCATTTGTTACAGACGGCCGCCGCGACATGGCATCTAAAACGCAGGCTATGGCAGATTATGAAAGCGGGTCCAGCTCACCCGGACGATGAGCGATATCCCGGTTTATCTGCTGTAAACGATGAAGTCCTATTATCGCCTTAAACCGATGTTTTGCCTTTATCGCCTACATGCGATATTGTGTGATTATCTGCTTTAAGCGATAACATGAAGGAAGGATCCCACCATGGACACACTACTACTGCACTCACCAGCGCAGCTTCCGGCGCATTTGAAGTCCCTGCGCAAGACACGAAGACTTACTCAAGCTCGGCTCGCCAAGCGCCTAGGGATAGGCCAGTCGCGTCTTGCAGATATCGAAAGGCACCCCGAGACCGTCTCCAGTGCTCAGCTCTTGGACCTCTTCGCTGCGTTGGGGGTAGAAGTGCTATTACGCATGAAGCCGACACCAAAGCACATTGAAAATCGCCCTCGAGGCGAGTGGTGAGCGAACTTGATGTCTGGATGAACGGTCGTCACGTCGGGGTGTGGCGGAAAACCCGCGGCGATCGCGACCAATTTGTTTACGATAACGCTTGGCTGGAGGATCCGCAGTTTCGGCCCCTATCTCTGTCGCTGCCCGTGACCGCGTCACGGGAAATCACTTCTCCCCTCGTCCGCTATTACTTCGACAACCTGTTGCCGGACAATTCGCAAATCCGGGAAAGAATACGGAACCGGTTCCACGTTCGATCTGCCGAGTCATTCGATCTCCTGAAGGCAATAGGACGCGACTGCGTCGGCGCGGTGCAGTTGATGCCACCGGGAAAGACTCCGGTCGGCTGGGACCGGATCGAATCGATGTCACTCAAAACACGAGACGTCGAGGCGATCTTGCGCGCGGTTCCAACTGCTGCTGGACCGCTCAGCGCCCAGTCCGACGAGAATGAAGCCTTACGCATTTCAATTGCCGGTGCACAGGAGAAGACGGCGCTGCTTCGCATCGGCAACACTTGGCATCGGCCGCTTGGAGCCACGCCCACGACCCACATCCTGAAGCTGCCGCTCGGCATTGTTGGCGGCGGACTCCAACTGGATTTGTCTGATTCGGTCGACAACGAATGGCTCTGCGCGACCTTGTTCGAGGCCATGCACTTACCCGTCGCACGCACCCAGATCGCCACATTCGGCGATCAGCGTGTACTCGTGGTCGAGCGCTTCGATCGTCATTGGCGCAATGTTGGCGCACGCGATCCGACAGCGGCGCGCTTCCGGGTGCCACGGGATGCTTGGATCGCGCGACTTCCGCAGGAGGATTTCTGCCAGGCAACCGGCGAGCCACCGGAGGCGAAGTACGAGAAGGATGGTGGTCCGGGAATGGCACAAATCCTACGAATTCTCGATCGAGGAGCAGCACGCGAGCGTGACAGCAACCTCTTTGCACTTTCGCAGCTGATGTTTTGGTTCTTAGCCGCCACCGACGGACACGCCAAAAATTTCTCGATATTCCTCCGTCGCGACGGCTATGAGCTAACGCCATTCTACGATTTGCTATCCGCCTGGCCGGTCATTGGAAACAAAGCCCGTCAATTGCAGCCGCAGAAGGTCAAAATGGCGATGGCGATGCGCACTGGGAATCGACCCCATTACCGATGGAACGAGATTCAGCCTCGCCATTTCAAGGCACTCGCCGAATCTTTGTCGGATCCTAACCTGTGGTCAGTGATGCTCGACACGGCCAGAGCAGTACCGGAAGCAATTACATCGGTAAGCAAGCGATTGCCACCGGACCTGAAAGAATCCGTATGGACGAGCGTAACGGAGGGGTTTGCCCGGAAGGCCGAAGAGTTTTTGCGCGCGGCCGAAAACCTCCGCGATTGAGCATTTAGGCCAGAGGAGTGGTGGAGGGGGCGATGGGAATCTCGATTTCGGGACGCGGCACGGCAGCCACGGGGTGCATTGAACGCGGCCTTTGAGTCTAGTAGAGCATAGTCGCGCTGACCGCGAGACGCCACTGCGCGCCATCGGCGGAGCACCACATATCATGCGTTCGGCCGACGTCGTATCCTGCAACGATGCAGAGTTGATTGTTCAAGACCAGCGCTTGCGCTTGCGTGCGCGGCGTAAATGCGGCCGCGGCAGTGGCTTGGGTCCAGGTCGCCCCGTCGGTGGACCACCAAACATCGTTCTTCATGCTGTTGATGTCGCCTCCGCCGATCACCCACATTTTGCCGTTGAAAACCACCGCGGCATGTTCGAAGCGCGGGCTAAAGGCCGCTGAGGCGGTGGCTTGGGTCCAGGTAATGCCATCGCTCGACGACCAGACATCGTTATACCAATTACCGTTGAAGCCGCCGATGACCCAGAGCCGGTTATTGTAGGCGAGCGCCTGAAATCGACTGCGCACCGGAAAAGATGCGCCGGCGTTGACTTGCGTCCAATTGGCGCCGTCAGATGAGGTCCAGACTTCGCGCAACAGGTCGCCGCCGATCAGCCACAGGTTGGCGCCCATGACGACGACTTGATTGTTGAAACTGCCGCCGAAGGGTTCAGTGGCATTGGCCAGGGACCATGTCTGTCCATCGGCGGATGACCAGATGTCGGTCGCGGGTGGAAGCACGCCTCCTTGCTCACCTCCAAAGATCCACAATTTGTTATGGAAACTGATGCCGGGCATGTCGTAGCGCGGCGTGAACCCCGCCGTGGCGGTCGCTTCGGTCCAGCTGACACCGTCTGCCGTGGACCACACATCCTGGCGCACGTCGCCGTCGAAGCCGGCGATCACCCACGCACGGCCATTCGCAGCAACTGCCACATGACCGTAGCGGCCGACGAAGGGCGCAAGCACTGTGTTTTGAGTCCAGTGTTGGCCGTCGGGCGAACTCCAAACATCGTTGTAATTGACAAAATTCAGTGGATCGTCGCCTGCCATGTACCACAGCTGGTTGTTGAATACGGTGGCCGCGGCGCTGATGCGCTGCGACCAACCGCCCGCGGGCGTGACCTGCTGCCATGTCAGGCCATCGGGCGAACTCCATACATCGCTGGGATGGCCGGTAATGAGATCGATGCCACCGTAGAGGTAGAGCTGATTTCCGAGCGCCTCGAGCTGGTGCTGATAACGCGGGGTAAAGGGCGCGGCGGCAGTGACGAGGGTCCACGTCACCGCGTCCGTGGAGGACCACACGTCGGCCTTGGCCACGGCCGTGCTGTACCCACCCACGAGAAAAAGCTTGGTTCCGAGCTGGGTCACGGCGGTGTTCGCGCGCGGCGAGAATGCGGCGGCACCGGCGCCGAGGGTCCAGGTCACACCGTCGGTCGTCGACCAAACATCATTGAGATCGCCGACGACATCAGAGCCGCCGATCAGCCAGAGGCGATTTTGGAACGCGATGAGAGAGGCTGTACTGCGCGCCGAAAAGCCCGGAGAGAGAGGCTTCTGGGTCCACGTGATCCCGTCCGAAGATACCCAGATATCGTTGAGTAAATTGGTGCCGTCGTAGCCGCCGATCAACCACAGTTGTCCGTTGTAGACGGCCATAGCGAAAGAGCGCCGCGGTGAGAACGCCGCGGCAGGCGTTACTTGAGTCCAAGTCCTGCCGTCCGCCGAGGACCAGACGTCGTTGCGTAACTTCCCGTCGTAGCCGCCGACGAGAAACAGGCGTCCGTTGAATGCCGTGAGCCCAGGCACCTGTCGGCCGGAAAACCGGTCGATCTTTATCTCCGTCGACGGGCTGATGCGGCTGCCTTGTTCCAGCCAGTAATACGCGGTACTCGTCAGGTTCAACGCCGTATCGGTGATGGCGGAGCCCGCGAGAATGCCGAGTTGTCCGTTCGGGCAGGCCGCATAGCTGGACAATTCACACGTACTCGATGTGGAGCGATAAAAATTCAAGGACGGCGCAGCGGGATTTGCGGTCACTAGGGAATCGGCATTGCCCACCCAGACGTTCAACGCTTGGGTCATGGGGGCAACCGCATTGACCGTGAAACTCACCTGCGCGGCGGAGTGATTCGCATCGCCCGCCTTGACGATGGATATATTGGCCGAGCCCGGAGCCAGTGCCCGTAGGGCGCCGGTCGCGGCGTCGACGCTGACCGTCGAGGCTGCGTCGCTTGAAAAGCTGAGCGCACCCGGACCGACGTTGGTCGCAATGGGGGTGATCCAAGACGCCCCGACGACGGCATCGACCGTGGCAGTGCCGGATACCGTGACTGACTGCGCCGCCTGAGCGACCACCAATGAATAGGACTTCTGGGATGAGGAGTCGGCGGCCGTAATCGCGGCGTCGCCCGCTCCCGTGATGGTCACGGCACCGGTACTCGCATCCACCGTAGCCACGGTGGATGCGTTACTGGTGTAAGTGATGCTGCCTGAGCCACCGCTCGCCGCATTGGTGAATGCCGCGTCGCCGTAAGTCTTATCGATGGGCCCGGGCACGGCGAAGGTCAGCGGAGTCGGAGGAGGCGGTGGTGCGCCGCCACCACCACCACCGCCGCCACCGCAGGCGCTGAGCAAGCAAAGCAGCAGTATCGGCAGAGTTCGGGGTGCACGCATGTGATTCGTTCTAGTTGACATTGATGGCTGTCAGCGTGCCCGGCACGCCGGTTTGTGATTGTTGTCCTTCGATATAAAGAATCCGGCTGCGCGACAGCGCCAGCTTCCCGATCAGCGGATAGCTCCATACCGTTTGATGGGTGGTGGTGTCGATGCCATACGTCGCAAGGTTCGTGCTGACGAAGATCATGTTATTCGTCAACAGCGTTTCGCTGACGAAGCCGGTGTCGCCGGCCTGCGGTGGAACCCAGGACCACAACAGGGTGCCATCCGCTTCGGCGCGCGCCTCGAGCCGGACGGGATAGTTATTGGTCGCGTACAGGACGCCGGCGTTGTACGCCGGGGTGTTTGCATAATCGCCGTTCACCATCCATGAGATTGACTTCGAGGTGGTATTGAAATCCGTCAAGGTATTACCGATTCCGCCACCGTTGAACGAGGCATTCGCATAGTCGGCTGCAAACACCGAGCCCGGCGCGCCGAGGACCGCCGAACCATCAATCTGGTAAATGAAGTTCTGCGGATTGGGATCGGCAATCATGACGTTGACTGCACCGGTCACGGGATCCAGC
>Ga0193726_1002698_pt1 | contig 11748 bp, 5 predicted proteins | sample H2c1metaG_FD_144928 | JGI IMG/M metagenome (GOLD analysis project Ga0193726, IMG submission 144928) | Soil microbial communities from a riparian zone of the East river system, Colorado, United States - H2c1 | ecosystem: Environmental > Terrestrial > Soil > Riparian zone | place: USA: East River... | reverse complement strand
AACAACACGTTGGGAGGGATCGCGATAGAGCTTGTCGCCGGGCTGCACGTGGAACGCCGCGTAGAACGCCGGCAGGTTGCCGACGGCGCCGTTGGCGCGGTACTGCGGCGGCGCGTGCGCGACGGAGAGCAGCCACTGACGCAGATATTCCTCACGCGCCTTCGATCTCCAGATCCGCGCCCAGCTCAGAAAGAATCGCTGCTCGCCGGTGAAGCCGTCGATCTCCGGCGCGGCGCGGCCGTCGAGCGACAGCATGTACGCTTTGTAGGCGAGGGAGACCCCGCCGAGGTCGCCGGCGTTCTCGCGCAGCGTGAGCTCGCCGTTGACGTGCATCCCGCCGATCGGGCTGAACGCGTTGAACTGATCCACGAGCGCCCGCGTCCGCGCGCGGAACTCCGGCACATCGTCGAACGCGTGCACGAGCTCGTGGCCGATGAACGCGCCGATCCCGCCGTAGTTCGCGGCGGCGTCGGCGTCCGCGTCGAAGAGCGGCGGCTGCAGGATCGCCGCCGGCAGGACGATCTCGTTCGCCGCCGGGCTGTAGTACGCGTTCACGGTCTGTGGCGTCATCAGCCACTCGCGCGAAGCCGGCCGCCGGGCGCGCTCCAGTCGATCCGCGCTTTCGAAGCGCTCGCCGCGCCGGATGTTGCCGATCAGATCGTCCGGTCTGATCACGAGGCCGTTGTAGTCGTGCCACTCGTCCGGAGCGCCAATTCTTGTCGAGAGGCGCGACAGCCTGTCGAGCACCCGCCGCTTCGTCTGCGCGCTCATCCAGTCCGCGTCCGCGACGCTCTGGCGGAACGCCTTCAGGACGTTGGCGGTGAGCGTCTGCATCCGGAGCTTCGCCGCCGGCGTGAAGTGACGCTCGGCGTAGAGCCGGCCCAGCGCGTCGCCGAGATACTGGTTGACGAGGCCGACGCCGCGCTTCCACCGCACGCGCGGCGCCTGCTGGCCGGTGAGCACGCGGCCGAAGAACTCGAATCGCGCGTCGCCGAGCGCCTTGCTCACGTACGGCGACACCGCGGTGATGTAGCGCCCGGCCAGCCACGCCCGCCATGTCTCGATCGGCGTGGTGCGGACCATTGCCGCGAATGCCTTGAAGAAACTCGGTTGGGAAATGACGACGTTCGGCGTCCGATCGATGCCTTGCGGCTTCGCCCACGCCTCCCAGTCGAAGCCGGGCATCTCCGCCGGCAGCCTCGCGAACGCGAACTTGTTGTTCGTCTTCGCCGGGTCGCGGCTGTCCACCAGCGTCCATTGCGCGCGGGCCAACGCGGTCTCGAGCGCGACGACGGCGCGCGCGTCCGACCGCGGATCGACGCGTCCGGTGAGCGTGTAGATCTCCGCCAGGTACTTTTCGTACCGCGCGCGGATCTCAACGTACCGCACGTCGTCGCTCAGGTAGTAATCGCGATCCGGTAGCAGCGTCCCGCCCTGCGCGATGCGGACGATGGGCGTGGCCGGATCGTCGGCGTCGATTTCGACGACGCCCGCGAAGGGACCGCCGAACGAGGCGGCGGAGAGGTATCCGGCTTCGGCGGCGAGATCCTTCGGCGTCCGGATCGCGTCGACCTTCCGGAGTTCAGGTTCGATGGTCGTGATGCCCAGCTGCTCGAGGCGGGCCTCATCCATGATGCTCGCGTACAGATCCGCGATCTGCCGCGTCGTCGATCCGCTCTTGCCGTGATTCGCGGCGACGCCCTCGATGATCTCGCGCAGATCGATCTCGGTCTTGTCGCCAATCTCGGTGAAGGCGTCCACGTAAATGCGCTCTGGCGGGATCTCGACGTGGTCCAGCCACCGTTTGCGAAGCGGTAGAGATCATCCTGCGGCCGCACGGATCGATCGAACGCGGTGAGGTCCAGGCCGGATCTGGGCGTAGGCTGCGTGGTGCCAACCACCGCGATCGCCAGAACGCAGAGAAAGAGGCGCACGACGCGATTATAGAGGGCAGGAGGGGCGGGAGACGCGGGAGACGACGGAACAAGAGAAGAGCCGGCCTTGCAGCCGGCCCTTATGGCTTCGCGTCAGCCTCCTGTTCGATCGGCCGTCTTTGAGAACCGGTCAGACGGCAGCCAACTATTCCTCGCAAATGCAACGACAAATGTCTGAGGACGTTCCCGCCCCGTCATGGTTGATGCACTGATCGTCCAGATACCAACATCTGTTACGATCCCCGAAGCAGTCGTCCCCAACATTGCTACAGTAGGCAATGCACGTGTTGCGGCCTTCGTCGTTGCAGTCGGCAACCGTCCAATCGAAGGTCGGATTAGTGTCGCACCAGTTCGCCTTTGTCAAGGACTGACGCGCGAAGAGGACTCCGAAGCACATGAGGACGAACGCCAGCCTTCGTGCGAGCTTCATTGTTCTTCTCCTTTGATATTGAGACGTCTCACTGCCGTCCGACTTTCTGGTACCTCCCTCATTACCTACTTCATCGCCACGGCGCTCGATGCAAGTAGTTTATTAATGGACGCCGCGAATTGTTCTACCGGTTTGGCCCCGCTGAGTCTGTCCGTGATTTGAACCCGTCCATCTCGCTGAATTCGGCCGACAAGGAACGCGGGAGTCCCCGAAATGCCAATCGCCCGTCCGGTTTCAATGTCTCGGCGAACGCTGGCTTCACTTACGCCGTCGACGCAGGCCGAGAGCGCTTCAGAATTCAGGGCCAGAGCCCGCGCATGCTGGAGGATCACGTCTTTATCAAGCCTTTCGTGACTACCAAATAGAGCGTCATGCATCTGCCAAAACTTGCCTTGACGTCCCGCGCACTGGGCGGCTTCAGCCGCGCGGAGGGCGAATGGATGAATGCTTTCGAGCGGGAAATGGCGAAATGCAAGCAACACCTCTCCGGAATCCACGTAGCGGCGTTCGATCTCGGGAAGGGTGTCGTTTGCAAATCTCGAGCAGTAGGGACATTGAAAGTCTGAGTACTCGATCAGTGCGACCCTTGCACCGCGATCTCCCCGTAACTCGGCGCCGTCTAGCGACACCGGTTCCGCAGGCACTGCCTCAGAGGGAGGATTTGTCTTCGACGTTGTTCCGTTGATTGCAGGCTTGAGAAGAAGAACCCAAACCACCGCGAATGACGCAACGACAACAGCGATAGAGGACACAATGTCGAGGACTTGCCGCCATCGAATCGACGGTTTCTGATCGCTGTGTTCTAACGTCACTTTGATCTCCTCTTTCGATCCGTCTCCAATGCCCGCGAGTGTACGAGGCCATTTGCTGAAACGCCACGGTAAGGTGTTTGCATTGCACGCGATCTGTTCGCATCTCTTGACCGATCTCCGGGGTCCATCAATTCTTGTTCTTACGATCGTTTTCACGACGAACGCAGAACCGTAAGCGGGCAGGAAGGGAACTGGAGATGAAGCACAGCAAAACGCGCCGCTCGTCACGCTCAGTCGACCTCTTTTCGTTCGTTCAATTCTGTCAACGTGCGGCAGGCGTGTGGCTCGAGCCGGACGACGGACTTTCGCGTTTTGTTGTTGTGAGGAAATTGCTTGCGATGGCGCCGCGAGAAACTGTTGAGCTAGAAAGAGCTCTGGCAGCTCTGGTACTCAGCACATTTGCGATCAAGTTGTCCGGTGACCGTCAACCAGATACTCCGGCCTGGCCCAAAGTACTTCCCCCCGTCGAAGTTGTCAGGCAGCTTCACGTAAAACACGTCATCAGATCAATCTTCGCGCGGTGTTCATCCTCGTTAACACTTCCGGGCGTAGCGAGTGAAGAGGGTCTCTCTGCGTCATACCTCTCTCGCTTGCTGACGAGCGAGACAGGTTTTGGCTTCGAAGACCTCCTGTATGGCGCACGAGTCTTGAGAGCAACGGTGCTGGCGAGAGACCCGACTCTGAGGGTGAAAGAGATTGCCGCGGACGCTGGCTTTCGATCCACTGGCGAATTAGACCGTCAGTTTGCAAGAGCCTTTGCAATCACGCCATCGGTATTTCGACGCACATTGATAGCGGCAAATTACTTGCGCCTCGCTTGAGTCGAGTGCGAGCACGTAGAGAGCACACAAAAAAAGGGGCCGGCTTTTCAGCCGGCCCCTCCGAGCCCACAGACGGAGACGTGTTACCAGTTGATACGGAACACCAACTGGACAAGGCGGCCGCCCGGATCCTGCGTGTTGCTGGAGTCCGTGTAAGCCGTCGTGACCTGTCCCGTCGACGCGCTGCTCGAGACAGCCGCAACCGGGATGAAGTTGATGTTGTTGAACGCGTTGAGGAACTCCGCGCGGAACTCGAAGTTCACCGTCTTCGCAACCTGAACGCGTTTGGACGCGCTCATGTCGAAGCGGACGAAAGCCGGACCCGTGACGAAGTGCTCGAGCGGCGCGCACTGGCCAGGCAGCGCCTGGATGCAGTCCGGACCGTTCGCCGGGGCGAAGTAGCGGCCCGTCGGAGCGCCGCCCGAACCGTAGCCGGTCGCCGACGTCGCGCTGGTGCTGAACGCCTTGATCGTGTTGTCGATGATGTCCTGCGGCAGGATGTACACGACCCGGTTGGCGTCGTCCTTCCGGATCGAGAAGGCATCCTGGAGCTGGGCGTCGGTCATGCCCACGAGGCGCACGTTGCCGAAGCTGAGGATCTGGCCGCTCTGAACGCGCGCGGAGCCGTCGAATCCCCACCCGCCGATGATGTGATCGATTACGCGCGAACGGGTCGCTAACTTCTTGCCCGCGCCGAACGGCAGCTCGTAGACCCAGTTGAACTTGAGGGCCTGGTGAACGCCGCCGGTGGTGCCGGTCGTGAGCGCCATCTCGTTCGGGAGCTGCAGCGACGGCACCTTTTCCTGGTAGGCGTTCGCCAGGACGTAGTTGCCGGCAATCTGCAGACCGCCCGACAGACGCTTGCGGAGCTCGAACTGCACCGAGTCGTACTTGCCGTCGATGGCGTTCTCGAAGATGAACACGCCGCCGGCGAGGTACGGGTTGGCCCGGAAGTAGTTTGCCGGGAAGCCCGCCGCGACCATGTTGTTGACGAAGGTCGCGGTGCCGCCGAGGCCGCTGGTGCCGCTCGTGCCGGCCGCCGTCAGCGGAGCCGGGTTGTAGATCGCCAGCGCGTTGGTGAAGTTGCTGCTGCTGAAGTTGCTCGACGTGTACTTCGTCGGGTCGTTGACGTTCGCGCCACCGAGACCGCTGAAGGCCGCGAGGTACACCGGCAGGGGCGACGTGCCCGGGATGCCCGTGAACGCGAAGGTGTTGCCCTTGCCGGCCGCGATGTTGGCCTGCAGGTTGGCCTGCGCCTTCTTGAACTCGTCGAGGAAGCCCTGGTTGATGTTGGTCTCGTTGAAGTTGACGTTGCTCGTCCAGCCGGCCTTGTTGCGGTTGCCGACGTAACGAACTTCGAACGCCAGGTCCTTCGAGAGCTCACGCTGCAGGCCGAACGTGAACGAGTGCGTGTACGGCACCTTGATGTTCGGATCGAAGATATTCGATCCGTTGCCGGCGAACACATCGCTCAGCGGGTACTGCGGGGTCGCGTTGAACGCCGGAGCCGCGAGGCCCGCGTCGTTCGGCTTGCCGCCCGCCGAGAAGAGCAGCGGCACCGGTCCGAGGTTGCCGTTGCCCGTGCTGCGGCTGGTGACGACCGACTGGCCCACGTTCAAGCCGAACTGGCCCGAAAAGTCGCCGATGCCGTTGCGGTTGTATGCGATCGCATACGCGCCGCGGATCACCGTCGCTTCGTCGCCGCCGATCAGCTTGCCGAGGAATCCGCCGCGCGCCGACGGCCGCCACGTCACGCCCACGCTGGGCGCGAAGTTGTTCCAGTCCGTGTTGTAGGCCTTGGTGTTGGCCGGGAACGGGATGAACGTCGTGTTCGAGCCCGGCATCACGCCCGGCTTGAACAGGTCGGACGTATCGGCTGGTCCACCCGGGCCCTGCGAAATGCCCAGCGGATTGTTCGTCGTCGAGAAGACGCTGTTACGCGGGATGAACGGCTGCTGCACTTCATACCGGACGCCGTAGTTCAGCGTCAGGTTCTTCCTGGCGCGCCAGGAGTCCTGCGCGAAGAAGCCGAACTCGTGCTGCTGACCGCGGTTGATCGCGTTGCCCAGGTACGAGTACTGGAGCGAGGTCTCGTCCAGGACCGCCGAACTGGTGATCGAGGCGACGTGCCCCGTCAACAGCGCGTAGAGGTTCTGCGCCGCTGTGAGTTGGCTGGTCGACGCGCCCGGGAAGTTTGCCGCCGTGAACATGGCGAGCGCCGGGTCACCGGTGGGGATGCCCGGGTTGACCGCCGGTACGACGTTCTGGCTGTAGCTGTGCAGCCCGATGTGCGTGAAGCTGCCGCCGAAGCTGAGGCTGTGCGCCCCCTTCAGCCAGTTCAACGTGTCGTCGATCGAGATAGTCGGGTTCTCACGTCCCTGCGTGTTGCGTCCCGGCGCCGGATTGGTCGCAGTGGAGCCAAAGCCGTTACTCGTGCTGATCGGGCTGTTATACGCCACCGAGTAGGCGCCCATGAAGCCGAGCGACGCGCTCGTGAACGTGTTGAGGCCCAGTTCCGGGAAGAACTGCACGAACGAGTTCGTGTACCCGCCGTGGACTTCGTTGACCACGTTCGGTCCGAGCGTCGAACGCACGCTGGTGGACCAGGTCTTGCGGATCGAGTTCTGGCTGCCGATGACCGGGAAGCCCGGGAACGACGGATCCATGCTGTTCAGCGAATCCGGCGTCGAGTAGTACTTCTGGTAGTTCATCGAGAACGACACGCGGTTGTTCTGCGACAGGTTGTAATCGCCGCGGAACGTCGGGTAGTACCGGTTCTGGTTCGTGACGTTCGTCAGCGTGTACTGCAGTTCGTTCGGGTCGGTCAGCGCCGTGAGGTTCTGCCCGTTGACCGCGCTGGTGATGTCGCTGTTCACCTTGGCAATGACGGGATCGAGCGTCGCCGTCTGGCCGTTGGTCGCGCCGAGCTGGAGCAGGTTCACGGTCTTTCCCGAGTACGAGAAGATGCCCGCCATGGCCGCCGGCGTCAGGATCGTGCGCTGACGCGTGACCGAGCCCGGCTGCCGGAACTCTTCGTAGTTGAAGAAGAAGAACGCCTTGTCCTTGACGACGGGGCCACCGACGCGGAAGCCCGGTTCCTTGAGCTTCACGACGTCCTTCGGCGCGAGTCCGGTGACCGGATCCGGCGTCTTGTCGCGGTTGTTGAACCAGTAGTTCGAGTTCCACGCGGGATCGCGATCGAAGAAATACGCGCTGCCGGTGAACTTGTTGGTCCCCGAGCGGGTGACGAACTTGATCTGCACGGCGCCCTGGCCGGCCGAATCGGCGCCGGCGGTCGCGGTGGAGACCGTCACTTCTTCAATCGCGTCGAGACGCGGGCTGATCAACGAGAACAAGCCTTCCGTCGTCTTGTTGTTGTTGTCCTGTGTGTTGACGCCGTCGAGCGTGATGCTGATCGTGCCGCGCGGCAGACCGCTGACCGTCGAGTTGCGGTTCGTGGACGCGGTGTCGACGCCGGGCAGCATCGTGATGGCGTTGATGCCGTCGCGGCTGACGAGCGGGAGGTTCGAAATCTGGTTCGAGTTAATCGTGGTGGCGACGACGGTTTCCTGCGTCTTGACGATCGACGCACCGCCGGTCACCGTGACGACCTCTTCGAGGCCGCCGACTTCGAGGGTCGCCTTCAGCGACGACTGCGTCGCGACGTTGAGGACGACGTTCGGATAGACGGCTTTCTTGAAGCCCATCAGGCTGACCGTCACCGTGTACTTGCCGGGCGGTATCGAGGGCAGCTGATAGACGCCCTTGTCGTCCGTCACCGTGTGGTACTCGACCCCGGTGTCGGCGTTCTTGGCGTTCACGTCGGCGCCCGGAATCACGCCGCCGGACGAGTCGACCACCGTCCCGATGAGGGACGAGCTCGAGGACGTCTGCGCGTTCGCGGCGACTGTGCTGATCATCGCGACCAGCGCGGCGAAGAGAAATACCGATAGCGATCTCTTAAGCCTGTGCGTCATCCAAAACTCCCTGCAGAAAGGTAACGAAACTTACAAGTGTTGCCGTAGGTTGATGACATTACGCGTACCCCCCTCGGGCGTCAACGCGAAATTCGGAGAAAAAGGGGGGTTTGGGTGGCCAGGGGCTGGGCGATCCAGTAATTCGTATCTATAACTAGTGGCTAGTGGCTGGTGGCTAGTGGCTGGTTCCCAGGACTTCACGGATCCGCTGCTGCAGTTCCCTGGGGGTGAAGGGCTTGCGAAGCACCCGGACCGACGGGGGCAGGCCCGACGTGTCCAGCACGTCCTCGCTGAACCCGGACATCATCAGAACGGGCAGGTCCGGGCTGGCCGCCAGCAGGATCCGCGCGAGAGCCACGCCGCTCGTTCCGGGCATGGTCGCATCGGTCAGGAGCAGGTCGATCGTCCCGGCGTCGGTCGTCATCCCCAGCGCCTCGTCGGCCGACGCCGCACGCAGGACGTGGTATCCCCCTTTGGCCAGCGTGCTGGCGACCAGCTCGCGCACGGCGTCCTCGTCCTCGACCACGAGGATCGTCTGGCCGGTGCCGCGCGGAACCACTGGCGGCGCCGGAGCCGGCGGGCGGACGACTGCGGGCGGGAAATACAGGCGGAACGTCGAGCCGCGATATGGTTCGCTGGCCACCCAGATGAAGCCGCCGCTCTGGCTCACCATCCCGTAAACCGTCGACAGACCGAGCCCCGTACCCTTGCCGACGTCCTTCGTCGTGAAGAACGGCTCGAAGATGTGCGCCTGCGTCTCCACCGACATGCCGTGCCCGGTGTCGCCGACGCTCAGCACGACGTACCGGCCTTGGGGAATCGTCGTGTGCCGGGAGTTGAGCGGCGTGTCGACGCTGACGATCGCGGTGGTGATCGTGATTTCACCGCCGCCCGGCATTGCGTCGCGCCCGTTCACCGCGAGGTTGATGATCGCCTGTTCGATCTGTCCGGGATCGGCGTGGATCGCGATCGGTTCGGTCGTGAGCGACGTCTTGAGACGCACGTTGCCGCCCAGCAGACGCTCGAGCAGGCGGACGACGTCGCGGACCGTCTCGTTCAGATCGAACGCGCGCGGCTCGCGCCGCTGCTTGCGGCTGAAAGCGAGGAGCTGGCGCGTGATGGACGCGGCGCGCTCGGCGGCGCGCCGGATTTCCTGCACGTCGGCGCGCGCGGTATGGTCGTCGGGCAGCGTGCCCATGGCGAGCTCGGCGTAGCCGGCGATCGTCGTCAACGCGTTGTTGAGATCGTGCGCGATCCCGCCGGCGAGCCGGCCGATCGCGTCGAGTTTCTGTGCCTGGCGCAGCTGCTCTTCGAGCTGCCGCCGGCCGGTGATGTCCTGCACGGTGCCGATCATCCGCGTCGGACATCCGAAGGCGTCGCGGAGCACGTCCGCCCGTTCGTGCACCCATCGCACCGACCCGTCGTCGCCCTTGATGATGCGGTGTTCGACGTCGTACGGGACGCCTTTGTCGCTCGCCGCGATCGAGGCGGCCTTCACGATCTCGCGATCGTCGGGATGGACGAATCCGAAGAATGCCTCGGACGTGCCGGCAAACGCCTCACGCGGGACGCCGAAGATGCGGTGCGTTTCGTTCGACCAGCCGAGGCGTCCGGATCCGTCGAGATCGCTGACCCAGCTGCCGATGTGCGCGACCTCCTGCGCCTTTTCGAGAAAGGCGCGGTGCTGCTCGAGCGCCTGCTCGGTGCGCATGGCCCGGCTGATGTCGCTGTAACTGATGACGCGGCCGACAATCTCACCGGCGATGCGCTGCGGGGCGACGAAGCGCTCGAAGACGCGGCCGTCCTTGAAGCGCAGCCGCGTCAGGTACTCGCCGGACGGGTCGGCCCAGAGCTGCGGCGACCGGAGCAGTGCGGCGTCCGGATCCTCGAGGTGTTCGGCGATGAAGGCGACCAGTTCGTCGCTGCGGCGAAGCTCCACCAGATCGGGCGGAATCCGGAACATCTCGACGAATTGCCGGTTGAGGCCGCGGATGCGGCGGTCCAGGTCGATGACGAGGATCCCGTCGTGCGTCGCCTCGAGGGTCGCCTCGAGCAGCGCGATCATCGCCTCGTGCGTCGGCGCGTCGAAAAAGTCTGCCACGGCGTGCCCGGGAGCACAGTATCACAGCGTATAATCCGGCCGTGGCTGACGGACCCTGCGCGCACATCGAGGCGGTTACCGAGCTGAAGACCCCCGCGAAGCACGTCTGCGAGGAGTGCGTGAAGATCGGCGCGCGCTGGCTGCACCTGCGGACGTGCCAGACGTGCGGCGTCACGCTCTGCTGCGATTCGTCCCCCAACAAACACGCGAGCGCCCACGCGCGAGCGACGAAGCACCCCGTGATCGCCTCGGCCGAGCCGGGCGAGCGCTGGCTGTACTGCTATCCAGACGACGCGTTCGCTGAATACTAGCCCGCCCGGATCAGGCCACGTCGAATCGATCCTGATTCATGACCTTGTCCCACGCGGCCACGAAGTCGGTGACGAACTTCTCCTTCGCGTCGTCACAGGCGTAGACTTCCGCGAGGGCGCGGAGCTGAGAGTTCGAACCGAACACCAGGTCGACCCGTGTCCCCGTCCATTTGACCTTACCGGTGGCGCGATCTCGACCGTCGTACGCGTTCTGGGCCGTAGCAGACTGCCGCCACTCGGTACTCATGTCGAGGAGGTTGACGAAGAAGTCGTTGGTTAACGTCCCAGGCCGGCTGGTGAAGACGCCGTGTTTCGATTCGCCGGAGTTCGCGTTCAGGACGCGCAGGCCGCCGACCAGGGCCGTCATCTCCGGGGCGGTCAGATTGAGCATGTAGGCCCGCTCCACCAGCAGCGTTTCCGCCGACAGTACCTCTCCAGATTTGAGATAGTTGCGGAACCCGTCGAAGGTCGGTTCGAGCACGGCGAACGACTCGACGTCGGTCTGCTCCTGAGAGGCGTCGGTGCGGCCTGCTTTGAAGGGCACCTGCACCTTGGACCCGGCGTCTCTTGCCGCCTTCTCGACGGCTGCGCAACCGCCCAGGACGATGACGTCGGCGAGAGAAATCTTCTTGCCTCCTGATGGGGAGCGGTTGAACTCCGCCTGGACGCGTTCCAGTGTCTGCAGCACTTTCGCGAGCTTTGGCGGGTCGTTGACCTCCCAGTTCTTCTGAGGTGCGAGGCGGATGCGCGCGCCATTGGCCCCGCCACGCTTGTCCGTGCCGCGGAAGCTGGCCGCCGAAGACCAGGCAGCGTGGACCAGCTCGGAGACGGACAGTCCCGACGCGAGGATCGTGTCTTTGAGAGCGGCGATATCCTTCGCGTCGATCAGTGGATGATCGACCTGCGGCACCGGGTCCTGCCAGAGCTGCGGCCCCGCAACCCAGGGACCCAGAAACCGCGAGACAGGGCCCATGTCCCGATGCAACAGCTTGTACCACGCCTTCGCAAAGGCCTGTTCGAGCTGGTCCGGGTGTTCGAGAAAACGCTTCGTGATCGCCGCGTAGGCGGGATCCTCCCGCAGGGCGAGGTCAGTCGTGAGCATCATGACCGGGTGCTTCTTCGACGGATCGTGAGCACAGGGTGAGGTGGCAGCGGATCCACCCGGCTTGGGCGCCCACTGTTTGGCCCCGGCGGGGCTGGTTGTCAGCTCCCACTCGTGGCCGTACAGGTTCTGCAGGAAATTGTGGTCCCACTTCACCGGGTTGGTGGTCCATGCGCCTTCCAGCCCGCTCGTGATCGTATCGTCGCCCTTGCCGCTGGCGTAGCGGCACGTCCAACCGAGGCCTTGCTCCTCCAGAGGCG
>Ga0193726_1002697_pt1 | contig 11755 bp, 10 predicted proteins | sample H2c1metaG_FD_144928 | JGI IMG/M metagenome (GOLD analysis project Ga0193726, IMG submission 144928) | Soil microbial communities from a riparian zone of the East river system, Colorado, United States - H2c1 | ecosystem: Environmental > Terrestrial > Soil > Riparian zone | place: USA: East River... | reverse complement strand
TGACATCACTGGCCCACAGCTCGTAGCCACGCTGGAAAGCCTGGCCGTCGGCGGAGAAGTCGCCCGTCTGGGAGAGTGACGCGCCGATCAGGATCGGCGCCTTGGTGCCGCCTGAACTGGATCCGGAACTGCTCGGAGAGCCGCTGCTGCTGCAGGCGGCCAGGAGGATGGCCGTGCCGGAAGCGGCGGCCAGAGTCAGGAACCGGGCGGGTCGAGATCTCATTTCCCGGTCCTCCTTCCCTTGTGGGTTAGGCCCGACGAACGGACGGCTGGCAGCCAGCCGCGGGTAGTGACGCCTGCGGCGTCACGGTGTCGCCTCTCCCCCGCCGAGGGTGACCGGAATGACGGGCTCCAGCCCGTCCGAGACTTCCGCGCCCTCGCTGATCAGGTTCAGCCCGGCGGCCTGCGCCGCGAGCACCAGCAGCGCCGCGAAGTCGGACTCGCCCAGCCCGTACCCGACCAGGCTCTGCACCGTCTGGTGCACCAGCGACGCGACCGGCATGGGCACTTCCCGCTCCCGGGCCGCGGCCAGCCCGAGGTCGAAGTCCTTGCGCAGCAGCGTGGCCGTGAAGGTGGCCTCGAAGTCGAGGTTGACGTACGCCGGGGTCTTGTACCGGGTGAACGTCGAGCCCATCACGCTGTCGTTCAGGCAGGCCAGGAAGGCCTGCCGGCTGATGCCGCTCTTCTCCGCCAGCACGGTGACCTCGGCCAGCGACTGCGCCACGATGCCCAGGAACAGGTTGTGGCAGAGCTTGACGATCCGGGCCAGCTCGCCCTCGCCGACGTAGGTCGCCCCCGCGCCGAGCAGGCCCAGGTAAGGCTCGGCGGCGGCGAAGGCCGCCCGCGGGCCGGAGACGGCCAGCGTCAGCCGGCCCGCCGCGGCGGCCTTCGGGTTGCCCATCACCGGAGCGGCCAGCAGCGCAGTGCCCCGCCCGGCCAGTTCCCGCCGGATCTGCTGGGACGCCTCGACGGAGATCGTCGAGCAGTCGACGAGCACGGCCGGCGCCGCGCTCGCGGTGGCCAGCCCGGCCGGGCCGAGCACCCCGTCCAGCAGATCCTGCGGGGTCCCGACCGTGGCGAACACGATGTCGCGGTCGGCCAGGTCGGCCGCCGAGCCGACGACCCGGGCGCCGAGGTCAGCCAGCGGCTGCGCCTTCGCGCGGGTCCGGTTGTAGACGGCCACATCGCATCCGGCCCGGAGCAGCCTGGCGACGAGTACCGCGCCCATCCGGCCCGTTCCCAGCCAGCCCAGCCGGCGGCCGCTGCCCTGCTCGGTCATCTCGCTACTCCCAGCGGAGATACCGGCGCAAACCCAGATTTCTCGCCGCGAAGCGCCCGCCCGGGGCTCGCTACAATCGTTTGCAGAGTCAGCGTCACGCACCCGCGAAGGCATGTCAACCCTTCTCTGCAATCGTGTGCAAAGGCAGGGCAAATTGGCTGATCAACGTGTCACGGCCGCCATCGACCACTGGGCCGCCCGGTTCACCGCTAACGGCGTGGACCCGTCCGACTTCAGCCGCGTGACGTCGGCCATCGACCGCTGGGAGGACTGGTGCGGGCAGTGGAGCCGGGCCGCGGCGCAGCACGAGCTCCTCGGCCGGGAGGCGCTGGAGGACGGGCGCGGCCGGTCCGCCGGCTCCCACCTGGCGCAGGCGTCGGTCTACTACCATTTCGCGAAGTTCCTGTTCGTCCATGACCTCGCGCAGCTGCGCGAGGCGCATCACCGCGCCGTGCGCTGCCTGACCGACGCGCTGCCCTTCCTCACGCCCCCCGGCGAGCGCGTCGAGATCCCCTTCGACGGCGCCACCCTGGCCGGGGTCCTGCGCCGGCCGGCCGGCACCGGGCCAGCGCCGGTCGTCGTCCTGATCCCCGGCCTGGACTCGGCCAAGGAGGAGTTCGGGAACACCGAGCGGCTGTTCCTCGACCGGGGGCTGGCCACGTTCTCGGTCGACGGCCCCGGCCAGGGCGAGGCTGAGTACGACCTCGCCATCCGGCCCGACTGGGAGATCCCGGGTGCCGCCATCCTGGATGCCGTCGCCGCCCTGCCGGGAATCGACGCGGACCGGATCGGCGTCTGGGGCGTGAGCCTCGGCGGGTACTACGCTCCCCGGCTGGCCAGCGGCGACGACCGGGTCCGCGCCTGCATCACGCTCAGCGGGCCGTTCGACTTCGGCGCCGCCTGGGACCAGCTGCCCGAGCTCACCCGGCAGGCCTTCCGGGTCCGGTCCCGGTCAGCCAGCGACCGGCAGGCCCGCAGCCTGGCCGGCGAGCTCACGCTGGCCGGGCGCGCGGGGCAGCTCACCGCGCCGCTGCTGATCGTGGCCGGCCGGCAGGACCGGCTCGTCCCCTGGCCGCAGGCCCGGCGGCTGGCCGACGAGGCGGCCGGCCCCGCGGAGCTCCTGGTGCTGGACGACGGCAACCACGGCTGCGCCAACGTCTCCTACCGGCACCGCCCCGTCAGCGCCGACTGGATGGCCCGGGTACTCCGGGCCTGACGGCGGTGGAGCCGCGGACGACCAGTTCCGGGGCCAGCCGGAGCACCCTGACCGGGCGGCTGCGGCCGGCGATGAGCTCGAGCAGCGCGCCGGCCGCCTCGTGGCCCACCTGGTAGTGCGGAAACCGGATCGTGGTCAGCGGCGGCCGCAGCCGGTCGATGAACGGCATGTCATTGAACCCGACAACGGAGACGTCCGCCGGGCACGACCGCCCGGCGGCCTCGATCGCGGTGCAGCAGCCGACCGCCAGCATGTCATTGGCGGCGGCCACGGCGGTGCACCCGGAATCCCGCTCCAGCAGCAGCCGGCCGCACCGCGTGCCCTCCTGGATCGAGAAGGCCCGGGCGAACACGACCAGCTCGGCCGGGACCGCCAGCCCGCAGGCCGCCATGGCGGCCGCGAAGCCCCGGTAGCGCTCCAGCCCGGTCGAGACATCCTGCGGGCCGGCGATATGGGCGATGCGACGGTGCCCGAGCGCTGCCAGGTGCGCGACCGCCAGGCGGATGCCGCGCTCGTTGTCGACGGAGACCGCCGGAAAGCTGTGATCGGTCGCCATCCGGTTCATCAGGACGACCGGCAGCCCGGCCGCGGCGGCCTGCGCCAGCAGCGGATATCGCAGCCGGGCCGTGGCGCTGGCCAGGCCATCGATCCGGCGCGCGCGCATCTGCTCGACGATCAGGCGCTCGCGGTCGTCGTTGCCGTCGGTGTTGCCGATGAGCGCCACGTAGCCCGCCGCCGCCAGCCGGTCCTCCAGGCCCCGGACCAGCGGCGGGAACAGCGGGTTGGTCAGGTCCGGGATCAGCACGCCGACCGTGTGCGAGCGGCGCGTGCGCAGGCTCCTGGCCACCGGGTTCGGGCTGTACCCGAGCGCCTCGGCGGCGGCCCGCACGCGGCGGGCGACGCCCTCGCTGACCAGGCCCTGCCGTTCGGGGTTGAGTGCCCGGGAGGCGGTCGCGGGATGCACTCCGGCGCGCGCGGCCACCTCCTTCAGGGTCACCGGCGGGTTAGCCACCGGCGCTCAGTCCCGCGGTGGCCAGGCCGGCACCTCGCCGCGTCCGGACGGGAAACGGATGTTCTTGGAGCGGACGAACTCGTGCAGCGTCTCCACGGCGTTCTCGCGGCCGAAGCCGCTGGCCTTGACTCCGCCGAATGGCGAGCCCAGGAACGAGCGGCGGAAGTAGTTGTTGACGAACACCATGCCGACCTCCAGGCGCTCCGCAATCCGGCCGGCCCGCGCCACATCGGTCGTGCAGATCGCCGCCGTCAGCCCGTAGGCCGTGCCGTTGCATATCTCGACCGCCTCGTCCTCCGTCGAGAAGCGCAGCACGCACGCGATCGGCCCGAAGATCTCCTCCTGCGCCACGGTCATCTGCGGTGTCACGTCGGCCAGGACGGTCGGCGCGACCCAGTACCCGTCCTTGAGCCGCTCATCACCGGGCAGCTGTCCCTGGGTCACCAGGCGGGCTCCCTGCTCCAGCCCGGCCTGCAGGCAGGCGAGCACCCGGTCGCGCTGGGCCGCATCGACCATCGCCCCGATGTCGGTGGCCGGGTCGAGGCCGTCCCCGACGACCAGCCGCTCGGCCGCGCGGGCGAAGCGCCGGAGGAACTCGTCGTGGACCGAGTCATGGACCAGGATGCGGGCGGTCGACGTGCACGCCTCGCCCTGGTTGTAGAACATGCCCTCGATCGCCACGGCGGTCGCGGCATCCAGGTCGGCATCAGCCAGCACCAGGAGGGCGTTCTTGCCGCCCAGCTCCATCGTCGCGTACGTCAGGTTCTCCGCCGCGGTGCGCAGCACCCGCCGCCCGGTCTGGGTGGCCCCGGTGAACGTGATCCGCTCGACCCGCGGGTGAGCCGCCAGGGCCGGGCCGGCTGCCACCCCGGGCACGGCATTCAGGACGCCCGGCGGCAGCACCTCATTGGCCAGCTCGACCAGCCGCAGCACCGTGAGCGGAGCCTGCTCGCCGGGCTTGACGATCACGGTGTTGCCCGCCGCGAGAGCGGGCGCGCATTTCTTCGTGAAGTGGATGGGCGGCCAGTTGAACGGCAGGATCGCGGCGACCACCCCGTAGGGCTCGTAGATCACCCGCGCCTCGATCGGGCCCTGGTCGAGAATCTCGCCGTGCAGGGTGTCGGCGAGCCCGGCGTAGTAGTCGTAGCCGGCCTGGCAGTAGGACAGGTCGAACCGCAGCGCGTCGCGGCGCGGCTTGCCGACCTCTTGGGCCTCCAGCTCGGCCAGCTCGGCTGCGTGCGCCCGGATCCTCTCCGCCACCAGCCGCAGGAGGCGGCCGCGCTCCCGGGGCGGCGTCTCGCGCCACGGCCCCAGCGCCCGGCGCGCGCTGGTGACGGCCCGGTCCACGAGGTCAGGGCCCCCGCTGACCACCCGGGCGAGCGGCCGTCCGGTGGCCGGCTCCATAACCGCGAACGTCGGCGCGTCCCCGGCCGCCACGAATGCGCCGTCGATGAACGCGCCCCAGAGCTCCCGCCGGGCCGGCCGGGCAGCTGCGGTCCCGGACGTGATCGCGGTCATGGCCGCTCCCTGATGCTGCGCAACCCAGAGCAATGGCTGCAATCGATTGCTGACGCTATCCGGCGCCTCGGCGCCCGTCAAGAAACCCGTCGCGGTGCGGTCGGCCGGCGGAATGCGGCACTCGCGGTCGGGGGCCGTTTCGTCATACGCTGCGCTGGTTGCGGCCCGCGGGGCCGGCGGCCACCGGCGCCCGAGGAGGCCCGTTCCGATGACGGATGCGTTTGACCTGACCGGCCGTGTCGCGGTGGTGACCGGCGGCAGCCGGGGCCTCGGCGCCGCCATGGTGTCGGCGTTCGCGGAGCACGGCGCGGATGTCGTGATCGCGAGCCGCAAGCTCGACGCGTGCCAGGACCTGGCCGACGAGCTGGCCAAGCGCACCGGCCGCCGGGCCGTGGGCGCGGCCTTTCACGCCGGCCGCTGGGCCGACGCCGACCGGCTGGCCGGCCTGGTGTACGAGGAGTTCGGCCGCTGCGACGTGCTGGTCAACAACGCGGGCATGTCGCCGCTGTACCCGTCGCTCAGCGAGGTCAGCGAGGACCTGTTCGACAAGGTGGTCGGGGTGAACTTCAAGGGGCCGTTCCGGCTGTCGGCGCTGATCGGCCAGCGGATGGCCGAGGCCGGCCGCGGCTCGATCATCAATGTCAGCTCGACCGCGGCCGTGCGGCCCGGCCCGGGCGCGCTGATCTACGCCGGGGCCAAGGCCGCGCTCGACGCCATGACGGTCGGCATGGCCCAGGCCTACGGGCCGGCGGTGCGGTGCAACGTGATCATGCCCGGCCCGTTCCTCACCGACATCAGCCACGCCTGGGACCTGGAGGCGTTCGAGGAGCGGGCCCGCGCGTCCATCCCGCTGCAGCGCGGCGGGCAGCCGCACGAGGTGGTCGGCGCCGCCCTCTACCTGGCCAGCGACGCCTCGAGCTTCACGACCGGCGCCACGATCAAGATCGACGGCGGGTCGTCGGGAACCGTGTAAGAGTCCGCCCGCCGGGCGGGAACCGCGAGGCTGCCGCCCCTCTGCGCCCGGGAGCCGCTATGCCCACCCCGTTTCGCGTGTCCGTGCCCGACGCCGTCCTGGACGACCTGCACGATCGCCTCCGCGCTGCCCGGCTGCCGGGCGAGATCGCGGGCGCCGGGTGGCAGCAGGGCACGTCGCTGGAGTACTTCACGGAATTGCTGGCGTACTGGCGGGACGAGTTCAGCTGGCGGCGCCAGGAAGAGCGCCTGAACCAGCTCGACCACTTCACCGAGGTCGTCGACGGCCAGCGCATTCACTTCGTGTACCAGCGCTCCGGGCGGCCCGGCGCGCTGCCGCTGCTCCTGGCCCACGGCTGGCCCGGCTCGATCGTGGAGTTCCTCGACGTGATCGGCCCGCTGACCGCGCCGCCGGCCGGCCAGCTGCCGTTCGACCTGATCATCCCCTCGCTGCCGGGCTACGGCTTCTCCGGGCCGGTCACCGAGCCGGGCTGGCACCCGCGCCGCATCGCGGCGGCCTTCACCGAGCTGCTGGGCCGGCTCGGGGTGCAGCGCTACGGCGTGCAGGGCGGGGACTGGGGCTCGATCGTGGCCGCCAACATGGCCGACCTGGCCCCGGACCGGGTCGCCGGCCTGCACCTCAACTTCCTGGCCGTGCCCCGCCCGGACGGCCTGCGGACGGCCTCGCTCACGCCCGACGACCAGGCCCGCGTCGAGGCCATGCGGCGCTGGCGGGAGCAGGAGACCGGGTACTCCGCCATCCAGGGCACCCGGCCGCAGACGATCGGCTACGCGCTGGAGGACTCGCCGGCCGGCCTGGCCGCGTGGATCGTGGAGAAGTTCCGCGCCTGGAGCGACTGCGGCGGCGACGTCGAGCGCAGCTTCACCAAGGACCAGCTGCTCGCCAACATCACGCTGTACTGGGTCACGGCCACGGCCACCTCGTCGGCGCGGCTGTATTACGAGATGCGCCAGGCGGGGCGGGCGGCGGTGCCGGCCGACCGGATTCTCGTGCCGACCGGGATCGCCCAGTATCCCGCCGAGATCACCCGGCCGCCGCGGGACTGGGCGCAGCGGCGGTACAACATCACGCACTGGGCCGAGCTCCCCCGCGGCGGCCATTTCGCGGCCATGGAGGTGCCCGGGCTGTTCGCCGCCGACGTCCGGCAGTTCTTCACCACCGTCGCCTGACCCGACCCCCGCGAGCGCTGACTGGCCCCGCGAGCGCTGACCGGCCCCGCGAGCGCTGCCCGGCCGGCGGCCTGAAACCGGGGGGCCGACCGCCGGCCGGGAGCGGGCCGGCCGCGGCCGGCGGGGCCGGCGGCCGGGGCGGCCGGCGGCCGGTACTGGGAGCCGGCCGCCGGCCGCGAGCCTGGGCCGGCGGGGGCCCGGCCCGGGCTGGTCCTTCACTGGTGCGCTGTGCGCCGCCGCGGCGGCCGGTCAGTGGCCGATGCTCCGCCGGTCGGAGTACCCGCGCGCCACGCCGTGCGGCCCGGACGCGCCCTCCGGCTGTCCCTGCGTGACTTCCTGTAAGGAGGACGCCTCCTTGCGCTCCCACTCCTCGATGCCGCGCAGCACGCCCTCGGTGTACGCCCGCAGGTGCGCCCGGTAGACATCGCCGTAGGTGCGCAGGTAGGCCAGCTCGGCCTGGGCCGCCCGCCGCTCGCGGTCGGTCTGCGGCGGCGCCGCCTCGTTCAGCGCGGAGACCGCGGCGTCGCGGGCCCGGGCGTGGGCGTCTTCCAGGATCATGTCCGAGTGCTGTTGCGCCTCGCGGACGATGTCATCGCGCCGCAGCCGGGCCTCCGCGGTGACGCGGCTGCTGTACGCCTGCGCGTCGGCCACGTACCGGTCGGCGGTGACCTGCGCCGTGGACAGGATCCGCACCGCGTGCACGTGGGCGTCGGCCTCACCGAACAGCACGGCCTGCGGGTCGTTGCCGTCCTCGCCGGCGAGAATCCGGCGGCGCAGCCGCTGGACTTCCTGCCACAAGGACGCCCGCTCGTTCACCAGCCGCACGAACTCGGCGTGCACCTGCTGCAGGAATCCCTGGACGGGCTCTTCCTCGTAGCCGCGCCGGCCCAGCCGGCTCATCGGAAACGAGACGGTCTGCAACTCCTCGGGAGTCAGCCTGCTCTGCTCGTCGAACCATGCTGCTGTCACGGCTCACTCCACCCGAAATCCTCGATGTGTACCTGCTCTTGCGCCATGCCCGCCGCCGTCAGCCGCGCGACGGTTTCCTGGACCATCTCGGTCGGCCCGGCCAGGTAGGCGTCGTGCCCGGACCAGTTGCCGTGCCGGGCCACCGCATCCGGGAGGCTGCCGGTCTCGCCGGCGAACTTGGGCTCGGCGGACACGACCGGCGTGACGGTCAGCCACGGGTGCTGGGCGGCCAGCTTGGCCAGGCCGTCCAGGTCATACAGTCCGTCGGCCGTCCGCGCGCCGAAGAACAGGTGCACCTGCGGGGGCTGCGGCAGGCCCGTCAGCTGATCGATGATGGCTTTCAGCGGAGCCAGGCCGGTGCTGCCCGCCACCAGCAGCAGGTCCCGGCCGGAGGGGGGCCCGCTCAGCGTGAGGACCCCGACCGGAGCCCCCAGCCTGAGCTGGGTGTCAGTGATCGAGCTGCTGGTCAGCGCCAGGCTCACCGCGCCGCCGTCGATCAGCCGGACATGGAACTCCAGGAGCCCGTCGACGCGGGGCGCGTTCGCGATCGAGTAGTAGCGCCACAGCTTCGGGCGGCTCGGGGACTCGATGGCCACCGACTGCCCCGGCAGGTAGTCCAGGTGCGGCTCCGGCCGGACGAACAGCACGGAGATGTCGAAGGCCCGCTGCTCGTAGGAGACGACCGTGCCCCGCCAGAAAGGCGGGTGCACCTGCTCGTCGGCCTGCGCCGCGTCGGTCATGACCGAGCCGACGAGCTCGTAGGCGGCCCGCCAGTCGGCGGCCAGTTCCGGTGTCCAGGCCGGCCCGGAGAAGTGCGCCAGGGTCGTCAGCAGGCTCGCGCCGACGGCGTCGTAGTGCTCGGCGAGGGCGCCGAACTTCCGGTGATCACGGCCCAGTCCCTGCAGGAACGCAGTCAGCTCGGCCACGCTGTCTACCTGGGAAACGATCTTCACTAAGGCATCGACCAGATGCCCGCGCTGCGCCTCCATCGAGACCGGGAACAGGTCCCGGACCTCAGGATGCTTGATGAACAGGTCGGAGTAGAAGAACAGGGGCAACTCGTCACCGTGCATCGCGACGCGGGCGAAGCTTTCCCGCAGTCGGACGATATCCAACGCTCCTGCCTTCCTCCGCTGAGGTCCGGCGTGAGAGATCCGCTCAAACTGCGCTGACGGATCGTGCCGGTGCTTGCATGACAAATCTCCTGCAATTTGCATTGAGAGACATCGGTCAACTGACGGATATACGAAGCCGTCCCGTTTTGCCCGGCTCGCGGTCCCGTCCGGGACCGGTGCCCGCCGGGGCCGCTGAGGTAGCGTGGAAGCAGGGGGACGCGATGAACGCGAAGGTGACGAGCACGCATGACCCGCGGGGCGGCGGGCGCCCGCGGCTGATTTTGGCCCTGGGCGGCAGCGCCCCGGCCCACGCCGAGCAGCGCGAGTTCGACCTGCGGCCGGGGGTGACGGTCATCGGGAGTGCCCTGGACGCCGACCTGCAGCTGCCGGGACTCGACGGGCACCATGCCGAGATCCGGCTCCGGGAGGGCGACGAGTACGTCTGGGTCGACCTCGGGGGCCTGGCCGGGAGCAGCGTGGACGGGCGGCCGATGGGCGAGCAGGGCCTGCACACCGGCGACCGGATCGAGGTCGGGTCCTGGACCCTGACCTACTACCGGGAGGAGTTCGCCGATCATGGCCGGCCGGACGGCGGCCGGCAGGGCGGCGAGATGGCCGGCTACCCGACCCGGGCCTGACTCCGGGCCGGACCTCAGGCGCCGGTTCTCAGGCGCCGGAGCGGACGTCGCGGAACGGGATGTCCCGGTCCACCTCAGGTTCCCTGGGCATGCCGAGGACGCGCTCGGCGATGATGTTGCGCTGGATCTGGTCGGTGCCCCCGCCGATCGAGGTGAAGTACGCGTTGAGGGTGAGGAAGTTGGCGTCGTCCGCGCGTGGGTAGTCGGGTCCCTCGAGCAGGGTCGCGGCGGCCAGGATGGCCGTCTGCACCCGGGCGCTCTCGTGCAGGACCCGGGACATCGCGAGCTTGCCGAGCGACAGGATGGGCGACGACGTGCCCGGCGCTAGGTCCGCCTTGGCCCGCTCCGAGTTCAGCGCGTTGAGGGTGCGCAGCGCCGTGGCCCGGGCGATGTCCTGGCGGATGGCCGGGTCGTCCAGCACCCCGGCCGACCGGGCCAGCTCCACCAGGTTGACCTCGTGGCTGGCGCCGCGGCCGCCGGGGCCGGCCGACCGCGGGCCGCGGGCGGACTCGCCCATCGTCGACCGCTCGTAGGCCAGGGCCGTCTGCAGCACCCGCCAGCCCTCGTTCTCGGCGCCGAGGCGGTTGCCCGCCGGGACGATCACGTCGGTCAGGAACACCTCGTTGAAGTGGGACTCGCCGGTGACCTGCCGCAGCGGGCGCACCTGGACGCCGGGCTGCTTCATCGGGCAGAAGAAGAAGGTGATCCCGCGGTGCTTGGGCACGTCCCAGTTCGTCCGGGCGACGAGCATGCCGTAGTCGGCCGTGGCGGCACCTGATGTCCACACCTTCTGGCCGTTGACGACGTAACGATCGCCGTCCCGGTCGGCGCGCGTCCGCAGGCCCGCCAGGTCCGAGCCGGCGCCCGGCTCGCTGTAGAGCAGGCACATCTCGATCTCGCCGCGCAGCAGCGCGGGGATGAACTTGGCCTTGAACTCCGGGCCGCCGAAGGCCAGCGCGGTGTTGGCCCACAAGTTCAGCCGGTCCTGCCCGGCGCCGGGCGCGCCGCGCCGCGCGAATTCCTCCTCGACGATGCGGGCCTGCTCGACCGGCAGCTCGCGGCCGCCCCACTCGGCCGGCCAGGACGGCACGGCCCACCGGGCCGCGACCACCACGGCGAGCCACTCGCGCCTGCTCTGCGACGGATCCCAGTGCTGGGCCAGCCATCCGCTGACCTCGGCCCGCAGCTGCTCATCGGTGACGGTACCCGGCATCGGGCTCAGCCTCCCAGCTGCTGGACGTAGCGCTCGCGGTAGAAGCTCGGGGTGCCCAGCAGCTGGGCATCGGCGCGCGCCCGGCGCAGGTACAGGTGAGCGGGGTGGTCCCAGGTGAACGCGATCCCGCCGTGCATCTGGACGCTCGCCGCGGCGACCGCCGTGAACGCGTCGGCGCACGCGAACGCGGCCAGGTCGACGGCCAGCTGCGCGCCGGGCGCCCCGGCGGCCAGCTCGCCGGCCGCGTGCCGGGCGGCGGAGATCGCCGACTCCGCCTCCAGCAGCAGGTCGGCGGCCAGGTGCTTGATGGCCTGGAAGCTTCCGATGGGCCGGCCGAACTGGACCCGGACCTTGCTGTAGGCGACGGTGATGTCCAGCGACCGGCGCGCTCCGCCGGCCTGCTCGCCGGCCAGCGCCACCCGCGCCAGGTTCAGTGCCCGCTCGGCCGCGCCCCAGCCGGCGCCCCGCTCGCCCAGCGGCGCGGCGGGCGCCGCGGACAGCCGTACCCGGGCCAGCCGCAGCGTGTGATCGAACGCTGGCAGCGCGGTGACCTCTGCATTCTCCGGCGCGACGACGAACCAGGTAATGCCCGCGCGCTCGCGCGCGGCGACCAGCAGCGTGCCGGCGTTCTG